>Ga0180432_10003488_pt1 | contig 22334 bp, 15 predicted proteins | sample SS_ome_10_FD_132414 | JGI IMG/M metagenome (GOLD analysis project Ga0180432, IMG submission 132414) | Hypersaline lake sediment archaeal communities from the Salton Sea, California, USA - SS_1_MS_2 metaG | ecosystem: Environmental > Aquatic > Non-marine Saline and Alkaline > Hypersaline >...
CGAGATGCTGGAGACCGCCTCGAGCCTCGACGTCGCCCACCGACACGCGGAGGTCATCCTGCACGAATCCGAGGCCCTGCTGTCGCTGATCAACGACCTGCTGGACCACGCCAAGATCGAGGCCGGCAAGCTCAGCTTCGAAGTGACCGCGGTGGATCTCCGAAGCCTGCTGGACGAACTCTCGGAGACCCTGCGTCCCCAGGCCGCGGGCAAGGAACTGGAGTACCGGGCCAGCCTGGACCCGGACGTGCCCGGGGTGGTCCGGGGTGATCCCCTGCGGCTGCGGCAGATCCTGCTGAACCTGCTCAGCAACGCGGTGAAGTTCACCGATCAGGGCTCGGTCGCCGTCCGGGTGGAGCGGCTGGCGCAGTCGGGCGAGATCGCCCGGCTGCGGTTCAGCGTGACGGACACCGGCATCGGCATCTCGCCCGAGAAGCAGGCGGTCATCTTCGACAGCTTCACGCAGGCGGACGGGAGCACCACCCGGCAGTACGGCGGCACGGGGCTGGGAACCACGATCTCGCGGCAGCTCGTGGAAGCGATGGGCGGGCAGATCGGCGTGGAGAGCGAACCGGGCGAGGGCAGTACCTTCTGGTTCACGGTGGAGCTGAGGACCTGCCCGCGGGCGGCAAACGCGGGGCCGGAGGGCGGTGCCCGACCGACACCCGCGGGGGCGCCGGAGAGGGCGCCGGAGGGCCGCCGCGGCCGGCTGCTGGTGGCGGAGGATTACCCGCCGAACCAGGTGATGGCCCGGGTGCATCTGGAGGCCGGCGGCCACACGGTCACCATCGCGGAAACCGGAGCGGAGGCGGTCGCCCTGTGCCGCGAGCAGACGTTCGACCTGATCCTCATGGACGTGCAGATGCCGGAGATGGACGGGTTGGCAGCCACGCGGTGCGTCCGCCGCAGCGATACGCCGCAGGCCTCGCGCCCGATCGTGGGCATGACGGCCCACGCGGACCAGGCTTCCCGGGAGGCCTGCCTGGCCGCGGGCATGGACGACGTGATCACCAAGCCGGTACGACGGGCGCTGCTGCTGGAGGTGGTGGACCATCACCTGACCAGGGCGGCCGACCCCGGCGGCCAGGCGAAGACACCCGAGCCGGCGAACGCCCCGCTGGACTTCGATCGGGCCTGCGCGGAGTTCGGCAGCCCGGAGGTCCTGGCCCGGACCCTGGAGCAGTTCCTCGCCTGCGCCGAGCAGCAGACCGAACAACTGCGCCGGGCGCTTGGCAATGGAGATCCGGAGCAGGTGCGCCGGGAGGCCCACTCGATCAAGGGCGCCGCCCTGACGCTGGAGGCCGCCCGCCTCGCGGAAGTGGCGGCCCACCTCGAGGAGCTGGGCCGCTCCCGGGAACTGTCGCAGGTCGGGCCCGTACTCGAGCAGCTCCGCCATGAGGTTGAGCGTTTGAGGCAATACACGGCGGAACGGGTGGCCGCACACAGCAAACGGAGCACGACATGAAGATCCTGGTGGTCGACGACGAGTTCGTGGCCCTGCAGAAGATGCTCGTGCTGCTGGAGCCCTACGGCTCCTGTGACGCGGCGACCCACGGCGAGCAGGCCTACGAGATGTTCCGCAAGGCCCTGATGGGCATCCATCCGTACGACCTGGTCACCATCGACATCGACATGCCGGGCATGAACGGCCTGATGCTGCTGCGGCGGCTGCGCGAAGCCGAGGAGGCGGAGGCCGTGCCGCCGGCGAGGAAGCTGATCGTCTCGGCCAACGCGAACTCGGTGAACGTGACGCAGGCGATGCTCCAGCGTTGCGACGGCTTCCTGGTAAAGCCCATCCGGCGAGAAGCCCTGGTTCACAAGCTGGTCGACATCGGCGTGATCGCCCCTGAGAGGGCGGCTCCCTGACCGCCCTGCCGTCGGGCCCCGGCCACGCCGCACGTTCGCCGGCATCACCGATCCAACCGCAGAACGACAGCGGGTGCCGGCATCACCCGCCAGGCCCCGCGGCCGCGGGGCCACGCGGCGCCAGGCGTTTGCCCATGCTGACGCGCGGCTCGACGGCGAAACCGAGACGGCGGTAGAAGGCCACGACCTGCTCGTTTCCGGCCCGCACCTGGAGGTTGAGCTTGGGGCAACCCCTGCCGGCCAGCCTGCCCTCGATGGCCCGCATGAGGGCCGTGCCGATGCCCTGCCTGCGGAAGGCGGACAGCACGGCGAGGTAGTACACCCAGGCCCGGTGTCCGTCGTAGCCGGCCATCACCGTTCCCGCCAGCCGCGAGTCCGCCAGGGCCACGAGAAAGAGCTCCCGCTGAACCTCCAGCTTGCGGTGGATGTCGTCCTCCGGGCGGTTCCAGGGCGGAGCGTCGGGAAACACCTCGCGCCACAGCGCCGCCACCGCCGCCTCGTCCGACTCCTGATACGGGCGAATCTCCATGACACCGCCTCCCCCGGGCATGCGGCTTGATCGACCCCGGCAACATCGGTAAGCATAGCCGCCCTTCACCGGCACCGCCCCGGTTCGGCTCGGGGCTCTGCGGTGCGGGACCGACCCCAACCTGCTGCCAAGGAGGACGCCCATGGGCGAGCAACTGAACTGGACCGAGCATCACCGCAAGAGCGTGGGTCTGATCAAGGAGCTGTTCAAGACCAACTCCGAGATGATGCAGCCCTACTCCCAGATGCACAAGGCCTGCCTGGCCCCGAACGCCCTGGACACCAAGACCAAGGAGCTGATCGCCCTGGGCATCGGCGTCCACACCCGGTGTGACGGCTGCATCGCGGCCCACACCCGGGCGGCCCTGCACGCCGGCGCCACCCGGGAGGAGGTCACCGAGACGCTCGGCGTGGCCATCATGATGGGCGGCGGTCCGGCCGTCGTCTACGCCGCCCGGGCGCTCGACGCACTGAACGAGATGAAACCGGAGTAGGCACCACGGGTGACTCGCCGGCGCGTACTGGCCGACCCGTCGATGTGGCGCCTGCTCAGGGACGACCGGCCGCGAACGGTCGAGGAGCTTCTGGGACCCGGATTCACCGCGGGGGAACGCCGATTGTGGGCCGGAGGCCACCCGGCTATCATCCGTTTCGCTGCGAAAACGGCGGCCGTTCGGCGGAACCGCTTACGCCGCCCCCTCAGGGCCTGGCGCCCCCCACGTGCCGCCTTCCCAGGGCTGCGCCCTGGGCTGTCTTAACCGGCCCCGGCGGGGCCGTGGCAGGGCTGCTGCCGGGCGGTGGCAGCACTGCGGCGGGGCCGTCGGGGCTCCGACGCCGGCCGGAGCGGGTCCGTGATGCAGCGAGCGGCCGGCGAGCCGAGGAGCAGCCAGCAATGGCCAACGACGAAGGCAGACGACGCCTGAACTTCATCGAGGAGATCGTCGAGGAGGACAACCGCACCGGCAGGTGGGGCGGGCGGGTGCACACCCGCTTCCCGCCGGAGCCCAACGGCTACCTGCACATCGGGCACGCCAAGAGCATCTGCCTGAACTTCGGCCTGGCCGCCAGGTACGGCGGCAGGTGCAACCTGCGCTTCGACGACACCAACCCCATCAAGGAGGAGCAGGAGTACATCGACTCCATCACCGAGGACGTCCGCTGGCTGGGCTTCGACTGGGAGGACCGGCTGCTGTTCAGCTCCGACTACTTCGAGCAGATGTACGAATGGGCGGTCGAACTGATCAAGAAGGGCAGGGCCTACGTCTGTGACCTGACGGCCGAGCAGACCCGGGAGCTGCGCGGGACGCTCACCTCGCCGGGCAGGGACAGCCCCTACCGCGATCGCAGCGCCGAGGAGAACCTCGACCTGTTCGCCCGCATGCGGGCCGGCGAGTTCCCGGACGGTTCGCGCACCCTGCGGGCCAGGATCGACATGGCCTCGCCCAACCTCAACCTGCGGGACCCGGTGATGTACCGCATCCTGCACGCCCCCCACCCGCACGCCGGCGACCAGTGGTGCATCTACCCGATGTACGACTGGGCCCACGGGCTGGAGGATTCGATCGAGGGCATCACCCACTCGATCTGCACGCTGGAGTTCGAGAACCACCGGCCGCTCTACGACTGGTTCATCGACGCCATCAACGAGGGCCGGCCCGAGCCCATCCACCACCCGCAGCAGATCGAGTTCGCCCGGCTGGAGCTGACCCACACGCTGATGAGCAAGCGGAAGCTGCTCGGATTGGTGCGCGAGGAACAGGTCCGCGGCTGGGACGACCCGCGGATGCCGACGCTCTCGGGCCTGCGGCGGCGGGGCTACCCGCCCGAGGCCATCCGCAGCTTCTGCGAGCGGATCGGCGTGGCCAAGTTCAACAGCACGGTGGACATCGCCCTGCTGGAGCACTGCGCCCGCGAGTACCTCAACAAGACGGCACCGCGGGTGATGGGCGTGCTGCGGCCGCTGCGGGTGGTCATCGAGAACTACCCCGAGGGCCAGATAGAGGAGCTGGAGGCCGTCAACAACCCCGAGGACGCCGGCGCCGGCACGCGGCAGGTACCCTTCTCGCGGGTGCTGTACATCGAACGGGACGACTTCCTCGAGGACCCGCCGCGGAAGTTCTTCCGGCTGGCACCGGGGCGGGAGGTGCGGCTGCGGTACGCGTACTTCATCACCTGCAGCGGCGTGGTCAAGAACGATGCCGGCGAGGTGGTGGAGCTGCGCTGCACCTACGATCCGGCCACCCGGGGCGGCGACGCCCCGGACGGGCGCAAGGTCAAGGCCACCCTGCACTGGGTCTCGGCCGCCCGGGCCCTGGAGGCCGAAGTCCGGCTGTACGACCACCTGTTCACCAACCCCGATCCGGGCGACGTCCCGGAGGGCAGCGACTACCAGGCCAACCTGAATCCCCGGTCACTCGAGCTGCTTGACCCCTGCTACGTCGAGCCCTGCCTGGCGGACGCCCGACCGCTGGACCGCTTCCAGCTCGAGCGGCAGGGCTACTTCTGTGTGGACCCCGACTCCACTGCCGGGCGGCCGGTGCTCAACCGCACCGTTTCGCTGAAGGACACCTGGGCGAAGGTGCAGCAGGCCCAGCAGCGGAAATAGGCTGGACACAGTCCCGCACCTGTGAGAAGGTGAGGCTCGTCCGCCCGCCTGCCGGTTGTTGCGTGCGCCCTGGCTGGGGAGACCGAACATGTCTGACGAAGTGGATCGAGAGCTGTTCCGGGCCGTGCTGGCCATCGCCGCCGCCGACGGGCGGTTCAAGCGATCGGAGAAAGGGGTTTTCGAGAACCTCGCGGCGCGGGTGGGGGTAAGCAGTATGGACATCTGGCGCATGCGCACGGAGCTGCGCCGGGACGCGAGCGCTCGCGAGGGCCTGCTCAAGAGCGGGGTGAAGGACCCCGAAGCCGCCATGAAGCTGCTGGTGGCCACAGCCAGAATCGACGGCGAGGTCAGCCCGGAAGAGAAGCAACTGCTGGAGGTTATCGCCGAGAACCTCGGCCTCGCCGGGCGGCAGTTCGCTCGCCTCTACTCCGAGGGCATCCTGGCCGCGGACGAAATCCGCAAGCGGAAGGCCAGGGCCGAACGACGCTGAGCCCCGGGGACCGGCGGGGAGCGCACGTCCCGGTCCGGGCACCAGGCACCGGCCTGTTGACCGGGACAGGTGGCGGACGCGAGGCGGCCCGGGCCGGTTCGTCGGAGCAGATCAGCGGGAAGAGCCGCTCGAAGCGGGCTACGATTCAGTAATGAACCGCCCGGCCCTGCCGGGCGGCAGCCTGGGGATTGGGTTGGATGCGTCTTGCCCGTGAAGGCATTCGAGAAATCGCACTGGCCACGCTGGTGCTCGGCGGCGGCGCCGCGGTGCTCATCTGGCAGTGGCACTGGGCCGCGGCCATTCCCCTGGCGGCGGTGTGGGTATGGGTGATCGCCTTCTTTCGCGATCCCCCGCGGCGGGCGCTCCTGGCCGACGGGGAGTTCTGCGCCCCCGCCGACGGGACGGTGACCGAGGTTACCCGCCTGGAGCACCACGACCTGGTCGGCGGGCCGGCCGTGCGGATCGGCATCTTTCTCAGCATCTTCGACGTGCACATCAACCGCAGCCCCTGCGACGGGCGGGTGCGGTCGATTGAACACACCCCGGGACGTTTCCTCGACGCCCGGCATCCGGAATCCGGGGCTCGCAACGAGGCCTGCACGCTGGTGCTCGATCGGGCCCGGGCCGGCCGCGGCCCGGTGGTGGTACGTCAAGTCGCGGGCAAGATCGCCCGAAGGATCATCTGCCACGCCACCCCGGGGGTCGATCTGGCCCGCGGCGAGCGGTTCGGGATGATCAAGTTCGGCTCGCGGACCGAGCTGATCGTGGGGGACGACGAGCACCTCGAGGTGACGGTGGAAGTGGGCCGGCGGGTCCGGGCCGGGTTGTCCATACTGGCAAGGCAGGCTGATGGACCAGAGGGATCCGATGCAACTGATTCCCAGACTCGATCCGCCCGAGCGCCCGCTCCCGCCTAGGCGGCGGCTGCGGACCGTTTCGACGCTGCCCACGCTGATGACGTTGGGCAACCTGATCTGCGGGCTGGCGGCCATCCACTTCTGCCTGCGGGCCATGTACGACGCGGGGGCCATGTCCGACCCCTCGGTGGAGCTGACGCTGAGCAGCCGGATTCTGGAGCGGCTGCTGCCGTCGTTCCTGTCGATCGGGGCGGTGTTCATCTTCATCGGGCTGGTGCTCGACGGCCTGGACGGCAGCGTGGCCCGCCTGACCCAGCGGACCAGCGATTTCGGCGGGCAGCTCGACTCGCTGGCGGACATGGTCACCTTCGGCGCCGCCCCGGCGATGCTGGTGATCGCGGTGTTGATGACCCAGCCGGAGGTGGGCGTTCCGGGTCCGCTCTCCGGCGACCTGGCCGGCCGGGCGACCTGGATGATGATCGCCATCTACGTGGCCTGCGCGGCCATGCGCCTGGCCCGCTTCAACGTCGAGAACACCCGCCGGGCCCCCGCCCACCGGCGTTTCGCCGGGCTGCCCAGTCCGGGGGCAGCGACCGTGCTGGCCTCACTGGTCTTGCTGCACCAGCACATCCTCCTGCACCAGCGCTTCAACGAGGCCGTGGCCCCCTACCTGGCGTTCGCCCTCCCGTTCGTGGCGGTGGCCCTGGGCCTGCTGATGGTCAGCCGGGTGGGGTACCTGCACCTGGCGAATCTGTATTTGCGCGGGCGGCTGCCCTTCGGGCAGGTGGTGGCCATGATCTTCCTGCTGGCCGTCCTGGCGTGGTACAAGGAAGCCACCCTGGCTGTCCTGGTGTGTGCCTACGCCGCCAGCGGGCCGATCGCGGCGGTGATTCGCTTCGTGCGCCACCGCCCGCCCGAGCCGTCCCCCGAGGAGACGGCCGACGACGACGCCGGCCAGCCGCCGGCGGACACCGACCAGCGGACCGCTTGACCCCCGGGCCCCACCCCGCATAATCCTGCCCGTCCGATACCGTTTCCTGGGAAGGCAACCGTATGTCACAAGAACCGGCACGTGTTCGTTTCGCCCCCTCGCCGACGGGGTATCTGCACGTCGGCGGGGCCCGCACCGCCCTGTTCAACTGGCTGCTGGCCCGGCGTACGGGCGGGCAGTTCGTCCTGCGGATCGAGGATACCGACCGCAGCCGGCACGTGGAGGACTCGACGGCCAAGATCGCCGCGGACCTGCGGTGGCTGGGGCTGCACTGGGACGAGGGTCCGGAGGTGGGCGGCGAGCACGGCCCGTACTTCCAGAGCCAGCGTCTGGACCTCTACCGGCGGTACACGGACCAGCTCCTCGAGAGCGGGCGGGCGTACTACGCGCTGGAGACGCCGGAGGAGCTGGCGGCCATGCGGGAAACGGCCCTGAAGGAGAAGCGGCCGGTGATGTACAAGCGGCCCGATCCCGTGCCGACGCCGGCGGAGGGGCGGGCGGCCCGGGAGGCGGGTCGGCCGGTGACGGTGCGCTTCATGATGCCGGACCGCGAGGTGGCGGTGCAGGACGAGATCCTGGGGGAGGTCCGCCTGGCCGGCCGGGAGATCGAGGATTTCATCATTCAGAAGGCGGACGGCTGGCCCACCTACCACTTCGCCTGCGTGGTGGACGATGCCCTGATGAAGATCAACTTCGTGCTGCGGGGCCAGGAGCACCTGATCAACACGCCCAAGCATGTCGCCCTGCAGGAGGCGCTGGGCTTCGAGACGCCGCGGTACGCGCATCTGCCGATCATCTTCAACATGGACGGCACCAAGATGAGCAAGCGGACGGCCATCAAGGACTTCAACAACCGGTTGAAGCAGGAGCGGCAGCGATCGGGGGACACCTCCGACGAGGGCTTCGTCCGCCGGGTGGCCGAAGCCAGCGGTGTGCCGGTGGCCACCGCGGCGGCCATCGCGGCGGGCAAACACACCGTCCTGGACGACGCTCTCCGGGCCATGGCCGGCCATCTCGGGATCGAGGTCCTCGAGATTAACGTCCATGATTTCCGGACCTCGGGGTACCTGCCCGAAGCCCTGCTGAACTTCATCTCCCTGCTGGGCTGGTCGCCGGGCGAGGACCGCGAGCAGATGACGCTGGAGGAGACCGCGGAGCTGTTCGAGGTGGGCCGGATCGGCAAGACCAACGCCCGCTTCGACCGCACCAAGCTGCTGGCCTTCAACACCGACTGGCTGAACCGAACCACGCCCCAGCGGCTGGCGGAGGGCTTCGATGACTACCTGGCGCTGACCGGCTCACCTATGCAGCAGGCCACGCCCGCCCAGCGGGCCCACCTGCTGGAGGTCACCAGGGGTTTCCGCTCGTTCAAGGAGGTGGAGGCCAAGTGCCGCTTCCTCTTCCTGCCGGACGAGGCCATCGAGTACGACGCCAAGGCGGTCAAGAAGGTCCTGGCCCGGCACGAGGGGCAGGGCTACGCGATGCTGGAGACCCTGCGGCCCCGCCTGGAGGGCTGGGCCGACTGGACGACCGCGGGCCTGGAGAAGCTCTTCGAGGAGGTGTGCACGGAGTTGGGTACCAAGCTGGGGAACGTCGCCCAGCCCGTGCGGGTGGCCGTCAGCGGAACCAGCGTCAGCCCGCCGATCTTCGACACGCTGGCCGTGCTGGCCAGGGGGCACACCCTGGCCCGAATCCGCCGCTGCCTCGCCCAACGCACCGGCTGATACCAAAGGACGCCGCCCGCTCCGGCGGTCGGCGAACCAGGCAGAGCGACGACGTCACCAACCCCGCCCCTTGCCGGAACCGGTACCCAAAAAGACACCGCGAAGGGACGTACCCTTCGCGGTGTCCTTACGTTCGGAAGTCTGGGGATGCCGTGCCGCCCTCACCCGTGCCCGTAGCGGGGCGTTGGTGTCATCCTCTCAGCAGGGGCTGCACGTCGTCGGGCCGCGTCCTAGCGACGGCGGATGGCGGCCAGACCGCCCAGGGCGATCAGGGCCAGCGTGGCCGGCTCGGGAACGACGTTCACCAGCAGACGGTCGTTGGCCTTGCCGACGCCCTGGTCGAACTTGGTCTCGTCCTGCAGCCAGGAACCGCCCGAGTAGAAGACGTCGATGTAGCTGGGACCGATGGCGTCGCCCTTCTTGATGAAGTTGATCGTGTCCGGGGCATCCTCCGGCGTGATGGCCACACCCTCGATCACGATGACGTCCATCAGCCACGAGGTCAGCGTGCCGGTCTCACCGGCCAGACCGCTGTCCATGTCCGTGGGGATGCCGTCCGAACCCCAGGCCAGGAAATACTCGTTCAGGTTGCCGGCATAGGCGGCGACGTCCAGCATCTGGTCGCCGTCCTGGTCGATCGGGCCGTGGTTCCCGAAGGTCAGCGGGAACGCCAGATCGCCGTGCGGGCCCGGAACGCCGTCCGGGTTGAAGCCGACCACCTGGAAGGCCGTGCCGTCCTGGGCATCCCACGTAGAGATCAACTGCGAGAAGCCGTTGTGACGCAGACCGGCGTCCATCCCGTACATGACCGTGCCGTCGCCCTCGTAACTCATCCAGACCTGCACCAGAGCCGTCTCGCCGACGCCCACGGTGACCTCGCCGGTCCCGCCTTCACCGGAGAGCCAAACCGTGCCCGTACCCTGAGCGGAGGCGATACCAGCAAAAACCATCAGACTCAGTGCGCAAACGAACACCCGCTTCATGTTTCTCTTCTCCCAAAAAGGAACCCTACAACCAGTACACACTTGTTGAACAAAACCATACGGTACGCGAAACCCGATCCCGAGATCGAGTCAATACCCTTCCCCTGTGCGTTCGCCCCGGGACCATGCGGCCCCCTTGCGTACAGCAGACACCTGATGCACCGGCGCCCCTGGCCGCGGCAAACTCATGGTTCTATGAGGAAATGAGGGACTTGCCTTCTCTTCTCTCCCGCATCTCCACCTCGCTGTCGCATAGTCTAGCCCGCTGAGGAAAAGGAGTCAAGGCAAAAACAGCCGTTTTTATGGTGTTTACGGCGGTTGCGGGCGGTTTGGGGTCCCGGTAGCGGCTTGGCAGACGGGGCGAAAATCCTCCATCAGACGCCGGAAGAAATCGTGCCCGGGCACCCGTTTCGGGAGGGCGCAACCGCGTGTCACCGGCCGGCGGCCCTGCCGTTCCGCCGGGCCCGCCGGCGCCCCGGACCCGCGGGACCGCAACTCACCCGGCCGGCAGCAGAGCAGTTCCAACGCCCGATCATCATCCGGCGGTGCGCTCGCCCGCTCAGCGTTCCTCAGCCTGGAAACGCGCCAGGGCCTGCTTCAGGCTCGGCAGGGCCTGGGGGTTGTCACACCGGGCAATGGCCTGCTTCTGCAGCTCGACAGCCTCGGCCACCGCACCGGTTTCGAACTTGGCCAGTGCCAGCGTGTCGAGGACCTCCCAGTTCCGGCCACTCGAGGAGCGGTTGGCCCGCTCGGCGGCCAGCAGGGCGAGACGGTGGTATCGGCCGCCCAGAGCGGGGTCGGTCAGGAGCTGCCAGGCGAAGCTGTTGAGCGCCGCCGCGTCGCTCCCGGCCTGGTCGATGAAGAGCCGTCCGGCCGCCTCGGCGGCAGACCGATCGCTCTGGAAGGCGGCCAGCAGATAGAACTTGCTCTCCAGGTGAGCCGGTTCCGCGGGCTCCGCGGCAATGGCCAGCTCGATGGCCCGCAGGGCCAGGTCGTTCCGGGGGCTGTCCGGCTGCGGCGAGGCCAGCGTCCCGGCCAGCTCGGTCAACGCCGCGGGCGTGCCCCGCAGCAGGTCGATGCTCTGTTCGGCTACCCGCAAGGCCTCCTTCTCTCTGCCCTGGGCGATGAGCAGACTGAACTGTACACGGCGCACGGCACCTTCCCGGGGGGCGAGCTCCACCGCCCGAGTGACAAGACGAGTCGCCAGGCCGTGGTAGCGCTCGCTGTCGCCCGCGAGCAGGATGCGGGCCACGGAGGCCAGCAGCTCCGCCCGGTCACCCAGAACCCGGAGCGCCTCCTCGCCGGCCGCCAGGGCCTGCTCCGGCTGGCCCAGCGGGCCGGTCAGCAGGAACAGCCGCGTCTCCCAGCCGACGGCGTGGTCCGGCTTGAGCCGGATGATCTGCTCGGCGTGCCGCAACGCTTCGTCGAAGCGCCCGCTCATCATGGCCTGATTGAGCTGGTTGGAGCGTTCGAAGACCTTGCGGGCCAGTTGCATGTCGTAGGTGCCGGCCACCATCTCGGCCAGGGCTTCCTGCAGACCGAACAGCGGGTGGCCGATCCAGGCGAGGCGGCCCTGCCGGTCGATGACAAACGCCGTGGGAATGCCCTGCTGCCCGGTCTGCTCCATGTACGTCCTCTCGGTGATGCCCTCCCGGTCGAAGCCCACCGTGAAGTCCATCCGCTCGCCGCGGTCGGCAACGAAACTCCGCACCTGCTCGAGGGTGTTGTTCTCATCCCGGCTGGTGACCCCCACCACGGTCACGCCCTTGCTCCCGAAACGGTGCTGCAATTCCGTAAGGTGAGGTATGCTGCTGAGGCAGGGCCCGCACCAGGTGGCCCAGATCTCCATGACCACGATCCGCTTGCCCCGCACCGCGGCGAGGTCCACGGGGTCACCCTTGACCCATTCGGTGATCTTCAGCGGGGGGGCAGCATCGCCGATCGAGAGCGCTGCGGCGCCGGCGGGGGAGGCGGTTGACAGACTGAGCACGACCACGAGCGCAACAAGCGTGCGTTTCATACCAGGAGGACTCCTGCTCATCCGGTTGAACCGGTGTTGTTCCATGCCGTCCGCCGGTGCGGGGCCGTGACGACGACGGATCCGCGGGCGGAATGCTCCCTGTTTGTCGATCCCCGATGCGTCGACCCGAACCTGCCCGGGGGTGTCCGCTACGCAGGGGATGGTAGACGCCGGGGCGGCGGCCCGGCAAGGCGGGCCGGACCAGCCTCCGCAGGCCCGCCCGGTTCGTCAGCCTCCGCTCGGGTCTCCGCCTTGCCGCCGTTCCGGCCGGAGGAGTCGGTCCACCGCGTCTCCGACGCTGTGGAGCGGCGCCGCGGTGATGGTAGGGTCGGAGACGGGACCCTGGACCCGTATCTCCACGAGTTCCCGAGCAGCTCCTTCCAGCAGCTCGGTCAGCACCGGCAGCTTGAACCAGCGGTGCGGGCTGACGGCCACCAGCCGCAGATCGAGTTCCAGCGGCTCCCGCTGCACTCCGCCGGTGCCGATCATGGCCATGGTGTTGCTGCGGATCAGCAGATCCCGCAGCTCGATCCTGCGGCCCTGGATAAGGAACTCGGCGGCGGCGGATTGAAGCGCCGGCCACTCCGGGGCGGCCACATCCAGCACCTCGAGGACCGACAGCAGCAAGGGCAGCCGGAAGATGCTGGCCCGGGCGATGCTCACCCGCCCGCCACCCCGGTGGGCCTCCGCATCCCCCAGCCGGCCGGTGAGGTAGAGATGGGCGTCCACCAGGCCCGTGATCTGCCGCCCCGCGTCGTCCGCGCCGGCGGGTTGGCCGCCGGCCTGCAGGAAGGCCCCGAGCTGCATGTCGGAGACCGTGGCCGTACAACCGTAGGTCGGCGGCCGCGTCATCCCGTCCAGGCGAACCTCGCCCCGGAACAGACCCTGGTGCACGATCCCGCCCAGGTCGCTCAGCGTCAGCCTTCTGTCGGCTGCCGAGCGCTCCAGCCTGCCCGTCAGGTTGGTGAGCCGTCGCCCGCTGACGTCGACCCGGTCGACCGCCAGGTCGCACGCCAGAGACAACCCGGGCACGTCCCCGCGGATGTGGGCGTCGCCGGTCAGCCGCCCGTTCAAACCGGCCAGCTTGACGCCCACCTGGCAGGACACCTCCCGGGCGGTCAGCGTCCCCGACAGGTCCCACCCGCCCGGGCCTCCCGGCCCCTCCCGCCGCACTTCGATGCGCGGCAGCTCGAGGTCCAAAGTGCCCGCCGGCCGCACGAGGTTCCAACTCCGGCGGAGACGCCAGGGGAGCACCTGCCGCAGGGACTCGTCGAGGTGCAGCGTGCGAACCGCGGCGTGAAAGCGCCCGGTCAGCCCCTGATCCGTCAGCAGCGCCGTGCCGCCGAGCGACACGCTGGCCTCCCCGTGCCGGCCGCTCAGCTCCTCGAGCACGATCCGGTCGCCGTCGATCGTGACCGTTCCCCGCATTCCACCGATCGGGAAGGGCAGGGCCTCGTGCCGGACGGTCACCCCCCGCAGCCGCACCGTCGTCCGCCGGCGGGCGGGGACGCCTTCACCCGGCGGCCCGCGTCGGACCACCGTCACGCTGTCCGCCGGGCCGCTCACCGAGAGACCGCCCAGCGCGGAACCGGCGTTTGCGGGCAGGGCCTCGCGCAGACCTTCGTCCAGCAGCAGGTTGTGGCAGCGCACCGTCAGCTCGGCGCCGCCACGGCCAGCGGCCCGATCGAGGTAGCCCTCGGCCAGCACCTCGGTCTGCTCGTGCCTGCCCGCCAGATCCTCCAGGACGATGCGTTCGGGCGTCAGCCTGATCCGCCCGCCAAGATCCGTGACCGGGAAGGGCATCTCGGCGGAGTCCACCGAGGCAACCAGCAGGGAGGCCGTCAGGTCGTAGGCCAGGTCGGCGCCGGGCCCCCGGCTCAGCCGCCCGTCGAGATCGAACGCCCCCTCGGGTCGGAAGCGCTCCAGCAGGCTCCTGGCACTCTCGGGCAGCGCCCGGCTCAAACGCTCGTCGAAGGAGACCCCCCGGGCCGTCAGCCTCAGGTCCATCGCGTCCGACTCGCCGCCGCCGAGATCGGCCTCACCCTCGATGGCGATCCCCGCCGAGCCCGCGGAACCCGACAGCCCGCGCACCGTCAACCGCTGGTCGTCGATCTCCAGCTCACCGCGGATGTGCGCCACCGGGTAGGGAAAGCCCGAGAACTCCGCCGAGACGTCAGCAAGCCGAGCGGTGACGCGGGAGCGCCAGGGCTGCGGATGCCCGGGAGTGCCGCGCTCCCGCCGGAGAGACACGTCGAGATCCGTGGTGCCCGCCAGGTCGAAGCGATCCCAGACGCGCCGGTATGGCGGGCTCAGGGCGTCGTGCAGGGCGGCGTCGATGGGGATGTTCGTACCCGTGATGTCCAGTTCGATGCCACAATGCCAGCGTACCTCGGTGAGCGTCCCGCTCACCGTGATCCGCCCGTCTCCGTGCCGCCCGATCAGCTCCTGCAGCACGATGCCGCGGGGGCCGTACTCCACCGCGCCGCTCAGGTCCGTCACGCGGTAGGGAAACCCGCGGTACGACGCGTCGCAGCCCACGGCCTCCAGCACGGCGCGGCGCAGGTGGATCGGTCCGGGGCCCGCCTCCTTGCTGATCCGGAAGCGCAGGTTGATCACCCCGCCGGGGTCGAAATCCCGGTAGAACTCCGCCAGGCGTTTCCAGCGGTGGATCAAGCGGGCCTGCTCAGGCACGTCGGGCCGGGGAAGGGTGAAGGATTCGAGCGTGGCGTCGATCTCGAAGCCGAGGTCCGACAGCACGGGCTGCTCCACGTCGGGGTAGGTGAGCCGGGCGTCGAGCGTGCACCGCCCGCCGTGCAGGGAGGCGGTGAAGACGGCCCGGGCGTCTCCGGGGCCGAGGTCCAGGTGGCCGTCCACATCCAGAAAACGGAGATACCGCTGCTCGAGCGGTACCGACCGCTCGCTCTCGTCGACGGGCACGGAGAGGCTCACCCCCGCAAGCTCGATCGTGGCCCGCGGGGATGCCGAGTCAGGACCGCCGGGGGCCAGGTGGAAGTCGCGAACCTGCAACTGGCCCGTCAGACCCAGCAGATCGCACCAGGCCTGGGCCCCGGCGAAGCGGCCATCGGCCGCCAGCAGGGCCCCCTCCACCGAGACCCACGGCAATCCACCCTCCAGATCCGTAATGGCCATGGTCTCCAGGCTGAGCCGCGATCGCCCGCGGGAGGTCTGGGTGGCTCCGCCTTCCCAGGCCAGCTCGTAGGATCGGGCGTCGTCCGCCGGCCGGGCGACGATGTTCAGGTTCAGGTCCTCGACGATCTCGCCCTGGCCTTCCGTACGCCGCCCCAGGCGGATCCGGGCATCGCGCAGGCGGACGACCGGCAAGGGCACGCTGCGGTCCGAGCGGCGCAGGCGACCGGGCCGCATCAGCCGGCTGACGTTGTACTGGCCGGTGCTCATGTCCCGGAACACAGAGAGAACCGGATGGACCGCCACGATCTCGTCGACCGCCAGGTCGCCCAGCAGGGCCCGAACGGGCTGGTGCCGCAACCGCAGTTCCGCGCAGGAGAAGACAGTCGCAGGAATGGAGCGCTGCGTCTGGTCGGTGTCCTCGCTGCCGGGGGGCGGTTCCGAGGCCTCGTCGTGCTGACTCGCCGCGGCCGGCTCGGTGATCCATACCCGGCTCAGCCGCGTGTCGCCGAACAGGCTGAACTCGGCCGATTGAACGGTGACCTCGCCGCCGGAGAGCTTCTCGAGGTATCGCTGGGCGATGCTGCGCACGCGTTCGGAGTCGGTCAGATGCCGGTACTCCAGGAAGCCGGCGACCAGTCCGGCGAGCACGAGTACGCCCAGGACGCGCCGCACCAGGCCGTGCTCGGCGTGTGGTCGCCGACGCCCGAACCGCACCGGCCGCGATGTCCCGCCAGCAGGGCGGTCCGGCTGCTGGTCCCGCGGGGCGGCCATCAGACTTGCGCCTCAGGCTGCCGCCTGCGTCGCTGCCAAAGGGCGATGACGGCCCAGCCGGCAAGAACGGCCAGGGTCGGCGTGGCCGTGACCCGGTAACGGACACTCCCCACGAACAACGAGTGCAACAGCGCGACGTACGCGGCGGGCAGCAACAGAGCGATCCACACCGCCGGCCGGCAACGCAGCAGCACCACGCCACCCAGGGCCAGCCCGAAGAATGAAACCGACCAGCCGCCGAAGATCAGCCGGATCCAGGGCGAGGAGTATTCGTCCGCGTGCAGAACCGGGCTCCAGGTACGGGCCAGCTTCGTGCCCGCCAGGCGGAGTGTACGCCGGGGATCGTCCCGCATCGCCTGCCAGGCGTGGTCCAGGAACCACTCGTTCCAGGCCACCTCGTCGAGACCGGCCACCGCGGGCATCGCCTTGACGTCGCCCAGGTCGCCGGCGCCGGTGGCCTGCGGGCCCACGCCGTCGTACAGCGAGATGCCCAGTCGATGGGTCAGCCAGCACCAATGCCCCGTCACCCGCTGGTTCCTCGCCGCCCAGGGCACCAGGCTGAGCACCACCACGCCCCCGGCGCAAGCCACCCCTGCCAGGTCCCGCCGCGTGGGCCGGCGAACGAACAGCAAGCCGAGCCACAGCAGCACCAGGCCCGCGATCGACGGCCGGACGTAGACGTTCAGGGATGCCAGCACCCCCACCGCCAGCCACCGGCCCCCGCGAAAGCCGGGGCGGCGTTCCAGCAACGGCCAGCCCACCCACCACAACGCGGCCAGCACCGCCACGTGCAGCGTCTCGGTCAACAGCAGTGACGACAGACCCACCAGCGCCGGGTCGAACGCCACCAGCAGCCCGGCGGCCAGACCCACCCGTCCGCCACCCAGCCGGGCGCCCAGCAATCCCACCAGCACCGCGCCGGCGGCGCCGATCAGCCAGTGAGCCGCCCTGGCGGCCACCACGCCACCGCCGCCGGCAGCGGCAAACAGCGAGAGCAACCCCGGATAGAGCGGCATCCGCGTGGCGCGGAAGCCCAGCTCGTCGACCATCCCCCGGCCGTCGCTCAGGCTTTCGGCCATGAGCCAGTACTGCTGCTCATCGGGGAAGGTCAGCGCCGCCGGGTCGGCGGCCCGGGCCAGCAGGAAGCCGCCGTAACCCGCCCGGAGCACCGCGGCCGCCAGGAAGATCAAAACCGCGCGACGGATCCCCAGCCCTTCGCTTCCCCCGCCGCTGGCGCCGGCCGTGGGCGGCGGGGCGCTCACCGCTCCACCAGACGGGCCTGCATCTGGAGCACCGTCCTGGTCAGGGCGGTGAGCTTGACGCGTTCGTCGATTCGGTGGCCGATGATCCACACCGGGCCGAGCTGGTCGCTGAGCACCGCGACACGCTGCCGCTGCGACGGCTCCACCTTGGCATCGGTGAGGAACTCCGAGAGCTTCTTGGAGCCCGGGGCGCCGAGCGGCCAGAAGCGATCCCCCGGAGACCGGGTCCGCACCACCAGCGGCAGGTGCACGCAGCCGTAGTCCACCCACTCCTCGAACACCCGCCGGCTGCGCCCCGGCGGCGCCTGCTGCGTGGCATGCTGGCGGTGCAGCCAGTCCGACAGCGTCGGCCCGTCCACCTCCCGGATGGTGCAGTTGATCTCCATCCGGCGAATGGGCAGCAGGGTCCGTCCGGGCACGTGAACGGCGATCTCCGAGGCGATGGTCTCGCGCGGCTCGTCGGTGGGCATGGAGAAGATGAGCCGGTCGTAGCGCTTGGTGACCGTCATGCCCCCGGGCAGGTGGGCTTCCTTCCCGCTGGCGGGGTCGGTGATGAGATCCAGGACGGCCACGATCTGGGCATGCCCCAGGTCCTGCTCCCCGATCTGGAACGACGCCACCGCCCGGCGGATCAGCTCGGTCTGCACGATCCGGGCCTTGCGTGCCAGGGTGGCGGCGTTCAGGGTCAGCTCCTGGTCGGTGCGGGCGATGATCAGCGTCTCGAAGGTGCGATGGGTGGTCTCGCGGAAGAAGTCCTCCAGCCAGCGGGCCTGTTCGCCCAGCCGGATCAGGGCGTCGCTGACCTGGGGGTTGACCTCGTCCTGGAGGAGGGGCAGCACCACGTTGCGGATGCGGTTGCGCATCACGCTCTTGTCCTCGTTGGTGCGATCCTCGCGGTAGGGGACCCCCCGCTCGGAGAGGTAGGCCAGCAGTGCCCGCCGGTCGCGGCGGAGCAGGGGGCGGATCAGGCGGATGCCGCTGCCCTCGCTGAGCGGGCGGCGGCGGGGGATGCCGGCCAGGCCCCGCAGGCCGGTGCCGCGGACGATGCGGTGGAGGATGGTCTCGGCATCATCGTCCCGCTGGTGGCCGACGGCTACCACCCTCGCCCCGGTCTGCAGACAGACCCGCTCGAGAAACGCATACCGCTCCCGCCGGGCGACTTCCTCCAGGGAACCCTCGCCGCTGCCCACCAGGGCGCCCACGTCCTTCCGCTCGATGGTGCAGGGCAGGCCCAGCCCGTCCGCCGCCGCCTGGACGAAGGCCGCATCCTTCTCGCTCTCGGAGCCGCGAAGCTGGTGATCCAGGTGGGCGATGTGGACGTTCAGGGCGTAGCCGCAGTCGGTGTTGAGATCGACCAGGGCATGGAGCAGGGCCATCGAGTCGGGCCCGCCGGAAACACCGACCACCACGTGGTCGTCCCGGGCCAGCACCGCCTCCGCGTCCAGTTCCTCCGCGAGGGCCTTGATGAACGAGAGCCTGCCCATCTTGGTTCCGTGCCGTGCGGTGCCATGGTACCCGCCCGCGGGCCGGGCGGCTACTTCCTGTTTGCCGAAGACATCTCCATCAGGTCGGCCACCTCGCCCATCATCTCGCTGAGGGTGGGATGCGGGTGAATCGTGGCCGCCAGGTCCGTGGCCACGGCGCCCATCTCCATGGCCAGGACGCCCTCGGCGATCATCTCGCCGGCGTGGGGGCCGCACATGCCCACACCGAGTACCCGGTGCGTCTCCGGATCGAAGAGGATCTTGGTGACCCCGTCCGCCCGGCCCATGGCCACGGCCCGCCCCGACGCCCCCCAGGGCATCTTCTTGACCGCCACCTTGCGGCCCGCGGCCTTGGCCTCCGACTCGGTCAGGCCGCACCAGGCGATCTCCGGGTCGGTGAACACCACCGCGGGAATGGCCCGGGCATCGAACGCCGCCTGCCGGCCCGCGATCACGTCGGCACAGATCTTCCCCTCGTGGGCGGCCTTGTGGGCCAGCATGGGGTCGCCGATCACGTCGCCGATGGCGTGGATGCGGGCATCGGCCGTGCGAAACTGCTCGTCCACCCGGATGAAACCCCTGTCGTCGACCTCCACCTGCGTGTGCTCCAGCCCCAGCTCGCCGCTCCGCGGCCGGCGGCCTACCGAGACCAGCACCCGGTCGAAGGTCGTCTGTGACGGCACGTGGTCGCCCTCGAAGCGGACCTCGATCCCGCCCGACACCTCCTTCATGGCCGTCACCCGGGTCTTGACGCAGATCTGGGCCAGCACCTCCTTCATCCGCTTGCCCAGCGGGCGGACCAGGTCCGCGTCCGCCCCGGGAAGCAGGCTGTCCAGCATCTCCACCACGGTCACCCGGCTGCCCAGGGCCGCGTAGACACTGCCCAGCTCCAGACCGATGTAGCCCCCGCCCACAACCAGCAGACGCTCCGGCACGTCGGCCAGATCCAGAGCACCCCGGGAGTGCATCACCCGCGGGCTGTCGATCTCGATGCCCCGCAACCGGATCGATTCGGATCCCGTGGCCACGATCGCCCGCCGGAAGCGGATGCGGGTCGACTGCTCGCCCTCCACCACCACGTGCCGCGAGTCCTCGAAGCGGGCCCGGCCCTCGATCCGCTCCACGCCGAAACGCTTGGCCGAACTGCCCAACCCGCCCGAGAGCTTGCCGATGACGGTCTTCTTCCACTCCCGCAGCCGGTCGAGGTTCACCTCGGGTTTCCCGAACGCCAGCCCGAACTGCTCGGCCCGCGAGGCCTGCTCGATCAGCTCGCTGACGTACAGCAGGGTCTTGGAGGGAATGCAGCCCTCATGCAGGCAGACGCCGCCCAGGGCGGCGGTGGCCTCGACCAGGGTGGTCTGCACGCCGAGCTGGGCAGCCCGGAACGCCGCGGTGTAGCCGCCCGGGCCGCCGCCGATGATCAGCAGATCCGTTTCCTGTGTGAATTCGCCTACGACCATGTGCATCGATTCGTTTTGTAAGCCGGGCGGCTCCCGCGGGGAGCGCCACGCGCCAGAGGATCGATTCTCAGCCGGCCCCGGGCCGGCGGGACCTACAGCATCAGGCGAACCGGGTTCTCCAGGTAGCCGATCACCGCGCGCACGAAGCGGGCCGCCTGGGCGCCGTCGGTGACCCGATGATCGAAGGAGAGGCTCAGCGGCAGGATCAGCCGCGGCTCGATGACCTCGTCCACCACCACCGGCTCCAGGCGGGAACGGCCCACACCCAGGATCGCCACCTCGGGGTGGTTGATGATCGGCGTGGCGTACCGCCCGCCGAGCGCCCCCACGTTGGTGATGGTGAAGCTGGCCCCCCGCAGCTCGTCCACGGTGAACTGCGTCCGGCGCACCTTCTCGATCAGGATCACCAGGGCGTCGGCGATCTGGAGCACGCCCCTGCGGTCCGCGTCCCGCAACACGGGAACGACCAGCCCCCGCTCGGTGTCCACCGCGATGCCGATGCTGACGTAGTCCTTGTAGATGATCTCGCCGGCCTCGTGGTCGAAGCTGGCGTTGAGCTCCGGGAACTCTCTCAGGGCGAAGCTCAGCGCCCGGACCACGAAGGGCATCAGGGTGAGCTTGCGCTCCGGCTCGCCGGGCGGGGAGGTGTAACCCCGCCGCAACCCGTCGAGGGCGGTGATGTCCGCGTCGTCGAAATGGGTGACGTGGGGGATGGTCGAGGTCGAGCGGACCATCTGGTTGGCGATGGTCTTGCGGATCTGGCTGAGGGGTGCCCGGCGGACCGGGCCCCACTTGTCCTCACCCGCGGCGCCCGGCGGGGGTGCCGGCGGGCGGGCCGGGGCCGCCATGGGCACCTCGACGGGGGTGGGCGCGGGGCGGGGGGTCTCGCCGCGGGCGGCCTTCTCCAGGTCCTCCTTCAGGATGCGCCCGCCGGGCCCGGAGCCCGGCACGGATGCCAGGTCCACGCCCATCTCCCGGGCCAGCTTGCGAACCGCGGGCGCCGCGGCCACGGGTCCGGCCTTGGCCCCGGGCACGCGGGGGGCGCCCACCGGGGGCTCGGTGTCCCGCGGGGGCGGCGTGGGCGCCTGCTGGGGTGCCGGCGGCGCGGCCCGGGCGGCGGTGGAAGCATCTCGCGACTCCGCCTGGCCCTCCCCGTCGGCGAAGGTGACCATCACCTCGCCCACGTTGACGGTCTGCCCCTCCTCGACGTGGACCCGCTCGGCAACACCTGCAAACGGCGAGGGGATCTCCACCGCCGCCTTGTCGGTCTCCACTTCCATCAACGCCTGATCCTCGGCCACGGTGTCGCCTTCCGACACCAGCAGCCGGATGATCTGGGCTTCGGTGATCCCTTCGCCGAGATCTGGCAGCAGGAATTCCCGTGACATCGATCGACTCACCTCCATCTCCCGGCGGCGACGTTCAGAACGCCAGGGTCTCCCGAGCGGCGTGAACGATCCGCTCGGCGTTGGGCAGGAAGGCCCGTTCCCGGGCGAAGTAGGGAAAGTGTACGTCGAAACCGGTGATCCGTCGAATGGGGGCCTCGAGGTACTCCAGCGAGGTTTCCACCACCCGGGCGACCACCTCGGCGCCCACCCCGCAGGTCCGGGGGGCCTCGTGGATCACGACCGCCCGACCCGTCCGGGCCACCGAGGCGGTAAGGGTCTCGGTGTCCAGCGGCGACACCGTCAGCAGGTCGATCACCTCCGCCGACACGCCGTGCTGATCGGCCAGGTCGTCGGCGGCCTCCAGCGCGGGCCGCATCATCGCCCCGTAGGCGATCAGGGTGATGTCCTGTCCGCGGCGCACCACCCGGGCCTGCCCGAGGGGCAGGGTCTCCGGCTCGTCGGGCACCTCCTCCTTGAAGGCCCGGTAGAGGGCCTTGGGCTCGAAGAAGATGACCGGGTCGGGATCGGCGATGGCGGCCGCCAGCAGGGCCCGGGCGTTGCGCGGGGTCGACGGGATCACCATCTTCAGCCCCGGCGTGTGGGCGTAGATCGCCTCCCGCGACTCGCTGTGGTGTTCGATGGCCCGGATGCCGCCGCCGTAGGGCATGCGGATCACCAGCGGCATGGCGTACCGGCCGCGGGTGCGGTTGCGGAAGCGGCAGGCGTGCCCCTCGATCTGGTGGTACGCCTGGTAG
>Ga0180432_10003489_pt1 | contig 22332 bp, 33 predicted proteins | sample SS_ome_10_FD_132414 | JGI IMG/M metagenome (GOLD analysis project Ga0180432, IMG submission 132414) | Hypersaline lake sediment archaeal communities from the Salton Sea, California, USA - SS_1_MS_2 metaG | ecosystem: Environmental > Aquatic > Non-marine Saline and Alkaline > Hypersaline >...
GATTCGAAGTAGATGCCTCGCTCGAGTTCCTCGGGGGTTGCTTTTTTCCAGAGGGTAAAGTCTTGGGCGTTTTCTTTATCGTACTCGTCTGAGGCGACGCGTTGTAGGTCTATGACCAGGTTTTGTAAGTGTACAATAATTTCTGACATATCCGGTTTGTTTGATTCAAATATAAAAAAATTTTTAATAAAGGATAAAAAAAAGAGAGCCACCTTGCGATGACCCTCCTTACCAACAAATTCAGATATGCGATTAAGCAGTCTGTAAATATAAGCTATTTATTTTTATAATGCTCGATGAGCTCTAAAAGTTCGTTATTAGAAAACTTTACGGTTTGTCGGCTCTTAGCGTGCAACTCTTCAGCCGTTCCTGATCCGTACTGCTGATCTAAATGGATTCCGAATTTAAACTGTTCTCCGTATCTAAAAACGTTACAAGCCTTGCATTGTACTTGGCAGTTCGTTTCGTCCCATCTGGTTGCGTAGTGCTTACGGGACATAAAATGACCGCAGTCCATATTCTGCCACACGTCCTTTTTACCACAAGTAAAACACGTGGCTATTCCGTTTACGGCATCCCGCTTACGGATGTATAGACTGAACTCCTTATCTAACTTAGCTACAATACTTTTTCTACTCTTCACGTACTCGGAGAAGCATCGAACCTAGTGGTTTATTGATGCCTTTGATTTTACGGTAAATATAACGACTATTACTTTCTGCTGCTCTACGTTCAGCCTTTGAGCTATCGGTACCTAAATTCGTGTACTGAATAGCGTTTAAGTGTAACAATCGATCTACCTTCTCCCGAGCCGGAACCGTTTTGTAACTAGCGATCTTGTCTGCGGTTTTGCGGATCATAGCATTTTAATTAAAAATTTAACGTTTTTTATTTGGTCGTTAAATTCGTTTTTACTTTTTTTTCTATATACGTGTTATAGACTATATACGTTTATTAGACTATTATACGTAAGTATATACTATAATACGGTTAATAGACTATAAAACGTGTTATAGACTATACACGTGTTTAGTATATTAACGAAGTTATTAAATATTTTGCTATAAAAGACTAAAAAAACGTTTATTCGTCGTAAATCTCGAGCATTAGCTGAATAAACGGTACGTAGAACACGTACATAGTAGAGTCCGGGAACTCGTAAGAACGGGTACCGAGTAGGATACCAGGATATAATCCGATGCTTAGTGTGTAGTTCATTTGTCGTCTTTCATTGACGTTCCGAAATAATAACCAAAGATGCTTAACGTAACACCCTCGACTATACCGATTAGGTGGTAGAACAGTTCTTTATTCGCCTCTGGTATATCTAAAGCGAGTATCGCCCACACTATAATACCAAAAGACGCTAAACCAACGAGACCGGTTAGGTTGAATAAAAAATCGAATTTTCCCGTTTTGGTAACTTCGACTTCACGTTTTCTAGCTGAGTCTCGGTCGCTTACTTCCGCCTCATAAGCCTTTAAGAGCGTTTCTGCGGCCTTTTCTTTATCTTCTGGGGTTAGGGTATCATCGAGATCGAGAACGTTCTTTAAAACGCCTATAATGCCTTTATCCGGTAAAACGTCCGATAGTATCTTACCAACCTTTGTTTCTTGAAACGGTTTTTTCTTTAGTACGTCCATATTGCGAAAGGTATTTTATCCGGATCAATATCCACGTGAATAAACGTGTCTGCTATTCCTATACGACTGAATCCCACGCTTAAAAGAGCGTCTAGCATATTAAACCGATCCGAGGAGTTTGTACAAGCAATGTCGGCAGCTAGTCCTTTAAGATGCGAGCTAGTATTAGAAACCTTGTAACCCGCTTTTCTTAATCGTTCAATATCCGCTTCAATACGATAACCCGATGTTATTTTAAACGGCACACCGGCTAAGTCACGAGCTGCATCTAGCATCCCTATTAATTCATTCGACATTAACTGTCCGCTACCCTCTTGCAACGGACTGTCGAACTCATCGTAATTGAAGTTTTTAAATTTCATTCTACCAACTCTCTTAAACGTTCAATGTCTTTGCGGACTCTTTCACGTTCTAATTTAAAGTCTATGACCTCGGTTTCTAACACACGAATATCTGGGAATATATACGTGTTTTGATTATACCTAAGACCTCTTAACTCGTCCTCGTTGGCCGTAACCCTCGAGTCCATTCCTAGATACAAATAAACTGCCGTACCGACTAAAATTATGATCTGTATTAACCACTTTATATTAATCGATAACGAACTATCGTCATTAACCTTTAGGCTTGACATTTAGTTTCATTTTTAGCTTCTCGATCTTTATATGCCACCAGGCTTTCACTTTCGGTGTTGCCTTCTTTACTTCGTCCTTAACTAAGAAATATATCTCCTTACCAAAGAGACCAAAGAAACCACCGACTAAACCTAAAATAGCCGCTTTAAATACTCCTACTGCCGTTATCGTGGTAGCCGTTGTCAAAACCCATCCGGCTATAAAACTGATTTTGTTGTCCATAAAATAAAGGGGCCGAAGCCCCGTTGTTTATTCGATCGCTTCAAACGAACCGTCCGAGAGATTGATATTAATTTTACCGTACTTCTCCTCGAGCTCTAAGTGATACGCGTTTTGATCCACCATAAGTTGTTGCAACTGTTGTAGCGCAAAAAACTTATCGCGTTCTAGCAAACCAATTTGACGCTCAAGGTGTAGCTTTCCGTTTTGTTGTTCTTGTAACTTTTCGAGTTCTTCTTTTGTAACTTTGCTCATAATTAAGATTTTGCTACTAAGATACGAGAATTACTTAGATGCAGCTTCTAGCGGAGCCAGGTCTTGGTCTGTCCAAAAGTCCTTAGCCAACATAATCTGTAGATGCTCTTTGTTACGAGCAATACAATCAGCCCATTCTTCGTCTGAATAGTACTCAGGCTTTTCACCGTTGATTAGGTTTACGCTATCCATTGCTGCTGAATAGTGCTTTTCGATTTGTTCAAGTGTTAACTCTTCCATTTTTATTTAGATTTAAGAATATCAATTTCTGCTTTAAGTTCTTTAATTGCGTTTACTAATACGGGTACAAGACGCTCGTATTTAATACCGTATGCTGACTCATCTTCGTTTAGGTTAGCGATTAGCATATCATCTTTAGTTTCACCGAATCCGAATTGCTTTTCAACCTCAAGTTCTTCTTGTGCTAAGAATCCAACGTGTAGTTTAGAGCGTTTCTTAGAACCATCAGGCTGTGCGTTTAATACGTCTTCCGTTGTGGCATCGCCGTCTACATACCAAGCTCGTTTATCCCAACGATAAGTGACAGGGCGAAGCTGCGTAATCCAATCAAGTCCGTAAGTAAAGTCTGATACATCTGTTTTATCTCTTGCATCTGAAGAAGAAATTGTAGTATCCGCACAATAAAGGTTGGTAATATTATTGTCACCAAGCACAACATTGTTTGAGCCTGTAGTTATAGACCCTGAGGGCGATATACTTCTACCTGCATTATGTCCTAAAAAAACATTGTTTGAACCTGTAGTTAATTCAAGACCTGCAGCATCTCCGATAGCACAATTGTCATCACCTGTAGTGTTGTTTGTTAAAGCGTTTTTACCTATTGCTGTATTAGAGTATCCTGTAGTGTTGTTAGTTAAGGAGTGATAACCAACCGCCGTATTATCTGAGGCGGTATTAGCTTGTAATGAACCTTTACCAATAGCAGTATTGCCTGAGGCTGTGGTGTTGTTTTCTAACGCACTTCTTCCTACTGCTACGTTACTTGCTCCTGTAGTATTGTCAAGTAAGGCAAAATATCCAACTGCAGTATTATTGCTTGCTGTGGTATTATTCTCTAATGCGCTTCTACCTACGGCTACGTTTTGCGTTCCTGTGATGTTGTCGAGTAGAGCCTGATATCCAATAGCAACGTTGTTAGATGCTGTAGTGTTAGATGATAAAGAACCTTTACCCACAGAAGTATTATAATTCCCTGTAGTATTAACGAGCATCGCTCCTTGACCAATAGCAGTGTTTTCTGTTCCTGTGTCATTAAGATATAAAGCGCGTCTTCCTAACGCAGTGTTACTATTTCCTGTTGTATTCGCTTGTAAAGATTCTCTACCGAAGGCAGCGTTGTTATTCCCTATAGTATTAGACTGTAAAGCAACAAACCCTATCGCTGTATTACCTGCACCTGTAGTGTTGTCAAGTAAGGCTGATGCTCCTACAGCGGTGTTATTTGCGCCTGTGGTGTTTGCACCTAATGAATCTTTACCAACTGCTGTATTATTGCTTGCGGTAGTATTAGCGTCTAAAGCACCCTGTCCTACCGCAGTGTTATCTGCTCCTGTAGTGTTGGCAGCTAAAGCTAATCTACCAACAGCGGTGCTTTCTGTTCCCGTAGTATTTGCGGTTAAGGCACCTCTACCTATAGCCGTATTGTTGCTTGCAGTGGTGTTGTTTTCTAAAGCACTACCGCCAATCGCAGTATTATTTGCACCTGACGTGTTGCTATTTAAAGCACCTGACCCTAAAACAGTATTACTTGATACATTACCCGCACCTCTACCAACAGTCAAAGAGTTGATAGTCGCATCTGATGAAACGGTAAGTCCTGTTAATGTACCTACTGAGGTAACGTTTGTTTGAGCAGCAGTTGAAAGTGTACCGCCTAAAGTAGTGGCGTTTAATGTGCCTACTGTAACACTTGAGGGAAGTCCAATAGTAATCGTCTGACCGCTTGCTGAGGTTTCAATCTCGTTAGCAGTACCCGCAATAGTAAACGTCTGAGAGTCTAAGTCTACTGCGCCTGTTCCCGCATCACCGGCAAAATCCAATCCTTCGGCAGTAATAGCGGCATCAACGTATGCAGTTGTAGCTACTTTAGTTGAGTTGTCGCCTATTGATTGTGTTGTAGCAGTAACCCCATCTACAAGTACAGAAGTCGCGGTTACGTTTCCGGTTAGATCACCCGTTACATCCCCCGTTACGTTTCCGGTTAAATTACCCGTAACATTTCCGGTTACGTTACCAGACACATTACCTGTCAAATTACCGGTTACATCAACCGTAATAGACGAAGGTAATCCGATAGTAACTGTTTGACCTGTACCCGACGTTTCGATCTCGTTGGCAGTACCTAATATGCTAAAAGTCTGCGAATCTAAATCAACTGCACCCGTTCCGCTATCCGTTGCGAAGTCTAAGTCTTGCGCCGTGATATTTGTATCTACGTATGTTTTAACTGCCGCAGAAGTTGGAATAGTAGTGTCGTTATCATTAGCACCAATACCGTCTGCCGCATCAACGAATTTAGTGATCGTAATGTTTTCGCCTGAGTCTTTTAATGACCCAAAAGATACCGTTCCCGAAGCCGTTAAATCACCACCGGTGTTTAGTTGGATGCCAGATACGTTTCCCGCTCCGTCGGTGATGTCTTGTAACGTAGCGTCTAATTGACCGTTATCGGCAACCTTTAGTAGCGATACGTACGTGTTTTTAATTTTAGTATTCGTTAAACTTGCCATAGTTAGATATTATTCCATTTATTGTTTTCTGTTTCCCATTCGCTTTGTTGATAGTTCCACGTATCTTGCTGCGCCTCCGGTTTGTAAATTATGCCCCAACCTATCGTATTGGTTAGGACGCCCTTGCCCCACCAAGTGCTCTCGTATATTTCCCCCCAATTGATTAGGTTTTTTAACCATTTCCACATTACACGAAACAAGGTGGCTGACTATCTATGTGCAGCGTTTGCTCGTTGTCTACGTCGCCCCACCAAGTAGAGCAGTAGATTTTAGCCCAATCGATAGTGTTTGCCATTTAACTTTTCTTTTTTAACGTTATCATTCTGTTTTTTGACATATTTGTACAGTTTGATAATGTTGTTTTTTTTAATGTTGTACTCGTTCATATACTCTTAGACTGTCTTATAAAACCCAACCCGTAAAGTTTGCCTCTCTATCTGGATACATATCATCGTTCACATTCTCGTTATATTCCGGGAATTTAGTCGGTGCGTTAAACGCCATATAGTCGATAAATCTCCTGGTATAAAAATCTGCGAAGTTGCGATATTTTTGCGTTAAAAAGTCTATTTCGTCTTTTGTCGGTGTCTCGCTATTTTCCGATCGGTGTTTTAATAGTCCGTTGTTTTTCACCTCGTAGGCCGCAAAAGGTAAATAATCGACCATAGCGAAGTTTATTAGCATCGGTTGTATGTAATCATTAACCAAGTTTAGATAATCGCCCGTAAGCGTTCCTGCGACGATGTCCGCACTAATCTTATCGTACAATTTCGTACCTAGATAGTTTTGGATGTGCATCTGCTGCGCTATCTTAATGAACTGAATAAACTTATCGGTGTCTACGTTTCCGTTAAGAATCGAGTTTTTTACTAAATCGTTACGTGTTATGAATAAAGCGATCGCCATTTATCGTGGGTTTTTATATCCTCGGTTAGGCATATCTATTGGTCTCTTAGCCACTAACGGATCATTGACCTCCGGATCTAAACCTTCCCTCCTTGCTTTATTAACGGTTATTTCTGCGTTTGGGTTTTTAGTGTCCGGCTGAACATCAATCGCACGGTAGGTTTTACGCATCCAAAAGTGATGACAATTTGGGCCACCTTTGTACAACCATACATCGTAAGTCGATGCACCGCCTTCTCCAAAACCAGGATTAACCGCTAATTCGGTCATTCTTAAAATATCTTCTTTTCTGTAAATCTTAGCCGCTCCAACCATAAGCGAACAAAAATCACGCGAAACAAATTGTCCGTTTGAAATTGTAAGCGATAAAGGTGCATATTGGTATCTTACTTTAAAAAACCGCTCGCCCACTTGCTCGTCTTGCTCGGACTTTGCATTCGGGAATGCGCTCCCCGTTGAAGCAAGTCCTAGCATTTTATCTAAAGCCTCTTCTTGTTCGTAATCTACCGGACGCTCATCTACGAGCTCCCAATTCTCTAAATCTTCTTCTTCGCCTAATTCTTCGAGCTTTTCAAATATTCTACTTAATATCTCGTCTTTTACGTTTGGTGTCTTAGATAGTTTTTGGCCGGTCTCTTGCTCGACTTGTTCTTTAGTCATTGCGTTGTCTAGGTCGGTAAACTCAATCGGCTGAAGCGTTTTAAAGTATAGGTCTAAAGCTATATCGTTGTAAGCCAACACCTTATCAAAGGCTTTTATAAGCAGGTTTTGGAACGGACGAATAACCGTGTTGTCCATTAACTGAGATGCGGTTTTTAACTCCTCGGCGTTGTTTCCTAATCCGGTGTTATCCTTAATACCTAAAAGCATCGGTGATACGATACGGTGCGCCACCATAATCTTACGCATACTCTCATCTGACAAGAATTGGTATTGATTGTGCGCGTCTGAGAGTTGCACGGGTTCAATCGAAGCAGCTTGTTGATTGTCATCGTTAAATGCAAGTATAAACTTACCCGCATTGCTCGATCCACTAAACTTCTCGTAGATTCTTTGCTCGATAAGCTCGCGGCTTTCTTCGTCCGGAACTCCGTTGTTAAAGTTGATGAGCATCGACGGTGCCAGACCGTTGAGTATGTTGTTTAGGTGGTAATTAGAAATTTCTTCTTCTAATTCTGCGTACTGTAACCCACCTTGGTAATCAACCGGAGAGTAATAATAGAATCCGGTCTTGTAGGGCTTAACGAATAATATCTCGACGCCTTCTTGTGAAGTACCAAAAGCCGGTATTCTTTTAAGATCGTCTCCTTTGCGATACTCTTTCCAATTATGAAAATAATAGTAACCTTCTATGTCGCCTTCTTCATTTGCTTTTTCTGCTCTTAGCGTTTCAACCGGGAAGTGCTCGGCCATTAAAATCTCGGTGTGCGGTTCGTTATAAATAACTTGGATAGCACATTGCCCTAAGAGTTTAAGATCATTAACGAGCTTCATTACGCAGTCCTCAGTAAACAACGACTTCATTTCCGCGTATTGGTCGGGCTTTCTATTAGAATCGGTAGCGTCTAACCCTAAACCGTAGATAGCTTGGCTAATACCGTTTATAGCAGCATTATTGGTCGGTGAACCGTTGTATCTATCGATTAGATACTGATAATAATCGTTGTCGTCTCCGTAAGCTACCCAATCTTGGTTTTTAACCTCTTTTACTTTCGGTGTCGTGTAAGACGATAGGTTTACAATTTTTATGCTCATAGTATAATGTAATCATTGTCATAGCTCGGTTCGGAGATGTAAATCGTGCCGTCCCAAACTTGATCATATAAGTTCCAATCGTTATTTAACAGTTGCCATTCAGTTGTATCACTGTTTACGCTAAAGTCCGCAGTCGGTTGGTTAGTACAGAATATCTTATCCTTATAAATAACGTCGCCGTCTTGGTCTGTTATGGTTAAGTCATAAAAATGAAATTCTCTTAACGAATATACGTTTTCTATAACTAGGTAATCATTGTCTATGCTAAATCCTGCTGCATCGGCATCCCAATCTCTATCGAGTAAGCTCCAAACATAATCTGCTACACCCCAATCATTACCATTTAGAGTATAATTTACGGTAGTATTGGTTTGGTCGTCTCTTAGGCTAAGTGTTAAAGAACTTGGATAACTCCTCGGTATAATCCGAATAGTCTGTAAGTCGTTCCTATTGTTTAAAACCTTCATATTGATTTAACGATACGTTTTGTTTTTTTGCACAACAAAAAAGGGCAGCCAAAGCCACCCCTCTTATTTTGTAACTAGATTTTAGTTACGGATTAATCTGCGTCGCGCTTTCATTACCCGTTACCACAGATGAAGTAACGAAATAAGCCGGTAGCGTTTCTTCCGCAGTCATAGTCAAAGTAAATCCAGACAGATCACCCATCGCTGCTCCCGTTACGATTGTACCTCCGGTTGCTTCTGCACCGTGTACTGCTCCGATAAGGAAGTAGTTACCGTTATAATCCTCAATGAATACGTGTGGTCTTGCGCGTACTACGTCGATTAATTCTGCTTGTGTTTCGTAATCTAATTTAGTAAGCGTAAGATTTAACGTTTGAGTATAGAACGATGTACCGTTCGTACGATCGGCATTGATCGTTTGCTCTAAAGACGAGTTGCCTTTGATGTCGTATCTAAAAAGGTCGGGCGTTCCTGAGATAGCGGTAAGTTGTGCGCCTGATACAGTTAAAGTACCTAGTGTACCATAATCTGCAAACCAAACTGCGGTAATCCCACCAACGCTATCTTTACACGGTAACGCTCTACCCGTTGCAAGTGTACAAGCCATATTATTTATAATTAAAAAAGGGTAGGCAGGCTCTAAGGCTCACCTACCCTCTTTGTTATACAATTAATTTATTATTGTAATGTTAGCAATACAAGATCTGATCCGATGCCGTATTGTACACCAGAAGTAAATCGCATAATTACGCGAACGTTTTGCGATCCGTCTAAATCTCCCATATCAAGAAGTTTTAGTTCGTTATGGTCTGAGAACAAACCGGTTCCGAAGAATAGGTTAGAAGCCTCACCTGCAACGATGTGATCCGTTGGCATACCTGGTGCAAGCTGAACTTTAATACCTTCGAAAGATAAAGCGTTCCCGTTTTCATACCATAGTGATCCACGGTTGTCGATACCCGCAGCACCTTGTCCACCTGAAGAGAATCCTCCAAGAGCACGAACGTATGCTTGGTAAGCAACAGTTGGTACGTAGATAGTTAAATCTTCTTTTCCGTAAACCGCAGAAGGAATCGAATCAACAACGTTTCCTAAAAGCGTAATAATGTTAGAAGAAGTAAACGAAGTTTCACCACCGTTTGTAGCATCATTTACGTCCGCGTCAGCAGCCATAAGAGTAGTGAATCCGTCGAACTCACCTTCGGTAGCGTTTACACCGCCCCAAATGTTTTGCTCGGTTTTCTCAGCTACTTTTCCAACAACGTGCTGAACTAAGAAGTCAGCAAATGAAGGTGGAAGGTTGTCATAAACTGACATTCCCATTTCGATAGCTTCCCAATCTGAACGGAAGTCTTTTTTACAAAGCTCTACGTTTACTTGGAACTCCTCTGGTTGAAGAATACGCTCAGTAAGAGTAACAGAAGAAGAAGCGTCAAAGTCACAAGAAGCGTTTTTAATAAGATCGCTAGTAGCTACCTTTTTAATTACTTCTTTGTATTTAACGTTAGGTTTTAGGGTAATAGCACCATCGTTGATAGTTTTACCCGACAATAGCGCGGCTGAGATGTACTGTTGTAGAAACTCGCCGGCATAAGTTGTGGTTATTGAAGTAGTTGTTGCCATTTTTCGTTATTTAATTTTAAATTATGTAGTTGCAGTAATACCACCCGCTTGGCTACCCACTCCAGATACATACCAATCTGTTCCGTCGCAGTTAATTTCGATGTGGTCTCCAACAGTTTCAGCAGTAGCAACGAAGTTGATTTGATCCTCGTCAGCCGCATCAACTGATGCACCGTTTACAATTAATACCCCTTGTACGTTTGAACCTTCCGCAGAAGCTACAACCCAATTTGAAGTTGCGAATGCAGCACCAATAATGAATTTAAAGTGTACACCCGATTTAAGAGCCGGCAAAGTGATTGTTTTACCTTCAGCAGCACTTAGAATGTAAGTTTTACCGCTATCGGCAGCAGTTAGTGTCTGAGCCGCAGCTAACGTTTCAACATCTTGAAAAATGCGAGTTACGTCATTTGAATAAGTTACAGTAGTTGCCATTTTTTAATTATCGATTAAGTTTTTCCATTACAATGTCCATAGTAGTACGTGCTCTGCGAGTAGCAAGTTTAGTTTGAGTTGGCGTCTTGCTAGCCTCCGGTGAATGCTTCATCGGTTTAGCAGCAGGCTTTTGTTTAGCCATCTCTTCTTTTTTCTTGTACTCCATTTTCACGGCCTCTAGCTCTTTTTTCATTTCGGCTACTTCCTCTTGGATTTTTTCAATCTCCGGTGCAATAGCTTCAACAACGGCTTGTAGCACGTCCTCGACTTGCTCAGCCTCTTTTGGTGTGTCGTAAGATTCCGGCTCAACCTCAACCTCAACTTCTGCTAATTCTTCAGCAGGCATTTCGGGTTCGGCTTCAACCTCTTTAATCTCAGCAATAACACCTTCTTCTTCAACGACCAATAGTCTACCATCTTCAAGTGTGTACTCTCCGATAGGTAAAGCTACTCGCTCGTCTTCCGTTTTGATGAAAACAGACTCCCCGGTAGCGAATGATTCGGCTTCCAAGATAGTACCGTTTTCCAACGTCATTTCAGCTAAATTTACTTTAGCCGAGAGAAGCGTCTGAATCTTCTCTAGTAGATCGGTTGCTTTCATACTAATTTTAGGTTTTATGGATTTAACGAATTGTGAATTTATTTTGCATTTTTATGTTCGGTAGATCGAACCGATACCTTGCGCTCTAAGTGATCCGTCGCAGCATTTTACGTCGTAGCGGTTTTCGTCCCAACAAAGACATCCGCGTTTACCTCCTCGTGGGCTTGTGTAGCTCGGTGTCTGATTATTTTTTTTACGCATAGCTTTGTGTTTTTTGAATGAAGTATATAATATCCCATATCTTAGCCGTTCCGCCCGTTGGAGTTATTTTCCATTGTGATCCGTTAGACACAAAATCGGAAGTGGCATAGTATTGGAATACTTGGTGAAACTCGTGCGCTACATCGTTTCCTTTTGGGAACGGTATATCGACTCCCACACGTTCATAAGGCACACCGTTTACCGAGTCTAATTGTAGTCTTAAAAACGTTTGATTTGCGTTAGCGGCTGAACACTTAAAAACGATCGTCATTAAATACACGTCGTTCTCGTTGTCGGCTAGGACTTTTTTATTGGTAGAGTCATAATAATCGATACCCGTGTAACTGCGATAAACCGCCGCTCCGTTGTTAGGAAGTACAATAGTTGCGTCTTGGGTTAGGCTTAACTTGCCATCTACGTCATATTGACCGTCATCGTAACGTGTCCATCCTAAACCGGAACCGGCTCCAGACTGCGGATAGAGTTTTACCCACTCGCCTTTATAGACTGTCCACACACCCGCTTCAGTTGTTACGAACGCGCCTTCTTCGATGTTATAAATTTCTCGGTCTGCTTCTGCGTAAGTGTCTACTTTTACACGGTAAGCGGTGTTATAAACGTTTGCCATTATCTACCTTGTCCCTTATATGGTTTTTTATAGTTTTTAGAAGTCTTAGACTTACTTGTTTTCGTTTTAGCCTGTACGCCGTGCTTTTTAGTCTTTTCCTTAGTGATGACTATCGCTTGCTTTCTCATCGTCTTTTAATTGGCACGCAATTAGGCACGCGTCGTCCGTTTTTCATTTTATAGCCAATCATTTCGTAACCGTCCCAACAAGGCTCTTTTAACTCTTGCTCGATCATTTTTTCAACCAGGTCTATTTCACCGAGCTCTCTAAGAACCGAACGCGACCATCTAAGAGCGGCCTTGCCACCCCATAATAAATACGAGATAGTCCCACACGCAGTAGAGTCGTTCGGATCGTAGTATTCTTCGGCTCGTGATAAATACGAGTACATTCTTTTTACAGTTTGTAGACTAATCGCTTTGCCTTGTGCCAACTGTTGCGCTCTTACCTTTCCGGTTTGAGTTGCGCATTTATTGCCTTGCTTCTCGTTTAATTCTATACCACGTTTTGCGTTGTTCTTAACTCCATCCGGATAATTAGCGTAGGACTGAAGTTGATATTCGATTAACGCTTGTTTTATTTCTAACAATTTGTAACTAGCCGATAGTTCTTCTTCGATGACTTCTTTTGGTCGTTCGGCTTTCTCGGCAAAGTACCCCTCGATTGAGAAGCCTTTAACCTTTCCGGTTTTTACAAAGTTATTCCAGATCTCTTCGTTGTTTACTTTGATCGTACCGGCCCACGTTCCAACGGGTAGGTTCATACCATAGATAGCCGACTTGTCTTTATCCGTATCTTCAACAATCCAAGACTCGACCATAGAAAGTCCGTTGATCTTTTCGAAGTGCTCGTAGGTTGAGTTGTTTTGTTTTCCTTTCATAAGGAATAACTCCGATGCCTTTTTAACGGTGTCTTTAGTGAAGTAGATATAATACTCGTTATCACCTTCGCGACGATAGATAGGCTTGTTCGGAATTAAAATCGGCCCGATAAGAATCTGCTTGTCTTTATCAACCTCGGCAAACTTGTATTCTTTTTGGTCGCTTAGAGCCACAAAGTTTTCTTCAATAGCCGGTGATTCTACAATCGAGATAGCATCGATTCCACTAAACTCGTCGTTCTCGTCTATGATTAGTTCTATGATATTCATATCTTATTAACGTATTGTGTTATGCTTTGCTAAAATGAATCTTTTAGATTCTATATTGTTGCGCCTTCGACTATGTTACGATCTAATTCTTGAGCCGTAGTTACATCGGTTGATACAACGTATGCTCTTACCGGTTGTTGTTGCTGACCCTCGATGGTTTCTCTTAACTGACTAATACCGCTTGCGCCGACCGGTGATACTTGCGGTACCGTTTGTACGATTTGCGGTGATTGACCAGGAGATGCCGGAACGAATGCCGGTGTTGCGGTTGCTATACCCGCTTCGCTTGTTGCCTGTTTAATAGCTAAGATAATTCCCGCAGCTTGCGCAGCGTAACCTATAAGTAACGGTATGTTTTGTGGGAACCCGACCTTTGCGGTTTGTGCGGTACCCTCAGCCAATGCTACGGTACTACGAGCTGACGCTTGTGCGCTAAATGAAATAGTTTTGCCCACCTCAATCGCTAATTCACGAGCTGCTTGTATCTGCTTAGCTACAATCATAGCCTTTCCGAGTTTTGTTTCGGCACCGAATATACTAGCTAGGTTTAAGAATAAGTCTTGTCTCGCTTGCTTAATACGTTCGTTCTTTTCTTCTTCGGCTTTTATGATTGCGTTACCTAGTTCGATCTGTCTGATTAACTCTGGATCGTTCTCGATGTCTATATCGGCTTCGTCTATAAACGCGAAGTCCTCTTGAATACGCTCTTGTTCTTTTTTGCCTTTTAAGAACCCTTCGGCATACGCTATACCGTCGTTTGCGCCTTTCTCAAACTCTAAGCTATCCTCGATTGCTTGCGCTTCGGCTTTTAAAGTTTCTTCGAGTTCTATTTCTGCGATGCGTTCTTGTTTCGCTTTTTCGTATGCTTCGGCTTCCGCTTCACCTAGAGCTTTAGCTTTCTGTGCTCTTAATACTAACAATTCCGTTAGAGTAGCCTCGTAGTCCTCCTCGCCTTTTTTAAGTAGGCTTAATCGTTTCTCAGCGTTTTGTATTTCGAGATCAATCGTTTCTTCTCCGAATGCTTGAAGCACGGCAATGGCTCTGTCCGTTTCTGCGATTTGTCGTTCGCTTACAAACTTCGTATAAGACTCGGCTTGTAGTCTAGCAAAGCGTTGCGCATTACCCAAAGAGAGAAACATATTCTTTAAACTCTCGGTAACCGGAACAACGTCGTCTGTTAGACTTGACGCATACCTAGCAAAGGCAGCAGTAAGACCGACAACGGCTGCACCGACTGCTACATACGGATTGGCTAAAAACGCTAGGTTGGCTTTTAGTTGTGCGGCGGTTACATTAAATATACGGCCTCTAAACTGTCTATATACTTCGATGGTATCTCGGACTCTCGACGCTAAACCGCCTGTCGCTGCGTCTAAGAGACTTATAGCGGCACCGGACTCTCTAACCTCTTCACCTAAACCTTTCGTCTCTGTAGCGGCCTCATTTGCGCTATTAGATACACGGTCTAAAGCGTTGTCTACTTTATCTATGTTCTTAACCGCGCCATCGGTTTTCGCCTCAACGACTATTACTACTTTTTCCATTCGTTTTCTTTTGCTTTGCTTTTAATCGCCTCTTTGATGCTTAACGGTAATGCGTACTTGCCTTGTGCTATACGAATGTTCTCCGTTTCACCATTTGCGTATTCTAAGAGCTCTAGTATTGTTTTTAGCATCTTACACTATGTTTAATAATTCTAACGTGCTTTCTCCGGTTGTGAGATTAGTATTTATTGAGTTAATGCGATATTTCTTGTCGAATATGATTAACGTGTCTGCTAACGAATAGCTAATTAAGAATCCAACCGGTAATATTGCTTTTACTTTTGTTAATCGTCTCTTAGTGTTAAACACCTCTGATATATAGTTGTCATAGTAATTAGCGTACAATGATCCGTCAAACGTGTCTGTCGGTGTGTATTCGTTAATTTCCACCGAGAAGTGATTAGTATCGTCGTCTGTAGAAGCGGATAAGCTAACCGAGTTAGAAGGCATACAGTAACTTGTTATGCCGGTTTCCGTAGATGCGTCGCTTACAAAACGTATAGCCGTACCACTTGTTTTTAAAGCTCTATAAAATAAAACAGGCTCGCCTATATACGCTTGGTCATTGTCGTCTACGCAAGAACCAAATTGTACGTCTGTTCCGCTTGCTCTTGTAAACTGCATATGCTCAAACGGTGCCTCTACCGTATAAACGCCTCCTGTAAATTCGTTGTCAATAATATACGTTTCTGTACCCCATCCGGTTTCTTGTTCTTGCTCGAATAGTTTAGCGACTTTAGTACCGCGGCCTTTATATTGGAATGTAACCTCTTTGTAAGGTAATTCTGCGTTTACTTGACTTTGTGATATATCAATATACGATGTTATATTTCGTTCTGTACCGCCTGCGTAGAAATCGTCTAACGTTTGTACTACTATTTCACCTGCGGCATTTTTGTAAGCGGTTAGGTTGAATAGCTTAAACAGACCATTAAGAAAGTCTATAACTTTTATGTTAGGTATCTGTTGTTGTGCGTTCCATAATGGACTTGATGTTAAAGTATGTCCGGTAGTTGAAATAAATGCATTTGTTTGTCCTAAAAAACTATCGTTTATAGTCCAAGTTAAATTTATGGATTGACTTGATGTACCGGTTACGAATATGGTGTAGTTACCATTGGTTAGTATTCCGCTTAATATAGTACCGGTCGTACCTCCTGCGAATGTTTGTGTTTGGTATAAAATTCCATTTCTATAAATCGAAACCGTGTAATCGGAAGCCGGTGCAGTAACGACGCTTAAACTATGACCTACTGATTGTCCGCCTGTTAAATTAAAAACGACCAATGTTGATGGCGCCATAAGAACACGCGTCATTGACGAAGTGTCAGGATCAAAACTTAGATATTGATTTGTTACGTCTGCGGCTTTAAATGCGAATCCTTTTTGTCTGTGCATCCACATATACAGATCGTAGAATTGCGCATTACTTGTGCTTTTAATAAACGAACCAGAGCTAAACGTTATCTCCGGATATTGCTCTTCGATTGCTTTTACAATAAGCCAGACTCGAATAGCGTACTTTAACTCTTCATAATACACCCCGTTTATATTTGTACCCGAATCGTATAAGTTAGCACCTACCGGATTTATTGTTCCGTCTGCGTTAAAATAGTTAGGGGGTGTTGCGGTCGAATCATAAAACAACTCAGTTTGACAAGACAATAGCGGCATACAAAATGCGTCAGTATAAGTCGTACCTCCGACTGTTAAATCTCTACCGTCTAATTGTAAATCAACTAATACTGTTGCGGCAGTATAGGTACGTTGAAAATTACCTAACCAACTCAAACCGCCTAGCTTGTCCTCTCCGAGTATATCTTTTAGATCGACGATATTACCAAAGAACACAATACGATAAGCATACGGCGCGTTGTTGCGCATATCCACACCCTTTAACTGTATCTTACCCTCTTGAAACGGTAGATAGTTTAATTCGATTTTAGCGTCTACTTTTTTGCGCGCATCGAAAGCGTAAGCATCGTTTATATCAAAATTATAATAGTGTTTAAATATCTTGTTATTGACCTTTGATGCCGGAATGGTAAACGCCTGGGTGAAGTTTGCAAACACCGAAGATATATCTCTTACGTTTTGAATACTTTGCGTTAGGCTTATATTCTGCTCATCAAAGAGATCGACTTTTGTATTGTCTATATATAAAGATACCGAAACCATTATCTACCCGTTGAAATTAAATCGTATGCGGTTTGTACTACCACTTGGTAGCTTACTAATCTATCGTTTAATCCGGTTTTAAATGTTACGTTAGTCGTAACCACGTTTACCGGTGTAGGGAATCCTAAATCTAAATCGTCAATCCATACATATTCCGATAGCAATAGCTCTTGTAGTTGATTATTGATGTCGTCAATATCTGCGGTGATATAATCGCTATTTAAAGTATATTGTTTTAGACCGTTTCTATTGTAGTCTACGTATTGGTGGCGGTCTCCATTAATACCACCGTTTTGAGCATTGTATTTTGACTTGTATTTATTTCCGCTTACAGTTAATCCTTTAGAAGATTTTGCAGTAAACCACATTTGCTGAAGCACCCCAAAACGATTCATATACGTTAGCGGATAGTTTCCGTATCTACCGCAAGGGAATCGATTAATACTAACAGTCGTAGTCGGTACGGTAGAATCCGAACCCGAAAAACTAACCGTAGTTACCGAACTTCCCGAATTGGTAAAAACCACACCGCCTTGACCTTCCGGAACCCATAAATCCAAACCGGTGATAAGTGCGCCTGAAGGTAGGTTATAGTTGTTTCCGTTGTAATAGTATTGATACGCATCAAACGCATCGTAAGTTTGCGTATCGGTTCCAAGCGAACTACCTCCAGAATTAAACAGTTCTATCGTGTAACTTATAGCTACTGCACCACAATCTGTCGCTACAATACTTCCGTCATATCTTGGCTGAATGTAATCTCTTACTAATTCGGATATATCAAACGTAGCCATAGTCGTTCCTGGTACTACGTCTTTAGTAATCGTGTATCTTAATGTACCGCTAATCGTAAGCGATAATGTACCGCTTGCTGCGGTAGCTAAACTGTAATATGCAAAGAACGGACTTCTAACCCCTATCGCTGTTGCCATTATTCTTTAAAATTTTGTTTGTTTATGAAATCGATGAACTCCTCTACATCTAACGCAAAGGCTTCTGCTATTTCGTTTGGTAAATCTTTTACATACTTCTTAAACGGTGTCGTAAAGAATAGGCTAGGCTTTATACCGTTCTTGTATATTGATCGAGCGATTAAAAACGTAAGTGATTTACGATTTATGAATCTCCCTTTTTCGTCTCTCGGTGCGATGCCCTTTCTAACTGTCCATCCGTCTAGAGCTCTACTCGGTGGCATCTTATCTCGGTAGGTGTACGGTGTGTTGTATTTCTTTTCGGTACCGCTAACTCCTTTGTCTTGGAACGTACCGTAGTCGGCCATCTGAATATTGAACTGCAAACTTTTCTGCGTTACTTTAACCGGTGATCCTTTGATTGAGTTTAATAGGTTTCCGGTAACGACTTTTTTGCGTCGCCTTAGACCTTGCTTTGATTCTTTAACCACACGGTCTCTAAACTCCTCTAACGCCTTCTGAACTTTGTCGGTATCTAGCATATATCAATATCGTTAGTGACCAGAATATCAAACGTGCCTACGAATCCCGCAAGCGAATTATCGAATCGTTCTACAAACGGCTCGAATACAACGTCTGCGTCTAATTGGTATTTATTAATGAATAATGCGCCTTTTCTTAGCTTGGTAGCGAGTTTATTAATAACCACTAAGCACGTATTCAGTACGTCTTGCTCGTTATCGTTTCCTACAAACCAATCGGCAGTTTGCGACTTCGATGTATCAACTACATCCATTACAAATACAGATAGATTGTAGACTAATACGTTGTCTCGGTTTGTTACGGAGTTGAGCATAATATGCGCCAAAGGGAACATCGTTTGTTTTCTTAAATCGAGTTCGGTTATATCACCAAACGAAACGGTGTTGATTGACGGGTCGGCTTCGAGCTCGTCCTTAATGGCCTGGGTTAGTAAATAAAAACTTCTTATTGCTATGCTCATTTCTTAAACTTGCTTTGTTCTATATCTTTTAATTCTTTATTGTATTCTAAGGCCGTTAGGCATTCACCCACGTTTAGACAAGTGACCTGTTCAATCTTTGTAACGTCTCCGTTACTGAGTATATATATGGCATTGTACCAGCCCCATTTCCGATTGAAGTTAGATACTGCTGATAAATCTCCCTCTCCCTCCCCTCCAAAGAGTCCAGGATGACGTTTTGTAAGTCGATCCCTAAATTGTAAAAAAAAACCACGCTCGACAGTACGGCATCCATCGGTGTGTTTACCATTGCATCTAAGTAAGCATCGCCACGGTATTTTTCAATCGTGTATTTGTCTTTTATCTTGGCGGTTATTGGTCGGTAAAGAACCCCCATTGCTCGGTGGATATTTTGCCAATCGCCTATGTAAGTATCTAGATCAACGTACTCACCGAAAGTCATATCCTCAAGGTTCGGAATAAACCCAAACTCGGTATCGCCTAATTTAAACGTACGTACAAGTTCCGGACGCTTTTCAAACATCTTAGTCAGCACGTCGGTGATCCCCGTAATGTCTTTTATTCTGTAATCAAATATTAATTCCTTTGGGAAGTCGCAGAATATCTCGATCATTTTCATAGACACGAAACGATCCGCGTTTGGGTCGTCAATGTTCTTGTCTACGATTCGTAAGAATTTCTGATACTTGTGTAACGGAATCTCCGATAATTCGCTAGGTACGTTTATTTCTATTTTCATACTATTGATTATAACGTAAAGATAATTTTTTTGAAGCACAAAAAAAGCGGCCATTTCTGACCGCCTTAAAACCAAACTAAACTAATTAAAACTAAATCGGCGTTACTCGACTTAAGAGTTGCTGAAGCTCGAAGTTCGTTTTTGTATATGCTTCTAGCTTGCTGATACCCGTGCGTTCCATCACGAGTTTGATAAGGTATTTTCTATACATTACTTGTCTAATTCGTTATACGCTTCCATTATGTGTTTTCTTACTCGCGTTATTTGATCTTGAAAATGATCGGGATCCATAAACGCGTCCATTGCTGATAGCATTGCGTCGGCTATCAAAATGTTACCTTGAGCTTTGCCCTTGCTACGTGCGGTTTCTCTACCGCTTTTTACTGAATGTTCGTAAAGTTCCTTGTAATAGTCCATATTAAAAGGCATAAGGTTTAATAGCGTTTGCGATTTGTTCTAGTTCAACCTCTTGTTCGTTGGTTAAACCGTTCTCGTGTTGCATCTGCAATAACTGAGATAATCGTTCTGCTTGTTTTTTGTAATCTGAATAAGTCATAATATCTGTTTTTGTTATACCCAAATATACATCTTTTATTTTAATTCACAAACTTTGGATAAAAAATTTACAGTCCGCAATATCCAGAGTCGCATTCGTTGAAGTCATCGTCGAATAGTTCAAACTGCGAGTTCCATTGTTTTATATCGTCGTAGGTCATCTCGGATCGCCAATGTGCGTTATTGATACTTTCGCGTTCTCGTTTAGCAAACCATTCTAATTTATTCGGATGCTTGTCCCACATCTTTCTAAGTAGCATCGGTGTCTTGTGAAAACAACCTACACAGTTATTCATCCAAGCGAAGCGAACCGGTTTATCTTGCCAATACGTTTCTATATGGTCTTTATAGATGTTATCTTGTATTAGCGGGAAGTGCGGTTTTTGATACGGAATATCCTCCCATTTGTTTCGTCCGTCTTTGTGTTTTTCGAATGTCGCTTTAAAAACGGTTAGCCCATCTTCGTTACAACGCTCAAGCATCGAGTTTGCTCTGCGTGTTTCGTTGGCTCTGAATCCGATGCGTGTTTCTATCGGTTCTCCTATATTCTCCGCCCACCAATAAAACATCGGTTCTATCTTCATCTCGACCGTACAAAAGCGTTGAACCTTATTAGGTAAATAGACCTTATCTTTTCGCGTTGTTATTTCGTCGAACGTTTTACCGGTTACCCAGGTTATCTTACGTCCGATGTACTGCTCTAAGTCTAACATCGTGTAAATGATCGTATCGTCCTCTGCCGTGGCTATAAACGGTGCTTGTATTCTATCTTCTACTTCTTGTCGAATCTTAGCGTCTGGGAACTTAGATGCTTCGTGTTCGATTCTTACTAAAGCAAAGACGTCATAGTCAGCCGGATAATTAGCTGCTATGTACGAGCTCGTCTTGCCACCACTAAGAGAGTTTACTGTTATCATCGTATCGCATAGGTTCCGTAATTCGGATTTTTAAGTTGGTAGCTTATTGCGTATCTCGCTGCGTCGATAAGGTGGTTGTGCGCGTCTTGCGGTGTGTTCGACTTTTTGTCTAACCACGAGTAATTATTCAGCTCTTTGATTAGGTTTGTGCTTTCCGGATCAATTACTAAATCGTAGTCTTGCATTAAGCTAATTCCAAAGGTAACTGATCCTTGGCCTTTAATCGATTCTTTTATGTTGCATTCGCGTCTTAGTTCGGTAATAAGTCTAGGTTCGGCTGAATCACCCACAATTAAATTACTGCCCGCGTATTGTTTATTTAAACGGCTTATCTCAGACGTTGTGAGTCCGGTCTGGTAGAAACACTCTTTTAAGTAGATTCGTTTGTTAGACTTATCTATATTCGTTTCTATGAGCGTACTTGGATCGTTGCTAAATCCGTAATCTTGTCCAAAGACCGACACACCGACACGTTGAAACTCTCCTATCGTCCAATTCGTAAATATAACACCTTCGGCTTTTTCTAACCAACCGCCTAATATTTGGTGCTTGTACTTTTCGGGTCTACGTTCTTTCATTACCTCAACTTGATCTATAAACGATTGATTGAGATGTTTAATGTTGTCTTGGTACGTCGAGTGGATGTACGTGGTATCACCTTTTGTTACGTTGGAACCTTCTTGTATCCCCTTGTCCTCGAAGAAACGTTTGTATATAAAATGCTCTTTTGTCGTAGGGTTTAAGATAAGAACGATTCTATTTTGTCGTTTGTTGGAACGTATGGAGAAGTCTATTGTGTCAAACTTTTTTTCGTCTACGAGTTCTTCGGCTTCTTCTAAAACCCACGTAGTAACACCCTGGATTGATTTAAGGGAAGCAGTCTGGTCTCCGGAGCTCGTTTTTATACCTTTGAAGATTATTCGGCTACCGGTGTTCTTATTGACTATCTCGTCCTTTGTGATGTAAAACTGTTCTTCGAATCCTAGGAGCTCTAGCTTTTCCAGGAACTCAGGTATAATAGAAATGTTAGCCGACGTTAAAGTATAACGCGTAAAGAGTATCACGTGGTCAGTTTCAAACGTAAGTAAAAGCAAAAGCACCGAGATGTTAAACGACTTCCCCGATGCTCTACCTCCTGTAATTATGAAATACCGACTCTTAGAATCTCTAAAAACTTCGTATTTCTTTTGTAGGCTAATCAAACCTAAGTATCTCGC
>Ga0180432_10003490_pt1 | contig 22331 bp, 32 predicted proteins | sample SS_ome_10_FD_132414 | JGI IMG/M metagenome (GOLD analysis project Ga0180432, IMG submission 132414) | Hypersaline lake sediment archaeal communities from the Salton Sea, California, USA - SS_1_MS_2 metaG | ecosystem: Environmental > Aquatic > Non-marine Saline and Alkaline > Hypersaline >...
CACCATTACTGATGGTGTCGGCCGCCAGCCAGCCTTTAGCCGGCATGGAATACCCCAGAATCACGCAACGCCCACACTATGGCGTGTCTTTCCAACGGGTCCAAGTTCTGGAACCTGTTCACCCAGCGGGTTTTCTTTTTCTTTATCCGCTCTCTCTCCCGGTAGTTGTCACCCAGCCACTGGTAATCGTGCAACTCTGCCGGCTCTGGGTAATTCATCCAAAGCCATTCAGTGGCTACCTCGCCTGATCTGGTCTGCGCCTGGTAACTTATCGAGTACCAGCCAGCCAGGCGCTGGGCGTACAATTCAGACCAGTACCCGCTGATCGCCACACGGCACGGCAGGCGCTTTAGCAATTCCAGCAGCCTGATATGTCCAGCCCGGTCTAGTTCGTGGTCATACAGATCGCGCTGTGATCGCCTGGTACTCATCAAGTATGGAGGGTCACAGTACACAACCTCAGAACCGGACCAGGGATAAACAGCTAGAAACTGCATAGCGTCCACGTGGGCAAAGTGAAACTGTGGGCTATCCTGGCTGGGCTTGACCGTGCCTGGCCAGACCGTCAGCGCATCGAGCATGGTACCACCATCCGTGGTGGTGGCACCAGGTACGATAGCCTCAGCCACAGCGGCCAGAATTGGCTGGCACAGATCGCACCCAATGTTTAGGGCTGCTGGCCGCTTGTGTCGCATGACAGCACCAGCACCCAAAAACGGTTCAATGTATACATCATGGGCAGGCAGCCGGTTAATGATCTGCCTAAACGTGCTACCCTTGCCCCCGTTATATTGCAACATGGCTCAAAGCCTCCTTTATAACTAGGGCCACCACTGTGGCCACCACTGATAACCCCAAAAGGCCCAGCCCCTGGGGGATGGTCAGACTTTTTGGCCGGCTGGCCGGCTGGAATGGCTGGACCACCAGCACCCAGCACCCAAAGCCCAGCCCGAACATGACACAGAATGTCAACAGCCCGTCTAGTATCAACTGGACCACTACCCCACCCCCAGCATAGGTACCACCAGGGATAGAACCAGCCAGACCAGGCCCATAGCCAGGACCAAAATAACTAGACACTCGTTTTTTTTCATGCGATACACCTTTGTGTAAATGATGTAGGTTTTGTAGGTTTTGTAGGTTTACCCCTATATATAGGTATTATTTTTCTAATAACCCCTATATATGGTGGTCATAGAACCTACATTCAACCTACACAGAACCTACAATCCAGAACCTACAAAACCTACAAAACCTACATTCTGTACACACACAATCACCCTAGGTAAATTCGGAAAAAACGCCCCGGTCAAGTTTGACCAGGTAGGGCCGGCCCTCTACAGCCTGTAACCGATTGACCCAACGATTCTGGGCGCCCTTGACAAGTATTCCTGCCTCATACAGCCGGCCTTTTATCTCGCGTGGGCTAAACGTCAGGGCATAGCCGGCCTGTGCTGCTGTGCGCTGAATCATGCCATAGGCGCTATCGAATATCAGCCAGTAGTGGGTATCATCCACCCAGCCGATTTTCTCGGCCCGTGTGGGCTTTAAGTGATCTTCTTCTAGTGGGTCTGTCACGTGGACCGGGCACAGCCAAGCCCGGTTAGACTGGAATAGCTCTGACAGCAGCTGGCAGAATCGTTTTACCGGGTCCTGTTCCTTTACCTCTTTGTCTTGATCGCTGGCAATCTGTAACAGGTTTTCCCAGTGTTCGGCCCTGGCGTCTGCTGCCTCTTGGGCTGAGATAGCCCCAGCGGCCTGGGCGTATTCCATAGCCACGGCAAAGGCTGTGCAATTGCGGCTAATTGCGTCCGTAAGCCTGGCCGTGGTTGCCCCTGTGGATTTCTCCCTGGCTTTCTGCCGGTGGGCCTCGAAATAGGGCTTGATTTTCTCAGACACGGTGGCCCAGTTGTTGGCCAGCCAGACCAGGTAACCCGCCATAGCCTGGCTGTACTGGTCGGCCTGGTGGGCCTGGGCGTGGGTCAGCTGGTCCAGGTTTACGGTTTGCCGGGTAAACCTCAGAGGTAGCAGCCTGGCTGTGGCGCTGGGCTGGACATTGGGCAGGGTTTCACCAGTGGAGATAATCAGCGCCCTAATGGTGGTGGTGGTCCTGTGTTTCTGGGTCTTGGCCATACGCCAGCGCCCGGCCTGATTGCCGGCTGATCTAATGACACGCTCTGCCACCTGTTCTAGCTTTTTCTGTTGGTAGTGGTTTGGCTGGTGTGCATAGTCATCCACCACCAGCGGTAGGTCTTTGAGCATATAGCCGGCTAACTCGATAGCATTGTCTGTGCTGGCCCATGACAAAAAATCACCCTCGGCAGTAAAGCGGCCAAAGTGGCGCATGACCAACAGAAGGGCCGTGCTCTTGAATGTGTTTGTAGGTCCATGACACCATAGCACCATACGTGGTGCCAGTAGTGACCCCAGCGGCGCCTGGTACATGGCGGCCCACAGTGGCAGGCTAACCCGCCTATCTGCTATATCCCAGTACCCCAGGCTGGCCCTGATCGCCTCAGCCAGCGTGTCTGCCGGCGCTGGCTCTGGCAGGCTGTACTGGTCCAACTGGCCCAGGTCTACCCTGATCTGGTCCTGGCCCTTGTATCCCAGCGCCCCGGCAGAGTGTAAAAAACAGCGCTGGCCCCTGATCTCTCGCCAGCCCGAGTGCGTGAAAATATTCATGGTTTCCGCTCCTTGTGATAGTAGCTTGATGGCTGCTGCTGTGTCTGCTTTTTTCCCTGGGGCGACCACAGCCGATACCCCCCAGTGTTGATCTATCCATGACATATCGTTATAGTCAGCAGCTGGCACCCTGGCTACTGGCAGCCTTAGCCCTGATTCTGTGGCGCCTGCTATCTGGTATTCTGTGGTGATCTCATCCCCATTGTCTAGTCTGAGTTCGTTTGTGATCGTGGCTGCGAAATTCGCCAAAGTGCGCGGCCCGTTAGATGTCATGCGGCACAGTGCCCCATTGACCACGCGATAGGTAGAGGATATGCTAGGCGCCCACGTTTCTGGGTCATCCTTGGCCGTGGTCTTTAACAACTCCTTTAGGGTCTGCTGGGTCATGCCGGCCAGGTCGGCCAGGCGCCCCCGCAATAGCGCCAGGTCCTGGGGCGTCAGGGCGCCCAGGGCTGTTAGAAATCGTTCTAGCGCCTGGGGCTGTTCATCTGGGCCGGCCCCCTTGTAGACCTGGGCGCAATATTCCACCCATGTGGGGCTGTCTGTCAGCGCCTGGCTGATGATCGCCCCCGCCTGACCGCCCTCTGCCTGGTGGATGCTGTTGCAGTCGCCCCCCGGCAGGCTAACCACCCTGGTGGCAGGCCCCAGGTCCTGGGCCACTTTGGCCATAGCACCCTGGCCGGCCCGGTCTGGGTCAAGCGCCAGATATACTGGGGCGTGTTTGGCCAGCTTGGCCACAGCCTCTGCCGGTAGAGACAGCCCCAGGGCAGCCACGGCCTGGCGGCCCAGCTGGAACAGGGTTAACACGTCTGCCGGCGATTCGACCACCACCAGCGGCCCTGTGCCCTGGTCCTGGCCGTACAATGGGCGCTGATCTGCTGGTAAGTGAAACCACTTGGGATAATCTGGCCGGCCTGTCAGGTCACGCCCTGTAAGATAGACACAGGCCCCACCCCGCCAGAATGGAAACATTAAACGGTTTCTAAATCTGAGATAGGCCCGGCCCTTTGAGGTACCCAGCAGCCCGGCGCTGATCGCCTGATCGTGGGTTATCTGCTGGCTGTCCAGCCAGACCAGAAACCCGGCCAGGTCGTCTGGTGCATAGCCTAGCTTGGCCCGGCCAATGGTCTTGAGTGACCAACCACGGCCCTTGGCATATTGATACGCGCTGTCCTGGTCATGGCGTGTGGCCACCAGCTGGCGCTGGTAGTATTGGGCAGCAGCTGTCAACACGTCACGCTGGCGCCTGATCTGCTGCCACTTGGCCTGCTGCTCTGGCGTGTCGTCTGGCATGGTCAGGCCGGCCAGGTCTGCTGCTGTCCTGACGGCCTCAACAAAATTGCACTGGTCGCGCTGCTGTATCCAACTGAAAATATCCCACGTGGTTTGGCAGGCGCCAAAGCAAGTGGCGTGGTCATGGTAGACAGCCAGCGCTGGGGTCTTGGTGTTGTCGTGAAACGGGCAAAGGGCCTTGACTGCCCCCGTGCCATTGGGCCAGCGTTTTAGTGTGGTAAGCTGGCCAACCAAAGAAGGAAAATCAACTGTGGCCTTGATCTGGTCCAAAAAATCGCGTCCTATCATATGTGCCTCGTGTGTGGTGGCTTTCCCCAATGGCCAGGGCTGCCAGGCGTGGCCCTGGTCCTGGGGCGTGTGTGTTACTGTTGGCCGCCTCCTGTTGTGTTAAACGGTGAGTAACTAGCCGGCCTGGCGCCCCAATTTGATGGCGGCTAACTATACAGAAACCTGGCCCACTCAGGCCGGGCACACAGTACCCTGGTTAGGGTCTTGAGGCCCAGGCCCGTTTTGCCGGCCAGGATGTCTGATAAGGTTTGCTGGGGGATACCCAGGGCGACAGCCATAGCCCGCTGGCTGTCGAATTGGTTACGCTCTTGATGCAAAAGGGTTACAATTTTCGTCGTGTCGTTTGCTGCCATGTAAACCTCACTTGTTGCCGGTATACCGGTCATTATACCGGATAACCGGTTACCGGTCAACCGGTTATTGTGATAGAATCTTATGGGGTCATGAAAGGACAGGTAAAAGGATGCCACTAGGGCTAGCTGTACGCGAGTTCAGAAACCGGGCTGGGCTTTCTCAATCGGCCCTAGCTGTCAAAGCTGATATTAGTCAGCAGGCCCTATCAGACATAGAGACGGAAAAGGTTAACCCCGGTCTTGATGTGTTCTTGCGCATTGCAGAGGCGTTAGACGTGACACCTAATCAAATTCTGGAGTATGCCGGGCTACTGCCACCCACAGGGCCTGTAAAAGAAACAGCACACTTGTACTCACAACTTGTCACTTTGGCCGGTGATCTAAAGGCGAGTGATCTAAATACCCTGGTTGACCTGGCTAACGTGCTGGCCCAGAAATACAAAACGGAGCAATAGCCATCACGGCGGGAATTGTGTCAGCCGCCACGGTGGTATATAATCAGTATGCTGTAATGGCTATGAGGTAGCTTGTAGCGCTTATAGTTCGGGTCCGTGAGGTCGGCGGTTCAAATCCGCCCGCCCCGACTAGCGCTTATAGCTGGCCCAAAATGGTGGCTATAAGCGCTTTGTTTTTTGTGTGTCTGTTGGCATAGCCTCATAGTCATCACAGCTTGCTGTGACAGCACCTGTCATGCCTGGCCAGGGCTGTCTGTGGTCTGTGATCTAGTGATATATGGAGGTGTAGCCATCATGTCAGGTACAGGTAAAATCAGTCTTTCTGTGGCGGTATTGGGCTTTAACCGTCACATGGCGGCTAGGGGTCTGAGTCATAACACCATCAGGAATTATAACGGTACCCTGGGCCGGCTGGCCAAATTCGTGGGGGATGACACAGACCTGGCCAGCATTACCACAGATGACCTAGAGGATTTTCTAGGACGTTATCGAGACAGACCCACCAGGCCGGCTGGTGTGGCTGATCGCGGCCAGGTTACCCTGTCGGCTAAATCGCGTGAAAATATGCGCGTCTGTCTTAGCGCCTTTTGGACCTGGGCCACAGAAAAGGGCCACGCGCCCAGCCACCTGGTCAGAGGCCACATAAAGCCCATTCAGTACAACAAGCCCCCTATAAAGCCATTCTCGACTGAGGATATACACGCCATCCTGGCGGCCTGCAAGTACACGGCCCCAACAGAAACACCACTGGGGCGCCAGGTCAAACGGGCAAGAACCACGGCCCGGCGTGACAAAGCGCTGGTTTTGTTCTTGTACGATACCGGCTGTCGCATCAGTGAGGCGCTGGGGCTGACGCTGGACCGGCTAGACCTGGCCGCCAATGAGGCCAGCGTCCATGGCAAGGGGGACAAGTGGCGCACGGTTCCTTTTGACGATAGCACCAGTGAGGCGCTATTTGATTACCTGGCCCGGCGTGGGGTCCTGGGTCGCAAGGGCAAGGCCCAGGCTGGCCCTGATCGCCTGCCAGTCTTTGCCACGCGCAAAGGCCATTTTATGGGGCGCTCTGGTACCCTCAGCTTGATCTACCGGTTAGGCGATAGGGCCGGCGTGGCTGACTGTCACCCTCATAGATTCCGTCACACGTTCGCCATAGAGGCGCTTAGAAACGGTATGGACGTTTTCAGTTTACAATCCATCATGGGCCATACAGACCTAAAGACAACCAGGAAATATGTAGCCCTGGCCAACGTCGATATAAAAGCGGCTCATAGACGGTCAAGCCCGGTGGCCGCCCTGGGCCGGCTGAAACGATAGCGCCTGGTCTCGAGTACCCACCACCACCCCTGGTGGTGGCAGCTGGGTGATTGAATCTCTAGGTCATTTGTGCTATAATGTGGGCGTGTTACTGGGCTGATGGTCCTTGCCCTCTAAATTGCGTCAAGTGTGGTGGCTGCTGGTAGCCCTGGCTGTGCTGGGGCTGCCAGCTTTGCCTGTGTCAGCCCAGACCCCCACCCCCGCCCCCAGTGTGTTTACAATCCCCAGCCCCAACGGCTATACTGCCCACGTGGTGGCTAGCGCCACGGTGGGTGATCTCGCGCTGTGTGTGCTAGGCGTGGCTATCGTGGGTCTGATGACCTATAACCTGGCCCGTGATATTGGCCGGTATCTGAGTCAGAAATGAACCTGTATTCTCAAGTGTTGACGGTCTTTGTGCTGGGGTTTGTGGTGACCACGGTCATTCACAGTATATCCTGGGATTTTGCCTACTTTGCGCGGCGCCTGATCTCTTTCGCGCCCTGGCGCCTCAGATCGTCCAACACGGTGGCAGATGCTGTGGTACCCACTGGCCCGGTAGATGTAGAGGTAAGGGACTGGCCCCCGGCCAGCTGGTCATAATGAATGATCTCTTTTACTTTGTCGGTTTTTTGCTGGCGTGGCCTGTAAAGGTCATGGCCGGTTTTATGGTCGGCCTTGCAACTATAGAGGCCGTGCTATTGGTCTTTCGGTTTCCCTTGCGGAACAAAGGCGAGTTTTAGAAGGGAGGTGGTGAGTATTGAACCTTTGCCGCTATTGGCGCCAGGCGGCTGGATGTGGCGCCCCCCATTATCGAAAGTGCTAACAGATCGAAAAACCTTACTATGGAGGTAGAACCATGAAAGACATGAAAGAGCAAAAGGCGGCCCCCCGCCTGGCCCGGTGGTTTCATGATAACCGGGCACTGGTGACCGTTATGGTCATTGTCTTTTGCCTGGCCATGCCCACGGCTATGGCCTTTGCAGATGACAGTAACCCCACGTTGACTATCAGCCTGAACCTCACGGACATTTTTACCTATGCCCAGCTGATCGTCAACGCGCTTATTCCTATCGTGCTTATAACTGCCGGTTTTGGCCTTGGGTTCTTTGTTCTCAAGGTCATTGCCAACGCATTTAAGAGCCTGGGATAGGCTGGGCCATCGGCTAGCCCCTGGGCTAGCACGACCTAAAACAAACATGGGCCAGCAAATGCTGGCCCAGGTCTTATCTAATGATTATCAAATATCGCGCTACCCGCCTAGTATTACCGGCCTTTGTGGCCAGCCTGTTACTTGTGTTGGTCTTTGGTCTGCTGTCAGCTGGTCCGGTCTTTGCTGACGGTGGCACTGATAGTGTAACCATCACAGCCACCCAGGACACTATGACGGTTTCGCCCAACACCACTACCAATTATGGTACATCAGACCATTTTAATTTTGGGTATCGAGTTTCACCCAGTACAGCCCGGTGGGATGCCTACATAGGCTTTGACCTACCAGATTTTGTCAGTACTGCCACTGTTTCAGAAGCCAAAGTGTGTGCCTATGTCTACCAAACAAATGGTACTTATACATCTGACGGCGCGGTTTGGTACACGGGAAGAATTACTTCCGAATGGTCAGAAACCGTCATTACCTATGACAGCCCCCCTAACTTGGAATCTGCTGACACGTTTTTCTGGGATGAGGTTGGGTCAGGTACAGGCTGGCGCTGTATGCCGGCCACTGATGCTGTGCAAGACGGCCTAGATGATGGCGACTTTTACGGCGTGAGAATCAGGCGGGCTAGCACTGGTGGCTCTTATTTGTACTTGGTGGCGTATTCCACAGAAGCAACTGGGGATTATGACCCATATCTGATTATTACCGGTACCAATCTGGTAACCCAGACCACCAGCACCTGGGGCTTAAACTCGTGGGTTTACTGGCCAATGCAAGAATACGATCTTTGGAGCCACTATAAAACCTACACAGAAACCACATGGTATGGGGACACTTACAGCAAGACAAACATCTGGGAGGTAAGGCCCGGCGCTAGCGCCTTTCCTATCGCCCCACTGAATATTACAGACGTGGGTCAAAATTCTTTTGGGTATTACATAGAGGCCAACATAAACGCTTGGCCAGACGTGCCCAGCACAACGGTTAGATATGATGGCCTGGCGTCTGTGACCGTGGCCCCCGGCCAGGCTGTTGGCCCTAATTGCTCTTTGGGCAAGGTGGCGCCTAATCCCTATCTGGGTGACCGCTATCACTTGATCTTGTATACCGAATTCGACGGCAGCCCCATTAACCCAGTACCCTACATGACAGCTTGGCCAGACCAGGATTTATGCGTACCAATAGACCCGGACGGCAGCCCTGTTGGGCCTGGCGCTGGGGAGGTACCCAGCATGATTCTTGAGGTATGCCAGGCTTGCCAGCCCCCTAGTACCTGGACCAACATAGGGCGCTGGATTGTCTGGTTAGAATGTCAATTACAAAACCTATGGTTTTGTTACCTGATCGTGTGGTTTAACCAGGTCATAGAGGCCCAATACCTGGCCATACAGTATGCCCTAGCCTCTGGGGAGGGTGTCAGGCTACAGCTAAACAGCCTCATTAGTGTTGGTGTGTTGATCTTCCAGCGTTTGGTGGATGTCAGCGGCTGGTCAGCCCAGCTGGCTAACAACTATCTGTCATGGCTGGCCGGCAGCCTGGGTCAGGTAGAGACATTCACCACCGGTATGGTTACTTTTGCTGTGGGCAGCATGGCCCAGCTTGGCGCCAGAATGGATAACCTCGGCACTATCATTATGAACAGCGCTGGAAACAGTTATACCTATATCTATAACGAACCGGGTACAAATATCTGGGATGTGCTGGCCGGCCTGCTGGGCCTGGTGCGTGATCTGGTGGATGGCGTTCTAGCGCTGCTAATCATGCTGGTGGATTTTCTGCTATCGCTGTTTGATCTGCTGCTGTCGGCCCTGCTGGGTCTTATGGCCGCCCTGTCAGACACTGAGGCTGTAGACCCCATCGTCTTGGCCACTGGCATGGACAGCCTAAACTGTAGTCAAGGCGGCGTCTGGGCCACCCCTGGCGCCTCTGCCGGCAAAACGGCCTGTTTCTTTTTGGCCGGGCTAAACATAGTGAACTACACCATAGCTAACACCCCGCTGGTGTGGCTGCCCTATCTGGTAATTGGGTTACTATCGCTGGGGCTGCTGCTGTGGACCGCATCACAGTTCAAAGCGATTTTGCCAGGCTAGCCCTGGGGCGCTATACTTATGAGACAACACGAGACAACCAACAGGGGACACCATGCACACAATCAGGGCCAAACTCGGTTTTATCGCGCTTTGCGGCGCCTCTTTGATCGCCCCACAATTGGACTGGGCCGGCCTGGCTCAGGCCGTCATAGGGCCAGACCTGATTTTTTCCGCTCTTTGGCTGGCAGAGTTAGCCGCCCTGGCCGGCGTGGTCTGGCTTGTATCAGCCTCTATAGATCGCCAGTATGGGTTTTAGTTGTCCTGATCTGTCTTGGCCTTTTGCCGGTTAGGCCGGCCCTGGCAGATGACCCCACCCCCACACCCTACCAGTACCCAATAGACCTGCCGCCAGGTTTTGGCCCAGATGGTGCTGGCGGTATTGCCATTGTAGACCATGGCGAGTCAGCCAACGTTATCTATACCATTGATGGCTGGACACAGTGTACCCTGGGTTTCCCATCTGGCTGGGGGACATACCCAGCCCTTTGTGGCGCGGCTATAGAAATGGCCATGGACTGTGGCGCCTGGGGGGGATGCTCTGACAACTCGGTCACGTTCAAGCTGTACCAAAACTATGAGGCCCAAACAGCCTATATTAGGTTTGGCTGGCTGTCCAAAGGGCCTGGCCAGGTAGAGATAACTTCATATGACACAGACGGCGTTACGGAACTAGACAGCGTGGCCATATGGAGGGCAGACGGAAACCCCATAGACGGCGCCCAGTGTTATACTGATTCCTCTTGCCATGATTACTGCTGGGTAATGATGGAGACTGAACTAACAGCCAAGAAAAACGGTTATATCAAATTCCTATTCCCTCAGCTCGAACAGGGTTACCTGGCCGGCCTCTGGATAGACGACAATGATTATAACTTTCCTACTATGTGCGGCTCGAACGTGCCCACCAGGACCCCCACCCCGGTTACCCCCACCCCCACTGGCGCATGGACACCCAGCCCCACAGTAACCCCCACCTTGACCAGCACCCCAATGCCGACTATACCGGGGATAACCCTAACCCCCAGCGCCACCCCCCGGCCCTTTGCCACTTGGACACCCAGCCCCAGCCCTACACCCTGGCAGACCAACGCCCCCACCCTGGCCGCCTGGCAGATTACCCCAGACGCCAGCCTGACCCCGGTACCCACCCCCGGCGCCCCGGCGCCTCTGCCCACTTTGTCACCTTTTCCCACTTTGGCCCTGGCCGTCTGGCCAACAGTGGAGACAGTGACACCATTCCCAACCAACGAGCCAGACAGTACCCCCGGCTCTGTGGCCACGGCGGCCTGGGATATAGTAGGGTCAGCCCCAGCCCTAGAGGCCCCCGCCACGGATTTCCTAGACCTGTTGGCCCTGTTATTGGAGGATGACATACAGGACCAGGGCAACGTGTACAGCGCTACCCAGACAATGGCAAGCAACATGCTAACACCTATCAGGATGGTTAGAGGCTTGGAGATATACATACCTAGCCTGTTTCCTGTGATCGCCTGGGTATTGGGCGCTCTGGCCTATGTGGCCCTGATACAGATAATCAAAGTGGGGCTGGGCGTGTCTGGGTCTGTCTTGGATGTTATTCACAAAATCATTGATACGGTCTTGCCATGAAACGATTATCAGTACTCGCCCTGGTCGCCCTGATCTGTCTTGGCCTCTTGCCGGTTAGGCCAGCCCTGGCACTAGACCCCACGCCCACGCTGGAATATACCGGCCCGGTCACCACTACACTTGATTACACCCCAGGCCCCACCCCGGCCCCCATGATAACCAACACAAATATAGTCAGCATGTCCGAACAGTTCGATACCGGGCTTTGGGATTATGAGACATACGTCAATATTCAGAACATGGGTACAGTGTGGATTACCACGCTAGCAGAGTACAATATATTCTCGATTGTCTTTGGTTTCTTTCTGGCCGTGGTGGTCGTTAGGGTCCTGCTGGCCATGATTGCCCAACGGGCTGGAGGGAACGAGTAATGATAAATCGGCTGTTTGATCGTGGCCCAGAGGTGGTACACCTTGAAAGCGGCCTAGACATAGAGGCCCAAATAAGGAAAATCAACCCCCGCAAGCGCAAGGGCCTACTAAAAAGAATGAACAGGCGCGGCGTCCTGATTATCGGCGCTGTGCTTGGGTCTGTCGCCTGCTGTGGCGGCGCCTCTGTCGCCCTGACTATCATCAAGCCCCTAGTTGCTCCCTAATGTTATTCGCTGCCCTGGCCGGCGCCATGTTGGCCAACAGCTGGCCCTGGCTGTCAATCTACTTGGCCGGGTTTGTCTGCCTGGTGGATATGCTGACCCACCCCAAAGCCCCTTTACAATCTATGCCAGACCTAATGCTGGCGCTGGGTCTACCCAGGGCCGCTGGCGTGTTTATGGGCTGGTCAGATAGCCCGGCCCTATTTGCCGGCCTGGCGGCGCCTATGTTTGCTATGTACATGAGGCCACCAGCCCTGGGCCGCCAGCTTAGGCGCCTGGGCCTGGTCCTGGCCGGCGTGGCGTTGGCCAACCTGGTGGCCGGTGACCCCAGTTATTTGTTGCACAGAAACATTCTAGCCGGCTGTCTTGTGCCCTGCCTGGCAGCCTGGCTGCCCCAACTGCAAATGGGGCGCAAAAATGCGGGTTATGGCCTCAGCCGGCCAACGGATGACCACCCCACTTGTAGGCCGCGGCGTACATATAGCGGCCCCATCTGCTTTGGGCTGGTGGCGCTGGCGCTGTGCTCCACTGTTAGCCGGGCTGGTATCCTGGCCGGCCTGCTGCTGATCGCCTGGCATTATCGGCTGTTCTGGCGTGGCGTGTTGGCAGCCGGTCTGCTGGCGCCTGGCCTGGTCATGCTACGCAATAGCAGCGTCATTAACTGGCGCCTGACCTGTTGGGCCAAAGCGCTGGACCTATGGCAGACCAGCCCCTGGTGGGGCGTGGGCGTGGGCGTCCCTGTCTGGCCGGCCAGCGCCAGTGGTGGCCATGCCCACAACCTGTGGCTGGGCGCCCTGGCGTGGACTGGGGTTATAGGGCTGGCGGCTCTGCTGGTAGGCCAGGGTTTGACCTGGCGCAACCTCAGCCGGCACAAAGCCTGGCACACGTGGCAGGCAGCCGGCCTGGTGGGCATGATGGTACACAGCATTACTGAGGATTTTACAGGCTGTCTGCTGTGGCTGTTACTGCTGGGCGCCCTGCTGGTGTCAGCTGGCACCACCACCCCCGGTGGTATATCCGGACAATTGGCCAACACCACCAGGGCTGGCGGTGATCGATTACCGCCAGAAACGGCGATAGGATCCGGAAACCCGGCATGCCCCACCACCAGGGCTGACGGTGGCGGATCTACCACCAGAAATGGCGATAGGATCTAAAAGCCCCTAGATCTCGAGCACCATCACCCCCGGTGGTATGATCGCGCCCCCTCGATGACACCACCAAAACCGGCGATACTGCAGCAAAATAAACGGTAGCCAGAAAACCCGGTATGGTTTTCTGGCTACCATTAACCCCCAATCTAGCCTAGCGGCGCCCAAACCAGAACCGGCGCCAGCGCTGCTTTAGAGTCTGTTTTTTCTTGGGTTTCTTGGGCTGGGCCTTGATGTATTTCTTGGGCTTTTCCTCTGGGCCGGCTAGCTGTTCACCCTTTGGGCCGTGCCTGGCCTCTATCGCCTGGCCGGTTTCTGATTGCCATAGATCGCTGGCACCCATGCGGCCCAGCAGTATTTGCATACGCCAGGTCACTATCTGGCCGGTCTTGATCTCATAGCCGGCAGCCCTGGCCCGTTCTAGGTATAAAGACAATTCGCGCTCATCATCCTTTGATAGTTCGTCCTTTATGCCCAGATGGCCAGCCACGGCCTGGGGGATGTAGCGCACCCCAGCCCGGCCCATAGCCTGGCCAGCGCCAGTAGTGCTGCCACCCCCGGCCAGGTTAGGTACCCCACCACGTCTGGCGCCCTTTTTGCCCTTGGTCCTGCCAAATATGCGCCCCCGCCTGACCGGACCACCCCCGCCAATGTCTGGGGCTTTGCTGCTGGCCCTCTTACCACTGGCGCCCAGGTCGGGCACACCCTTATGGTTCGATCTCTGCCGGCGCCCCTGGCCAGCGCCTATGTTAGGCGCCCCCCTGGCCGGCCCAGACGTTTGGCCAGCGCCCAGGTCTGGCGTCTGGCTATCGCGCCTGCTGGTCTGGCCAGCGCCCAGGTCTGGTGTGCCCTGATCGCGCCTGCCACTTTGGCCAGCCCCCAGGTCTGGTAACCTGGCATGGCGCCTGGTGGTTTCCATGGCGCTGATCTGGGCCAGCTTGGCGTCTGCATCAGCCTGGCGCCCATAGGCACAGCTGTTAATGTCTGGTAATGTGGGGTCTTTGCGCTTGCTGGTCACCACGTCCAATAGTGACCCCTTGCGGCCTCTCATGCTGGCGCTGCCCCCATAGCCCGAGATATTCCAACGGTTTTTCTTTTTGCGCCTGGCCATCAGAACTGGCCCCCGCCTGGGTCGTCGTCGTAACGGTCAATTGTAAATGGGAGTCTAAATCGTGGCTTGTATCTGGCAATCATGGCGCCCAGAAACATAAAGGCAACAGGGCCTATACAGCAGTTTAGAACCATCAAAAGGTATGGGTGATTATTTAACCATGTAAGCATCTTTGTTACTCCTCTTTCTCTTGTTGATCTAGGTTTTCTGTCGGTTTAGGGTCTGTGTGCTGGGTATCGTTCTGCTGATTCTCTGGGCCATAATCTGGGGCGCTGACCTTTGCAATAGTGGTAGGCTTGTTTCCACGCCCTATGGTGATCTGATACTTTACGCCATCACCATATAGTTCTAGAGGGTATGTGCTGGCATGTCTTATCATGGATTCTAATGCCAGCTTTGTTGTGCCACGACCACTAAGGCCCCGCCAAATCTCTTTGTATTGCATACGCCCCCCGTAGTTCTCCAAGGCATAACGGCCTATTTCCTCAATGGTCAGCGCCTTTGGGGCGTCTGCCTGCCTGGCCAGGTAAGCGTCTAATACATCTTCGCGCTGGTGTTCAATAAACAGGGCGCTTTGTACTATGTCCTCATTCCCTCGTTCGTCACAGAAAAACGCCATTCCGGGCTGGGTAATACTAGTCCAAGCCCGGCTATCACCTATGGCGTTCATACTGGCCGTTCTGGTGGCCTGCCTAAAAATGATTTTGCCAGGCGTGTTGGCTGTGACCAACAGGTCAACCACCTTTGAACTGATCGCCTGAGTACACAGAATCATGTGACCACCAAAGGCCCGGCCTATGGCCAGGTAGTTTTGAATTAACCGCTTCCCGGCCTTTGATAGAGCTTTGTCATCAGACAGCATAATTAGGGATAGCTCATCGAACACAACCACATGATATGGTAAAGCCAGGTTAGGCCGCTGGTGATTCCAGCCCTCAATATCCCTGGCCACGCCCTTTAGCATGACCTGGCGCTGTTCTATCTCATCGGCTAGGGTTTCCAAGACCTCTACAGCCTGACTTTTACTGGTAGCCACAGCAGACACTATGCTATCTGGCCCGGCTATTCTCTGGTAGGGCGTAAAGCCCACCACCTTTAGGTCAATCAGATACAGCCTCAATGTTTCCGGCGTGTTGCGTTCAATGAATGTGCATATCATCTGGTCTAGGAAATTGGATTTTCCCGTACCAGTGGCACCAGATACAATCAAGTGAGGTAAACGTCTTAGGTCTTTTCTAATGACCTTTCGATTCCTGCCCAGTCCAACAGGTATATACAGTTTGCTGCCAGGGTATTTGTCAACGTCAGGCATAGCATGTAACCCACCCTCCAATGGGTCACCATCCATCATGGAAAACTCACGCTTGTCTGGGTCGCGCCACAGCACCAAACGTGGCACCCCAGATACGCCCTGCTTTAGGTCAATCTGGAAAAATATACCTTGGTCCTCATAGTAAACCAGCTGGACCTGGCGCCCCAGGGCTAGCAGTAATTCTGTGGCCACCCAGCTGGTTACCGGTTTTCCGTTTTCTATCTGCTCTTGGGTGACAGTATGCCCTGGGCCTTTGCTGAACAGCTGGAAGCGGTTTTTACTGTGGGGGACACGGCCCAGCCTCAATAACACCTGTTCCTGGGCCACCACAAAGGCATGGGTAAAAGTGACCTTTTGGATGGCTTGCCCCCCGGCTGGGTTTTTATACTTATAACAATATCCGGTTTGGGTCATGATATTAACCACGTCCTGGGCCAGCGCTTTGGCCAGCGTGGTTAGCTGTTTCTTTTCTTTCTTGCGCTGGGCTGCCAGCTCTTTTAGTTCCTGCCGTCGCTCTTTTTGTTCGCTGTCCTGATAGTCCCGCCAGGCCACCAGCCAGGCCAGCGCTAGCCGCCACCAGCCCTGGCGCCAGGCCATGACACCACCCACAGCCATTACCAAACCGGCCACCCCAACCCCAACCCGGCCCAGGCCGGATGGCAAAGAGACAGACATAGCAGCCGGCCCCGGCACCCTGGCCGGCTGACCTGGCTTGGGCGTCATGGTCATGACCAGGCCCACTTTTTGTGGCTGGTCGGGCTGGTAGCCCGGCCCGGTGTCTGTCGCTGATCTGGGCCGTGGCGTCATGGTCATGACCACACCCTGGCGAGTCACCCCAGGTATAGGCGTGGGATAATGCCGGCGTGTGGCCGTGGGTAATGGTGTATAGGTGGGCTGCCTGGTCCTGGTAGGGTATGGCGTGTTTGTTGGTGGCCTGGGCGTGGGGCTGGCTGGTGGCTTGACCCCGGCCTGGGCGCTGGCTGGAAGAGACAGCAACAGCAATACAGCGATAACGGTTACTCGATAACCCATAATTCTAGCCTTTGGTATACGTCAGTCTGTAGGACCTCGGCCAGTCTGGCGCCACTGGCGGCCAGATCGTCTGCTATATTGGTCCTTTCCTCTGGGCTGACCAGGGCATAGTCAGAATTGATAATCACAGCCGGCCTGGGCAGGCTGGCCAGGTCCTGGCGCCTCAGACCCAGGGCGTCTGCTGTCTGATCTGATAGCGCATTACTCAGACCGTGGGCAGCCCCAGACCAGACCACGTGCTGGGCCTCTGGCATATGCCAGGACAGCGTTACCCAGGCCCCGGTCTGGCTTTCCACCACCACAGCCGGCTGGTATGCCCTGATCTGGTCTGCCATCTGGCCAATATCACCCCGCCTATCTGTGGCATAGTGGGTATACAGGCCCGAGAAAAACAACGGCGCCACCACCAGAACTAGTGCTATCTGCCGGCGCCTGGTGGTAGCCAGCTGGCCGGCCAACAAATACAGGGCCGGGCTGCTGATTATTAGCGTCCTGGCCAGCAGCATGGGCGCCACCACCTGGGATACCCCCAGCATAACCAGGCCAGGCAGCCAGGCCAGGACCACCCAGACCCACTGGCGGCGCCTGATCGCCAGGACCAGGCCGGCAAAGCCCAGGCCCAAAGAGACAATAGACCCAGCCCAGGATAACCGGCTATCTAGCAGCCCCTGGCCCAGGTATTGGCAGTAGATCGCATTGTATAGCCAGGCCCCCAGGCCCCGGTCAAGTATCCAATACCCCTTGGCCACGTGGGCCACCTGGTAGATAGTCCAGCCGGCAGCCGGCAGGGCCAGCAAGCCCGGCACCACCCAGGGCCGCCACCAGTCGCGCCAAAGTTTAACCTTTACAGCATACCCAACCAGGCCGGCCAGAAACAGCAGCCAGCCTAGATTATGGAGGTAGACCGCCAGCAAACAGCCGGCCACCACCCACCGAAAATCTAACAGCGCCAGGCCACCAGCAACCAGGACAGCAGCCAGGACCAGGGCACCATACATGCGGCCTTCCTGAGCATAGTATATCTGCATGGGGGACAGCGCCATTAGGGTTAGGGCTGCCAGCTGTGGGCCTGGCGCCAGGTCCAGCTGGGACAGCACACGCCAGAACAGGACCAGGGCAGCCAGGCTGGCCAACATGGCCGGCAGCCTCAGCGCCAGGTCATTGGCACCCAGCAGGGCCACGCTGGCCCGGCTGACCAGGTACCAGCCTGGGGGATGCACGTCACCCAGCATGGCACCAATCCAGCGCCCAGCCGGCAGGGCAGACACTAGACCTGTAAAGCACTCATCATGCCAGGCGTCACCATGGGCCACATGATACACCCTGGCCAGGGCGCCCAGGGCCAGCACCACAGCCGGCCCTGGGGTTAGGGTTAGATCGCTTATAAATCTCTTGGGTGACATTCTACTAACCGCTGCACACGATACAGACCCAGCCACACCAGCAGCAAAGACAGCCACAGGCCAAAGAGACACAGCGCCCAAAACAGCGGGTTAGTGGGTTTCATAGCGCAACCTTTCTAACATGTCTGCATAGTCCAACAGGGCCGTATAGGCTAGATCGTCCTGGTCAGGGTCTAGGCCGTCAAGGGCGCTGGCTACAGCGTCAGCTGTTAGTGTGGCCTCTATCCATGCCAGGCGCTGGGCCTGATCTGTACCAGGGCACTCTGTCATGTGATCTAGTGCGGCCAGCCGGCTAGTGGCTGGCATAGGACCACCACAGAATGGGCAACTAAAGCCCAGCTTGTGGCGCAAGGGCCACCATAGGACACTGTATACCCAGGCGGCCAGCGCTTTACCTGAGACAAACAGTCCACCCAAACTGACCGCAACCTCGGCGGCCACATAGACACCCACCACCAGCCCCACCACCAGGGCCGGTGGCCCTAGCTGGCCAGCCAGCCCAATGGCCACGACCAGACTAAACAGCGCCACCACCACCAACCTGGCCCAGGCGCCAAAGGTTTCTAACATGCCTTTGGTTATTGCTCTCATTTTTCATGCTCCTTTGGCCAACTACCACGAGCCAGCCATATCAAACCTGTAACCGTCAGCCCAACGGACCACCACAGCGACACACCCCAACTAATCAACATGGCCACAGCCATCACCAGTGAGGCAACCCCGATTACTGGACTAGAGGCCGGCCCTGTGTCCACCAATACCTGAGAGGCCAAGCCCACAATAACCATACCCAGTACACACAACGCCAGGGCTATAGCAGACCTGAGACAGGCCGCCACGTGGCTTGTATAGGTTTTCCCTGGGGCTATCATGTACGGTTTTTCATGGCGCCACAGCATGGCAACCACAACCAAAGAGACTAAACACACAAACAGCACCAAAACAACGTCCATTCTCAAATCTCCTTTACTAGAAACATCTGAGGCGCTTTATAATCCACAGAAACAGATAACCCAACGACAAAGACAACAAAACGGCCAGCGCTGATTCTATATCTTTCACATAGGCCACGACCGCTAGCCCCACCACATACAAACACGCCAAAACAAATACCAGGACCAACGCTATAGGCTGATCTGCTAGCCAATCAAGGAAACGGTTAATCATGATGCACTCTCCTTTTCCAAAATAAAACAAACTTCCAGAGCAAAACCAGCAAAGGGGCACAAACAAACACTGAACCGATTAACAGACACAGAATAAAAACCAAAGACCGCACAGGGTCACAAGTAGAAACGCTCAAAGCCACCCAGGACACAAGGAAACAAGCGCTAGCCCTTATTAGGTCCCGCCTCATGACAGATGGCTTGCCGGGTAGCCAGTGAAACAAACGGTCAATCATAGGTTGCCATCCTTTTCTAAAAGTGTATTGGGCGTATGTGCCACAGAAAACCATAGGCAAACAGAAACGAAAGAACCATGCCCAGGGCCAATCTAAACCCGCCAACAGCAAAGGCCCAGGCGATAATCACCACGTGCAACAGGACCGCCAGCCCCCAGCCAACTACAGGCGGCTGGTCGATAACCCACAGAATAAACCGGCCTATCATGGGGCGCCCTCTATAGCCACTGTTTCAAAACCACCAGCACCAGATACCCAACACAACACCCGCTGGCCATCAGCAGCAAGGTCACCAGCGCAGCACCTAAAAGGCTATCAGGCCCAACTATGATTCCCACAGCCACAGCCAATAGATAACAGACCGGCACACCAACAGCGGCCCCCTTTGTCACTCGGTCTTGATCTGAAAACCAATCACGAATATTTCTAATCATCTGGTCAGCCTCCTATCATCACGCCAGCCAACATGCTGGCCACGGTTATGGCCACAGCCAGCCAGGCCCCCCAGCGCCTGGCCAGCTTGTGGTTATCCAACAGATACCAATAGAACAGCCCCACCACCACCAGGCCGCCCACAGCTAACAGCGCCTGATCTCTTGCCGCCAGTGTGGCCATGTACTCATTAAACTCTGTCATGGCATGGTATAGGCGGCTAAATCAAACAGCGCTGGCACACGTGGGCGCTCTTTGTACTGTGGCAATAGCTCAGGTAACGGGAAGCATTGCCAGTGGAGATAAACAGGACCGCTGACACAATCAGGGTCAGAATACCGACTGTTACCATGTCTCATTTGATGGTCAATGGCTACCACGTGCGCCCAATCGTCTGGCGTCTGCTCTGCCATCTTGACCCATTGGGCCGTGGTTTTATAAGGGCACACCCTACAACTGGACCGCTTGGGCACTGGCAAACCATTAGCCCTGAGATATTGCACACAATCCCAGCGAGACATACGATAATCCAGCAAGGGATATTGTGGGTCAATCCAGCGCCTTTTGTCCTCTCTGGCCCTGTGAATCTCATCACGTGATATGCCCAGCAACTGGGTTACATGCACCCCACTTTTTACCCTGATCTGATCGCGCTTTGTCGTGTACGCCAGGCTCTTAGTTTGTAGCACTTTTCTAGCATGGTTTTCTATGGGCTGTATCTTGTATTCTTTGGTGCACTGGCGGCGCAATTGGCCTATAGTCCCGTCAGGCTTTCGGACATAGGCAGGGATACTGGCAAAGCGGCCAACGCTGGTGGTTATGCTGTCCACTATGCTTCCAGCTGTGACCTTGAAAACAGGTACCCCAACCCTGGCCAGGCGCTGGGTCAGGTATTCAAGATAGCTATAGGTATGCTGTGGTTCGTCTTGTGTGTCGGCAAAAATGGCAAAATCAGCTTTGGCCAGATCGCCTTGTACCATCATCTCTGCCAGTGTGCCAGATTTCACCCCGGCCCCCAGTGACAAGTATGTGATCTCTTTCATGGTCTATACTCCCAGGTCAAAATCTATTAGGTCATCCAGCAGCTTGGCTGCTGTATCGTCTATCTCCTGGCCAGCGTGAGGCGTGGCGCCCATGACCAGGGCCTGCCTGATATGCCCTGACATCTGCCTGGTCGGTAGTTCGTCCAGCCAGTCTATCAGCTGATCGTGGCGGCCAGGGTAAAGCCTCAGCTTGATCTGGTACACTCGTGGCGGCGCCTGTAGCCGTGGGCGCCCACGCTTGCCACTCATTACAGCCCCTTTTGCAGCCCGAATTTATAAAGGCCCCTGGCTGTGCTAATTACCGGATCATCGGACAGCCAGACCTGGGCGCCAAAGCGGCTGACTAACTCGCGTTCTAGCAGCCTGGCACCACCACCACATGAGATAACCAACTCGAACCGGCGCCACTGGTCGCCCCAGGTCGTTTCAATTGTGGCCATAACCTCACGCAGCCAGACCGCTTTACCCTGGCGAGTATCCAGGGCGCCAGACCTCAGCAGCTGGTCAGCCTCAGCCAGGCTGTAATGGCCATTCACACACAAAGACAACAGGCGCCTAACCCCAACATTCTGGCCGGCCACAAACCTTTGAATAGGCCGGCCACCCCTGACCACCAACAGGTCAACCGTGTTAAATCCGATGCCAAGTACACCTATTTCACGTTTGAACAGGTCGCGCCTGCCGGGCACCCACTGGCCCCGGTCATCTAGCAGCCAATCGAACAGGGCGCCCACTGGCTGGCTGGTCACACCCACCCCGGCCACGGTCAGGCTGTGGGCCTGGGTCTTGCGCTTGTACTCGGTTTGCCACGTATGCTGGCCTTTCAGCCAGGATGACACCCCGCGCTTGACCCCGTTTGCCTGATCGCCCATAAGGCTGGCAATTGGCAGCCCCACCATAACCATAGGGTTAGATATTCCTTGCTGGCCGGTTTCCCGCTCAGCCTGGGCCAGCGCCCCATAAAACAGCGCTCTTATCTCAGGCGCCCCGGCCAGCCGGTCAAAATCTAGCGCCTCTACAGGCCGGCCCCAGTCGTGGGCGCCCTGGCCCACCACAAAGCGGCCCTGATCTGTAGCCACTACCATGGGCCGGTGGGCACTCTTGAGGCCGGCCATGCTGGCCAGGTTTCCCTGACCAGCAACGGCAGCAACAGCAGCCGGCAGAACCAGGCCCCCGGCTGGGCCATATAGTTTGATGTTGCCATACCCTGGGTCAAATGCAATAACGGTCATGTGTTCTAGTCCTCCTGAGATAGCCGGCCTACATAGGCCCAGCCTGTTACTTGTTCGACTGCTGCCAGCAGCCGGTCAAACCACACTTGGTTAAATAGCCAATCCATCATGACATAGCCTCCTTGTGCTATAATGGTGGCGGCTGGCCACGTGGCCTAGCCTCCTTTCAATCCCGGCTGATGGCTACACCCCATCAGCCGGTTTTACTTTAACCCCACCACCAGAAGCGGCGATAGGAACCCGCACCACCACAAGCGGTGGTATCTGCCTGCACCACCATTACTGATGGTGTCGGCCGCCAGCCAGCCTTTAGCCGGCATGGAATACCCCAGAATCACGCAACGCCCACACTATGGCGTGTCTTTCCAACGGGTCCAAGTTCTGGAACCTGTTCACC
>Ga0180432_10003492_pt1 | contig 22329 bp, 16 predicted proteins | sample SS_ome_10_FD_132414 | JGI IMG/M metagenome (GOLD analysis project Ga0180432, IMG submission 132414) | Hypersaline lake sediment archaeal communities from the Salton Sea, California, USA - SS_1_MS_2 metaG | ecosystem: Environmental > Aquatic > Non-marine Saline and Alkaline > Hypersaline >...
CGGTGACCACGATGTTGATATTGCCCTTGCGGATGGTCTCGATGGCTTCCTTGCCGTTGATGGCGAAGGTGAGCTCGTAGGGCTCATCCTTGCAGAAGACCTCGATCAGCGATCGGGTGTCCTGGTCGTCGTCGACAACCAGGATTTTAATTGGAATTGTCATAGGCAACCCCCCGGGTCATTATACCACAGTTAATCGGTTCGAAAACCCATGGTTTTTCCCGTCAACCCAAAAGCAGTGTGGTACTGATACCACGTTTTGTTCGGTGAAGGCAAGGAAAATCGCACCGGCAGACCATATATAATCGCTTGTAACATAAGGATAAATAAAAAATACCCAGTATTGGTTTTACATTGGCACAGAATGTGCACAATCACTCATCGCGCGGGGAGTTCGCATTTAGGCAAGACAGCCAGTTGGGAAGTGGGTGCTTTTCGCGCTTTGACAATCGGTCTGAGTTAGAGGAGTGACTCGCTGCGGGCGTACATGGTTTCCCCCCCGCCTGTTTGCCTGCACGATTGCTCCTCCTTTTTGGGAGATGCATCCCCGAGGTTTTGTGGGTTTCCCCCCGCCCGCACCCTCGTCTGCGTCTCCCCTTTTATTTAATCGTCAAAAAGAACGGCATCATCATGATGGCGGGTTCGGCGGAGAGCGCGGACAGCAGAGCCAACCTCTCCAGTTGATCGGAGATCACCGCCGGAATCTGCTCGGTTTCTTCGGACAGTACACCCATCTCCCGAAACAGGGAGCCGAAAGAGAACCTCGGGCGCGGCAGATTGATGACCCGGATACGGTCCTCGGGGCCCAGGCCGATCTTTTCCTTGGCCAGGTCGATGGCCGCGCGCAGACCGCCCAACTCGTCCACCAGGCCCTTTTCCTTGGCCTGGCGTCCGGTCCACACCCGGCCCTGGCCAATGGCGTCAACCGCCTCGACCGGCATCTTTCTTCCCTGGGCCACTTTTTCAATAAACCCCTGGTAGAATCCTTTCACCAGATTTTCCAACAGGGCCATCTCTTCGTCGGTGCGGCTGCGGAAGGTGGAGAACAGATCGGCGAGCTTGCCGCGCTTGACGATCTCCTTGCTTACGCCGATCTTGGCGTACAGCTCGCTGATGTCGAATAGCAGCACGAAGACCCCGATGGAGCCGGTTATGGTCCCCGGATTGGCGACGATGGCGGCCGCGGGACAGGCCACGTAGTATCCGCCGGATGCGGCCAGCGAGGCCATGGAGACCACCACCGGCTTGGCCTCGTTCAGCCGCACCACTTCGCGCCAGATCAGATCCGAGGCGGATCCGCTGCCGCCGGGGGAGTCCACCCGCAAGACCACCGCGTCCACCGTGGGCACTTCCCGCAGCGCCGAGAGGATCTCAGCGATCTGACGGGCGCTGGATCCGGAACCGAACGAGTCGCCGTAAGCGATGGCGCCGCTGAGGTACACCACCGCCACAGTGGGCAGGTTGCCCCAGCGGTCGGTGTGCCAGCGCTGGTGCAGATAGCCCATGCGGCCCGGCCGGTGGCCCAGTTTTTTTTCGATTTCCTGGTCGACGGCGTCGTAGAAGATCGCCGCGTCGATCAGTCCGGCCTCTTGGGCCTCGTCCGGGCGCATGAATCCCCGGTCCAGCAGGGCCTGGGCCTGGGCGCGGTTGATTCCCCGGGCGGTGGAGATGGCCGCGAGCATCTGGTCGGACATCTCGTCGGCCAGGCTGTTGAGGACCTCCCGGTAGGGTTCGGAAGGCTCCTCGTTGACCAGCTGTTCGACGGCCGACTTGTAGTCGCCTACTCTTTTGAACTCCGCCCGGACTCCCAGCAGATCCAGCGTGCCGCGAACGAACATGGCTTCCACCGTGGGGCCAACCACCGTGAAGCCGCCGCCGGGCGCCAGGTAGATGGCGTCGCCGATGGAGGACAGGTAGTAGCTCAGGTTGGTGGCGTTTTCCAGGTAGAAGAAGATCTTCTTGCCCTTCTGCTTGAAGTCGGCCAGGGCGGCGTGCAGCTCCTGGATGTCGGTCCAACCCAGATCGGGATCCTCCACCTTCATCAGGATCGAGTCGATGCGGACGTCGTCGGCGGCCCGGTCGATGGCGTGCTCCAGCGACTGCAGGCTGGTGCGCTTTTTGAAGAAACTCTGGGCCTTCTCGGGTGTCTTGGCCAGGGAGTGGTCGAGTACGAACTCCGCGGTGCGGCCGCGGTTGACCGCGAAGCCGGGCTGGATGTCTCTAGAAAGCCGGGCGGCGAAAAGCAGATTGTCGGGTTCCACCCCGTCGGAGTTGGCAAAGTCCATGTAGCTGCCCGCGCCCACCCGCAAGAAGTCCACCATCAGCCCCGCACCGAAGTTGCCGTCCAGATCGCCGGTGCCGAACACGCTGATCCCGTCTAGGATGGACAGGCGCCCGGTGAAGCGCACCTTGGGATCAACGTCTTCCACCAGGCGGACGTCGGCCGCCAGGGTGACCCGCTCGGGCGCGAACCACAGGGGGCGAACGGCCATGCCGACGTCCAGGGCGGGTTCGGAGCGGACGCCTCCGATCTTGGCGCGTCCCAGGTTGCGGCCCACCAGGCCGAAGGACAGGTAGCGCAGCGGACGCACCATCGCGCCGGCCATGAAGTCGATGGAGGGATCCTCGTTGGTCCGGGTGGGATCGAGGATCTCGATCCCGTAGCCCAGTGAGAACCAACGGCCGGCGTTCATCAGCGGAACCGCGACGGTGTACTTCAGATAGTTGCTGTCCTCGTCGTCGTCGTAGGGACGCACCCACTGGAGCCCGAAACCCAGGCGGCCCAGCGAAAACAGCAGGCCGTCGGCCCGGCCCTTGAAGAAATTGTCGCTGTCATCCGGGTTGAGGCGCTCCTGGTGCAGATAGAGCATCTCCATCGAGGGGCCCCAGGCCAGCTCGGCCGGGTTGTAACCCAACGACAGCGGGCCGGGACAGCTGGCCACCGAGGCGGCGGGGAACTGCATGTCGAAGGTGTGTGAGTATGCCTCCGAAGCGTCTTGGGCCCGGGCTCCCGGCGCGGTCAGCAGGGTCAGGGTGAATCCGATGACGATACGGCGCATGATCTCCTCCGTTATTCGATTCCCAGCTTGTTAATCTTTATGAGCAACGCCTGGCGGGTGATGCCCAGGTGTTTGGCGGCGTGGGTGCGGTTTCCCCCGTGGCGGGCCAGGGCCTCGCGGATCAGCACTCTTTCGACCGAGGCCATCTGCTCCTTGAGGGTTTTGCCGCTGGCCTGCCCGGCGGCCCGGGCGGTGGTGTCCTCGCGCGCCTCGGAGAGGTGCTCGACTTCGATGCGTTCGGCGTCGCCGGCCAGCAGCACCGCCCGCTGGATCTCGTTGGCCAGCTGGCGGATGTTTCCGGGGTAGTCCCGGGAGGCCAGAACCCGCAGGGCCGCGTCGGATATTTCGTGGACCGCGCAGCCGTGGTCGCCGGCGTGCTTCTGCAGGAAGTGGCGGGCCAGCAGGGGTATGTCGGAGGCGCGCGCGCTCAAGGGGGGCACCGGGATGGGAAAAACGTGGATGCGGTAGAACAAGTCCTCGCGGAAGGATCCCGCGGCCACCTCCGCCTGGAGGTCCCGGTGGGTGGCGGCGATCACCCGCACGTTGACCTTGCGGGGCCGGGTGCCGCCGACCGGAGTGATCTCGCCGATCTCCAGCACCCGCAGCAGCTTCACTTGCAGGCCCATGGACATGTCGCCGATCTCGTCGAGGAACAGGGTGCCGCCGTGGGCCACCTCGAACAGCCCCTCGCGATCGCGCACCGCACCGGTGAAGGCCCCCTGCTTGCATCCGAACAACTCGCTCTCCAGCAAGTTCTCCACCAGCGCTCCGCAATTGACCGCCGCGAAGATCTCCGCGTGGCGCAGGGACAGCCGGTGTACCTCCCGGGCCACCAGCTCCTTGCCGCTGCCCGAAGGGCCGGTGATCAGCACGGTGGCGTCGGAGATGGCCACCTTGCGGATCTGTTCGGTCAACGCCTGCATGGCCGGCGAGTTCCCCACCATGGCCTCGGAGGCCCGGGCCTCGGCTTTTTCCCGCAGGTAGCGGTTCTTGGCCGCCAGGGAGGCCCGGGCTTTCTCCAGCTGACCGACCAGATGCATCTGCCGCAGCCGGACGGCCAGCAGGTTGGAGGCCAGTGTCAGGATGTTGAGCTCGCTCTTGGAAAACCCTTTCTGTTCGGATTCCACCAGGGCCCACAGCAGGGTGCCGGCGTCCACCTCGATGGGAATCCAGGCCACGCCCTTTCCGGCCGCGTCGGTCTCGACCAGGGAACGCTGGTCACCGCCCGGAGATTGTTCGAGCGAATCGGCGTCCGCCACGGTAACCGAAGTCACCGCGGCAAGTTGCTCGCGCAGGGAGCTCTCGAAGGCCCGGCAGGCCTCCCGGAGGTCGTTGGCCAGGGTCAGGTTTTCCATCAGGCGCAGGTGCGGCACCAGGGTGCCGCCTTCCGACTCGATGCGGTCCCCGGCCTCGCCGGCCGTGGCCATCCGGTGGGTGGCCACCACCGTGGCGCCCTGCAGGGCCGGGGCTGCCGGCTGCATGCAGCGGACCACTTCCAGTACCACCGGCTCCTCTTCGCTGCCCAGCAGGATGCGGTCGTTCTCCTCGAGCAGAAAGTCAACCACCTCGACTCCATCGACCACCGATTTCCTGCCCCGGCGCTCCACCGCCGAACCGTTGGTGGATTTCAGATCCTGGTAGGCGTATCCCTCCGCCCGGCAGGTTATCTGGCCGTGCAGGGCGGAGATGTGCGGATTGTCGATCGCCACCTGGTTGGTCTCCGCCCGGCCGATGGTCATCACGTCCGCCGAGGGCTCGAAATCGAAGGTCTCGCCCGTGGATTCTAGCTTCAAGCGCAGCAAGGAACCGCTTCTCCCAAAGTCAAAATACCATAAAGATCCGTCCGCCCACACTCATGGTGAAGGAGGATTGCGGATCGCTTTCCAGGGTTATCAGCCAACCCGGCGCCGCCACCAGGCCCATGTTCAAATCGCCGGACACCGGAACGGCCACCGTAAGCCTTACGGGCAGCAGCAGACCGGTCTTGCCCTCCTGGTCCAGGATGCCGAAGCGGGCCAGGCCCAGTCCCAAAAGCAGCTGGGCATGCAGCGGCCCAAGCTTCAGCGCGGCCCCGCCCGCCGCCCATCCGCCCGCCAGGTGCATGGTGGAATCGTTTTCGGCCAGGTCGTGGAAGGTATAGCGCAGTCCGCCTCCCACCCGCCAGGGGCCCGCCAGCACGAAGGTTGCTTCTACCTCGAAAGCCGCGCCGGTCTCGAGCAGGTCGGCGTCGTCACCGACCAGAAACTCCGCGCCGGCGTTGAAGCCTATCTCCATCCAGGGCTCGGGCGGTGGCGCTGGCCGCGACTTCTTTTCCAGGCGGGCCAACTCTTCCTTTTTCAGCATTTCGCGCGCCTCGCCGAAGGCGTCAAGGATCTTCGGAGAGGTGCCCGCAGCCTCGATCCGGTAGCCGCGGTTCAGGCGCAGGAGGTTGACGAAGTCGGCAACCGCCTCCTGTCGCCGGCCCAGGGCCAGGTGGCTGTCGGCCAGCCTGCGGTAGATGTCCACCAGCCGAGCGGTATCCCCTCCGGACTCCTCCCGGGCCGCCGCGCCCAGCAATTCGATGGCGCACTGGTAGTCGAGTTGTTCATAGCAGGCCACTCCCGCCGCATAGGTGTCCGCCGCCGGAGTCGTCTGGGCTACCAGAACAAAGAGGCACCCTGGGATGAAACCGAGGATCACGGGGGCATAATAAACGGTTTGTTTTGTATGGGCAAATCAGAACTATAGGTTCAACGAATCTCCATGCTCAGCACCAAAAGGTGCTTGGACTTGGGAACCGCCAGGGTTATCACGTGGGACCCGCGTCCAACCAAAAGCCCGGCGATGGGCGTCAGGCCTTTGGGGCGGCCGTCGATTCGCAGGATGGCATAGGGGCTGGATTGAAACGCCAGAATCACGTTTCCCTTCTCGCCCTTCACCTCGATCCGCACGGTGGCCGACAGGTCCTGGGCGTCCCGGATCTTGAGAACATGAACGCCGCGCAGCCCTTCCTCCAGTACCAGCGGAGTGGTCTTTTCGGAGGATCCATCCAACGAGTAGAAAGCCTCGCGGTTGGTACGCAGGCTGAACCCCGGATCCTTTTCGACCGGAGGCGGCTCCACCGGCGGCGGTTCCTCGCCAGCGTCCGGTTTTTCCGGTACAACCTTGACTACTTTTCGCTTTTTGTTCTTTGGCTTGGGTGCCGGCTTGTCCGGTTCGACCACGCCGGCGTCTTCGGGCTGCGGCCGGGGAATATCCGGGATCACCGGGACCACGCTCAGGCCGGCGGGTGAGCGGGGCGGATCGGCTTGTGGGCCGTGCTGCAGCAGATACCAGACACCTCCCGCGACCGCGACTGCCAGCAGCAAAAGCATTGGCCAGGCCAGTCCGGATTTCTTGCGGGGCCCGGTGGGGGCGGCCACCAGGGTGCGGGGCACGTCCGCGCTGGTCTCGGCGCCTCCGGCTCCCAGGATGGTGGTGACGAAGCTGCCCAGGTTGCGCGGGCTGGGGTCGAGTCCCAGGGTCGCGGACACCCGTCCCAGCGCCTCCTCCATCTGCGCGGCGTCCTCGAAGCGGTCTGCCAGCGCCGGGGCCAGAGCCCGGTCGATCACGTGGGCCAGCGCGGGATGGATGTCGGGATTAACCTCGGACACCGGGGGGATCATAGAGCGGCGCGCCTGGTCCAGGGCCCGATCGAAGTCGGAGAGCGGGGGCAGGGGGGGGACACCCGCGGCCATCTCGTACAGAATGGCCCCCACGCCGAAGAGATCGCTTTGCTGGTTGGGTCGCTGGCCGAAGGCCACCTCCGGGGGCAGGTAGGAGAGCTTGCCCCGCACCTCGCGGTGCTGCTCGGGCGACGGTGGTCCCGACAGGCGCGCCAGCCCGAAGTCTATCAGCTTAACCTCGCCCTCGCGGCCCACCAGCACGTTCTGGGGGCTTATGTCTCCGTGGATGACCGGCTGCTTGCGGGTGTGGGCGTAGCCCAAAGCGCGCAGGCAGGCCAGGGGGACCCCCACTAAAAATTCCTGCGGCACCGGCCGGCGCTGCTGCTGGGCCAGGCCCAGCAGGGCGGCCAGGTCGGTGCCCTGGATGTACTCCATGGCCAGAAAGCAGTTGCGCTCGATTCGGCCGTAGTCGGTCACCTGGATTATGTGGGGATGGTTCAGCGCTGCGGCGATGCGCGCCTCGGTGGCGAACATCTCCCTGAAACGCGACGATTCGGAGAGCCCCGGGAGGATCCTTTTCAGCACCAGCAGCTTGGAGAATCCCTCCTCGCGCTCCAGCCGGGCCAGGAACACCTCGCCCATGCCCCCGGCACCCAGGCGCTGCAGCAACCTGTACTGTCCCAGTTCGGTTTCTTCCATGGGATTCTCGGGGGCAAGATACCACCTCCGCGAGCATAAAAAAAGAGCGTCGCGGGGAACGCGACGCTCTTTTTCATTGTTGCGCCTGCCCTAGACAGGCGCTCATCTCATCGTTTAGCGGTGCACGCAAACACCGTTTATGCAGTAGTCTTCGGTATTGGGATTGCCGTCGTCGCAGTCGGCGTCGGTGGTGCAGGCGGCGATGCATACGCCGTCGTAGCAGGCCTCGCCGGCGGCGCAGGACATCCCGCAGGCGCCGCAGTTGCCGGTGTCGCTGGCGATGTTGACGCACTCACCGGCGCAGCAGACCAGGCCGACGCTGCAGTCGGCGTTGCTCTGGCACTGTCCGCTGCAGCCCTCGTCGATCTGACCGTCGCAGTCGTTATCCCGGCCGTCGTTGCAGATCTCGGGGGCACCCGGGTGGACGGTGGGATCGTTGTCGTCGCAGTCGGAGTCCTGGCAGTAGCCGTCGCCGTCGGCGTCGGTGCAGCCGTCGAACACGCACTGGCATTCCAGGCAGATGTATCCCTGGGGGCAGTCGGCGTCGCTGGCGCATTCGCAGGCGGGGACGCAGACGCCGCGCTCGCAGGACTCGCCGGCCGCGCAGACCTGACCGCAGCCACCGCAGTTGTTGTCGTCGAACAGCGGGTCCACGCAGAGGCCCGCGCAGCACATCTGGCCGGCGGCGCAGTCGGAGTCGGCGTTGCAGACCGGGCTGCAACCTTCGTCCACCTGGCCGTCGCAGTCGTTGTCCAGGCCGTCGCATTCTTCGGCGGCGCCGGGGTGGATGCGGGCGTCGTAGTCGTCGCAGTCATTGTCGCAGGTGGTGTAGCCGTCGGCGTCCTCGTCGGGGCAGGGATCGTACATGCACATGCCGTCGATGCACATCTGGCCCGCGGGGCAATCGGCGTCGGATGTGCAGGTCATGGGCACGCAGGCGCCGCGCTCGCAGGACTCGCCCTGCGCGCAGGCCACGCCGCAGGCGCCGCAGTTGTTTTCGTCGAACAGCACGTCCACGCATACGCCGGCGCAGCAGGCCTCTCCGGCGGCGCAGTCGGCGCTGCTGTTGCAGCCGCAGCCCTCGTCGACCAGCCCGTCGCAGTCGTTGTCCAGCCCGTCGCAGATTTCGGGGGAGGGTATGCAGGCATCCTGGCAGATGCCGTTGACGCACACCTGGCCCTGGGCGCACTCGTCGTCGCTGCGGCAGGCGTTGATGCAGACGCCGTCCCAGCAAAACTGGCCGGCGGGGCAGTCGGCGTCGGAGGCGCAGGGCAGCCCGCCGCAGCCCTCGTCGATGACGCCGTCGCAGTCGTTGTCGATCTGGTCGCAGACTTCCTGGGCTCCGGGGAAGACGGTGGGGTTGGCGTCGTCGCAGTCGCCGCGGCAGGTGGTGAAGCCGTCGCCGTCGGCGTCGGGGCAGTTGTCCGCCACGCACTGGCAGTCGATGCACAAGAATCCCGCGGGGCAGTCGGCGTCGGTCTGGCAGCCGCAGAAGGCCACGCACACCCCGTTCATGCACATCTCGTCCGGTGCGCAGTCGGCGTCGTTGGTGCAGGGCCGCTGGTTGCAGCCCTCGTCTATGATTCCGTCGCAGTCGTTGTCGATTCCGTCGCAGACCTCGGGAGTCGGGTTGCATACCAGCACGCAGAAGCCGTTCTCGCACATCTCGTGGGGAGCGCAGTCCGAGTCGGCCTGGCACTCGATCCGGTCCTCGAAGCACAACCCGTTCCAGCAGACTTCCCCGGCCGCGCAGTCGTCGTCGCTGGTGCACTGGCGCGGATCCCCGCAGCCGTCGGTGCAACTCAGGGTCAGCATGAAGGTGCCGGTTCCCGGCCCGGCCACCAGGTCGACTAAGATCAGGTAGGTGCCTTCCACCGGAGCCTGCCATCCGCGGATGCCGATCTCCCGGGCGTCGGCGGTGGCCCACGCCAGGGTCTCGCTCCAGTTGTCCTGCATGAACTGGTACAGCGCCAGGGCCGGCACGTCGCTGCCCGCGGTGCGTTGAAGGACGATGTCGAAGACCTCGCCCGGCTCGGCCCGGAAGACGTAGCCCAGGAAGCGATCATCGGAGGGGAAGTTCCCGCTCTTGGAATCCCCGTCGTTGAGCGGATCGTCGCCGATGATCAGCCCGGCGGTGTTCGAGGAAAGATCCGGCGGCTGGTAGGTGCTGTTCTCGTAGTCACCGCACCCCACCACCAGGGCAACCACGGCCAAGACCGCGATGTAACTCGCTCTCATTCTCATCGTTCATCCTCCTTATGGTTGGACAGGCATTCGGGTTATGCCTCTTGCATAGCAGCAACCGTGCCATCGAGCCCCAAACCCCGCCCCTTCTTCAACCATTCGTAGTTATTGCAGAATCAGTAATGTGACCTGAGTCACAGGTCCGAAAAAACCGCCAAGAAAGATTGTCACTTGACGGATGTTCGAGGCAAGGAGTTGAAATTCAAAGAGGTTTTACAGGCAAGCGGGGTGCGACAGAAGGGAACGGGTGCTGTCAAAAACTTTTGTCACCTGCAGTCTTCGTCGATTTGCCCGTCGCAGTCGTTGTCGATCATGTCGTCGCAGATCTCTTCCGAGCCCGGGTGGGTGTAAGGGTCATTGTCGTCGCAGTCGCAGCCGACGTCGGGCTCGCCCACGCAGCAGCACCAGCCGTCCATGTCGGCGTCGCAGGCGCAGCGCATGTGATAGCAGATGTGGTCGATGCATTCGTCCAGGGTGCTGGCGTCCCCGTCCTCGCAGTCTTCGTTATCGAAGCACTCCCAGGCGGATTCTTCGCACCAGTTGTCGGCGATGCCGTCCATGTCCCACATTCCCTCCGGGCAGGGCTGGATCCAGCACTGGCAGTCCACGCAGCACTGGACCGTGTTTATATCGCCGTCGTCGCAGTCGAAGTCGTGCTGGCATTCGCATTCGTCGATGCAGTCCTCGTCGATCTCGCCGTCGCAGTCCTGGTCGACTCCGTCGCAGATCTCCGCCGCGCCGGGATGGATGCCGGCGTCCTGGTCGTCACAGTCCACGTCGCAGTCGGCGAACCCGTGGCCGGCGGTGAAGCCGTCGCCGTCGAGGTCCTCGCAGCCCGAGCAGACGCAGTCGATGCACCAGTCTCCCGGCGGGCAGTCGGAGTCCGACTCGCACTCGCACACCGGCTCGCAGGTGCACAGGCTGCTGCAGTAGTATCCCTCGGGGCAGTCGGTGTCGGTCTCGCAGTCGCAGTCGGGAGGGTCCTCGAAATCGCCCGGATCGTACTCCAGGCAGCCAGTGATGAAAAAACATGCAAGGATTGCCAGACAGGTTGTCCATCTCATCTTCATCCTCCTTTATCTCATTCTCATTCGGGTTCAGCCGGTAAGACCCAAAAACTTCCGCGAGCCTCCACCTGGTAGCCTCCCAGGGAGAACACCAGGGTGGGTATACGCTCTCCTTCCTTGGCCAAAGGTGATATGCGGATCTTGATGTGTATTACCTTGTCGACTGTTCCGAAGTTCTCGATGTTGATCTGCTCGCCAAAGAAGATCTCGGTTGGATAGGCTACCCTGGCGTTATCCAGAAGCAGCTTGAGTTCGGAATCGAATTCCACGGTGACCTCTTCGGTTGCACCGCGGCGGGCCCAGTCGGGATCCAGGTTCATCGCGTAGACCTGGCGGGCGCTTTTCTGCACCGCGTCCAGGGAGGAAAGACCGTCCCCGCAGCCGATCAGCATTATGAGGAGAAGGCCGCCTGCGGCCCGCCGGCTCATGGTGCGCATATTCCCCCTTGGCAGGTTTCGTCCTGCGGGCAATCCGAGTTGGTGCGGCAGGGCAGCACGCACTCGCCCATGTTGCAGATGTAGCTGGCCGGGCAGTCCGCGTCGGCGTTGCAGGCGTCGCGGTGAACGCAGGTGCCGTTGATGCAACGATCGACCGTGTCCGGGTCGCCGTCGTCGCAGTCGGCGTCGGTCTGGCAGCCCTCGACCACGCAGACTCCGTTGGTGCAGGTCTCCCCGGCGCCGCAGGCCAGCCCGCAGGCGCCGCAGTTCTGCTGGTCGCTGGTCAGGTCCACGCACTCACCCATGCAGCAGCTCTGGCCCGCGGGGCAGTCGGCGTCGCTCTGACACACGGTGGGGCACTCTTCGTCGATCTGTCCGTCGCAGTCGTTGTCGACGCCGTCGCACACCTCCAGCGCACCCGGGTGAACGGTGGGGTCGTTGTCGTCGCAGTCGTCCTCGCAGCCGAAGAACCCGTCGCCGTCGAGGTCCGTGTTGCACGCAGCCTGGGTGCAGATGCCGTTCTCGCAGATCCACCCGGCCGGGCAGTCGTCGTCGGTGCTGCAGTCCTGGGTGCTGGTGCACGAGCCGCGATCGCAGGTCTCGCCGGCGGCGCAGGCCGTTCCGCAGGCACCGCAGTTGTGATCGTCGAACAGCAGGTCCACGCACTGGCTGGCGCAGCAGGACTGACCGGTGGGGCAGTCGGCGTCGCTCTGGCACTGGTTGGGGCAGCCCTCGTCGACCTGCCCGTCGCAGTCGTTGTCGATGCCGTCGCAGATCTCGGGTTCGCAGCCGTCGTTCAGCTGGCACAGGCCGTTCATGCAGACCTGGCCCGCCGGGCAGTCGGCGTCGGTGGTGCAGGGCAGCATCTTGGCGCAGCTGCCGTTGAGGCAGATCTCCCCAGCCAGGCAGTCCGAGTCGGATTGGCATGTGTTGCAGACGCCCTCGTCGATCAGGCCGTCGCAATCGTTGTCCAGCCCGTCGCAGATTTCCGGGTTGCAGGACTCGCACTCGCCGGTGTGGTCGAGATCCACCCCGGCGCATTTCCGCTCGCAGTCGTTGTTGTAGGTCACCCCGTCGGTGCCGCACACCGGCTGGTAGGGCTCGCCGGAGCAATCGCAGGCCGCAACGCATACGCCGCTTTCACACACCATGCCCGCGGGGCATTCCGCGTCGTTGGTGCACAGGTTCTGCCCGCAGGTGCCGTCGTGGGCCTTGGCCACTCCGGCGCAGTCCAGCTCGCACTGGTTGGCGTAGGTGTTGCCGTCGACGCCGCAGACCGGATCGTAGGGGTCGTTGCAGTCGCAGGGATTTTCCTTGCGGCAGACGCCGTCTTCACATTCGTAGCCCTGCGGACAGTCCTCGGGCGCGGTGCAGCCCTCGGCGCACTCGCACAGGGACGGGCAGCCGTCGGTGCCGCGCGCGAATCCGGTGGCACAGTAGCCACCGCAGGGCATGGCCGTGCAGGGAGCGGGGCCGCAGCCATCGCTGCAGCCCAGTTGCACCAGGTATCCACCCGGCTTGCCGGCCACGTCCTTGACCAGGATCAAGTAGTCTCCCGCCCGGTTCAGTTGGGTGTCCCAGATGACCGCCGGCATGCCGCGCTTGGGAATGTTGTAGGTTATCGGCGCGCCGAACAAGCCATTATACATCCGCGGGCCATAGAGCGCGATGGCCGCCGCCGCGTTTGAACCCTCCACCGATACGGTCATGCTCACCTTGGCGCCTTCGTCGGCGGCGAAGATGTGACCCGAGAACGGTTTGTCTGGGGAAAAGTCGTACTGGCGGTTGGTGTCGAAGGGCAGGTGGTCTTCATCCAGGGATATCTGCTGCTCCAGTCCGGCGGTGTTCATCAGCAGCGGGGGCGCCCAGTTGAGTTGATACTCGCCGCAGGAGAACAGGCAGAGACCCAAAGCAATCGCTGCAGTCAGAGTCAGGATTCTTCGGCCCATTCCTCTCCTCCAGAAGGAGTATCTGCACGAATGATACCAGCATCGTAGATCATGTCCAACCCTAAGAAAACCAAGCATTATTGTCAGCGGAAACCGGGGACGGAGGTTGGCAGGATCGACAAGGTTTCTTGTCAGCGCCGCCCCCTGACATACTAATCTGCCGGTTTTTCTAGGTTAATTATTTCAGGGTTCCAGAGATGAATGACAAACTTTTTTGACAGTTGTCCGGGTGGGTAACTAGTTAGAAAGCAAGGAAATTCCTGACCAATGCGCGGCCGATATCGGAGTCGCGCACCGGGGACGAAAGTGCGGCTTCGAAGATGGCTCTGTGCTCGGGCCACCTGTCCATTCCGCCTGATAAAAATCCCTTGCCGACTTCGGGGTCGACCTCGGGGTGGGCCTGGATGCCCCAGACGGGCAGGTGGCCGAAGCGGAAGGCGTGTATCGGGCAGGCCGGGGTGCGGGCCAGGACTTTCAGATCGGGGTGGCAGCCGGGGACCACCTCGTCGAAGTGGGAGCAGAAGGTGTCGAAGGATCCCTTGGGCAGGAGCCCGTCGTCGTCGATCACCTCGATCTGGAACCAGCCGATCTCGGGGTGTGGTGAGCGGCGGACCGAATCGGGACCCGCCAGGGCCACGGCGATCAGCTGGTGTCCCCAGCAACTGCCCAGAATGCGCGCGCCGGCTTCGGCGGCCTTCTTGATCCAGCCGGCCTCGTTTTGCGCCCAGGCCGGCAGAACGGTGATGGTGTCCTCGGATCCGGTGACGATCACGTGGCGGTGCCGCCCGGGTTCGGGCAGCTCAGAGGCTTCGGGCACGTAGATGCTCTCGGGCTCGAATCCCAACAGCCGGGTCCAGTGCTCCACCGGGCGGTAGAACCCGTGATCCAGCGCGTTGTCCAGGATCAGCACCGCCCCGGCGGCCACCGGCTCAGCTCTCTTTCGCTTCGGCGACTTCTTTTTGGGCTTGCAGGCCGCACTCGGTCCGGATGCGCTCCAGCTCCTCGGGGGTGATCCCCTCGCGGCGGCAGACGTCTTCCAGGATGCGCTGCTGCACATCGGCGTCCTGGGTCAGCTGGAGCTGCTGCTGCAGCACGATCAGGCGCAGGTGGGCCTCCACCAGACATTCATCCGCCTTGATGACCGCCTTCCACAGCGCCACCGCCTGCAGGTAGGACCCGTTGTGGACGAACTCGTCGCCCAGCTGTCGGGCCAGTTTGAGAGCTTTTTCGGACTTGCCTTTCAAAAACAGCTTGGTGACCTTCTCGATGCTCTTCTGGTAGTCCACCATCTGCTCCGAGGATAAGTCACAAGTTGATCCCGGTCAATTATTTGACAGGAAAACCACGTGTAGGACACTAGAACACAGGAGAAGTGCGCCCATGATGAACTGGATCTGGCTGGGGCTGATCATCGTCTCGATTCTCTGCGGAGGCTTCACCGGCCAGATGCAGGCGGTTACCATGCGGACCTTCGAGGCCTCCAAGGAAGCCGTGTGGCTGGCCTTCAAGCTGATCGGCATCATGGCGTTTTTCCTGGGGATCATGCGAGTGGCCCAGGACGCCGGCCTGCTGCGCATAGTGGCCCGCTGGCTGCGCCGGCCGATGCGCTGGTTGTTCCCCGACGTCCCCGAGGATCACCCGGCGATGAGCGCCATGATCCTGAACCTGGGCGCCAACATGATCGGACTGGCCAACGCCGCCACCCCTTTCGGCATCAAGGCCATGATCGAGCTGGACAAGCTCAACCAGCGCAAGGGCGTCGCCACCGACGCCATGTGCCTGTTCCTGGTGATCAACACCTCCAGCCTCTCGCTGCTGCCCACCGGCGTCATGGGCCTGCGGGCCGCGGCCGGCTCGTCCGATCCCGCGGCCATCTGGCTGCCCACCCTGCTGGCCACCATGTGCTCCACCATCGTGGGGATCACCGTGGTCAAGCTCCTCCAGCGGGCCAGGCGGTTTCAACTTCCCGATCTAGAAGAGCGACCCCCGGCCGAAGAGGAAACCGCGCCCGAGGAAGAGGGCGGCGCGCCGGAAGTGGACGAGAAAGTCTTCGGCACCGCCGAGAAAGCCTCGCTGCCCGTCCGGGTGTTCGTCTGGTTCATAATCGCCACCTTCTTCGGCGCCGCGGTCTACCACTACGCCGGCTGGTGGCTGCTGGCCGCCAAGGTCTCCGCCGCCGCCGCCGCCATCAAGGAGGTCTTCATCGTCGTACCGTCGGTGCTGGAGAAGATCCTCCAGGTGGATACGCCCAGCCTGGTGTACGTCATCAAGAACTTCTTCTCCTTCTGGGCGATCCCCGCGCTGATCGGCGGCCTGCTGCTCTTCGGCCTGGCCCGCAAGGTCAAGGTGTACGAGTCGCTGGTGGACGGCGCCAAGGAAGGCTTCAAGGTGGCGGTGCGCATCATCCCCTACCTGGTGGCCATCATCGTGGCGGTGGCCATGTTCGACGCCTCCGGGGCCATGGATCTCTTGAAGGCCTCGCTGGGCAAAGCTACCAGTTACGCGGGAATGCCCGCCGAGGCCCTGCCCATGGCCATCATCCGTCCCCTGTCCGGAAGCGGCGCCTTCGCCTACATGAGCTCGGTCTTCAACCAGTACGGCCCCGACTCCTTCGTGGGCAACATGGTTTCGGTGATGCAGGGCAGCTTCGAAACCACCCTGTACGTCCTGGCGGTCTACTTCGGCTCGGTGGGCGTCTACCGGGTCCGCCACGCCCTGGCCGCCGGCCTGCTGGCCGACCTGGCCGGCATCATCGCCACCGTGGCGCTGTGCCACGTGTTCTTCTAGGAAAAGAACCCCCGGATCTTCTTCTCCACCAGCATCCACGGCGCGGGAAAGGGCTTCTTCTCGATGGTGACCGCGACCGTGTCGCCCTCCACCACGTAGCGCCCCACCACGCCCTTGCCGCTGAAGCTGCCCGACTTCTCGTCGCCGGAAAACTGCGCCCCGCTGTCCTGCGCCTGCTTTTTGGCCTTCTCCACCAGGGCGGTGGCTTCGCCGCTGTACTTTATCTTGAATGTTTTGGCCATGGCTCCTCCCGGCTGGCATTTTAACCCCGTTTTGGTGCAGGATGTACAGTAATGCGGAAGCTTGCCATCGGAATTGTGTTGTTTCTGGCGGCCTGTTCGTCTTCGGGCGGGGGTGGTGACGGCGGACAGGACGCCTGGGACGCCGGGGGCGACCGGCCGGATATAGACACCTCCAGCGAGTTCCTGCTGGTGATCAAGCCGGGGACCAGCTTGTGCAACCGGTTTTCGATCGGGCGGGACTGGATGGCGGAGCACGCCATGCGGGGGACGGTCGATCTGAAGCCGGGGAGTTACGTTCTAAAGCGGGAGGCCGGTGTCTCCGAAGTGGATATCGTCGAGAATGTCAGGTTCGGCACCCGGGATAACCTGTTGCCCGAGGTGGGCACGCCCGGGGAGCTGGAGGTGGAGTTTCGCGACGACGGGACCGACCGCTACTGGTACTACCAGTTCCGCAAGGCCTTCACGTCGGAGGCGCAGGAGTACAACCTGGAGGTGCGCGTCCCAATCCGGCGGGTGACCGGGGGCTGGCCGGAGGAAGTGGTCATGAACTCCGAGTTCATGACCTGGAACGTCGAGGCCAAGGCGCTGATCGGGCCGGGGGAGGACCAGATCCAGTACTTCGATCCCTGCCAGCTGGCCTCCGCCCCCAGGGCCTATACGATCACCGGCGCCGAAGGCACGGTGCTCACGCTCGAGCTGCGCCACTGTCTGGAGCCGCCGGAGTGGTGTGCGGGATGCACAATGTGCTACTACCTTTCGCAGGCCGACGTGGAGTTGGGGGCCTACCAGGAGACGGTTGCCGATCATTTCCGGCTGACTTACTCGGCCGTATACCACAATCTCAATCCCCACCACCTGGTAATCCTGGAGCAACCGCAGAACGATGTGGCCGCGCTGCTGGTCGACAACACGCTGTGCTTTACCGACGACCTTATCCACTTAGGCGCCGATCTGTTGGAGATCGGCCGGGAAGCCATAGTCGACTGCCAGTTGACCAACCCCTGAGATCTTGCGTCGCGGGGCGGGGCAACCTATATTGCCGGTAGATGCCGAGTTACGATCGACAGCACAACTTCTCGCGGTTCGGGGCGAGCTTTAGGTTGACCCGGGCGGTCAAGTGGCTGCTGATTGTCAACATCGGCGTTTTCCTGCTGGAGCTGCTCATCGGGCGCTTCGAAGGGGGGCTGGACTTCATCCAGGATCACCTGTGCATCTCCTTTGACGGTTTCTTCTTCCGCGGGCAGCTGTGGCAGCCGGTGACCTACATGTTTCTGCACGACCCCTTCGGGATCGGGCACATCCTGTGGAACATGCTTATCTTGTGGATGTTCGGATCGCCGCTGGAGAGCTTCTGGGGGCCCAAGGGGTTCTTGAAGTTCTACTTCATCTGCGGGATCGGCGCGGGGCTGATGATCCTGCTGACCGGGCTGTTGATTCCCTCGCAGCGGGCCATTCCCACCCTGGGGGCCTCCGGGGCGCTGTTCGGGATGATGGTGGCCTTCGGGTTCTTGTACCCCAACTCGCTGATCTACCTTTTCGGCATTTTCCCCATCAAGGGCAAGCACCTGGTGATGCTGTTCGTCGGGCTGAGCGTGGTCCAGGCGCTGACCCTGGGCGGCACCAACGTTTCGCTCTCGGCGCACTTCGGGGGGATGATCTTCGGGTTCTTCCTGGTGACCGGGTGGTGGAAGCCCAAGAAGGCCTGGGAGCGGATCAAGCTGTGGCGGATGAAGCGCAAGTACAAGAAGCTCTCCAAGAAGATCCGGGTGATCGACCGCGACGACCCGGGCGGCGGGTACTACCACTGATCAATCGAACCAGATGTTCTTGACCGCGTCGTTGTATACGATGATGCGCTCGATGTTGCCGCGGGCGCCCTTGGGAAAGAGGGTGAATGCCTTGCGGCGCGGTTCGTAGTCGTTGGTGACCCCTTCCAGCGAGCGGCCGTCTATCAGCACCAATCTGACTTGAGAGCCGTTGACCCGGGGCTTGCTGGCCCCCCGGGGCAGCATCAAGAAGATGGTCTTCAGGGCCAAGGCTATCAGGTCCTCGGCCGGGGCCGAACTGTTGGCCGGCGGATTCAGGCGGACCAGGTCGGCGTCGGTGTCGATCTGGCTGATCACCCCCCGCCGGGTCACCCCGTCCTTGAAATGCACCGTGGCCTTGCGGGGACCGGGGGGAAGGTCGTCAGGCTGGGTGGTGCCTTCGGCGAAGGGCTTGGCCGCCTGGGGCCTGGCCGGAGCGACCGCGGCGATTTCTTCGTCGCCGCCGGTGTCGAGTTCGGCGTCGGCGAACAGGGCGTCGATGGACTCGCGGTCGACTGATTTGGGAGCACCGATGGGCACAGCTTCGCTTCGCTTCGCTGCCGGACGTGGAGCCGGACGTGGAGCTGGTTTCTCTTCCTGGGGCAGGGGTGGAGGGGGCGAAGAGGCGCTGAAGGCCGGCAGGGGTTTTTTGGGGCGGTACTTGGGCGCCGCGGGATTTTCCTGCTCCGGGATGGTCGGCGGTTCCCTCGGCGCAGATTCTTCGGAAACCCCCCAGAAGTCGTCCACGTCGACGTCTTCCTCCCGGGCCTGGGGCTCCATGGCCGCGGCGACCTCCGCCTGCGAGCTGTGGTCGATTTCCAATTCTATTTCGGGTTCCACCTCGATGATATCGTCGGAATCGACTTCCAGGATCTCGTCTTCCTCGGGCAGGTCGTCGGTGGGATCGGGGATCAAAACCGCCAGGTCCTCCGGCTCGGCCGCAGCCGGGTCGGGCAGGGCCTCGCCCATCTCGGTGGCCATCTCCGAGGGCGCTACCCCCGGGCGGGTGGGGGCGGTGTCGGAGAACCGGGGCTTCTTCTTTGCGGGCTCGGCGGGAGCATCGGGAATCAGTACGGCCAGATCTTCCTGGGATCCCGGATCGGGGATTTCGGCTTCTACGGTCTCCCCGGTTCCGGTGTCGCCCATCCCGGCGGTCAGATCCTCCACCTGCTCCTCGTAGGGAAGCGTCTTACCCTCCTCGTCGATCTCGAACACCTGGGCCTCTTCCTCAATGGTGCCCTGGTCCTCGGCGTAGTCGACCGCCTGGCGCATGAGATCCAGGGTGGACAGGTCTTCGCCGGCGCCGCCGACTTGGTGGGTGCTCATCTCTCCTTCCGATTTGACCTCGTTGTCCTTGGGCAGGTCGTAGCTCTTTTTCAACAGCCCCTGCAGTTCGTCGGAGAGATCCGCGGCCTTGGTGGGGGCCCGTTCCAGGTTGTCAAGGGCCGCGAGCTCTTCATCGTCCACCTCGACCTCGAAGCTCTTGGCGGCGGTGTCCGGTACGGCGTCCTCTTCGTAGTCCTTGTGCTTATCCAGGCCGCGGGTCAGGCCGTCGGAGATGTCCAGGGCGAAGGGATTGGCTCCCTCGCTCTTCTTGGTCAGCCGCTCGGATTCGTCCTGGGCGTAGACCACCTGGCCGTGCTCGATCTTCTTCTGGGCTTCTTCCTCTTCAGGGACCTCGGTCAGCCCGATTTCCCCCGACTTCATGTCTTCGGTGGCCTCGACCGCGAAGCCGGACAACCCCTCCTGCTTGAAGGTGGCCTTGCCCTCGCGCCGGTCGCGGGCCTCGAAGCCCCGTTTTTTCTTCTTTTCGTCCTTCTCCCAGGCCTTGGTGAGCTTGTACTTGTCGGCGTCTTTCAGGAGTTTCTCGGAGACCTCGGTGGCGTAGCCGTGATCGGCGGTTTTAGTCTTGGGCCCGGCGTCCACCGGCTCGTCGATTTGGATGCGCTCGATCTCCGGTGCGTCCCCGAAGCGTTCCTCGAGCCATTCCAGCCGCTTGGCCTCCTTGGGAGGCAGCCACCCGCCGGCCTTCTTCTTGGCGCGCAGAACCTTCAGCTCGCGGATGTTCTTTTTCCACTCGTCTTTCAAGAGTCGGCTTCTCCCGCATCCCCAGGATAACAAAAGCCAAAGCGGTTTGACAACAAACCGGCCCTATGAAAATGATAGCCGCCATGGCACCCGAGCGGATTCTGTTGATTCGAACCGGTGGATTGGGGGACACGCTGTTGATGTGGCCGGCGGTGGCGGCGGTGCGGCGCCGGTTCCCCCGGGTGCGGATCGACCTGATGGGCCACCGGGAACGCTGCCAGCTGCTGGCGGTGCCCCGGGGCGCCGATCTGGCCCTGGACGTGGAAGGCTCCGGCCTGCACGTGCTTTTCGAGATCTCCGCCGCCCCGCCCGACAGCGTCCGTGCCCGCTTCGGCTCCTACGACGCGGTGGTAGCCTTTGCCGCACCGGGCGACTACGCCCTGGCGGAGAACCTCTCGGCCTGCGGGGTGGAGGAGGTGCACGCGTTTCTGCCTTTTCCCTCCGCCGGCGAGAACGTTCACGTGGCCGAGCATGCCAAGCGTTCGCTGATCGGAGTCGACCTGGCCGCGCCGGGGGAGGATCCCCTGTTGGAGGTCAGCGCTAAAGAACGCGAGGACGGAGCCCAGGCTCTCCTGTCGCTGGATCTCTGGAAGAAAAAACTGGCCCTGCTGGCCCCCGGCAGCGGCTCGGAAAAGAAGAACTGGGCTCCCGGGCGATTCGCCGAGCTGGCTTTGCGTTTTTCTGACAAGGGATTCAACCCGCTGCTGTTGCAGGGCCCGGCGGACTCTTCGGCGGTAGCGGCGGTTTTGGAATGCGCCGGAGCCGAAGGTCTTCCGGTACTCGTCGACGAGTCTCCCGCCACCCTCAAGGGAGTGCTGGCCCACGCGCAATTGTTTGTGGGCAACGACGCGGGGCCCACCCACCTGGCCGCGCTGATGGGTCTACCCACCGTGGCGGTCTTCGGCCCCTCCGATCCGGTGCGCTGGTCGCCCATCGGTCCGAAAGTCAGCTTGGTTCGCGCCGGGGTCGAGTGCTCTCCTTGCACCGGCGACGAAATGCATGCCTGCGAGGAACGCATCTGCCTGGAAGCGATCACGGTGTCATCCGTCCTGGAAGCCTGCCAGACTACTTGACCTGCGCGGTGGTGCCCTCCGGCGGCGTATGGGGCTCGGAGCGGCCGCCCAGGTACTCCTTTAAGAACTGCTCGGCGCGGCCTACGAAGTCCATGCGGTTGGGAGGGCGGGCGAAGCCGTGGCCCTCGTCTGTGTAGACGACGTAGTCGACCCGGCCCTTGCGATCGCGTATGGCCTTGACGATCTGATCGGACTCCGCCTGCTTGACCCGGGGATCGTTGGCACCCTGGAAGATGAACAGGGGGGTCTTGATCTTGTCGGCGTAGTTGAGCGGCGAGCGCTCCTCGAGCATCTCCTTCTCGCTCTCCTTGTCGCCCACCCGGTTCTTGAAGATGCACATTATGGGCTTCCAGTAGGGGGGCACGGTCTCCAGCAGGGTGATGATGTTGCTGGGGCCGACGATGTCCACCGCGACGGCGTACAGATCGGGGGTGAAGGTCACCCCGGCCAGAGTGGCATAGCCTCCGTAGGAGGCGCCCATGATGCCCACCTTCTGGGGATCGATGTTGGCGTTTTCGATGGCCCACTTGACCGCGTCGGTCAGATCGTCCTGCATCTTGCGGCCCCACTCCTTGTTGCCGGCGTTTAGAAACTTCTTGCCGAAGCCGATGGAGCCGCGGAAGTTGACCTGCAACACCACGTAGCCCCGGTTGGCCAGCCACTGGACGTAGGGCTCATAGCCCCACAAATCACGACCCCAGGGGCCGCCGTGGACCCAGAGCATCAAGGGGAGCTTTTCGTTTTTCTGGGTCTGCAGAGGTTTGGTCAGGTAGGAGACCAACTCCAGGCCGTCGCGGGACTTGATCACCAGCGGCTGCATGGGAGCCAGCTTGTAGTCCTTGAGCTTGGGCCGGGCGTCGAACAGGTGGGTGGTCTTCTTGGCGTCACGATCGTACAGGTGGTAAACCACGCCGCTGACGTCCTTGCTGACTGCCACGATCCACTTGCGGTCGTCGGCCGAGCGGCTGACCACCTGGAAATCGTCCTGGTTGAGCTGGCGCAGTATTTCAAAATCCTTCTCGACCCTTTTGTCCAGGATGGTCCACTTCTTGCGCAGGCGCTCGTTGGCCACCGCTTCGACCACCTTGTCGTCGGGGTGAATCAGCCCGTCGACGAAGTCGGCCTGGGGGTCGTGGTAGATCTCGGTGATCTTGCCGGTCTTGATTTCGATGGAGTAGAGGCGCTTGGTGTCGGTGTCCTTGTTGCCCACGGTTATCAGTGATTTTCCATCGGCC
>Ga0180432_10003493_pt1 | contig 22324 bp, 20 predicted proteins | sample SS_ome_10_FD_132414 | JGI IMG/M metagenome (GOLD analysis project Ga0180432, IMG submission 132414) | Hypersaline lake sediment archaeal communities from the Salton Sea, California, USA - SS_1_MS_2 metaG | ecosystem: Environmental > Aquatic > Non-marine Saline and Alkaline > Hypersaline >...
AGTCGCAGGAGTTTCCGTACCGTGCCGGTTACTGAGTTCTTAATCTCGTAGTAGTTCAGTTTCATGCCGATGGCTCCTTGTAAATCTGCTCTTGCCCGAATGATGTGCTTCTACTATTCCGTGCCGGAACCATGAAGCCGCGCTTCCCGGGAATCGGTTTGTGTATGGTAGCGATTATTTTTTTGCTGTCCATTCGGGACACCGGTAATGCCGTGAAAGAGTACCTTCATAAAGGAATCGATATCCTTTTCCACCCTTTCGGTGTCCCTGTTTTCGATGACAGTGTTTCTCCCGATCTCGGTAATAACGACCCATATCAAGTGGGCCGTCATGTCAAGATCGTCGATCAAGAAATCACCGGAATCGATCCCCCGTTTCAGGATGTCTCTGATGATGCGAATGTCTTTTTCCTTTTTTGCGTCCATCTTTTTCTTGGGAATCGATGGCAGAACCTGGATTTCCTCGATGTGCAGGTTGAGCGTCTTTGCAAAGTCAATCAGGGAGATGATGGTATGTCGAAGATAGCTCGTGAGTATTTCCCTGATATCGCCCTCACGGCTGACGATGGGCATGATATCCTGCTGCTTTTTATCAAGCTCGCTCTCAAACAGGGTAAAGATGAGATCATCCTTGCTCTTGAAGTAGTTATAGAACGTCGCCCGGGAAATATGGCTGTGCCTGACGATATCATCGATTTTCATCGACCAGAAGCCCTGCTTTTGACAGAGCTGCAAGGCCACCTCGAGAATCCTGGTTTTTGTCTTTTGTTTCATCGCTCTAAAAATTAGACATTTTGTATAATATGTCTAATATATCAGAGATATGGTGGGTGTCAAGAGAGAAATGAAAAAATGATTAATGGCGGAATGTAATATTCAATCAAAAAAGCGCGCCCGTGTAATAATGGGACGCCTTTGCAAGGTTTTTGTGAAGCCTGTGGGAGGGATTTCCTCTAAAAACGACCGATCTGAATAGAAAAAAATTTTTAATTTAATTTTTATATTTTGCATATTTTGCTTGACACCCTCTTAATATCATGTATAATAAAATCAAACTAAAGACAAATTTGACCCCCATCGAACTCCAGGTAATCCAGCTGCACACGTCTCACCTTCTGATTTCATGCGGACCCCCTGAGACGGAGAAGAAAAAAGATGGGGGTTTTTTTATGTCCACGCCTCCCCGGTCACACATCCCCGTCGCAATCAACATGAAAAATCCAAAAATATGTGATATAAGAAAGCGGCGCATCGGTGCAGTTTTTTCTCTCACACGTCAGGAGTTTTAGTATGTCACAGGTTCTCGGCATTATGGGAAGCCCCAGGAAAAAAGGCAACAGCCATCTTCTGCTTGAAAAGATGCTTGAAGGCGCCCGCAGCGAAGGGACGGATACGGAGACGGTGCTTCTCGGAGACGTCGATATCGGCGAGTGCGACGGATGTCATGCCTGCTGGCGGGGGAAGGAATGCCCCCGGATGGATGACATGAACGACCTGTATGGAAAAATCGCGGACTGCGACGCCCTCATATTCGCCACCCCGGTTTACTGGTACGGTCCCACGGCCCTGATGAAGGCGTTTCTGGATCGATTCGTCTATTTCAACTGCCCGGAGAATCGGGGGAAAATCAAGGGAAAAAAATGCGTGCTTGCCGTGGTGTTCGAGGAGGATTCCGGTGAAGCGGCGGGACCGCTGGTGGATATGTTCGAGAAGAGCTTCCAGTACCTCGAGGTGAATCATGTCGAGACGGTCCTGGTGCCGGGGGTGACCGAGCGGGGGGAGATCGCACAGAAAAATGACGTGATGGATCGAGCGTTCGAGCTGGGGAAAGGGCTGGCATAATATCGATGCAGAAGATTGTCTGGACACCACCGGGAACATACGGGCGATCCGGAAACGGGGACGCCCGTTTTTTCTTTACGAACGACACATCTTTTGTTACATTTTCAAAAACAGACTGCTGATGTAATATTTAAGACGAGTTGTCGTCAAAAGAGATATTCTTATCAAACGAGCAGAGGAACACAATGGCCGAAAAGAAATTCGATGAAAAAACCCTGGAGCTGGCCCGGAGATGCAAGGACGAATGCCCCATCTGCACCAGGGGCAGGGACAAGGGCAGGGGATTTCTCTATCACCTGGTACGCCTGGAGCGGCATATCTGTCCCATGTGCCGGGCATACGAGAAGGTATACGGCGTGCCGGCGCACCTGAAGCCGGGATCAAAGGCGTCGGCCTGACAGATATTCTTTCAGGGAGGATGCGATATGAAAAAAGGGTGGATATTCCTTCTGGGACTTCTGATTGTGCTCGTTCTGGCATATGGGGGGGTCTCGTGGCATTTTTCGAACCAGCTTCTGTACCCCCCGCTGATGAGTGACAGTGAGCTGGCCGCCGAGTACGGCTTTCTGGAGCTGCGGGACGTGGGGCTTGAGGGGGACGTGGTGACGGTGACCTCGCTGGACGAGGACGCCCTTTCCCTTTCGGGCTGGTGGATCGACGCCGGCGGCGACAGTGCGTTTGTACTGGTGCACGGGCGAAACTCAAATAAAAAAGCCCTGGTCCGGTACGCGCCGATATTCGTCGACCGGGGGATCTCCGTGCTGCTTTTGGACCTTCGGGGTCACGGCGACAGCGATTTTGGATACGCCACCTTCGGCGACCGGGAGCGGTATGACGTGATGGGCGCCGCGGCGTGGCTCGCGGAAAAGGGATATGATTCGACCGCCCACGTCGGTATCATGGGCATCTCCATGGGCGGGACCGCCTCGATCCTGGCGGCGATGGAGCTGACGGCCGACGATCCCGATGCGGTGGACGCCCTGATCTTCGACTCCATCTTGGCGGACGTCCCCGCCTCCATCGTGTTCAACGCCGAGAAGGCGGTGGGGGGCGCCGTTCCGGTGCTGCTGCCCGGGGCGCTGCTCGTGACGAAATTGAGGAGCGGCGCCGATTTCCAGGCGGGAAACCCCATGGCCCACGCCGCCGACATGACCGTCCCGGCTCTGTTCATCATGCATACCACCGACGACATGGTGCCCGTTGAGGACCAGGAGCGGCTGTTCGAGACCTACTGCGGTCCGAAAGAGGAGATCACCTTCGAGGGACTGGGACATCATCGGGGGCACCAGGAGATGAAGGATGAATATGAAGCCGCGGTGGAGGAGTTTTTGACGGAAACCGGATTCATGCAATAAAAGAAGGGGCGTCTCCCGACTTGGATACCGTCCAGGGGACGCCCGGCGATATTACAGACAGCGACCGGGAATATGAATAAAAGAATACTGCGCATCGCGTTCATGGGACCGCCGGGAAGCGGCAAGGGGACCCAGGCGAAGCGGGCGGCGGATGCGTTCGGCGCCCGTCATATCTCGTCGGGGGATATCATCCGAGAGAACATCCGGGCGGGAACGGAGCTGGGCCGGGCCTTCGAGGGGGCCCTGGCGGCGGGGGAGCTGGGTCCCACGCACCTGGTGACGGAGATGATGGAGGGAAAGCTCCGGGGGTTGATCGACAGTGATGAGGGATACGTCCTGGACGGCTTCCCCCGGACGACTGCCCAGGCAGAGATGCTCACCGGCGGCGGGTATATCGAGCGGGTGCTCCTTTTGGACGTATCTCCGGACGAGATCCTGCGCCGGATCACCGGCAGGCTGTCGTGCGAATGTGGCAGGAGCTACCACCGTACCGACGACCCGCCGAAGACTGACGGCGTCTGCGACGAGTGCGGCGGGACATTATTCATCCGTCCCGACGACGAGCCGGAGAAGGTGTCGGTGCGGATGGACGAATACCGGGGGCAGACCGCCCCCCTGATCGAGTATTTCGAGAAGCGGGGCATCCTGGAGAGGATCGACGGCGTCGGCTCACCTGACGACATCGCCGAGCGCATCGACGCGGTCCTCGCCGGCGGATAAAAGAGTTATAAAGGAAGGGCGGCTCAAATGCTGTCCTGAGAAGATCGATGAAACGCCCCGTCATGTCATGGCGGGGCGTTTTTATGGTTCAGCAGCTCTCTGTGGACCGCTAAAAGAGAAAGCGCAGAGACAGTCCCAGGTCGAAATCATAGTATTCGTACGAATCGCCCCAGTGATGTGAGAATGTGGAGGGGGTGATGTTCTGGGAGTAGAATTTACCGTTTTTCATGAAGCATCTCTCATAGGTATATACAACCGTTCCCCCCAGGCCGATTTCCAGGTTGTCGATGATCCGATACCGCACGGCCGCGCCCGCCGACCAGTTTTTCATCCTCCCGGTGGTCCTGGTGGGGACGAACCCGTAGTCCCCCCCATCATAGGCCCACAGGTACTCGCCGTGGTTGGTGTATGAGCCGGGGAAGGCATACGTTCCGGAAACCGACAGCATGAGGTTGTCCAGCAGGCCGTAGCTGACCCCGAGCCCCACGATATACTGGTCGTAATCCATGGAGAGCCGCCAGGAGTCGATGCCGACCAGCCCCCCGGGGAAGTTCTGTCCCATGTCGTACCCCCTGCTCATATCGACGTAGCGGTAGGTGAACGAGCCGGTGAGCCCCAGCTGGTTCCTGCCGAGGAGGGGGGAGTCCAGGGTGTCGATGGAGACCGCCGAGTAGTCGTAGTCTCCTCCCCGGGTCAGAAACGTGAGCGCCAGGGTCGTGTCGTATTGCATGCGCCGGGTGTCGTCGTGGGTTTCGATGCCGCCGTCGGTGACGATGACCGCCGCCGTCGGGAGCAGGTTGGAATAGTAGAGGCCGTCGTATTCCGCCTCCCGGTAGGAGAATCCCTGGCTGAGGGCCGCCTCGAAATACGGTGTGGGTCGATACGCGATGAAGCATTCCAGGTTCCAGGAAAAGAGCCTGCCGCTGTCGTCCTCTCCCCAGAATGTCCGCTCGGGACGGCTCGGGTTGAAGAATTGGTAGGGGCTGTCGGTACGCCTCAGATCACGATCCCAGGTGACGGGGAAATCGACGCCGCCCGATACCCCGGTGTTGAGTGAATCAACGATACCGATCTCCACGGCGCCTTTCAGGTAATATTGCTCGTAATCGTCTATGATGCTCCTGCTGACGTTGGTGAAATCCTCCTCCCAGACGTTCATCAGGATGGACGGATTGATCTGCTGAAATCCGGGGAAGTAATCGAAGCTGTTTCGAAACCACTGGGTGGTGTCGTTGCGCACGATATCGACGCCGAATTCCAGCTCGGCCAGCACGGACATCGGCGCCAGGAAAGCGCCGTTGAAGGCGTTCAGGTCCAGGGAGCCGGTGCCGGTGGGGCCCGCATCCCCCAGGAGGGCGGCGATCCCCAGGGAGACGGAGTGGGTGTTCAGGTCATATTCTTCGATGATGACATCAACGCTGTCGGTATTGAACTGGGGATTGGTTGCCGGCGTGACGTGCCGGTAGTTATCCCGGGAATAGGTATAGTATTGCTCCATGAACCAGCGGGCGTACACCTCGAGATACTCCAGGGGGCGATAGGTGAGCTCCAGGGATCCCTCCCACTCTCGATCGATCGAGTGATTGTCCACCCCGGTATATTCGCCCCGGAAGGTTCGGGTCGGATCCCAGGGTGCCTCGTAGTGGAAATTCTGATCCCAGGAGGTATCCGTGCTGTATCCGTCGGATACGACAAGATCGTTGGAGAGGATGAGCATGAGGTTGTTCATCACCCCGTACATCAAAAACGGCCGGGTATTGAACGTCTCGTATTCGTTCTCGGTGGTTTTTTTCAGATACCAGAAGCTGGTGCCGGAGTCATAGACACCCCGCCCCCGCGTGATCGTCTCGTCGCGGTCAAAGCCCACACCGATGTCCAGTCCGGTCAGCGCCTGGTCCTCTTCGAGCATGGGGCCGGTGTAGGGATCCAGGGAGGGATCCGCGTGTCCGCCGACACCCCCGGAGATCGGGGGATCTTCTGCGGCGGGGGCGGCTGTCGTCGAATCGACGGAGGGAGTCGCTAGGTCCTCGGTGGTGTGCCAGGGTACGGGCGGCCCGTCCAGGGAGGTGTCGGGCTCCAGCTCCCTCGTGCTCTTCCACCCGTCGTCTTGGAACGCCACGAGGAAGGTTATATCATCCCCGGCGGGGGATGTCATCTCCGCTGCGGATGCGCCCGATGAAGAGATACACGGAACGAAAACAATGGAGATAAGCATCGTGAACGGTATGAGGGCGGGTAGTCTCCGAGTCAGGGATTTCATGATGACACCTCCCGGTCTCCTGTCAATCCAACTCGATGATCGTCGCCCGATAGTACCCGGTAATCTCAAAGGCTTTCTTGATGGCCTCTTCCCCCTCGCCCACCCAGATATCCAGCCGATCGCCCACGATGGCTGATCCCCGGTCGTGAACGGTATAGACTCCGGGAAGGTCGTGGTCGCGAAGGTCCGTGAGGATCACCTTCGTGCCGTACTCCATGAAGGGAGGGCCGGCGGCCATTCCCAGGTACACCGGGGTGTGGTCCGCGGCCATGATACCCTTGCCGTTGAGCCTGATATCCCCGGCGTAGCTACCGGTGACGTATCTCGACTGGCCGGGGAGCGGCGAATAATAACCGGTCACCCGAAAGACCCGCTCGTATATCCTCCCGGTCTCCATGGCCCTGAGGATAAGGAGCTGCTCCATGAAGGCGTCGTCGCCGGCGGCCAGGGCTTCCAGCTCCTCCGTATCCGGACCGCCGGACGCCGGGGAGGGGCGGGCGGTGTCGATACGGGTGGTCAAATCCCTGGTGGAGAGCCACGGAACCTCGGATTCAGGCTGATCGGAAATGTCTCCGGCAGCCTCGAGGGTATGGGTGCTGGTCCACTTGTCCGGGTCCTCGATCTCCCGCACCTCCCAGATAACGACGTTGGGTTCGGAGTCGGGCACGGACGTCTCGAATCCATCGGGCACGGGTGAGTAGCTGGCGAGCTCGAACTCCTGGGATAAGGTCGGGAGCGCGATTACTATACAGAAGAAGAGTGTGAGAATGATTCTGGTCATCTGCTTCAACGGATATACTCGATGTATGTGGATAGAAACTCCAGGATTTTACCGATCCCGATGACGAGAAGATATTCACGAATCGGTATAGATAAAAACAAATAAGAACAAATAAGAACAACACTCTTATAATAAAGAGCATATAAATGCTATATAAATAGCATAAAGATGTCAAGAAAATGTTTAAAATAGCTAAAATATTCACTATGTTAATACATTTTTGTGTATATTTTGTATCATCGGTTTTCTTGAGTACAATATCTTGAGAAGACCGCCGACGATGCGGGGGCGGAGGCGCATCAAGGCGACACCAACCTTTCGGTCGGCAGGGAGTCGCCACGATTTTTGTCGTGGCGCCGGGGGGATATCCGGTGTATAGTTGAAAGAGAAGGCGTATGAGAAGATAATCGCAACCTGTGTGGGAGGTCTGTCATGATTCAAGTGGGAGAAAAGGCCCCTGGCTTCTGTCTTCCCGACGGGGATGGGCGGGAGGTATGCCTGGACGATTTCGGCGGCAAGTGGGTGGCGCTCTATTTCTACCCCAAGGACAACACCCAGGGGTGCACCCTCGAGGCGGTGGAGTTCACGGCGGCGAAGGATGATTTCGCCTCGAAAAACGCCGTCGTCGTCGGCGTCAGCAGGGATTCGGCCAAGAGCCACACCAATTTTACGGCCAAGCACGACCTCGACCTCATCCTGCTCAGCGACCCGGAGCACCGGGTGCACGAGGAGTACGGGGTCTGGCAGCTCAAGAAGATGTACGGGAAGGAATCCTACGGGACGGTGCGGAGCACCTTTTTGATCGATCCGGACGGCGTGGTGCGGCACGTCTGGCAAAAGGTGAAGGCGGCGGGCCACGCCGAGAAGGTGTTGGAACGGCTCGGGGAGCTTTCCGGGTGATAGATGACCGGGGGCCGTTTCGGCCCCCGGTGTGTACTTATTATTTGCTGAAGGTGATCTCTCCCTTTTTCACATCCACCACCACCCGGTCTCCCTCGGTGAATTCGCCGTCGAGGATCTTCGACGCCAGGGGATTCTGGACCTCCTTCTGGATGACCCTCTTGAGGGGCCGGGCGCCGTACTGGGGATCGAATCCCTCCCGGGCCAGGAGCTCTCGGGCGCTGTCCGTGATCTCGAAGCCGATCTTCCGCTCTTCCAACAGCCGCTCGAGGTGTCGCACCTGGATGCCCACGATGCTCTTGATGTCGTCGAGGCTCAGGCCGTTGAAGAAGATGACCTCGTCGATGCGGTTGAGAAACTCCGGCCGGAACGTGGCCCGGAGCTCGTCCATTACCCGGACCTTCATCTCGTCGGGATGGGACTGGGCCAGCTCGATGATGTGGTGACTGCCGATGTTGCTGGTCATGATGATGACCGTGTTCTTGAAGTCCACGGTTCTCCCCTGGCCGTCGGTCAGGCGTCCCTCGTCCAAAATCTGCAGCAGCACGTTGAAGACGTCCTGGTGGGCCTTTTCGATCTCGTCGAAGAGGATCACCGCGTAGGGGCGCCGCCGGACCGACTCGGTCAGGTAGCCCCCCTCCTCGTAGCCGACATACCCGGGGGGCGCGCCGATGAGCCGGGCCACCGAGTGCTTTTCCATGAACTCGCTCATGTCGATTCTGATCATCGCCTTTTCGTCGTCGAAGAGAAACTCGGCCAGGGCCCGGGTCAGCTCGGTTTTCCCCACGCCGGTGGGGCCGAGAAAGATGAACGAGCCGATGGGGCGGTTTGGGTCGGACAGTCCAGCCCGGGCCCGGCGCACGGCGTCGGATATCGACCGGATCGCCTCGTCCTGGCCCACCACCCGGACCCTCAGGCGGTCTTCCATCTTCAACAGCTTGTCCCGCTCCCCCTCCATCATCCGGGAGACCGGGATGCCGGTCCACTTGGAAACCACCTGGGCGATGTCCTCGGCCTCCACCTCCTCGGTGAGCATCTTTTGATCCCTCTGGAGGTCGGCCAGCTCGTCGTTCTTCGCAGCCAGCTCCTGTTCCAGGCTCACCAGCTCGCCGTGCTGGAGTTGGGCCGCCCGATCCAGGTTCCCCTCACGCTTGGCCTGCTCGAACTCGGCCTTGGCGTGCTCTATTCTCTCCTTGATCTGCCGGATGGCGTCGATAACCTCCTTCTCGGTCTTCCAGTGGGCCTTGAGGGTATCGGACTGCTCGGTGAGGTTGGACAGCTCTTCCGTCAGCTTGGCGAGCCGCTCCTTGGATGCTGCGTCCTTCTCCTTCTTGAGGGCCTGGCGCTCGATCTCGAGCTGCATGATGCGTCGCTCGATCTCGTCGATCTCCGTGGGCATGGAGTCAATCTCGATTCTCAGCCGGGAGGCGGATTCGTCCACCAGGTCGATGGCCTTGTCCGGCAGGAAGCGGTCGGTGATGTACCGGTCCGACAGGGTCGCCGCGGCGATGAGGGCCGAATCCTGTATCCGGACCCCGTGATGTATCTCGTATTTTTCCTTGAGGCCCCTCAGGATCGAGATGGTGTCCTCCACCGACGGCTCCGTGACCATTACCGGCTGGAAGCGCCGCTCCAGGGCCGGGTCCTTTTCCACATATTTCCGGTACTCGTTGAGGGTGGTCGCCCCCACGCAGTGGAGCTCCCCCCGGGCCAGGGCGGGCTTGAGCATGTTCGAGGCGTCCATGGAGCCCTCGGCGGCCCCGGCGCCCACGACGGTGTGCATCTCGTCGATGAACATGATGATCTCGCCCTCGGACGAGGTGACTTCCTTGAGCACCGCCTTGAGCCGGTCCTCGAACTCCCCGCGGTACTTCGCCCCGGCGATCAGCGCCCCCACATCCAGGGCCACCAGCCGCTTGTTTTTCAGGGTCTCGGGGATGTCTCCCGAGACGATGCGCTGGGCCAGCCCCTCGACGATGGCGGTTTTTCCCACCCCTGGCTCGCCGATGAGCACCGGGTTGTTCTTGGTACGTCGGCTCAGCACCTGGATGACCCGCCGGATCTCCTCGTCCCGGCCGATGACCGGGTCGAGCTTGCTTCTTCGGGCCAGGTCCGTCAGGTCCCGGGCGTATTTCTCCAGGGCCTGGAATTTCCCCTCAGGATCCTGGTCGGTCACCCGCTGGTTGCCCCGGATATCCTTGAGGGCATCCAGTATGCGGTCCTGGTTGACGCCGTGTTGTGAGAGTATCCGGGATACGTCGCCCGCCTTTCCGTCGGCCATGACCATGAGGAGATGCTCGGTACTGACGTATTCGTCTTTCAGGGAGTCGGCCAGGGAGAACGCCCCGGTCAGCACCCCCTTGAGCTCACCGGAGAGGTACGGCTCGCCCACGCCGGGGCCGTCCACCCGGGGGAGGGTCTTTATCAGCTCCGCCACGTCGTGGTCGATCGCCTCGGTGGGGGCCCCCAGCTTCTTCAAAATCGGGATGACCAGCCCGTCGGCCTGGGAGAGCAGGGCCGCCATCAGGTGCGGTGAGGCGATCTGCTGGTTGCCGTTTCTCCCGGCGATGTCCTGGGCCCCGGCCAGGGCCTCCTGGGTCTTTATCGTGAATTTTTCGGGTCGTATCATATCTCCATCCATCCTTTGTCTCTATTCTGAAGGCATTCAAGTCGTTGAAATGCCTTAATTTCCGGTACTAATGTAGTCATCGGGACGGCGGCTGTCAAGGCGACACGCACGATACGCACCGGTATACAAGGCTTTGTGGGAATCTCGAGGAACCCGGGAACGGTCGGGGCGCCGGGTGTGACGGGTGTTTTCTCAGGCGCCGACGGCGGCCATGTAGAGGATGCTCTCGGTCTCACCGTCGATGCCGAGGAGGGCGTTGATATCCTCGTCGTAAAGGGCGGCGATGGGGCAGGCCGAGAGACCCAGGGCGGTAACCGCCAGCAGCACGTTTTGGGCGATGTGGGCGCAGTCCAGGTAGACGTAGCGGTACGCCCGGTTCCTGTACTTGACGCCGGAGCGGGCGAATACGGAGGTCCAGAGAAACACCAGGGCGGCCTTTTGCACCATGCGCTGGCCCAGGGCGGCCTCGGCAAGCTCCCTTGAGACGTCACCGGAGACGATCCGGGAGAGCTCGGCGGTGCGAACATCATAGTGATAGAGGCCCTCCGGAACGTTTTCCACGTTGGAGACGCCGACGTACGTTTCGATGGGATAGAGCGCCCCCGCCGAGGGCGCCGTACGCAGGAGGAAGCCGTGGTGATCGGCGGTGATGCCCTGGCCGGCCCAGAGAAGCTGGGAGAGGTCTTCGGCGGAGATCGAATCCGTGCCGTAGGCCCGAACGCTTCTGCGGCTCATCAAAACGTCCCAGAGCTTCGGGCCGCCGGAATGTATCGGGGGGGGAAGGACGATCTTCCGGGCGTCCGGGTACGACTTGAAGGGGGGGACGGGGGCATCCGCCTCGTAAAATCCTTCGGGGATTTTATCCCGGTGGTATTTCGTCTCCTGCTGAAACTTCTTCCCGATGCTCATATGCGTATCTCAGTCCTGTTTGAAAAACGGAGATCGAGGGGTGAGCCGATACAGGTGGTCGACGGGACGGACTGCATCAATACGGGGAGTAGTCCAATCCCTCATTATCGATGACATATTCCGCAGACCAGCTTCCCCCTCCCCCTTGTGAATATATCGTCAGGTAGAAGGTACTGCCACCCATCAGCTGGATGATCTCGCCCTCGTCCAAATCGAAGTCCCCCAGGACCGTATAGCCGTCCTCTCCCACCACCTCGACCCAGAAATCGGCGCTGCCCCGGGGATAGGTAAAATATACCTCCACGTAGGTATCATACCCGGCGTTGAGTGTAAAGCTGTATGAGTCGCCGATGTCCATCAGGTAACCGCCTTCATTATACATGCCCGGATTGGAGGGCGTGATATCTCCAAAGCCCCCGGTGTCGCCGGAGGGAGGCTCGAAGGTGGAGAAGGGATCGGAGTATACATCGTCTCCGACGACATACTCCGCCGACCAGGTGGCCGCGCCGTCCTTGGAGTAGACGGTCAGATAGAAGACGCCGCCGCCCATCAGCTGGATGATCTCGCCCTCGTCCAGGTCGAAGTCCCCCAGGACCGTGAAGCCGTCCTCTCCCACCACCTTGACCCAGACGTCGGCAAGGCCCCTCGGCCAGGTAAAATAGACCTCGATATATTGATAGGGACCGGCATCGATGGTGAAATCGTATTCATCACCGGTGCCGGAGAGGGTTCCCTCCTCGAAGAAGTATCCCGTCGTGGTGAGGGGTGTGACCGGACCGCCGCACATCTTCACCGATCCGTACCCGATCAAAAATATAATAGACACTGTTATGGAAAGGATCAGCCATGAGGGGAGCTTCGGTATCGACGGTATGGACGGGGGGGTATATGAGGTGGAGCCGGTAGACGTGATGACGGTCGATGCCGGGACGGTATCGATCGGAGAAGACGGCGGAGTGGTTGTTGACGACTCGCCGGTTGAAAGGGTGGTGCCGTAGGGAGAGGTGGCCGTTGGTTGTGTGAGGGGTGTTGTAACCGCTCCGGCGGTAATAGCCGCCTTGGTCGGGCCGATTTTTCGCGTTTCCGCCTTGGCCGCTTCTTTCAGGGCCATGGCGAAATCATTCATCGATCGATATCGCTGGAGACGATCCCGGGCCGTGGACCGCCGTATCAGGGAGACAATGGCGGCGGGGAGGTCCGGCCTGATCTGCTCAATGGGTGTCGGCTTGCGATGGAGGATATATGAGATCGTTGTCTCCCAGTTATTGCTCCGAAACGGTGAATGACCGGTGAGCAATTCATACAGGATCATGCCGAGGGAATAGATATCGGTTCTGCCGTCGTATGTCTCCCCCGCGGCCTGTTCGGGGCTCAGGTATTCCGCCGTCCGTCCGGGGAAATCCGCTTCGGTCTCGATCCCCGCCAGACCCAGATCGGTCAGGAATACGCGCCCGTTGTTGTCGATGATGATATTCGAGGTTTTCATGGAGCCGTGGATAACGCCGGCGGTATGGGCCGCTTCCAGCCCCGAGGCCAGCTGCGCGGCGATGGTGCAGGCGACCTTATGGGAGAGGGTGCCTTTTTTTGCGATCAGGTCTTTCAGGGTGATGCCGGGTACATATTGCCGGGCGATATAGTAGCTCTTGCCCACGGAGCCGATGTCGTAGATGCGGGTGATATTTGCATGGGACAGCGACTTCAGGAGGGCGCCGTTTTCCTTCAGGGTTGTGGAGAGAGATGTGCTCGAGAGCACCTTCTGCTTGAAGATTTTCAGAAATACCTTTTTCCCCGATTTGAGATGTGTGGCCAGATAGTCGATGCTCAGGTTTCCCGAGGAGATACGCTTGTCCACCCGGAACCTGTTGTTGATGGTCCTGCCGATCAAGGGATCGGTCTTCTTTTCAATTTTGCCCCCACATGCGGCGCAGAATTTGCTTGCCGGCGGGTTCTGGTGCCCGCAGGACGGGCAGGGTATCGTCTGTGGGTTCATGACTCTTGAAATGCAGGGATTTGTTTCTGAGTATGGTGCATCGTGAAGTTATAAATTAGATATGACACTATAATAATGATGTCGAGAGGTGAAAGTCAAGGTGAATATAAAAAACTGGCGAATAAGAATCGGAGTCGGGACGGGAGAAAAAAGGGACGGGAATGAATCTCCCGTCCCTTTTTTGTGAGCAAGAATAATACACACTGTTTTCACATCATCAAGATGACCTTGTTACGCCGGTGGCTCCGGGGGAGACGTGGGGGCCTTGCCCGGCTCGGCGGCTCCCTTTTTCCCGCCGCGCATCTTGGCGATGAGAATAACGCCGCCGATAATGAGCGCCAGCACGATAATCAGGGCGAGGATGTTGTGTGCGATCATCGAGACGATAATCGTCACCGCCGAGAGCACGAACGCCACCACGAACATGGCGATGGATATGATCGTGCGGCTGACGTTCCCCAGGAACGGCAGCACGTCCATCACGGCGTTGATGGGTCCGAAAAAGAGTGCAAGGCCGATCCACATCATCAGGAATCCGATGAGCCTGACGATCCAGCGGGTGGTCGTAAACTCCTTATGAAGCTTGGCCACCGCCTCTTCCGGGGGGCCGTACCGGGCATGGTACAGTTTCTTATCCTTGTACATGTACGATACGATGGTGCCGCCGGAGAGGGTGCCGAACAGGGTCATCGGGCTGGCGGGCGGATTCGGGATGGCGGTGTAGGTGATGCGAATGTCTCCGATTACGGGATTGGATATAGAACCGACACCGACATAGAGATAGCCGTTATCTATCCGACCGTGTGACGAGTAATCGACATCTCTGGGGATCGGTGTGATGGCTTCACCGCCCGGGAGATTGAGGCTCGCCATATCCACCGGATAGACGCCCATGGTGGCGGTGCCGACGCGAAACGACGCATTTTCATATGCCATCGGCGGATTGTAGTGCCCGTCGGGAATGTAGAAACTCGAGGAATCCGAAGGCATCGATGTCCAGTCCATTTCATATGTGTAATCGGTCGTTGTGGTCTCGCTGCCTCCCGCCTTCTTTTCGGTCGTGGATTCAGAGTGTTCCACCCAGGCGAACATCTCCACATGACGGGAAAGTGTCAGGTAGTTACCCGGGTTGAGGAGCCCCGGATCGCCCAGTGTCTCGGTGCTTGTGAGATAGGAATAGACCGAGACGAGGTTCCCCTCGTTGGCGGTATCCACCTCTGATTCACTGATGTTGACGGCCTTTTCCGCCGCCTTGGAGACGTCGATCGCCCCCTCGTTTACCCACAGAACCACAAAGGACGCCAGGAAGAGAATGAGGCCGATGATAACACCCTTGATGGAATCAGCAATTTTTCCGCCCCAGGTTCTGGTTACGGTTTCAGTACCCATGCAATACTCCTTTCTGCAAAGTTACTGGATTATTAAACACATTTTTGTTGGAAATACCTTGTCTTCCCATTATATACCATGTCTTTGAGTTTGAACAGTAAAAAATCTTTACAGAGAGGGTGTGAGATGCGGCCCCATGGAAACTGATTGACAGATTGACCGAAGGCGGTTGTTGAAGAAAAAAACCGGTTCTGTGCTATAATGCCCGAAGTATGTATCCCCCTGTATGCACTCTGGATGATGCCATGAATACAATATACCTCTTTTCCCGTTTTACCCTGATGCGCGAGCTGAAGCTGCTTCCCTATTCGGCCCTTCGCCTTGTCACCGATCTGCTGATATTCCCAAAAAGGAGCATGTACGCCGCCGCCCTCAGGGGCTTTGTGCTCTCCCTGTTCATGAGGGGTCCCCTCAGGGTGCGGTTCATCATGAGGGGGGTGACGTTCGATCGTCTCTCCCGGGTGTTTCTCGATACCGACGCCCAGCTTCGGGAGAACGTATCCGTTCGGGGGGTCCTGGTGATGGGGAGAAAGGCCTACGTGGAGCGGGAGACGATCATCAACGGGCCGGTGAGCATCGGGTCGTCGGTCTTTGTCAACAACAGGTGCGAGATCAACGGGGAGACGACCATCGAGGATGACGTGACCATTGGGCCGGGGGTGAAGTTTCTCAGCAAGACCCACGAGATCGGGAGCGAATCGTTTCGCGCCGGGAACCTCAAACACCGCCCGATACGGGTGGGCCGGGGGGTATGGATCGGCGGCGGCGCGGTTATCCTCGGGAACGTGACCATCGGCCGGGGCGCCGTGGTGGGCGCGGGGGCCGTGGTGAGCCGGGACGTGCCGGAAAACAGCGTGGTGGTGGGAAATCCGGCCCGGGTTATCAGGACACTGGGCCCCGGATACGGGGGAGGACCCCCGGGAAGCGACATATCACCCGAGGATATCCGCTGGGCATAGCCGGATTGTTGAAATAATGCGGGTGACGTGCATTCGGGCATGGCTTGTCGTTGACACGCTGTATACAAACATATATAATTCTCCCGGTTACCGATACCATTTTTCCTTTCCATACGTGAGGAGCACGTCATGAACGATCAACCCTCACAGGTTGCAAAGCGTCATTCCACCTATGCCATTATCATCCTGGTCCTCATCAACTCCATCAACTACATGGATCGATATGTCGTCAGCATCCTGCTTCCCGGCATCACCGAAGACCTCTCCCTGACAGACACCCAGGCGGGGCTTCTGACGGGCCTGGCCTTCGCCCTCTTTTACGCCCTGATGGCCCTTCCCATCGGGATGGCGGTGGATCGCTTCGTCCGTAAGTACGTCCTGGTGGCGGGGATACTCGTCTGGAGCTTCGCCACCTTCGCCTCGGGGCTGATGAACCGTTTCATCACCATGTTCACCATTCGGGCCCTGACCGGCGCGGGGGAATCCTCCGCCCATCCCTCGGGGGTGTCTCTCCTGGGCGACTATTTCAGCCAAAAATTTCGCACGACCGCCATCGCGATCTTCCAGATGGGGGTTCCCATCGGCGCCGGCCTCGGGTTGATCCTGGGCGGCATCCTGGTGGAGCGGTTCGGCTGGCGTCACACCTTCTTCATCTACGCCATACCCGGCATTATCCTGATCCCGTTCATCCTGATGATCAAGGAGCCGGTGCGGGGGGCGTCCGAGGGGCTGACGGAAAAGGACAGCGAGAATATCATTGCACAGGGATTCTGGACACAGGTGAGAAAGATCCTTTCGCTGAAGACCCTCATCTATCATTACATCGCCACGGCGCTGATCATGTTCGCGTCTCAGGGATTTTCGATGTGGCTGCCCACCTACCTGATCCGTGAGCGCGGGTTTACCGAGGAGTTCGCCGGCACCATCACCGGGGTCGGGTATCTCATCGGCGGGTTCGTGGGCGCCCTGGGCGGGGCCATCATCGCCGACCGGTGGTTTCGCCGGGACAAGAAGGGCCGCATCAAGGTCCAGAGCTTTGCGGCGCTCCTGGCGATTCCCTTCGTGTTCATCGCCCTGTTCAGCACCAACAACGCGATTCTGATTCCGGGCATCCTCATAGCCATCACCCTCTCCATCGCCATGTTCCCGATTCTCTCGGCCATCATCGTGGACCTCACCGAGCCCCAGGACCGGGGCGTGGCCATGGCGCTGCTTTTGCTGTTCCAGACCGGCATCGGCTTTTCCCTGGGACCCACGGTGGTGGGGTGGATCAGCGACCTGACCGGCTCCCTGATGCTGGGGCTTCTGGCCATGCCGACGGCGTATCTGGCGGTGATGGTCATGGGCCTCCTGGCGATGCGTCATGTCATACCGGAGTACGAGGAGATTCAGGAAAGAATCGCCCGCTACCACACCAAGTAGACACATCATACGAACAGTCCGGGGGGCCGAAACGGCCCCCCGTTTCCCTCAACATGATTTCTAGGTGGTATCATGTCTTTGGAAGCACTGTATCCGTATCCGGTCGAGCGGATGACGCTCTCCGGTCACGACTGCGCCTATATCGACCAGGGCGAGGGAACCCCCCTCGTCTTTCTCCACGGCTTCTCGGTCAACCTGGCCTGTTTCGCCCCGGTGTATCCCGCCCTGGCGAAAAAGCGGCGGGTCATCGGCCTCGATTATCCGGGGTATTATCTCTCCGAAAAGAAGGCGGGGGTCGACTACGACATCCCCTTCATGGCCCGGGCGGTGTGTGAATGTATCGACGCCCTGGGTCTCGGACAGGCCGTGCTGGTGGGGAGCTCCATGGGCGGGGCGGTGGCCCAGGAGGCGGCGCTGACGGCCCCCGAGGCCGTATCGGCCCTGGTGCTGGCGGCCCCCGCCGGCTTTTCCGGCCGCAACCGACTGCTGGCGTCCCTCCTGCCGGTCCAGCGGGCGCTGATGCCGGAAAAGAAGCTGCTCGACGCCATGACCCGGCGACTCTACGATCGGGTTCCCACCTTCATGTACGACAAGGAGAGCGATTTTCTGGCGGACATCTATCGGGGCTACGATGCCATGGGGGAGCGGGAGGACTATCCGATGTGGATCGGGACGCTGCTCAAGATGGCTCGGGAGGTGCTCACCGTCGATTATCGCCGTCGGGCCGGGGAGATCGCCGCGCCGACGCTGATCTTCTGGGGAGACAAAGACGAGGTGCTCCCCCTCCAGGGGGCGCCCATGGCCCGTGAGGCGTTCGGCACGAACGTGACCCTGGAGATCTTCACGAATGTGGGTCATCTCCCCTTCGCCGAGCGGCCGGACGACTTCGTTGAGCTGGTCGATGGATTCCTGTCGAAACAGGGGCTGTAATCCCATGATCCCCCGAGCGGTCCGCAGATATATACGCTGTCTCTGCATCGTTCCGTGTCTGGTCGCGGCGTTTTGGATGGTCATGCCCGAAGCGGCCCGTGCAGGGGAGGGGGCGAGCGGCGACACGGAGCCCTTCGATTACGCCTGGGAGGTGCGGTTTCGGGATGAGACGATCGGGTATTCCCTCTCACGATTCTGTTTTCTCGACGGGGACGGTGACGAAAGGCTCCGCGCCGACGGGTATCGCTCGTTCACCTTCGAGGCCGGGCCGGTCTCGCTTCGAATCGCTGAACAGACCCGGGCGGTGTGGGATGATCGAGGACGTATCTATGAGCTTGAGGCCCGGACCGCCGTCGGCGGCGACATCACGCTGACCCGCGTGTCCAGAACCACAGACGGCCTATCCGTCGTCAAGGATACCGGCAGGAGGGAAAAGGAGTACTTTTTCGCCCATGATGAATATGACCATACCGAAGTTGATCGATTCCTCCATACCCTCGATATCCAGAATGGAGAAGAGACGTTTCGCATCCTGTCCATTACGGAAGAAAAGGTAAAAAAGATCTCCTATAAATTTCTGGGTGTCTACGATTACGAGGTAAACGAAAAGGATATAGTGTGTTCCCGGATCGGCTTTGACGGGCCGAAGAGCACGGGCGAGATGATGGTGGACGGGCTGGGGATCCCGGTTTTTTTTGACATGGACACGCCGCTGGGGTCGTTCACCTTTATCCCCTGCGATCCGGCCCTGGCCGAGGAGGCGCTGTTTTCCGAAGAGGCGGATTTTTTCGATATTCCCCAATAAATGATATATGGAGTGATACATGGGTGATGCCGTGGACAGACCGACTTTGAAAACGAGAATATGCGACCTTCTGGACATTGAATACCCGGTGCTGTGCGCCGGGATGGGGAGCTTCTTTTTTCCGTTGCCTGCGGTGACCGGCGCCCGCCTGGCCGCCGCGGTCAGCGAGGCCGGGGGCATGGGCGTTATCGGGGCGGGGATGATGACCCTGGACGAGATGCGCCGGGCCATCAGGGACGTGCGGGAAATGACGAAAAAGCCCTTCGGTGTGGACCTGATCCTGCCGGCCAGTATCGATGAGCACACAAAACAGATCGAGGCGCTCACGGACATCACCTATGACGCCATCAGGGAGCTGATGCCGAAGCCGCAGCTTGAGTTCCTGGCGGAGCTGAAAAAGGAGCTGGGCATCGGCGATCATCCCGTGGTTTTGAAGACCGACCTCACCACTTTTCGGCCCCGGGAGGCGGTGGATATCTGCCTGGAGGAGCGGGTGCCGGTATTCGTGGCGGGACTGGGCGATCCCGCCTTCATGATCGAGGACGCTCACGCCCAGGGCATGGTGGTGATGGGCCTTGTAGGGAACGTGAAGAACGCCCGGAAGATCATGAAATCCGGCGTCGACGTGGTCATCGCCCAGGGGACCGAGGCGGGGGGGCACACCGGCAGGGTCGGAACCCTTGCCCTCATCCCCCAGGTGGTGGACGCGGTTGGGTCCGTGCCGGTGCTCGCGGCCGGGGGCATCGGCGACGGCCGGGGCCTGGCGGCGGCCCTGGCCCTGGGGGCGGAGGGTGCGTGGGTGGGGACGGCCTTTATCGCTACCGAGGAGGCCGACGAATATGACTTCAACAAGCAGAAGCTCATCACTGCGAACGACGAGGGAACCAGGGTGACGAGGGTGTATACCGGCAAGACCATGCGGGGGATACAGAATGAGCTGATAAAACGGTGGGAGGAGGCCGGCCTCCAGACCCTTCCCATGCCGCTGCAGACGTTTTTGATGGCGGAGATCACCGCGGGCATCATCGCCGAAAAGAAGACCGAGTACATCTCCGGCCCCGGGGGACAGGTGGCGGGGATGATTTCCGGCATTCGGAGCGCACGGGAGGTGCTTTTGGATATCGTCGCCGGGGCCGTCTCCGTGCTGAACAAAGAACTCCCCCGTCGGGTGAAAACGGGGGAGTCCGAATAGTAATTATTTATTGCTGTAGGTCCCGCGCCGAACGATCTATAAGAAACGCGGGACAGGTTTTTGAGACACGATAGGGTTGCGAAGAATTACGCCGCTACCTTGCGGTATTCCTTTTTCAGGGTTTCCATCCGGGTCAGGCCCTTTTCCCTCAGGCGCTTCATGGAGTCGTCGATCCGGGAAAACTCCTCCACCAGCTTGCTGTCGGCCTTTTTCAGCTTGGCCGCCATGCTGGCCCACAGCGCTTCCTCTCTCTTCAGGTGTTCACGGAGCATCTCGATAAAGTTCTTCGAGTAGTGCACGTATACACCCCGGGCGCCCTGGTATCCCAGGTCGTAGGCCTCGATCACGCGAAGCAGGAAGCGAATCATCTTCTTGTATTTCTTGTGATCCTTTTCGATGCTGTCTCTCTCGGCGTCGGGTGTGTTCACCTGGGAAAGCAGCGCTTCCTCCCGGTTCAGATGTGTCCCGTTTGCGTACAGCCTGATGAGCTCCATGTTTTCCCGGAGCATCCATGGGGGAACATCGCGACCGCTTTCCAGCTTGTGAGTTGATTTTTCCAGCAGATCGAGAAGCCCGTACAGGATGTCGTGTTCACTTTGGAGGTATTCTATAGATTTCATGGTGTCCTCCCCACCCTCGATAAATGATTCAGTCTTTGAGGGTCTCAAAAGGGGTCATTGATTCTTTATTTATTTTGACTTCTAACATAATTACTGTTTCTGTGAAGTCAATGATACCTCTTATTCAAAATCTCTCATGTTAGCTTTTTTATACCCTGTATTAGACATTCGGTATGTGATGAAGGTAACAAAAATCAGAAATTTTTTTATGACGACCCTTTTTTTCTTTTTTTGCATGTACAGCATACAAACAATACTTGTCCAGGTAAATAGGGTGAATACGGTATTTCTTTAGCAAGAATTATGTATTTGAGTAATTATTACCCCTTCATACCCCACAGTATTCACATTATCGGGACGAAAATATACTCTCACTGGCCGTTTTACACACCAAAGTGAGTTTTTTTAAGCATTTCATGGGACCGTTGATCCGTCTCTGTGTCGGTCAAATGCATCTCTGTGATGGTCTTTCGGTGCGGCATTTGCTATAATACGTTCTTCGTATCATCGTTTTCGGATTATTGAGAATGAAACAGCTCATACTGGGTACGGCGGGGCATATCGATCACGGGAAGACGTCGCTGATTCGCGCCCTCACCGGCATCGATACCGACAGGCTCAAGGAGGAAAAGGAGCGGGGCATTACCATCGAGCTCGGATTCGCCTATCTGGATCTTCCCTCGGGCATTCGCCTGGGGATTGTGGACGTGCCGGGGCATGAGAGATTCGTCAAGAACATGGTCGCCGGGGCCGGAGGCATCGACCTGGTGGCCCTGGTGGTGGCGGCGGACGAGGGGGTGATGCCCCAGAGCGTCGAGCATCTCAATATTCTCACGCTTCTGGATGTTCACTCCGGGCTTGTGGTCATTACCAAGACCGACCTTGTGGAGAACGACTTCGTCGACCTGGTCCAGGAGGAGCTCGTCGATTTTGTCTCCGGAACGTTCCTGGAGGGCGCCCCGGTGGTGCGGGTATCCTCGACCCAGGGGACCGGCATGGACAGCCTGGTGTCCGTGCTGGACGAGCTGGCGGGACGGGTGGAGGCGAGGCGGACGTCGGGGACGTTCCGGCTCCCGGTGGATCGGGTGTTTTCCATGAAGGGATTCGGCACGGTGATTACCGGCACGCTCCTTTCCGGCGGCGTGAAGACGGGCGAAGAGGTCGTCGCCATGCCCCGGGGCGTCAAGGCGAAGGTTCGGGGCATACAGGTGCACGGCGGGCAGCAGTCAGAGGCGACGGCCGGCTCCCGGACGGCTTTGAATCTCTCCGGGGTGGACCGGGATCAGCTTGCCCGGGGGGACGTGCTGATCTCTCCCGGGACCATCGAGCCGACCTACATGGCCGATGTGCTGCTTGATAACCTGTCGGGTGCGGTTCCCCTGAAGAACCGGACGAAGGTACGCTTTCACGCCGGAACCAGCGAGATCATGGCGCATGTCGTTCTCCTCGACCGGGAGGTCCTGGAGCCGGGGGACGAGGCCCCGACCCAGATACGCCTGACGGAGCCGGCGGTGTTGATCCCGGGGGATCGATTCGTCCTCCGGTCTTTGTCTCCGGTGACGACCATCGGCGGCGGCGAGGTGCTCAACGCCCACCCGAAGAAGCACAAGCGCTTTTCGGAA
>Ga0180432_10003495_pt1 | contig 22317 bp, 18 predicted proteins | sample SS_ome_10_FD_132414 | JGI IMG/M metagenome (GOLD analysis project Ga0180432, IMG submission 132414) | Hypersaline lake sediment archaeal communities from the Salton Sea, California, USA - SS_1_MS_2 metaG | ecosystem: Environmental > Aquatic > Non-marine Saline and Alkaline > Hypersaline >...
CCGCCGCCTTGCGCGGTCTGTACACCTCTTTGCGGACTCCGGTCATCTTCCGTTGAGCCGACCCGACAGTTCTGTACGCGCCACCCACAACGGCTCCGAATATCGCCGCACCCAATGCACACGTTTGTGCTGAACGGCTGATCTTCATCGGACGGTTACAGGCGTCCGCGTAGATCTGCATCACAAACGGGCTCTTCTCCGCGATACCCCCACAGTTCACCACTTCCTTGACCGCCACACCGTACTCCTCCAAACGGTTGATGATCGTGAGTGCGCCGAATGCGGTTGCCTCTACTAGTGCGCGATAGATCTCAGGAGCGGTGGTGTGAAGCGACTGGCCGACAACGAGTCCGGTGAGGCGTGGGTCAACCAACACGGTGCGGTTGCCATTGTTCCAGTCGAGGGCCAGCAACCCACTCTGGCCGGGCCTGAGTTTGTTTGCCGCTCGAGACAGGTTCGCGTGTGCATCTCCTTTGACCGTGAACTGAGCGGGTGTGAGTTGATTCGCAAACCAGTTGAAGATGTCGCCCACCGCAGACTGCCCGGCTTCCAATCCGTACATCCCAGGTACGATCGAACCCGGCACTATACCGCAGAGCCCCGGAATGTCGGGCAGCGGTTTGCTCTCCGGTGCGACCATCATGTCGCAGGTGCTCGTGCCGATGATCTTCACGAGGGTCCCCGGCTTGATTCCCGCACCCACGGCACCCATGTGCGCGTCGAATGCTCCCACTGCTACTGGGATTCCCGCGGGCAAACCGACCTTCTTCGCAATCTCGGATGTGAGGGCACCCGCCGTGCGGTCCGATGGGACAGCCTGCTTTGCGAAGCGTTTTCGCAGCGGGGCCAGATCCGGATCAAGCGAAGCCAGGAATCGTTCGGACGGCAAGCCACCCCAATCGTCGTGATACATCGCCTTGTGGCCTGCGGCGCATATCCCGCGTGAGACGGTATGCGGATCGGTGCTGCCGGTAATGAAGGCCGGCAGAAAATCGGCAAGCTCTACCCAACCGTACGCCGCCTTGAATACCTTGGGTGCACTGCGCCTGCAATGCAGGATCTTGGACCAATACCACTCACTGCTGTAAGTCCCCCCGCATTTTGTGAGGTAGCGGTGACGGTGCTTCGCCGCTTTGGCCGTTATCTCGGCAGCTTCTCCGTGGCTCGTGTGATCTTTCCAGAGCCATGCCTGTGCGGCGAGGTTGTTCCGAAAATCTGGGTGCAGCCCCAACGGCATCCCTGTACGGTCGACGGGGATAGGCGTTGATCCCGTGGTGTCGATGCCGATACCGATCACGTTCTCGATGTTGAACCCCCGCTTAGGTTTTGCGGCAGCGACGGCACGCCTCACGGACGAATAGAAACCGGCTATGTAATCGCCAGGATTTTGGCGAGCGAGGTTTGGATCCCTCGGACTTAGAATAACTCCGGCTTCGCCACTGGGATAGTTGGATACGTGAGTGGCGACTTCGGAACCGTCGGATGCATCGACCACAAGGGCTCGAACACTGTTGGTGCCAAAATCAACACCTATTGCGAAGCGTCGTGAAGGCCTGGTGACCATCCTACCTCCGTTCGAAACAGCGGCCACAACAAAAACCTCTCGGGTGGCGCAAGGATGAACCCCGTTGTTATATGAAGCGGACGAATCGGTATGGAACTTACGAGAGAGGCGCCAAGTGATCCAGGCGGTGATATTCGATTTAGACGGATTGCTAGTCGACAGCGAGCCGGTGTGGTTTGAAGCCAGGCGCGTGCTGTTTGCGTGTTACGGAAAGACTTGGACCGATGCGGACCAGGAACGGTTGATGGGTGTGAGGACCTCTGTCTGGGTTGACTACGTCACAAAGAAGCTCGAAGGAGCGAAGAGCCCCGACGAAGTTTTGGAGCATACGCTGGATATTATGGCCGACGCCTACGAGGGGGGGAACGTCCCAATCTTGCCAGGCGCAAATGAGGCTCTCGATCACTGTTTCGCGGAATACCGAGTTGGCCTGGCATCCGGTTCACCAAAGCGTCTCATAGATGCTGCTTTGAAAGGAGCAGATTGGGTTCGCTATTTCGAGAGCACCATCTCGAGTGATGAGTGTGCACATGGGAAGCCGCATCCTGACGTGTACATCGAGATCATGGATCGGATGAGTTTGAATCCAAAAACCACGGCAGTTGTGGAAGATTCGGTTGCAGGCGTTCGCGCGGGCCTCGCTGCGAATGCGAAGGTGGTCGCCGTGCCGCGAGGATTCACGCCTTTGGACGACGAGGCGCTCCAGCAAGCCGATGCGAGGCTCGAAACCCTTCACGAATTGCCTGGTGTTCTGAAACAGCTCTGAGCTAAATCTCGATCTCCACCTGCACGCCCTGACCGGCGTCCAACTCGATTTCCTGCGGTAATTGTATCGACACCCGGTCTCCGTCTTGGCCAATGCCGTCTGTCACGGCGCGACCATCCACCGTTACCGATCGCGCTTCAGCACCTGAGTCCAGTGTGAACACCAATTCTCTGACTGAGAGACTGGCCCACGCCACCGAGATTGTGTTGGTCTGGCGATTTCCCGAGCGTGTTTGAGAGAGAGTACCCCACGCCTCGGCAGCTGTGAATGCAGCCGTCTAGTCTTCGGGCGTAATGCGCGGCGCAAATCCGAGCTTGCCTGTGGTGGTGTCCTCCTCGAGAAACGTATTTACTAACCCCTCACCTTGAAAACCGCTCACCACCTGCTGCTCCGGCAGCGTTCCGCCCGCGGGAAGGGAAGTCTCCGGCGGAGAACTCGACTTCGCCAATAGGGTATTCACCGCAGAAGCGTACATCGGGGAATCCGCGCGAATCTAGACTTCGTACCAAACCTTGGTCGCCGGTTTCGACCTTGATCGCGAAACCCTGATCGATGGAAGGCGCCTCGGCCGTGTCGCCGGTGTTGACGACCATCTCGCTGGCTGTGCGCCCCTCACGGTAGTTCACGCTACCGTAGCCGGTGTTCGCGTACTGGTTGAAAATGTCGATGAAGTAGAGTCGTCCGTCACCGGTGAGATAGACCTGGCCGGCGCATATACCGCCGACAGGCATTCCGACGGTCTCTAGGTTCTGACCCTTTACCCAGTTGCGTCCGCCTCTCTCGAAGAGACTCGCCACCCAATCGCCACTCAGCTTTTTGTCAACAGGAATGAAGTGGTCGTCAGTGTCCCGACTGGCGAACAGCCCGGCGCAGGCAGTCAGCGAACTCATACCCGACACCGCCACCGCCCCTGCTCCAGCGACCTGGATGAAGGTGCGCCGGTCTAAACCCCCACCGCAGCAGGCTGAATCACCGCATGCGCACTCGTCGGCTGCGTTGCCTTTGGTTGACTCTGATTCAGAACTCATATGATTCATCCCCTGGTTGCGATGAAGTCTCAATACAACGCGATACTCATTGGCCCCGGCTCACCCACTGTCTCTTCCACAGCTAGACGCACCGCCGATATGGTTGCCGCGTCGAACCGGTCGAGTTTTTTGTAGCCTATCGTTGTCCCGCTCGAAAGCTCGCGCCACGATCCTTCGACCAACCCCTTCAGAGTGTATCGCGCAACTGACTGTCCAAGGGTTATGTCCTCGCGTAGGGCTGCGACGGATACAGTCGCCGAATTCCCAGCGTCTACCTCTGGGAAGCGGTCCTCGGCAAAGATGGTATCCAGCCGCGCTCTCATTCTCCGCAGTCGTTCAACATCGGTGGCGTGAAGCAGACCGTCACGAGTAGGGGGAACGTTCAGGAGAAGCTTCGAGTTCCTGCCTACCGACGTGAAGTACAGGTCAACAAGCTCATCCACCGACTTCACCCGCTGATCCTCGGCAGGGTGATAGAACCAACCTGGTCGAATCGATACGTCGGTTTCGCCTGGGCGCCAGACAGTACCGTGCGGGTCGCCGTGCTGGAGCATGTGCAAAATCATTTCGCCGGTGGCACCGGGGTAGGGGACCACTGTGGGATCCACCGTGGACCAATTTTTCTCTCCTGCAACGCCGATCTCGTTGCCGATCCAGCGCACGTCGGGTCCCGCATCCGAGAACATCACAGCTTCAGGTTGAAGCTCTCGCACTAGGTTCCAGTAGCGATTCCAGTCGTACTCCTGGCGCCGTCCGTTCGGGCCTTCTCCGTTGGCACCATCAAACCAGACTTCGTGAATGGAGCCGTATCGAGTGAGCAGTTCCGTGAGTTGTTCGCAGTAGAGATCGTTGTAGCGCGGCGAGTCTCCATACGCTGGCGAGTTCTGGTCCCAGGGTGAGAGGTAGAGACCAGCACGCAATCCTGCGGCGCTGCACGCGTCTGTGAACTCGCGCACGACGTCGCCTTCGCCGCCTCGCCAAGGGCTCGATGCAAGTGAGTGAGTTGTGGTTGCAGTGGGCCACAGGCAAAATCCGTCGTGGTGTTTTGCAGTGAGGATCATCGCTCGGAATCCCGCGGCCCGTGCCTCACGTGCCCACTGTCGTGCACCGAAGCCGGTGGGGTTGAAGATTGTCGGATCTTCAATGCCGTCACCCCACTCGCGGTCTGTGAACGTGTTCACGCCGAAGTGGATGAAAATTGCGAGCTCGTCCTGTTGCCACGTCAGTTGGGAAGCGGTGGGTGTTGGACGTTGGACGTTGCTCCATTGACATCTTCGCGAGATTCGAGTCCCGGTGACTTCGCCTCTCGTAGTGAGAAGGGGCATAGCAGCGGCGCTCGCACAGGACTTCAAGAACTCGCGTCTTGTCGACCCGTTCACTCTTTGTCCTCCATGAACATCATCTGGTTCATGAGGTTCTCTAGACTCTCCTGCTTGCCGCTCCGATGCTCGGGATGTGGGTTCACTACTGCGAATGCCTGCAAATCGGCTAGGCCGAGTTCACCATCCGCGAACTGCTTGCCAGGTCCGGAGTCGAAGCTGGCATAACGGTCGGCTTTGTTTTGTTTCAGGCGACCGTCGGACAAGATCCTGTCGGCGACTAAGAGTGCCCGCGCGAATGCGTCCACGGCACCAATGTGGGCGAGAAAGAGGTCTTCCATATCTACCGACTCTCGCCTGAGCTTGGCATCGAAGTTCAACCCGCCGGGCGCGATTCCGCCGTTGGACATAACGATCAACATCGCCTCGACGCAGTCGTGCATGTCGAGAGGGAACTGATCGGTATCCCAGCCGCACTGTGGGTCTCCGCGATTAGCATCGATGGATCCGAGGAGACCGGCATCGACACATATCTGCAATTCGTGAGCGAAGCTGTGACCAGCCAAAGTGGCGTGGTTGGCTTCTATGTTGAGCTTGAAATCACTGTCGAGACCGTACTCGCGCAAGAAACCGATAACAGTCTGTGCGTCGAAATCGTATTGATGCTTCATTGGTTCTTGCGGCTTTGGCTCGATTAGGAACGTTCCCTCGAAACCAATCGAGCGCCCGTAATCCCGTGCAGCAGTCAAAAACCGGCCGAGATTCTCTCGCTCCAACTTGGTGTTGGTGTTCAGTAGAGCGGTGTAACCTTCGCGCCCTCCCCAGAACACGTAGTTGACGCCATCGAGTTCCACCGTGGCGTCGAGTGCGGCCTTGACCTGGGCGCCGGCGTGCGCGACCACGGTGAAGTCCGGATTGGTGGCGGCGCCGTTCATGTAACGAGGATGGCTGAACAGGTTCGCCGTACCCCAAAGCAGCTTCACCCTCGTCTCGGCCATCCGCTGCTTCGTCTGTGCCACCAGCTCGTGCAGCACCGCTTCAGTCTGGGTGAGCGTTTTTTGTTCGGGCGCGAGATCCCGGTCGTGGAAGCAAAAAAACGGCACACCGAGTTTGCTGAAAAACTCGAACGCCGCATCGAGGCGCTGTAAAGCATTACTCTTTGCGTCAGCCCCTTTGTCCCAAGGAAACTCACGCGTTGCCCCACCAAAGGGATCTGAACCAGCACCAGTGAAAGTGTGCCAGTAACAGACCGCGAATCTCAGCCATTCTTCCATCGATCGTTCTGCGACCATGCGTGAGGGATCGTACACCTTGAATGCGAGCGGATTGTCCGATTCCAAGCCTTCAAATTCGACTTTCTTCACGCTGGGGAAGTACTCTCGCGCACCAACGAAGACTGGTCTGCTCATTTCTTTCTCAATTCTTCATTCGCTCGTGTATGGCGACCGCTCGAATAGAGCGACCGCTTGCATAAAGCGGCGTGATTGTCTCGACTGCCTCGAGGTAGTTTTGGTACGCGTCTGAATACGCGCTGACGGCATCTGGTTCGGGATCGCACCGCGAATCCTCGAGTTGCCGTACATGCAAATCAACCAGCGATTCCAGGGATTCACTACTCAGAATCTCCAACGCTTGCAGTGCCGCTCCAAACGCAGCGCCCTCCTCCTGAGCCAAAACGAATACCGGGGAGTTACAGAGGCTTGAAATAATCTGCCGCCAGGTGGCGCTCTTTGATCCGCCACCCGTCAGGACAATTACTTCGGCGGAGACGCCGAGCTCAGCAAGTCGGTCGATGCCGAACTTGAGGGCCATCGACGCACCCTCGACCGATGAACGGAGTAAGTTCTCAGGGGTGGAATTACGTGCATCGAGCCCTATCACACATCCCTTCCCGCGCGGCAGATTTGGCGTACGCTCACCGTTGAAGAACGGCAGTGTCAGGATTCCATCAGCGCCCAACTGTGCGTTGGCGATTTTGGATTCGAACTGATCGAGTCCCACGTTCAAGAGACTTCTCATCAGTTCGCTGCTTACGGTGCAATTCATCGTGCATAGGAGCGGTAGCCATCCGCCGGTCGAAGAGCAGAAAGCTGCAATCTCGCCCTTGGGGTCGATAACAGGTTGGTCAGAATAGGCGTACAAGGTCCCCGAAGTGCCGAGGCTCATCGTGAGGCGGCCCGGTCTCACGTTCCCGGTGCCGATAGCTCCCATCATGTTGTCGCCGCCGCCGATCGAAACCGGGATTGCTGGTGGGAGGTCAAGTAGCTGCGCCACGTCCGGCAGCAGCGTTCCTATTGGTTCGTTTTCGATTCTGGGTTTGGGCAAACTCTCCTTCAAGTCGCGATCCGGGTCGATGGTGTGCAGCACCTCGTCGGACCACACCCTTGTTCGCACGTCGAGGAAACCGGTGCCCGATGCGTCTCCCATCTCCATGCATCGCTCACCGGTGAGGTAGAAGTTGAGGTAGTCATGCGGCAGGAGTACGCAGTCCATCTCTTTGTACAGATCCGAATGAGCGTTCTTGAACCACAACACCTTCGACGCAGCGTACCCCGGTAGAATTGGATTTCCGGAAAGGTCAATACAAGCGGCCGCGCCGCCGAGTCTATCCAATATGGACTCAGTCTCGACGGAGGTAGATGTGTCGCACCACAGCTTCACAGGCGCAAGCACCTTGCCTGCGACGTTCAGGGGCACGAACCCATGTTGTTGTCCGGACACCCCGATTGCCATCACTCCCGACCGCAGCTTTGGGTCGATCTGAGATATCGCTTCCTGCAGAGCGTTCACCCACCAATCTGCCTGCTGCTCAGCGGTGCCGTCATCACGTTGATTTAGCTCGAGTGGAGCAGCGGTCAACGCTCGCACCTCCCGCGCGTCGGGATCGTATACGAGGGCCTTGAGCGCTTGAGTGCCTAGGTCGATTCCGAGTACGAAACTCATGTCTTTCCGATACCATTGAGTCTGACGAATTCGTACCGCCCATACGGCGGCATAGGCATGATACGCCACATGTGCGGCATTCCTCCCTTCCCGACCCTCCAGCTACCTAACAACCTCAACCCTTCCAGTTACGACTCCGGTAGTCCACGCATCGGCAACACCAGCAAATCCCGGCTGTTTCCCGCCCACCGATATCTCGAAGACACCGGGTTCGACCACCCGCTGCCACTCTGAGTCGATCACGGAAAACTGACGTGGAGTCAGAACGAACGAGATAGTCTGCCGCTCTCCTGGTGCTAGGAACAAACGCGTAAACCCTTGAAGCGACCTAACGGGGACGGGAACCGATGCATGCACGTCGGTGACGTATAGCTGTACGACTTCTTCGCCTGCGATACTGCCGGTGTTTTCGACTTCGACAGAAACATGAATGTCCTGTCCGTCTTGAACCGTTGCTGGTAGGACCATGTTGTCATAGGCGAACGTGGTGTAACTCAACCCGTGCCCGAACGGAAAAAGCGGATCGCCGTCGAAGTATTTGTATGTTCTTCCAGCCATGTTGTAGTCGTTGAAAGGCGGTAACTGATCCACCGATTTGTACAAGGTGATCGGGAGTCGTCCGGCCGGATTGTAGTCACCGAACAGTACGTCTGCGATCGCTGTTCCCGCCGCCTGACCGGGGTACCAGGCATCCACGATGGCTGGCACATTCTCAGCCGCCCAATTGACCGCCACCGCGCTGCCGTGCAGCAACACGAGGACTGTGGGCTTCCCGAACATGGTGACAGCCTGTATCAGCTCTTCTTGAGGTGCCGGCAGGCCAATGTCGATTCTGTCGCCGCCGGCAAAGCCGGGGACTTCCACTTGCATCTCTTCACCTTCGAGGCGTGGTGACAATCCCATCACCATCACGACAGCATCAGCCTGCTCTGCGGCAGCCAGAGCTTCCTCCTTGAGGCGTGGATTGGGCTTCATCCACACGAATTGCATTATCGCATCGGCCCGACGATCCCAGTGCTCGACTCGAATGTCGTACTCCCGATTCGCTTCGAGTTCCAAATCGGCCCACCTCGGGAGCACGACATGACGGTCTGTGAATTCCACCATCAGAGAATCATCAACGTAGAGGCGCGCTCCTCCGAACACGCGAAATCCAAGCGAGTACCGACCAGATTCTGGCGGTGTCAGGATCCCTGTCCAGCGCACTGAGAAGCTGTCGGCCGGTATGCCTGCTGCCGGTACTCCGTCCCACCAGTGAAAGTCCAATATGGTGTCTATGCGCTCCAGGATTGGATCACCCTGAAGATCGTGACTAGTGAAGTACTCGCCGTTGAGGCCTGCGACTCTCTCCCCATTCCGCACAGTGGACAATACTGACCCTGGCACGACCTCGAACGACGGCGTGTTTGGAGCAACATCGCTTCCCCTCGCGTAGATCACCTTCGTGTCTGGAGAGACTTTCTGTCGAATACCTTTCAGAGGCGTAACCGGATTGGAAGGCACTCCGTTGTAATTGCCCAACAGCACGTCCACATCGTTCGCGTTTGGTCCAATAACGGCGATCGTTGCGAGATCCTTACGGAGTGGTAGGACTCCTTCGTTTTTGAGCAGCACAATCGACTTACGGGCCGCCTCAGCAGCCAATTCCTGATGTTGTTCTGATTCGTTCACGCTGAATGGTGTGTTGGTCCAAGGCACGCGTTCTGGAGGATCGAACATCCCGAGCCTGAACCGTGCCCGGAACAGCCGCCGCAAGGAAACGTCGAGTTGCTCTTCTTCGATGAGCCCCTGTTCGACAGCAACTGCCAGGCTGTCGTACGTGACACCGCAGTTTAGGTCGGTTCCTGCGATCACCGCCATCGCTGCGGCCTCGGCGGGCGTCTCGACCAGTTTGTGGGTGTTGTAGATGTCCATGATTGCCCAGCAATCGGAAACGATGTAGCCGTCAAAGCCCCACTCATGCTTCAAGATTTTCTGGAGCAGTTCGTTGCTGGCACAGCATGCGTCGCCGCGGAATCGATTGTATGCGCACATGATTGACTGCGCGTTTGCCTCGACGATAGTTGCGCGGAAGGCGGGCAGGTAGGTCTCGCGCAGATCGCGTTCGTCGACGATGGCATCGAAGGTGTGGCGGTCCGGCTCTGGACCGCTATGCACAGCATAGTGCTTTGGGGTTGCCACTGTCTTGAGGTAGAACGGATGGTCTCCCTGCAGGCCGCGCACGAATTCGACGCCGAGTCGGCCCGTTAGGTACGGATCTTCGCCATAGGTTTCCATCCCCCGTCCCCACCTCGGATCTCTGAAGATGTTGATGTTGGGAGACCAGAAGGTTAGACCCTCGTAAATGCCGCGCCTCCCCAATCGCAATGACTCGTGGTACTTGGCCCGGGCCTCATCGGATATCACCGTCGCGACGCGGGACATCAACTCGGTATCCCAAGTAGCTGCAAGGCCGATTGCCTGAGGGAACACTGTCGCTCGCCCGGCTCTCGCCACGCCATGAAGCGCCTCGTTCCACCAGTTGTACTCGGGTATTCCAAGTCGCTCGACCGCTGCGGCGTCGTACAACATCTGCGACACCTTCTCATCGAGCGTTAATCGAGACACTAGGTCCTCCACTCGCGCATCGAGGTCTGCGTCGGGGTTCAGATAGAGCGGTGCCTGTTCGACCGGAGTACTGGGTCTGGGGTCCATTGAGATCTCAGCCGTTTGTGCTCTTGCGAGGTTGATGCCGAGTAAGAAGGTAAGGGAACCGAATGATACGAGCGTGCGTTTCATGATTTCCACCTGGCGTTGTGGACGCAAGCTCTATGATGCGGCCGCGAACTGGAATCCTCAAGTTTGACGATTCTTTGACGCCTTCCCTCCAGTTTCGATCCAGCGCTTGCGGAATACCACTGATCATTCGAACTGGAGGATAAGATGAAACGGATACTGGCGATTCTCGCTACTGCTGCGGCAATTACAGGATGCGAGCCTGACGTTACAATGGGTCCGGACTTACACAGGGTCCATATGGGCTCGTCATTTCGCGAACGAGCCATGAATGTTGCAACGTACAACGTGTATGTAGGTGCGCACATTCAGGAATTGCTGATGGCCGAGCCTTCGCAGATCCCGATCGTTGCTGCCGGATTGTGGGGAGATGTGCAGGCTACCAACTTCCCGGAACGTGCCGCGGCAATAGCCAAACAGATCGACGACGCAAACTCTCTCGTGGTGGGCTTGCAGGAAGTGGCCTTGTATCGGTACGAACCAGTGAGCGATTACGCAGGCGGTGAACTCCCTCCTCCAGACGCGGAAATCGTGCTCGTGAATTTTCTGGAAGTCCTTATTGGAGCACTCGAAGCTAGAGGACTCAGCTACACACCCGCGGCACAAATCGCCGGCCTGGACATCGAGCTGCCGATGTGCACCGACCCTGAATTCTGCGTTCCGCTAGCCGATATCAGGCTCACGGAGTATGAAGTGGTGTTGGTACGAGATGGTGTCCCGTGGGAAAATCCGACTTCAGGCAACTATGCGGCCGCGTTGCCAATCGATTTGGGTGGCCAAGTCCTCTTCAAACCCAGTGGTTGGGCGTCGGTTGATTTTGAATACAGAGACAGACAGTACCGGTTCGTGACCACGCATCTCGAGCCCGCTGATGTTCTACCTGGCGGTGGCGTTCATCCTGACATTGCACTCATACAGGGTTTGCAGCTCGAGGAGCTGTTGGGCATAGTCGAGGCTTCAGCCCATCCGGTCATTATGGTTGGTGACTTCAACTCCGATGCAAATGGGAGCACCACACAGACCTATCAAGTTGTGGTCGACTGGGGGTTCGTCGACACGTGGGCTGCTCGCCGCCGGCATGGACTAGGGTATACGGCCAACCAGGCGCCCAACTTGCTGAATGAGACTTCCCAGCTGTTTCATCGAATCGACTTCGTCTTCTACAGAGATGAGTTCACAAGAAAACGTGGTCGCCTAGGGGGCAGGGTTATGGCAGAGTTGATGGGTGAGGAGCAGGTAGACAGGACCGAGTCGGGTCTGTGGCCCTCAGATCACGCTGGAGTGGCAGTTTCGTTGAGGCTGGCGCAGCGAGGCAAGCGCCGCTGACGGTCGCGCGAGATCTGCCGCAAAGAAAGGAATGGGAGCGGCCAAGGCCGCTCCCGGCCACCCGCCTTCGCTGTTCCATATTGGATCGAGATCGGCTGTAGGTTTGGCCTCGACCACCTCTTCCCGGGTCTTCCCGTCGTTAATCATCGCTTGGATTCGGTCCCGGACCGTGGCGAGCATGTTGCGGTATTCTCTCAAGTCTTCGACGGTGGCGAGTGGGCCGTGACCGGGGATGAATAACATCGTCTCGATTGTGTGAGCGAGTATGTCATCCACTGCGTCGACCATCCCCCCAATGTGACCGCCGTTGTCGATGTCGATGTAAGGGTACATGCCATTGAAGAAGATGTCTCCCGTGTGTACAACTTGAGCATCGCGAAAGTGAACGATCGCATCACCGTTGGTGTGCGCGTTCGAGATGTGTACTATGTGGATCAGGTCCCCGTTCCAGCTCAGGTTCACTCCGTCGTTGAAGGTGAGCTGTGGTCGGGCCGACTCCGGCGCTGCTGGTACCTGGTGATTGCCAAGCGCGGCCATTACCTGGTCTCGAGACATCAGGCTCAGGACGTTTTCGTGACCCACCAGTGTGAATCCTGCTGCGGCCATGTTCTCGTTGCCGCTGGTGTGATCGAAATGCCAATGAGTGTTGACAAGGTACCCGAGCGTTGGATTTGCCGACTCGCGCTCGCATAGATCGCGGACGGTGGTCAAAATGCGATCAGTGAGTTCGCCGTACATGGCGTCCACCAGGAATACACCATCATCATGGTATTGCTCCCAAGTTGACGTATTAACTCTTTCACAGCTTTGGCGTTCGTGTGTTCAGAGTTCCAAGTATTGCCGGCCGCAACGGCGGTCTCCAGGGAGGACGGCGCAACGCGAGAATGAGAAGGGTCGAGTTTTGGGGGCGGTAGGTTGGAGTCCGGTTTCTAGTCGCGCGGGGTGGCAACCGTGTTGCACCCCGTGCGATTGGATGCGCGGAGCTAGTTCCCGCCGGTGCCGCTACCCAGCAGCAGGCTGAAACCAAATGTCATTTGCGGCCCGCTGTAGTTGCTGCTGCCCCCGATCGGCCGCTCGAAATCGGTCATGAGATTGTACGCCGCAGCAACGGTGGCAAGTACGCGTCGACTGAGCAGAATGCTCACGCCCGCCTCGGCTTCTGTGCCGAAGGCCACTTCCGTTCTCTGGTCGGTTACGACCGTCATGCCTGTTCGCACGATTTCCTGACCCCCGACGAACGTGCCCACGCTCGCTCCAGCGAACGGCCTGAACTGCTCGCCCTGAGTCGACTTGGGGAAGTAGTACCGCATTCCAAGAAGCAGGGGCATTACTGCCGCGAAGTTGGTCGAGACGCCAGATGCCGATGACTGTACGTTTATACGCAACGACATCAGGCCGGCACTGATCCTGAAAGCGAGGTCTTCTTGAAGCCAATGTCCGTATGAGAAGCCTCCTATAAATCCGTTGCTCCCAACCGATGTCTCTACTCCCTGAGGCCCGATCTCGGTACGAATGTCTGTAACCTGACTCCAGCCGCCTATCCGCAGTTCGATTTGATGGCGTTTCTCGAGCGACTGCGCTGAAGTGACAGTCGAGACAGATGCGGCCATGAGTGAAACGGCCGTGAGCGTTCTAGTCCTTAGCACGATGTGACCCTCTCCCATGCGTCGATTTATCATGTGGGGCTTCCAGTAGTCGGTGCGATGAACCACAGCCCCCAACTGATGGATCAACCAATAAACGGCGACAGAGAGTTTTTTCTGACAATTGCCGCGTGGGTCGGCGGTCTCAGCGCTCCACCAGGTTCCCAGCCACATACACGCGGTCGATACTCCGCGTATTTGTAATTTCAATGAGAGGATCAGCCCTAAGCACCAGGAAATCAGCCCAGTTTCCGGCCTCCAGCGTCCCCACGTTCTCGAGCCCCATACAAGCTGCGGCCTCACCGGTGGCGGCACGCAGGACGTCCATGTTGCTCATGCCGGCTTCCGCCATTAGCTCCAGCTCCAGGTGATCGAAGTATCCATGGAATCGACCGGGAGGACCGGCATCGGTGCCCATCGCGATCCGGACACCACCTTGCGATAGGAGGCCGAGGTTCTTCTTGGCCACGTCCAGTGCCGCCCTGTACTGCTGCGCAGCTCGGCTGTTGCGTACCGATTCTTGACGAGACGGATCGAGCAGCTCTTCGATTATCGCCGAATCGACCTCGGCGAGGAAGAACGGGTCGCCGAAGAACTCTGGCTCGTTCTCGTACACAAACGTGGAAACCTCACGCATCAACGTGGCGCAGTAGCAAACGCCCGATTCCCGCATCATCTCGACAAACTCGGAATCCACCGGCAGATCGCGAACGCTGTGACCCACAAAATCAATGCCGGCCCGGAGCAGGTCTTTGGTATCTTCGAGATAGTATACGTGAGCAGCAACCGGCAGGCCGAGTTCTTCCGCCTTGGCGATGACGGCCCGATAAACCTCGGGCCTCATTTTCTCCACGGTACCGAGGTTGTCGTCAACGCGGAACTTGATAAAGTCCACGCCCATCGCGGCGTTTGCTTCGGCGATTGCAACTGCTTCCTCGGGCGTGTCGCCGGTTACGACGGTCCCGGCAACGAACAGGCGGGTCCTTTTGAGACTGGTGACGTTCTGTGCATCACGGACACGCAACCCGGCGTCCTGATCGTCACCTAGGCTCACCACAGTTGTTACTCCATAACGTGCGAGACGGTGTAGCTGGTCGAGCACGTTTTCTTCGGAATAGTGCCCTGATTCCAAACCGCGTGTGTCGCCAATGTGAACGTGTGCGTCGACCAGGCCCGGCATGATGAACCGCCCGGGTAAATGGACCTCAATTGCGTTGCGAGGAATATGCACATCGCCTGCGGAGCCAACAGCTGCCACTTTACCGTTCTCGACAACGAGTACTGCGTCGGTAATTGGAGCGGTTCCTGTTCCATCGATTAGTGTACCGCCGGTGTAAACAACAGTGTCGCCGTCGGTGCTGGAACAGGCGACAGTGAGCGCAAGTGAGGCGGCAAGGAGTCTGGTCTTCATGGTTTTATCGTCTATCCCGTTTGGTCACGAAAGACTCGAAGTTGCTCGTGCGCCTAACCATCGCCTCTACTTCGTCGATTTCAATTGGTATCGAACGACTTAGCCAATCATAGCCGTCTTCAGTGACCAGCACATCGTCTTCGAGCGCGGCGCGCGGGCCGTTCGGCGGTGCCACACCTTGCTCGATTGCGAGTACCATTCCCGGTTGTAGGGGCTGCAGGTAGTCGCCCTCGTCATGCACTTCCATTCCGATGAAATGCCCGATGCCATATGTCCAGTACTCGTCGTACCCACCGGCTTCCCTCAGCATGTCGTTGGCTAGGTTGTGTAGATCCCACCAGGTTACCCCTGGGCGCACGCTCTCGATCACCGCCTTCTGAACGCTCAGTGCAATCTCGTACAGGCGGCGCTGTTGATCGTCGAATGTCCCGTCAATCGGGATGGTTCGCTGTACATCGGCCGAGTAGTGGTTGAATGCAGCGCCGGTGTCGATATGCAGCAGATCGGCTGGCGTGAACACCTCGGTGCCGGATCGGGAAACGTATTGGATGAACCCTTCGGGGATGTGCGGTGCCGGGGGGCGCCCATCCGGAGGATGCCTCCGCACGGACGTTGGGAACCCGAGTGTCGCGCCGCGGTACCGATACACGTAGTCGACGGTCTCCATGATTTCACTCTCGCGTAGTCCCGGCTGGGCCGCACTCAGGCCTTCCACCACGCCTTCGTGTGTGATTTCGACAGCACGGCGAAGATTGGCCAATCCCCATGAATCGTGGAGCATTCGAACCAAATCCATAATGTCGGCCGCATCGCGGAGCTCCATCTCCGGCGAGAAACGCTTGAAGCGGTCGAACAGTGCCAGGCGAGACGGCTCCGGCAGCCCCAACCGGAAGAATCGCGGGTAGTTGACATGCAGCACCTTGTTGGTAGGACCCCACGCGTGGGACAGGGCAGCGGGAAGTGGCCAGCGCCGAATCTGCGTGATGCGCCAGTCACGATAGTCAGTCATCGCGACTGAAAGGTCTTCCTCGAGTGCCGAGAATGGCCTGACATCTTCGATTCCGGTTTGCTCGCGCACTGTCTGTACATCACTCGACGTATATAGTACTTCCCAGTCTTTCTCTGGTGTCGGCAGCAGCAGCAACGCCGACTCGAGGCTCGCCAATCCGTCTATGCCCGTCAGGAAGACGAAGTCATGGTTGTCCGAGTCAGGCACCTGAAACTCCAACCGCCTTGGCTGCACCCATTCGACCGAGAAGATGAGCAGCGCTCCTTCCGGTATTGCCTGGAGCACCCGTGCTCGCCTCCGCGCGAAGATCTCACGCATCATCTGGGGATCCGGGTTGTCGACGTCTATCTGTGCGGCACGCGCCGCCTCTTCGGAGTAGTCATAGTCGAATGGTTGCTGGGTAGATTGTGAGTGAAGGCCAACCGCTGCCGCGAGGAACCCGCACGCTAAACAAATGGCCCGTATGAGTGTCATTGGCTTTTTCCCGAGTTCTTTATGTTCAACCACTTCATCTTCCCCATTTCCCTTTCCCCTATCCCCATTCCCTCTCCTTTTCCCAATACCTCATGCCTCAACAACATTCACCCTCGAAAGATCTATCTCGCCGAGCCCGTGTTCGTGCGCCATTGTGATCGTCATGATGTCTTGAGGATTCAATCCCCACAGGCCGCAGCAATAGGCATCGATAGCGACGCGGTCCGTTCCGGCAATGATCTTGTGCGGCTGTATCAGCTCTCCGGGTCCGAACGGGCCGTTAGTGGTGATCAACTCGGTTGCGTCCACCACGCAAAGGTCGGGATGAATGATCGTATTCAAATCGGCTATGCACTGATCGAGATGTGTGATTGCCCCGATGTCGGTTGTCCAGTTCTCCATGTGGAAGGTCCGGTTCGACACGGGCGAGTTGAGCCCCATGAGGTTCTTGAGCGTACCCGTGAATTTGTTTCCGGCATGGTCTTTCGTGATCGGTAAGTCGATCAATACATCGTAGTCTGCCAGCGTCTTCATGACGCGAGCTTCGGTAAGTGCAACACCATTGGGCACAGGCGTTGGCTTGAACAGCGATTCGTCTCTCATGTCGACGATCACGAGGTCTCCGCCCGCCGCACTCACTGCCTCTGCCGTGCCGGTCTGTTCCCAACTCTGCTCTGACTGCCAGGTTACGCAAGACACCTGCTCAGCGCCAGCGTCGCGACACATTTGGATCACTGCTCGAACGATGTCAGGACGAGTGTATGCACCAGGGTTGGGGCGTTGTGGGTTTGCTAGCACCGCGACGTTTGCTCCTTCGGGTACGAACTGCCCAATGCCGCCGAGTTGTCGGACCGCACCGATGGTATTCTCGACGTAGTCCTGACCAGTGACGACAGATATGGTATTGCTTATCTGGCGTCGTCTTGCCCCCGCATACGGCAGCGCATGCAGCTTTTCTCGGGAGAGAAAGTCAGCTCCTACTACAGCAGATGCCCCGACGACCGCTGACTGCTTCACAAAAGACCTGCGACTCACGTTGCGCGACATGGCTTGGCTCCTGTTGGAGGTACATCGGTGTGGTTGGAGTCAAGTATACGTGAGGTGAGAATGGAGTCCAGGGTGAAGCTGCCGCACACTCCTAGCGATTTCTCGCCCGCAGGACCTCTAGTAGTTCCGCCTTGGAGAACGGTGCTCTGAGCGTCCGAGAAGCTCCTAACTCCTGCGCGACTCGAAGCGGGTCGGGGCCACGATATGATGTTCTGCCGGACACTGCTATGACACGGGCGTCTGGTGAGAATCGGTGGATCTGTCGCATGAACTCACCCGACTCCATGCGACCAGCCGCAAAGACGTCAACAAAAATCACGTCGGCCGGGTCTTGTTGATACGCCCACAGGGCCACGCTGGCGTCAGCCGCATCCACCACCTCGTGTCCAACCTCCGTGAGCGTAATCCGGATGGCATCTCTCATAGCATCCTTTTCGGCTATCACCATAATCCGAATTCTAGCATCCCCGGTCACCACGGCGCTCTTACCGCATCGCACGCACTGAATTCGCCTGAGTGTTTCGTCGCCTCGTCGTCTCCCTCGTCCCAGCGTGAACGAGCCTTTGCATGCGGGGCAGCCAAAACGCTTGTCCGTTCGCGCAAAATCGCGCCTGATTGCTGCAATCTCTTCCGTCGAGTAGGGAGTAGGGGTTGAACGGCGATAGCGTAACTGACGTCTATCCTGCACTAGTCGGCGCTCACCGAGCTGCCGGCGTTCGGCAATACGGCGGTTCAACGCACGGCGCCGATCCCGACGGGCGATCTTGAGGTTCATCGTCCGCCGCTCGCGCTTCCTCCGATTGAGCGTTGCGCGTCTGGGTTGAGGCGCGCGACGTTCTACCATGTGCCGTCGCTCGCCGTTTCTACGTTCGTTTATTACGGATTGGGTCACTTGTGCTCGCTAGTCTTATGCATGACTGAAGATAGTGGGCACCGAGCTTTGGCGCTCGCTCAGCTGGCTCTGAGGTATGGCTCGTCCCAACCTATTTCGAATTCCTGGTAGCAACCTTCACAAAGCATTGACTTGGGTTGACCTAGAAGGAGTTGTCGCCAGCGGCAGGATGGACATACCGCGTAGCCTTGGGTCCATCTATTGGGTATGCTGGCAGAGTTGCCGGCTCGGGTGACGATGGTCCAGCGTGTCGGCCCCGTTGTTGAAATCTCGAAGTGATGGCGAGGAAATGTCTTGACCCTTCCATCGAGCTTGAGCACAACCTCAGTCTTGTTGATGGAGATGGCTTCATACCAACCGCCACGGCGCAAGCCGCAGTCGATGTCCTCGCTCAGACGGACCCAGTGTTTGGTTGCCATTTACAGATCCTTCCTTGCCGGTATGCGAACGATATAGGCAATAGGGGCAATACGCGGTGTGCTGGATCACATCGGCTCCTTGCGCAGTGTCACACGGAGATCCTGAGCGGCCTGGCTTGGCGCGATCCTGACAACGATGTGAGACAGCAAGGAACTGTTCGACGATGAGATGGATCATCCGGCCGCGCATCGGGTAATGGTGATCACCTCACGACGAAAACCAGCGAGAAAGGCGGAATACCGCTTCATGTTGATCGGTGCAGTTCCGAAACGACTCGAGAGTGCAGTTTGGTCCAGATTGGTTGTGTTGGCTTCCGCTGGTGCGCTCGGGTGCACGATGGCCGGAGTGTCCGGTCCGGACCAGCAGCATCTCGAGCCCGAGTCTGGAGAATTGCTCGTATTGTTCATTGGCAGCAGCTATTTCGAATCCAATGACATGCCTGGAATTTTTGAGCAGCTCTCCGACAATGCGGGAATACCCGTCTATGTGACGAGAAACGTGCTCTCCGGCAACTACCTCGATTTCTTCGCCGAAAATGAATGGACGGCAAACGCGATCGAGGAACAAAAATGGGATTATGTCGTGCTCCAGGGTGGGTGCCAAAACGCTGCTTATCCTGAGGATCACCACTTGATCACTCCAAACTCAGGGTACCATCCCGTCTTCCCGGCACTTCAGCAGTTGAAACGCAAAATCAACGCGAACCACTCTGCGACCAAAGTTGTCTACATGATGCCGTGGGCGTTCGAGGACGGCATGACTTGGGTAAGCGGTATGACTGACACGTACATGGACATGCAGGAGAAAATCCGCGACAATGTGTTAGCCTGGTCCGACTCGCTCGACATAATCGTCGCGCCAGTCGGATGGGCCTGGCGGGATGTTTTGGAAGACAATCAGGAACAACACTACCTGCACAGCGCTGACTGGAATCACCCAAATTGGCGCGGTTCCTACCTGAGTGCAGCTGTGATTACTGCAACTGTCTTCACTGAGAGTGTAACAGAACTCACTTATTACGGACTGCTGGGCGAGGCAGAAGCGCACCGGTTGCTCGATATCGCCTCACGTACCGTTCTCGACAGCTTGGACCTTTGGAATCTGGGCAACGGCAGCAGCTCTCAATTCTAGGTTGCATGGAGATACTTGGACCCACATTCGGAACTGGCGTTCAACTGTTCTTTTTCCCGCCATTCCTGCAAAACCACTGTTCCCATCTGGACCAACGAAGAGCGGACGGGAACTTCGGGCGGTCATTTCGGATGACGCCCGAAGGCGATTTCGGATTTGTGATGGGTCAGGATCTCTTTGGCGATGGTACGCTGCTGGTAAAGGCCCCCCTGATGTTTCGTGGTGGATTTTCAGAGGGGAGCGTCCGCAATGACGAAGACTATCACCTTGCGTATGGGTTGATCAAGCCGGAGAGTTAGCGGTCATTGCAGCTGGCTCTTCAAGAACTCCACGACCCGCTCGAACTCGGCTTGCACGGATCCTAAACGCTCGTGAACCAGTTGCATATTGCGGGCCTTGCACGCCTCCTCTAATTGCTGCAACAAGAGTTCTAGTGGCTTGGCAAATATGGCTCCTGAAGAAGACCTCAAAGCATGGGCAGCCTTGGCAACTCCTTGATGGTCTCGGACACCGGCCGCGTTTATCATCGCTTCGAACTTGCGTGGCGCTTCCTCGAGGTAGGTCTCAACGGTTTCCGACACGAGTTCTTCCGCCTCAGCCTCTGCCATTGTAAAACGAAACGCTTCGAGATCAACAGGCGAACTTCCCCGAACCCGCCTGGTACTCACAGGATCTGGATCGCTCTTGCTGTCGTCAGTTTTTGCGGAGGGGCTCAACCAACGTTCCACCGCATCATGTAATTCGTGCGGTTTGAACGGCTTGGTCACGAAGTAGTCCATTCCGGCTGCATGACAACGCTCGCGTTCTTCCGCCAGCGCATGAGCAGTCAGAGCAACTATCGGCAACTGTTGGAACTGCTGCAGCTTTCTGATCTCGCGTGTAGCCTCGAGTCCGTCCATCTGCGGCATCTGGATGTCCATAAGCACTACGTCGTAACGCTTTGATTTGATTTTCTCGATTGCCTCGAGCCCGGTCTCTGCGACGTCGACGTCGTGTCCGCGTTTGGTCAACACCGCAACAGCAATATGTTGATTGGTCTTGTTGTCCTCCGCCAGCAACACGGAAGCCTTCGCTCTTGTGTTAACCAGCGAGTCGGACGTGATCAAGCGGCGCTCGATCCTATCACCCGGTCCCCGCAACCCAAGTATCGCCTGCGCAGCTTCAACCAAATCAGTGCGCGACGCCGGCTTAGTGAGGTACGCCTTGATACCGAATTCTCTTGCTTTCCTCCTTCCCTCGACCGCCGCCTCTGAACTCAACATCATTAATCGGGTGCCCGCGAGGTATGGATCCGCACCAACCTTGGCTGCCAGTTCGAAGCCGTCGCCGTCAGGCATCACAGTGTCGACGACTACCACATCATACGGGGCGTTGCTTTGTGCACTCTCTTTCATGAGCTGTAGAGCGCGATTTCCACAGTCAGCTTCGTCCACCGTTGCACCGTGTGGTTCAAGCGCCTCGCGCACAATGCGGCGTGCCGTTTCGTTGTCGTCCACCACTAAGAACCGATGACCTGAGAGTCTCACACGCGCGGTGACCTTGCGGAATTCCGGAGCGCGGTCGGAAGCGTCAACGAACGGAACAACGAAGGAGAATTCACTTCCAATGCCTCGCTCGCTCTCAACTACCAGCTCACCACCCATCTGTTCGACGAGTTTGCGAGATATAGAGAGCCCGAGCCCTGTACCTCCATGGGTTCGTGTAACTGAAGCATCCGCCTGCGTGAACTCTTCGAAAATGGAATCCAACCTGTCAGCAGGGATGCCGACCCCCGTGTCTTGCACGGAGATCTTAACCAGCTGTTTCCCGTGTCGTTGGTTCTCCTTCGTAGCGGAAAGCACGATTGAGCCGCTATCCGTGAACTTGATAGCATTGCTCAGCAGGTTGGTGACCACCTGTCGCAGGCGCCCAGGATCACCCAGCACCAGTTCGGGTACGTCGCTCCCGATATCGATGTTCAACTCGTTGTTGCGATTCGTGGCTGGTACATTCAGGACCTTGGCCGCCGCCGAGATAGTCTCAGGCAGGTCGAACAAGATGGTTTCCAGCTCTAGTTGGCCGGCTTCGATTTTGGAGAAGTCCAGGATGTCGTTCAGGATGTTCAACAGCGACTCTGCCGAACTAGCAGCCAGGTCTATGGACTGTCGTTGGTGTGGGTCCAAATCGGTGTCACGCAGAAGCTCCAACATTCCGAGTACGCCATTCATGGGCGTCCGGATCTCATGGCTCATGTTTGCGAGGAAAGAAGCCTTAACACGCGCTGCTTCCTCAGCAGTTTTCTGTGCGGCTAGTCGCTCCTCCGCCAATTGCTTCCGTACGGTGATATCATCGTACATCACGAACCATGCACCGTGTCCTGCGTCGTCACGTACCTGAGCGGCGGACGCTTGAACCCAGACTGTAGAACCGTCTTTGGTCACTCTCGGTACGTCTGCCACCACCACTTGCTCGGTACGCACCTGGCTGTCCAGCGTTCGCGCACTCTCACGCTCTGCTTCCGCTACGATCAATTCGTAGATGTCTCGACCGGCAGCCTCATCGGCCGTGTACCTAAACAATCGCTCGAAGG
>Ga0180432_10003496_pt1 | contig 22312 bp, 23 predicted proteins | sample SS_ome_10_FD_132414 | JGI IMG/M metagenome (GOLD analysis project Ga0180432, IMG submission 132414) | Hypersaline lake sediment archaeal communities from the Salton Sea, California, USA - SS_1_MS_2 metaG | ecosystem: Environmental > Aquatic > Non-marine Saline and Alkaline > Hypersaline >...
ACTGTTTTTTCCCTTAATATATAACATCCCAATTCCCTGTTGCCAATCCGGTTTTCGTTGATAAGCAGGATTCAGTTTACAGGTACAACCAATCTCAGCACCAAACTTTGTTTTATCAACATAAGTCCTATAAGAACTACCTATACGATGTACATGAAACTGAATAATATTAGTTCCAAATTCATCCCTTAACATCCTGCCAGAATAACAAGCATTTTTGAGTGCCTTGTCAAAATGACCAATACAGAAATCATTTATTTGCAAAAAGTTGTGAGAAAACTTATTCAATTCAGGGGGACAGGGTATATAAGTAATATTTAATTTTTCCAGCATCAATAAATCAGTAAACCTCAGAGAAAAAAGTTCATAAAAAATTGGAGCATTTTCTATCAAATAACTCCTCCATCGAAATTCATGATTTCCCTCTATATAGAATATCCTGGATTTTGGAACAGACTCCCTAATCTTTATTAAAATTTCATGTGCTTCATCTAAATCACTTTCTATGTTTGAAATACTTAATGGGTTTTTCCGGAATTTAGATATTTGATAAAAATCAAGAAAATCACCACCTATAATTATTATGTCCGGATGTTCATCAGCAAGAAAATTTAGTATAAGTTCTATAATTTTATTGTCTTGGAAAGGAATATGAGAATCAGCAAATAAAAAAATCTTCTGAAGCTTAGTCTTGGGAATCTCGATATTTGTTTTCGGTCTCTTTATTTTCCCAGCCTCTTGAATTTCTTTTAAGAGATGACCCATTTGATTTTCTTTTTTATTTTGGGGTCTTCTCCACCCCATTTTAGCAACTTTTGATTGGATAGCACCTTTACTTCTCCCTGAAAGTTTTTCATTGATTTCCCTCATTGGGATTCCGCTTTCCCACATTGCTTTCAATTTCTCTTTCTCTTCTTTGCCCCAAGGGTGAGTAAACTGATTCTCAGATTTCCTCATTTATCTACTATCTGGTCAATAGATACATTACCAGAGCTGTAATTAATGATAGAAGGGTACTAAAAACACCGGTTACTAACCATGTGGGTCTGTTATCTAATTTCTTTTCTATTTTATTGATTTTTTCATCTGTTTCTTCGAATTTTTCAGAAAGGTCATGAACATGATTACTTAATTTTAAATCAATTTTTGCTATTGATTTTTCAAACCGAACACAAAAAGCTGTTAATTGATTATTAAGACTAGTAAGGCTAGTTTCAAGCTTAGTGAACCTGTGTTCAATTTCCTTTATATCATTTTCATCTATCATTTTTCTTTTTTTCTTTACTTTCTTCTTTAATTAATTCTTCTACAAGTTGAAGTTTACCCCTGAGAATAAGAATTTCCTGGCTTAGATTTTGTTGAGCCTGTTGAAGCTGGGAAAACTGATTAACCTTTTGCTGTAAAAGTTGTTCCAACTCCGTTTTTCTTCTTTGTAAGTCCATATTTTATTCTACTATTTTAGCTTTTATCAGGTCAAATTATACCTACAACCTTTTATTTAGCTTCTAATTTTTGCAATCTGGTTTCTAATTCTTTAATAGCTCCTAACATGATAGAAATTAGAGACGTTAATTCTGCCCCATCCTCACCCATTTTTTCTCCCTTTTTCCACCTAATTTTTCCTTTCTTATCTTTAATGTCTTTTTTTGCTATGGGTGCTGGCTTATAGACTGCTTTGGGCATCGAAGCATAATCTAATCTTGGAACCCCATATCCTGTTTCTAATTCTGGGTGTTTCTTAATTCTTTTCAAAGCTTCTACGTCTGTAACTCTTTCACCACTTTGTAATTCAACTCCATCCTCAAACCAACCAAGACAACCCCTATCAGTAAGATATTTATAATTAATTTCATTCCAATACAAACTAGCAGAACCTATATTTAAATTAGCTGCAGTACTATTTACAACTAAATGCTTGTATACGGTAATATCAGATGAGTCAAAATCAAAAACATTATCGCTTGCCCTATCAATCTCGTATGTGTATATTGTTTGCCAGCTATAAGTTGAAGAACCTAAATTATAAGTATCATTTGATTCTGGAACTAATGAATGAACATCAACATCAACAGGGATATTAGATACATATAAATTCTGCCATGAAGTACCCGAAGAACCCAAGTCGTAAGTAGCATTTGCTGGAATAAGATTATTTATTGTATGATATGAAGAAACAACCCCACCATCATGTGCAGAAACATCGACCCCATCAACGTTTCCACTTACAGTAATATTTCCACTCACAGATAAATCTCCTGTTAATGTCATATCAACACCCCTAATGTCTGACCATTTTAATCCAGAACTTCCCAGTGTAAAGCTATTGTCTGAGGATGGAACATAATTTTTATTAATACGGAGTTCTGAAGTATTTGACGAATTATCAAATGTTGCATTTCCAGTACCAATATGAATATCACCTACAGCATCTATGTAGGATTTTAATGTTGTTCCTTGTGCAAAAACAATCTTTCCTCCCGATGGACAACTTAAATATAATTCTCCACTTGCTCCTGTTGCACCCACATATAGAAAGGGGGTTCCCCCAGATTCATCACCATATATAGCACCCGTTTCTCCAGATGATGAATAAAACTTTTGAAGATTCTGTTCAATTTCAACACGTTGATTTGGAGAATCATCACTTTTCAAAGTACCAGTTAATGTCGCAGCTCCAATACTCCCTGAGAAGTAAGCATCTCCAGAACTATTAATATAAAAAGTGGTAGAGCCTGATTTTCTTCCATAAATTCCATTACTATCAATACGTACCCCATTTGTAGGTAAGGCGTCAGAGTTTAAATCTGAATTTACAAATCCTTTTGTAATTTGGTAACTAGAATTTAATCCCTCATAAGCTCTCCCAGCTCCTGTTTTTTCATTTGTTGTTGTTCTTTTATAGGTAGAACCATCACCAACATCATCCAAATCCCCACCCCATTCTCCGATATTAATTCCGGAAGTATTAATTTGAGTAGCGGTAAGGGTTCCATCAACCACCAAATCTCCAGTAATACTCTTTTCGGTTAAAATATTTGGAGCATCTCTTTTTATACTATCGGTTAAACTGCTTATATCCGTAACAACTTGAGCCTCTGAAGAAGCATTAGTGGTAGGTTTTGCTTTAAAAAGATAAACCTGATTTTCCGGACTCAAATACATTTCATACTTATCTCCCTGAGAACAGGCTGACGGCAAGTCTTTATTCATGGTTAAGACATGAGAGCTTGAGTCGTAGTCATCAATTTTTCTCACTAAGCTGGCATTATCACCTGATGTTATTTTTATTTCATAACCATTCCAGAAATCATTAACCCCACTTAGGTTTAAATCCTTTATAGTGCTCACAGTACACCCTGTGCTTGCAGTGCTTGATTTACTTCTTTTGGCTGAGGGAATATTCCTCAACATTAATTTATGCACCTCATAGGGACAAGCCGCATCCGTAGTGTCAAAGGGGTCATGGGCTTCTATGTAAATTACCTTCTCTGTATTCCTTGAAATAATATGTTTCTCTTCATCACCCCCATCTGGGTCTACCCAAAGAACATATCCCTTGTATTGGTCAGAATCCCAACTTACACCCTCATCAACAAGAAAGTTTTCCCCAGCCTTAATAGAACCAGAATTTCCACTTGTTTCAGCTGATTTTCCCACATCTTTAGTACTCCAAACCGATTCTTCATCTACAAAAAGAATTGTATCTTCACTCATTTGAACAGAACCACTAGAAATTACCCTCCTTACATCATTAGGAAGATAGAACGTCCCCTCTGTCCACTCAATAGTGTCATTATTAGAAGGGGCAATTGTAATTCCTTCTTGTGTCCAGTGCTGAACACCCGAATGAATCCTTGTCCCATCTATTCTTGTTAAAATATTCCCAAACCATTTTAGCTGCTGTTCAACATATTCCCTGTCAGCTTCCACCTGTTTTGCTAAATCAGGCTTGGGGGTGGAAAGCTCAATAGTCAATTCGTTTTGTGTTAAAATCAAATTCCTTACCACCATTCTTTCCGGAAAAACATCATTATCTTGGATATCCCTTATGCTTACAGTATCCCCCAAATTCACAGAGCAAACATCATAGCTATCAGCAGATATTCTGATTGTAGCTTCGGCAGAATAATCTTTACTCTCTTTCAGCCGAGCTTCTGTATATAGCTCTGCAGCGTCCTTGAAATATATCTGGCTATCAGTAATTCTATCAGCAACAATATCGTAATTGGATTGGGAGGTGGCATCATCTTCCACTAATAATACCTGTTCACCCTCAGCTCCCTCCTCATTCCAGAAAAATACCTTATTAACAACTCCTTCAATATTCTTTTTGGCATCCAGGTATGTTATATGTTTTCTTATTTGAAAAGTATGGTCAGCCGTAGAGGAAAGTTTCTTTAGCCTAAATCTTCCATCATCCCCCAAATACCAGTACCAGAAATTGTCTGCACTATCGTTTTTAGGAAGAAACTTGGTAATTTCTCTAATTGCCCCCAAGTGCTTCAAATTGAAATATCGGTATGGAATTGTACCAATTGAAGAAGTATCCTCAATATAATCTGTATCAGCCCAATAATCCGCTGGGTCATCAATCATCGAATAGCTATAACTGGCATAAGTATCATTAATCCTCTCCCTATAATGCTCAAGAATATCCCTGACATGGCCATCCACATCTTCCATCTCTATTTCGTAAGCCAAAGGAGAACCAAGATACCCTGATGTTTGACGCAAAAAATCATTGTTCAGTTTAGAAATAGCTCCCAAACAAGTTATACTAGTTATATCCATTTCTGGAGTTTTTATTGGGTCAATACTAACTATATACCCATAATAAACAAGCTGGGGTGTAGTATTATATGCATCTCTTCTGTAAATTTTTATTTTAGCATTAAACGTGATATCGCTCTCTAAATCCTCAATACTACTGCTTAGCCTCAAGGTTAAAGGACCAGAACCCCCATAAAGACTTTTCTGAATACTGATTTCTCCAGTAACTTCACTCAAAACACGCTGGTATGTTCCAGCGGAGTTGTAGAGTTTAATCGTGTATTCAATTTGAGAAGTTTTATAAGGCATTATAAATAAGTTGGATAATATTCAATGTAAAAATCATAATCCGGTGAAGCCGCAGAAAGAGTCACCTTTATACTGTTTGTGTTTGGTTCAAAACTTGGAAAAACTCCATCAAAATCAATATCTACAGAATCAAGTTGAAATGTTTGGTTTTCAATATCAATCTCAATTACACTATTAGTGCTTATTGATTGAGTGCTACTAGTTTGAATCCAATCTCCTGTAGTTTCATTCTCTACTTTCACGGTAGTTGACATTAATTTGTTAGCTGTAATTTGAATGAGGGGGAAAGGAGAATGTGAACCAGTTATATTGATACTATTAGTATAAGTGCTTGAGCTTATACTGCTCCAGGTTTCGGAACTAGTTGAGGTAGCCTTTCCCCAAGGTTCTGCAGAAAAAACAATTGTAAAGGGAACTTGGGTTATGTGATAGTGTTCTTCTGGAATATCCAAGGAACGAACCGTAGCTTTGTAGCGAAGAGTATTGCCACCATAATCAATATCCAAGTTTCCCTCTTCTGTTCTAAGATTTTCTTTTAAATTATCAATTTTAGTCCTCAAATCAGAAGAGGAACTCCCAATTATCCATCCGGAAACTTCAATTTCTTTTTCTGTATACCAAGTATCTAAAATTTCTCTCTTTCCATCACGAAGAGTATTCCTAGAAACCAATGTTTTATTGGCCATTTTACGATGCCTAATATCTCTTGTAAGATAGTTAGAATCTTGTAAATCAAATGAATTAAATGTTATATTATCTGCCATACGAACTTGTGTTCAATTAGTAAGCTCCTAATTTTGCCCACCTTTGTTTTTGAGAAATAGCTTTAGATACAGCATCAGCAATCAGCTGAATATCCTCATCATTCCTAACAACAGGATTATTTATATTTATTATTGTGTCCCCCCATGATTTTTCTCTATTTTCTCTCGCTGGGATAACAGCTTCCCCTTTATGTAGTTGATACCAATCAGTTCTCGGAACAAAATCAGTTCCTTGCTGATAGGAATAAACAGGAGCTGTGCTCCCTGCATAATCAATAGGAAGCGTTCCAATACCACCCGGTCCTGGAGTTGTAGTAGCCCTATGAATTTCTTGCAACATCCTTGCTTCTCTCTCTCCTGGTTTTTCCCAAGGAAGGGCTCCCATCTCTCTGATTGTAGGTATCCATCCCATACCTGGAAGACTTCTTATTACAGTAATTTGTCTATTTACTAAAGCAATGAATTGATTCAATTTATCTCTTATCCATATAATTGTGTCCTGAATTGGGTCTTTTATTGCTAACCAAAGACCAGAGAACACAGTCTTAATTGCCTTATATATCAAACTAAATACATCAAATATTACTTGAGCAACAGCAGCAAATCCCTCCCCTACTTTCTTAAGGGCTTCTATTCTCCATTCATTATCCCAAAGTAAATCCCATATTTTTTTGATTTTTCTTCCTAAATCTATAAAGAAATTTTTCCACGTAACTGGGTCAAGCATTGAATCCCAAAAGGCTTGCCAAAACTTATCTCCAGCTTGTCCCCATTCCTGTTCTATTTTTTCTCTCTCTTCTTTCATCATTTCAGCCATCAATCCCAACCTATACTCAAGCTCTGTTTGGGCGGTATCTGTATCTTTCTCCTGAGATTTCTCATAATCATCATTCCATCTTCTCATAAATAGTGCAAAATCCTCTTCTTCTCTAGCAAGTCTTTTTCTTAAATCTTTTACTCTCTGTTTGTCTGCCCAAAGTCCCTTGGAAACTTCTTCTTCCATTTGTTCTTTAATATCATCAACAGTTCTCTGGTGTTTTCTCTTCCTGTCCTCCAACCTCCTCATAGCAGCCTCGTCAGGAGCATCATCTCCCACCTCTTCATTTACACCATGTATCCTTTGCTTCAACTCCAATAATTCGTCATTCAACTTGCTTGTTACGTCCCTGTGCCTCTCTGCCCTACCGGATAATTTGGAAAAAGCATAGACAGCAATACCAATTGCCGCACCAATCGCTCCCAAAATAGCTATTAACTTTCCAGCAGTCAATCCGGACACAACCAGCATTGCACTAAGCGAACCCGATGCAACTGCCATTGATTTGATACCCTTAACAACACTCATGGCAACCCTGTATACAATTGTAGCCGTTCCCCCTAATGTTGTCATGGCAGTTATCATTCCTAAACTTCCAGTAGTTGCTGATAACAAAGCCCCACTTAAATCACCGAATGCACCAACAAGCTGGGTAGCTTTTTGGGTTATTTCTGTCAAAATATCAGCTACAGAGCCAATAATTGGTGCCAACCCCTCTCCAAAAGCCCGTTTAAGCTCCCAGACAGCCGTAGAGAGGCGATTTAGAGTAGCGGTTAATGTATCTGACGCAGTTTCATGTAAACCAGCCATAGCAACGCTCTCCTGCATCATAACATTATATACTCCTTCCGCTTCCTCTAAATCATTTACTTGGCTTTCCTTTTTACCTAAGGTCCTAGCGGCTTGTGCTGTTCCTTTATCAAAAATACCCTGAATCAGTAATGCGTCTGCTAACCGTTCTTTATGAGACCTGATACCACGTGAAGACATTAACACAGCTTCACCAAAATTATATTGAGCTTCCCTAGCAACAACAGAACGGTCAAGCATCGCCCAAAGCATTTTTTCTACCTTGTCCAATCCCAATCCAGTAGCCATTAAGTTCCTTGTCGCTTCTGCTGCTTCGTTGAATCTTATCAATCCCGTTTCTGTCAATTCCTGGGTAATCCTAGTTGCCTCATCTCCACTTTCCCCATACCGAATAGCTTCTACCTGCAACCCCAAAATAGCATTCTCAGCTTCAGCCGCAGCACCAACAAATTCTTTCATAGCATTTACAAGGGTTGCAGTCGCAGCACCAGCAACCACACTCAGGTAAAAGAATTCATGAGAAAGCCTAGCTAAGAAATTTTCCATATCAGTAGTAGAATTTTCCGTAGCATTTCTCATCTTTCTGACTTCACCAGAAATACTGTCCAATCCCTTGGTCATTTTTTTAGTCTGGTCTTTCATTGATTTCCCCATACCCTCAGCACTTTTTGCAATGCTTTGAATATTTTTGGAAACCTTATTAAATTCCTTCTCGCCAATAAATTGGCTTGCTATTATAATTTTTAATTCGTTACTATCTGCCATTAGAAGCTCTTCTTTTTGCTTTATTTATTTCTCTTTGTTGGAATTGCCCTTCAATATTTAGGGCATTGATATAAAAATCAATCTTATGAGCGGGCTGTGAATAAAGTTGCTCTGGAGTCCAACCAAACTTTTCAAGCAACTTCATCTCGATATACTCAAAAGGCACTCCACGCCCACTCTGGAGTGCCACAACTAGCTTTTTAAGTTTTTTTTTCCCTCTTTCTTGGTTTCATCAAAAATCTTTCCAACCTCGTCAAAGACATACATTAAATCTTTTCTTGGAAACATTTCCAAGTTTTTTTCAGTAATTTCTAATACATTTCCTTCGCTATCTGTCAAATTCCATTCCTTGGCTAGCACCAGAAAAGTCTCTATACCTTTCTGATAATTATCCTTCACCTTTTCAAGCTTTCTCATGTCCCGATAAAGGAAATCAGTATAGAGAGTTATTTCTCCTCCCTCAAAAGAAAGAAGTTTTATTGTTTTTGTTTCACGAACATCCTTAAGTTCTGGCATGTTGTGTTTGCCCTCTAGGGGCTTGTTTTAGGTTCTTAATAACGACCTTTAATATGAAGCAGTTTCATTTGTCACAGTTACTTGGAGACTGTATCCTTCTGAATCGTCATAGTCTATCACAAATTCCGGATTTTCTGTTACAAATCCAGCAGGAGCCGTATCAACTGACCTCTCTGTAATGTGAAAAGCAGGAATTTTAATCAAGATTTCTTCTGTTTCTGCATTTCCAATACTATCTCCCTGGAAACTTACTACCATAGCTCTTTGTGTTTGGTTCTCATGAGCACTCCTTTCTGTTGTATCTTCAAAGAATAGAGTGTAAGAACCGTTTGCATCAAATTCTCCCAGAGCAATATGGTCTGGGCTTGAACTTCCGCTCAAGTAGTGAGCCTCTGCGTTGTTGTTAATTGTCAAAGTGAACTCAGACAATTCTTTAGAGTTAGTATCACTATTGTAATTTGATTCAGCTGCAGTCAGGTTAGCACCAAAGTAAATTTTAGCATCCTTAAATGCCAAAACTCTTTCTTCGGTAATAGATTTAGTTCCAGTTCCACTTGATGGTGCTTTAGAAATAATAGATGCTGTAGTTTCTACCCATCCATCACTAAAGTTTATTTCCAAACTATCAACTGTTCCATAGGTATATTCCCTCGTTTCAACTGTGTCATTAAAGTTAAGAGTAATAGTCTTGGGAGGATTACCTGCTTTTCTGGTAATAACATGCTCATAAACAGAACTTTCCCCCGAAGCTGTGTCAGATGACACCGAACCCAATGCAGGAACCAAAAGATAGGGAGCGTTTTCTACATCCATCAAAATAGTAATATCTCCTTCTCCCCTAGTTCTGGCTGCAACGGAACCCCAAGCTCTTTCCCTGATACCCTTAGCTGCTTCATCATCCAAAACCTCAACTACATTCCGTAGTGTACAATCGGTGTAAGGAAGATACTTCACTGGGTCTAATCCTGTACCTGGAGTAGATTCAACAGCTACTCCAAGCGACCCTTTTCGTCCAATATCTACTGCCATAATTTTTATTGATTGTTATCAATTAATTCACGACCTTTTGTATTTTTATCTATAATCTTTACATAATTTATCCAATAATTTCTCAATATTTTTTTACCCAAAGAATCATCCACCTCTTTAATCTCGTGTGATTTTATATAAAATGATTTTCCCTTTATCTCAAAAGACAAAGGCTTATGATATAAATTTACTACTTCCATCTTTCTATTTTTTTAAGTTGGTTAACGATATCCACAATCGGTTCAAGATTAATATGGAAAATATTAAACTTTTTACAATTAGGGCATTTGGTTTCCACATAAACAGTATCTTTATGAATAGCATATTTGAATTGTAAACGATTACAATCACCACACCTGAATTCTCTCCACTTCAAGTCTTTTTTGTTCATAATTACCTATTTTTGATTCTAATAACTTCTAACCTGCAAGCTGCTTCTTTTGTAATACCCTGTTCCGGTCTAGGTCTAATTCCATAATCAATACTACTAATATTATTTATCATCCAGTTGCTTCCTAAGGTCAAATTATTCCTTAAAACATATAAAACAGTATGTTCATCAAGATTTCCATCAGAATCCCTTTTCTCCATAATTTCAGCTAACTTTCTAGCCCCCACCATTTCCTCATTGTATTTTTTCAACTCCCGTAAGGCACTAATAATAAAATAAATGTCAACACTGTAAGTATATTGGTCTCTTCCTGTATCTGCTACATTAATTTCCGTAGAAATAGGAGTTACAGCAAAACAGGGTAGCATACTCATAGGAATCAAATTTGGGTCATCAATAAAGTATTTCTTTATTTCATCTCCAAATTCTGCCTTTAATAAATTTCTTAATTTTTCAAGTGTTTTAAACATCTCCAAATGTATCTTTTATTTTTTCCAAAACCCACATCTTATATTGAGCTTTTATTTCTTCGGCAGCATCTTTAGTTAATTTAAGCATTACCCTGCGAGGAAGGGGCATCATTTCAGCATTTCTTTTCACATATACTTTTCCATCCTTTGTAACTGATGCCGGAAAAATTCTTCTGTCTACACTATTAGAAGATTGGTGTTTCACAAAATAGGGCATAATATTGTAAACCTCCATAACTCCTTTGCCGGTAGAATCCTGTATTTGATAAACAAACCCTTCTTTCAATGCTCCAGTTCTTACCATTGGTGGCTTATTCCCGTATCCTAGTGCTTTCTTTATTTTTTTAGTAGTTTCCGAAAGGGGTGCCCAATTCACTCCCCAGTGAGAACCCATGCTTTCAAAATTTTCTCTAATATCAGATTTTAAAAATATCCCAGCTCTCTGGAGAACCCGATGGTGCCTTTTCATTTTCCCCTTTAGGGAATTGAGCTTTTTCTGAAGCTCTTCAACGCCCTCAACTTGAACTTTTACTATGTACATTAACTTGTGGAACCCTTTCCCGTAGAGGGGTCAGCTGCTTCAAAGTGTTCATCCTCCAATGTAAAGAGTTCTCCCTTATCAGCAGTAGAGCCATCATACACATTACTTCCAGAGGCCTCTAGTGCCGTAGTAGCCGTTAATGCACTACCATCATCATCAACCAATTTCAAATCTCCGGAAACAATTCTATCCATTAAATTTTCTGCCTCACGAATCATTCTCTCTCCACTTTTTGATATATCTACATTTGCCTCCACCCCATACTCTTTCAAAAGCAAAGACCCAGCAGCCAATTTAGTTACAATATTTCTTGCCAATTTAGGTTTTGTGCTTAAAGGAACAGAATAAGAAGTTGCAATCCGAGATTCAAATAAATTTTCAGCATCCTCTCTTTTATCAGAAATTAACTGGTCCCTTATTCCCTCCGCATCTTCAAATCCAGCCTCCCTTCTTATAGCATAAAGAGAAGTATAATGGTCGCTTTCTCCTGCTTTAGAAGCTATTGCGTCCGTAGTCAATGTTTCTGTGGAAGTAGTAGAATTATAATAAGTAGCCTTATACCAAGAAGTAGAACTGCCGGTAGAATCTTCAAGCAATGTTCCCTCCATCTTATCCACATCAATATCCACAGGAGAACCCTCACCACTCAAATGACTATATGTTCCACTCTCTGAACTAGCACGATAAAATTTTCTCTGATTATAGAAAATTTTAGTTATTGGTTCACCTTCTTCGTGTGCATGTTTGGTAGCAGTTTTTAAAGTAATACTTTTTAAATCAGCTGCAACACTAGAAATTTGTTTTAATTCAGCACTCTCGTGCCCAAGACGACCCACTATAACATAATCGTCAGCCGAAAAATCACTATTATTTTGAACACTAAGTTCAGTTTGTCCAATATCTTCATCAGTTGAAATTTCAGTAACTTCACCTAAAACGTGTTCTTCTGTTGGTGCTATAACTATTTGCATATCATTTTATTTTACCCCTTTGTATTATTTGGGGTCAAAATTACCTGAAAAGATGTGTTTTTCCATCTTTAGTCACTAATTTTGTTACTTGACCTTTAGTTATCACGTATGTTTTATTTCTTGTTGTTACCACAATTGCTTTACCTGGCTCTGGCTCCCCCTGAAGGGTTTTTAAGGAATCAATCAAGCTTAATGCTTCGGTTAATGTTAATTTAGCCCCAGTTATTAACATTTCTACCAATGTAAGATTATCTACCAATTCCACCTTAATTTCTTTTCCAACTTGTTCATCTAATATCAACTCCTCTTCTTTATCTATGCTAATGCCTTTTCCAAAGGTTTCTGTAATAACTAGATTATCAGTAAGAAGTAATTCCCTGGTAATATCGCTAATAACTTCCGAAATGACCAAAGATTCGGAAAGGGATTGAAGATAAGGAACACCTCCGGTGGGAGTAACATAATCTTCTATAGGAAAACTATCACTCAAAGATTTATAAATAGCACTAATTCTTTCCGATATTTCAGATAGGTCCAAAATATCTGTTAAGTGGAATCCAATTGTTTTTCTTAAAGTTTCTGAAAAGGTTAAAGTATCTGATGGTTTTAATCCTATCGCTGTTTTTAAATCTTCTTGAAAAGATAATGCTTCTGCCTTTCTTAATCCATACAACCTTTCCAAGGATTCAGCTAGGGATACAACATCATCAACGGGTAAATCATATTTCTTTGCAATCACTTCGGTCAAAGATAAAGTATCTTCAGTTTTCAAAATAATATCTTTAATGAGTGCTTCAGCAAAAACTACAGCATCAGCAAGTCTTTTTCCAGTTTCAAATCTATCTAGATTCTCTGTAAAATCTATATTATCAGACAAATAATGACCAATTCCTTCCTGAAAAGCTATTTGCACATCTGCTAAAGAAACCAATTCTGATTTCTCCAAATCTAATTTTTTCTTAACCGATTCTAATAAGGATAAAGTATCAGTTAACTTTCTTTCAGCAATAAAAGTTTTTGAAAATGTTTCAACAATATCTAAAATATCAGATTCTTCCATTTCAAAGTCTTTTCTTAAACTTTCCGAGATACTTAATAATTCAGTTATATCTTCCTGGGTACCCGTAATAGTAGCAAAAACTTCAGCCAATAATAAGCTATCAGATTTATTCAAACCAATATCCTTGCTAATTTGTTCTCCTAAAGATATTGTTTCTGTAATACTTTTAGTAAAAACAGACTTTAAGCTCAATATTTCAGACAGGGCAATAGTATCAGCCAAAATCTTCCCAATAGCAATTTTCAAGTTCTCTGAAATAACTAGTGTTTCAGATAAAGATTTCTCTTTTTGCACTACCCTAGAAAATACCTCAGCCAACAATAAACTTTCTGACTTATTCAAACCAATGTCTTTTTCTATTTGTTCAGTAAAGGAAACACTGTCTGAAACAACCCTAGTGAAAATAGTTTGCGTATCTATTGAATCAAGTAAATCAAAAGAATCCACCAATTTTTTTGCTACTGCAGTTTTCAAAGATTCAGTAAAAGAAACAGCTTCAGATAATTTTAACCCAGCATCAACCATTAAACTCTCTGCAAAAACAAAAGAAATAGCTAGGTTTTTTCCCATTCTCTTTTCTACACCCTCGCTTAAAGTCACACTATCAGCCAAAGCTTGTTCTATTTCACCTCCGGTATCTATCAATTCAATAAGGGTTAAAGCATCAGATTTTACCAAACCAATATCTTTCCTCAACTGACTCACCAAGTCCATCACATGGGGCAGGTTATAAGAAAATGTTGCATCAATATACTTATTCTTTTCAGTAATCTTCATTAAATCTGATAAATCCTGAGTTTTATCATCAACAGCAGATGATTCTTCTGAAATAGACATTGAGTCTGACAAGCTTCTCTTTACTTGAAATTCTTTTGAAAAACTTTCAGACACAGACAAATTATCACTCAAATCCTTTGTATGAGAGGTTCCTGCTGTTTCCTCTGCATACCAATCAATAAGTTGGTCAGTATTAGAATAATAAGTAGCTTTCAGCCAAGCACTTGAACGGTTTGTGCTAGACACTCTCACTTCGTCAATCATACCATCAAACTCTCTAGCATCATCATACTCATTTCCTATTCTATCAACATCTTCAATTGTTAAGCCAGAAGCCATGCTCTGGGTACTTTGAACAGCAGAGTTTCCCCATAGTGTTTGAAGTCCAGTAGAGTTATCATATACACCTGCCACATAATACCAAGTTTCAGTCGAAAGGCTTTCCCAACAAAGTTTATTGCTAGCATCACCATCGTTTATATCAAAAGAAATACCATTATTATTACTACAATCTGTACCATCCTCAGCTTTAAAGTGACCAGAACCTGCTACCCAAGTAGTGGTAGAAGCAAGACCATTCATATCGCTGAAAGAATCAACATAGCACCATAATTCTCGTGTATGGTCTGTTGTTGTTCCTGGAGACACAGTCACATAATCTCCGGTTCCGTCTAAATCTTGGCATAGACCAAACTTTTCTGCCCTAGCAGTGTCTGGCAAATCTCCTTGAAACGTTCCATCTTTATTATTTGAAGTGCTATCTTTAAGGGAACCAGAACCCTGGTTCATGTGATAAACTGCCTTAAAGTTAGAATCCCAAACATTATTTGTCGGAGTGTCATCTGCATCGTTACCTATATAGGTGGTATTGTCATCTTTTTCACTGTCATAATATATATAAAGAGTTGTTTTTGAACTATTTGAAACTTCCCAGCCATCTTTTGACACCCAAATTATTGCATCCTCCCCAGACTCATCCCACTTTTCTACTTCAGCATATAATTGTGTATCCCCAGAAGAATCGGTAAATGCTATCTTCAACTCATTTCCACTGACCTCATCAAAAATTTCAGAAACATCTTCTGAATTCAATCCAACAGAAGTGCCCAGCTTCACCATTAAGGGAAACCATGTCAAAGCAGAATCAATGTTTGTATTATCAATTTCCAGTTTTTTTCTTTTTGCCCAGTTACTTAGCCATGCCATATTATGTAATCTTCAAAATATACCTTATAATTGTCGGAAACTTTGAAATCAATGAATCTGAAAAACCATAAGAATCAGACAGCTTCTTATGAAACTCTTTATAATTTGTCTCAGACAAGGTAAGTAATTCTGATAACTCCTTGCTTAAAGATTCAGCTATTTCAATACTATCTGTAAGCTGGATATTATCTGTTCGAATTTTTCCCACTATCCTTGACAAAGCAACCGAAATTGTTATTGTATCATCCAATTTTTTAGAAAAACTACTTTCTTTTGACAGACTGTCAAGTATATCAAAAACATCAGATATTATTTTTTCAGTTGCTTTCGTATGTGACACTGCAAAAGAAAGAGAATCGGAAATAGATTGAGTTTTGGCAAATGAACTACTTAATACTTCTGCAAATTCAATAGAATCCGATAAATCCATACCGGTTTTTTCTGAAATAGCTTCTGCAAAAGATAGAGTATCAGACAAAACCCTGTTATAACTCTTTTCTGAAGATGAAGTTTCTAATAAATTAAAAATATCGATTAATGTTTTTCCTATAGCTTTTGAATAAGCAACAGCAAATGATAAAGAATCAGAAATTGCCTGTGTCTTGGCAAATGCACTACTCAAATTCTCAACAAAGTCAATAGAATCCGATAAGCTTAATCCCGTTCGTTCAGAAATTGATTCTGAAAAAGAAATAGATGCTAATAAAACCCTACTGTAACTTTTTTCTGAAGAAAGGTTTTCGGCAAGAGATACCAAATCACTTATTATTACCCCCATATTTTTCTTTAACGACTCTGACATTGAAAGAGCATCTGATATCGCTTGCTGTAATGCTTGTCCAGTATCAATTGATTCAGACATTATTATCGCAACAGACTTAACTAATCCAATATCTTTTTTTAATTCATCTGAAAAACTAATAACGTGTGGTAATGTATAATCGTAACTAAAATCAAAATAATTTAATTTATCATTCATCGACATCACATCCGATAACGATTGAAACACTGGATGCTCTGGGGCAATATCCTCTGAAATAGATATTGTTTCTGATAGACTTCTTTTTGCTTCAAACTTAAATGAAATTGAATCTGAAAACCCTATTGAGTCAGAAAAATTACCAGGAGCAGCCACATTAACTTCTACTACCACAATTGCCCACGCTCTTGAAGTAAATGAATTCCACGACCAACTTACACTATCACTCCCTGCATCTCCAGAATCTTTGGTACTCCCAGCTCCTGATGAAAAGCCTTCTGTTAAATCCCAACGCTCTGTCTGTCCTGCACCCGGCGTATGAGATGTTCCATAATATAATCCAAGATTATCAACCAACCAAGAATTAGCATTTTCTGTTGTAATATTGCAACTTCCACCACTATCACTAGAACCCTCATTAGAAGCAGTAGCTCCAATTGGGTCTGAAGTATCAACCCCGGTCAATGACACAGCACCACAATTTACATCAGATATGCTACCACCGAAAGTCACTTCAACAGTGTTTTCACCTGTACTTGGATTAACAATATAATAAATATAAGATGTTAGAGAACCATTGGCCTCATATTTCGCCTCTGTCATCGAACTTCCATCGTACGTTACTCCAGACACGAAATCTAAATCATAATAAGATATTCCCACAAGTAAAATCCTATCATCACCAGAGCATGTATGATTCCAACTTTTTGTACTTCCTACACCAGTACTCCCCTCTATTGAACTTGATGCATCGTATGCTATTGCCATAATTAATCAATTCTTAAAAAATGTCTTATTATTGGAGGAAGTTTAGTTAATATTGAATCTGAAAAAGCAAAAGAGTCTGCAATACTCCTTTTGAAAGCAGATATAGCAGACAATGATTCAGAAATACTCATTGTTTCAGAAAGACCTTTAGTATGTGAAGCCCCCCCTCCCCCCGTTGGGGTAATGGCTACGACTATCATTCCTAGGGGCTGTGCATCTGATGATGATATGTTTAATGTCTTACTGCCAGCAGGACTAATAACATCTCCACTATCGACTGACCCAGTATATTCCATACTTCCACCAATTTCTCTTGCAGTTGTTCCTGCCCCAGCACTCATTTCTGTGGGCTTAGAACCACAAAATGTTCCACCATAAACCCAAGCATTATCAGTTGAGGTTGTTACCGAAACCCCGAGAGATGTTCCTGAATCTGTTTCTCCTTTATTATTTGCTTCTGAGGGATTTGTTTGGTCAACTCCTGTATAGGATGTCGCACAACCAAATATATTCAATGATGTATCAGTTGAAATAACTACATTGTTTGACCCAGAGCTAGGATTTGCTAACTCATATACATAATGGTAATAATTTTTTCCTAAAAAAGCATCAACCCTAGTCATTGAATCCCCATCATACGTAACACCAGTAACCGTGTCTGCATCTGTGTTTGTCAATATAGACACAAACAATGCTCTATCGTCTCCAGAACAAGTATGTGAAAATGTTAAAGATGTCGAACCGGCAACATAGTCTCCCCCTGTTGATGAATCAAATGCTATCGCCATATTATTTGTTCGCTATTACCCAAAGCATATAGCAAACATAAATTGCCATAGGTAATAAGATTATCATTTCTTTATGCCAAGTCTTTTGGAATTTCATGCTATCAATTTAATATGAAAACTTGTTTTTTTATTAAGATTGTCGTTTAAGGAAGTTTCTTCGGTGGGAGATTTCTTGAACCCCTGTTTTACTGAAAGGGAGTCATTTATCTGCATTTTTGATTTTGTTTAATTGTTTTATTAGTTGAGCGAATTTAAATTCTTTTAATAATTCGCAGTTGGGCAGAGTGCAATGTCCGCCCTGTTTCCTTTGTATTGGTATTAAAATTGGTCTCTGGTATTCCGGATGGTCTAATTTCTTCCACCCCTCATTATATGTCTGTTGGAATAGGGTAAAGGCTTCTGCGAAGGGAACATCGTGTTCCTTGCACAATTTTTCAGTAGCTTTTATATATTCAATACAAGTTGCGTAATATGTGGTGGATAAAAGTTTTGCCAATTCTGTCGTTTCTGGCTTCCTGCATAAATATATCCTTATCCCCGCCTTCCTAAAATATTCAGCTACCTCATCAGAATTTTCACCTCCAATGAATTTTACAAAAGTCCTTATTCCCCCCGTCAAATCAGGATGCATACCTCTTACCGGAGAATGAAAAGCTCCACATTTCCTTGAAGTCCCCACCGGAACAGTAGAATGAATAACAGTATACTTGGGCTGATATTTTTCCTGATATTTTTTTACTTCTTTCTCAAAGCCATCAAAATAGGGAAAGCAAATATGTAATATGAAATAATTATAATCATCAGGTTCATTTATATTATATTTTAAGTCCCAATCATCAACGTGAAACCTTTTCGCCAAAACATTATAAACAGCCGTACCCACCTGTCCCATCCCTATAACAATTGATTTTTTATCCTCCATAATTTCTTATGTTTATTGTTTTATAATGGCTACATTTGTGTAAAAGAGAAGCAAAAATCTTATAACCTTTTTCCTTTGCTTTCTGGGAAAAATATAAATCCAATCCCATTGTTTCTATTCCGTCAGAGTTGAACTTGCGTTCAAATGGATTTTTTATTTCTTGTAAAACCCCCCTATCTAACAAAATGCAACCTGTTCCAGTTGCATCTACTTCAATTAAATCATTTTTTTCTTTTGTAATATCAACTGGAATCCAATATCCCTTTTTATCAGTTCGATAAATATTCCAGAGATTTTTATATTGAAAGATAACACAAGGGCAAGTTATAATTTTTCTTCTCAAACCAATCAACTCTAATGGATTTCTGTCTGGCACCACATCATCATCAATCATCAACAAATAGTCATTACTACTCTTTAAAAAATCTTTCACAATTGTATTTCTGGCATGAGAAATGGGAGACAACTCACGAAAACCTATATCAACGTGTTCTACCGGAGAAGGGAAATTTCTCATCCATTTTACTAGCTTCAAAGATAATTCTTTCCGAACCCAACCCCTAGTCAGAATTTCCACCTGGGCTCTCAACATTGGATTTTATTTTCTTATAAAGTTCTTTATCTTTTGCTAATTCCTTTATGCTCTTTCTCATTCCCTCATTCCATTTCTTTTTTGCTTCCGGAGAAAGATGATGCAAATAATAATTCTCGTCAATCAACTTATGAGCACCAATATGCTTTATTTTCAAGTCTGTATCCACTAAGATTTTATATCCTAGTTTTTTAGCATTTTTACAAAAAGTAAGGTCAGAACTAAAAATATGGTCACGGTAATAATACCAGGGCCTTTCCATTTTCCTAAACACATCCATATTTATCAACATACAAGCCATTCCGGTAGCATCCACTTCAAGCAAACCCTTAGTATAAGCCATTGTTTCATAAGATTTCTCCTTTTCATTCCATTCGAAAATACAAGGGTAGTGAGGTTGGATTCTACGAAATGCCAAAGCATTGACTATCTTTTTCTCGTGGCTCAATAATTTCATTAAGGTGTATGGTGGAAAAACCATATCCGCATCTATAAAAAAAAGATAATCAGATTTTTTTTCCAACGCATCTTCCACTATGTGGTTTCTAGCAAAAGGAAGTTGAACCCCAAACACTTGAGAAAAATCTATTTCAGCTTCTTCTGGAAACCTTAATGACATCAAACTCTGGGCAAATCTTCTATGAAGCCACTCAGTAGCTGAAGGTGTTCCAATTGTAATTTTGAGTCTTTTAGACTTCTTCATAATTCCAGACTCTATGGTCTTTTTGATATACTGCCTCTCCTGCGAGCACTCCTGAGGTTTGGGAGAGGCCTTACCCCACGAATAACTCGCAAGCATACAAGGAATATGTTATTTGATTACCCGCTGATAATCAAAGTGGCTAGCCTTATGATGCACCACAGGTAACTGTCCAAGTAATTGTCAAGGTGTCAGCAGCACCTTTATTGATGGTACTAAATGTAGCACCAGCTAACATTGAACCACCAGAAGAGCTATTGAGAATTCCAGCTTCAGTAATCGCTCCCGTTCCATCTGCTGCAGCCCAAGAACCTTTGTAGACAACATCATTATCATCTCCTCCAGTTTGCTGTTCAGGATATCCAGCATCCAATGCATTTCTATCCAACTCACTGTTCAATGTAGTGTCACCTGTTGTTTTTGCTGTAGATGATGTTCCAATCGCCATCCAACCCATTGCTGCTTCATCTGGAGAAGCATCCAATTGGTCAGCCACATGGGCATCTCCAGCCGCCATGAATGTATTTTTCTTTTCGATAAACTTAATAAGTTCTCCTTTCTCATTCCTCAACTCAATCTTAATCTTACCAGCTAGGGGCACTCCTGACTTAACTAATTTATTCTTCATTTCTATTTTTCCTTAGCCTTGGCATCATCAACAATTTTAACTACTTCCACTTCCTCTTTAGCTCTGATTACTTTTTTGCCAGGAATCTCAAGCACCCCTTTTTCTGCAAGCAAAGCTGCAGTTTTTTCAGGAAGCTCCATTGTGTCTCCTGGTTTTCTCATCTTGCCAGCTTTCATTATCTGTCTAAGAAATTTTACTTTAACCATAGGCCTAAATTTAATTTTTTAATTCTAACCGACCTTTAATCTTTATGCACCATTGATTGGTGTATCTTCATACCATTTTCTGTATCAAAAACCTTTCCACACTCTGGACACTTAAACTTTTTTTCTTTCTCTTCTTCTTCCATAACATCATCCGAGTCTTCTGTATTTTCAACAATTTCCTCTTTCTTCTCTTCTGAAACTTCTTCTTCTTTTTCTAGGGCTTTCTCCAACTTCTCCTCCTTATCAGCTTCTTCTTCCTCATCATCATCTTCAAAATGGGCTTCATAAGGAAAAAGAGCAACCCGTTCCACAACAAGTCTTGGATTATTCTTTGCCCAATCTGGAACATCTCTATAAAATTTAGAAGTTCCCTGTTCCATATTTTCATCTGCTGGGAAATTAGATGGTGAAGTTATTTTCCAACCTTCAATTTTTTCTGAAATTTCCATAATTTTAAACAAAATTTACGTTACAAACGACCTTTTAAAAAAGCCTAGTCCATCATTTTACTTTACAACCCATTGACATTTAGGGTCAAATTATTCATGGACAATACCTTTATGAATCTTCAAGCCAATTTCAGTATCAAAACCCTTATTACAGATATCACAAACAAAAGGAGTATTCTTGACTTCAGTCTTAAAAGTCTTTTGTTTGCCTTTATCAATAATCTCCTGCACATTTCTTTTCACTTTTACCCTTTCTATAACCACTCTCGGATTATTTTTTGCCCATTCTGGAATTTCATCAACCAAAATAAATGTCCCCGATTGGATATGTTCACTTTTGGGAAAATTAGGTGGAGAACTTATTTTTATCTTGTTTACCGTTCTTTTTTCTTCCACTATCTCCGGCAATTTTTTACCTTCACTTAAAACATTATCAAACTCATTAGGATTCTCCACAAATTCAATCATTATATCTTTAAAACTTTCAAAATCACCATCAACATATTCATACAAACCATACATTACTTCTCTATCAACAAACTTATTACCTAACATCCTAGATACAATCATAAAATCAATTGCTCTCTTATCAAGCCTCTCCCACCTAGCTCTTTCCTTGAAATAATGAGGATATTTTCTCCTCTGACCAAACATGTTATCAATATGATAAGCCGATAAATCTTCAATAAAAACCACTTCCAACTCTTTTTCATTAATAAATTGAGATAACCTGCTATCTACTCCAAAATTATCATCACAAGTATCTCTAAAATCAATTATTTTTTTATCAAAAAGCATAAATCCTCCCCATGGAGCTGCATTTAAAATCCTTATTGCGTGTCCGTTGAAAAACTGAACCCTACTATGAAATTGTTTCCAAGGACTAGAAACGCCCTCAATCCTGGGTAAGAGACAGCCCATATTGGGAAACTTGGCTATTTCTAACAGATTAATAAAAAAATTATCTGATAATAATTGAATATCACTGTCAATCTTAATATAATAATCATACCTTTCAGGAATTACACTAAGAGCCTCCTGGAAATTCTTAGCAATTCCCATTCTTTGGTCATTCAAAATAAGC
>Ga0180432_10003499_pt1 | contig 22304 bp, 24 predicted proteins | sample SS_ome_10_FD_132414 | JGI IMG/M metagenome (GOLD analysis project Ga0180432, IMG submission 132414) | Hypersaline lake sediment archaeal communities from the Salton Sea, California, USA - SS_1_MS_2 metaG | ecosystem: Environmental > Aquatic > Non-marine Saline and Alkaline > Hypersaline >...
AAACGAAGCGCCCACACTCCCATCCTGGCGAGTCCACATACGGGGGCCGCCGGTATTCGGGTCGGGCTTGATCCGCCCCTCGACCAGAACCCGGTCGCCTTTCTTGAGATACTGATTGACAGTCTCTGCCTGATTGCGCCAGACCTCGACGCGGAACCACGTTGTCTCCTCTCGCTTCTGGCCATCTGCGCTGTTCCAGCGACGGTTGGTTGCCACGCTGAAATTGGTGACGGCCGTGCCATCCGGCATGTAACGCATTTCCGGGTCCGATCCGGCATTCCCCGCGATGATAATCTTCTGATAACTCATTTAATTGCTCCTTTATTTGTATTCTTGACAGTTGTCGCACACGCCACCGCTTAGGCGCCGCACTTTTAAGCAAATGGAGCAACGGCCTATACCGTTACCCCGTTCGTCCAAAGCAAACATAAACCGCACTAGAACCAACCCTCATGCTTTCCCGCATTGCGGATGTCGCTCAGGTTATGCGGCTCCTTGTCATAGGTGTCTTTGTACTTCCAGTAAAACAGCCACGCCTTTTCATCGACCGTCTCCCCACTAGCCAGCGTCACAACCCGATAGGAACGATCTTCCGGCTCCGGGGTGCGGTCTGGAATGTTGTCGAATAACTCCTCGGCCGTCGGTTCATCCGGGGCCGCTTCCGGTTCCGGGGGAGCTTCCTCGGGCATGGGTGGCGTCTCCGCATAAGCCGTTTGAGGGGAAGGATCTGCCGTTACAGGCTCTAACACCTTGCCGGTCTTTGGTCGCGGCTTTTCTACAACCACCTTGTCGGGCGATGGGTGCGGCATTTTTACAGCAGGCTCAGACTCTTGATCGCCTTTCCGCTTCTGCTTCTCGTCATACGCGCGATCAATCAGGTGGAACCACATCATTGAAGCGTTCTGCGGCTTTCGTGTGTCTTTGGTGTCGTTGTAAAAATCCACGTAATCATCCGCCTCGCCGCCCAGCATGAACGCTACCCAGGCCAGCGCCTCATCCTGAGACGAGAAGTGTGTGTACACCAGATCGGTGATGCGATCCAGACCCCCGGCCCAGAAATTGCCCGGATAATCCCGCACAGAAAAGCCGGTGCGCGGAGCGCGATTGGTGATGGCACGGGCGCTCTCGACCGTTGCGTAATACCCGTCAGCCTGCTTCTGGAATTTCAGCACCATCGACATCGACGCCTTGAGCGTGTTCAATTCGATTTCACTGATCTTGTCCACCTCAACGGTGTCGTACTCCCCGGCAGACGCCACGCGCTTGTTGACGTTCAACCCGTCGCCGCGATGCCAGATATAAAAGACGCCAGCACCATAGGCGGGGATGTTGGCGAGGAGCTGCATGGCATCCGCCTTGTCAATCATATCCCGATACTTGGCCGTCAGCCCACGCTGGCTCCGCTCCTGATTGCTCAGGCGACCCTGCATACTGGCCCGGCGAGCGTGGATGGAGTAGATTTTGGTCACGGAATCAACAACGATCATTTCAAAATCTTCCACCACAATCCGATCTAGCTCGTCAGCCATCACAATCGGCTTGACAACGGCCGCCTTGTCCGCATAGGTAAAGGTCGCCCCATCAGCGAGAGGGGCGACTGATGCCCAGCGGCCGTCGCTGTCAAACACCAGCGTCTTACCCTTTACATTGGCCGCAACGAAAGTAGACTTGCCACTTTCGGCGCGACCGGCGATTCCAATCTGTATATTTTTCATGATACCTCTTTTTCAATCTCGTCCAGATCGATGATATTGATCAAGCCCCGGTCGTACATCTGCTGAATACGCTCGTTCACCATCCCGTCATCCGGTAACGTATAAGAGACTCTCGTATACCACGAAGCGGCGAACGGCTGCTCGCAAAAGCTGACGCCGGGGAATTCGTACCCTTCGTCGATATGGCGCAGGACATTGTGAAGATAGCTGCCACCACCATTGTCCATCCCGGTGAACATGCCGAAATCGGGGTTGAGCCAGGTGGCCCGCAGGTTCTCCGGCCGGGCATCAAACATCATCTGCGCCAGCGCCTCGTCACGATCCATCTCCGCCTCAAATACCGGCATCCGACTGTGGGTGAACAACACCGGAACGGGGCCGACGCGGCGAATAAAGGCGGACACCATCATCGCGAACTCAGGAGTCGTGCGCCGGGAAGCGCCCAGCATACTCAGCTCCAGCGAAAACTCCCGAGGGCTGTAATGGCTGGATCCAACGTGGTCGATGACACCCACGCGCTTAACCCGCACATTTTTCAGTCGCTCATACAACTCGCCGTTCTCAACATCAACCGGCACGAACCCCTGTGTGACCGGCTCCAACTGTGCGTTGGCGATTGTCCCCGGAATGTTGTACACATTCATCTGGCGCGGCGGCACTTTGATATTGCATCCCCGAATCGTATCCAGATCCTCAAGCAGACCGCTGCCCAGGAAGTGGGTTGCCGCCCACATCGTGCCCCGGTCGCCCACTTCGCCCGACTCTAGATAAAATGCGTCTTTTTTCTTTGTCCCGCAACCACGCGGGGGGTTGGGTTGATAAAACGTCTCACTCATAGCTGCTCCTTTCGTTACATGGTTTCTAAAATGGCCACAATCTCGCCAGCAACGTGACGGCCGTCGGTGGTCGTCTCCATCCCCATAGCCTGACGGACAAGGCTTAACGCCTCGGACAGGACACCGGCTTGTGTCCGCTCTACCCCGAAACGACTTTCAATAAATTCAAACTTGGCTTCAATCGGATCGTGTTCTAATTCGGCCGAGGCTTGCTCTGCTTCCGCCGCAGTATCCAGCGGTGCTGCGGCCTCGTCGCTTTTTCTCTGGAGATACGTTTCAATCTTCTTGCGTGTGATGTCACCTTTGAGCGCGAGGATTTCCCGCTTATCTTCATCCGGCAATCTCCTGATACGCCAGTAAGCGGTGATGCCCATCCGGCCCTGCGCCACAGCCCGGCGAATCTCCACCACCGGCTCGCTGTACAAATCGTTTAATGCGCTTATTGTATCAGGTTTGATGCCGGTCAGTCGAGCCACTTCCATGCGCTTCATACCCTGATTGTCAATCAGGTCATGCACGGCGTAGCAGTACCCACCAACCACGTTCCCCTTGCTGTCGAGCGCCACGTCCGGGATTTCCTCACGCATGGCCGACAGCAGCATAAACTTCGTCACCTCTTCCAGAGAAATGTCGAGAACCTCAACCTTCATCGACTCGACTCCGGCCTTGCGGGCCGCAACGGTGCGGCGATGGCCGTCAATTACCAAAAACTTTCCGTCCCATTCCGGGTGCGGAATAACCTGGATGCGCTTTATCTGGCCGTCCTTCGGAAGCGACTGCTGCAAATCGACCGTGACGCCGACTGCCCCGCGAATGTTGTGGAACAAGCCGTGCTCCTGATCGATCAGCAAGTCGGCCGTTGCTACGTTCATGTATTGCCGCCCCGCCGTTTTCACTCTCGCTGTAATCTTCATTCCGTCTCCATTACTAGATGTCCCAACAGATAAGAATATTCTATCAGAAATCTTTATCTATGTCAAATAATTCCTTGACGTAGAATCTTTTTTCGTGTAATATAGGGTTATTACCGGAATGGAAAAAGGAGCGACCATGTTTACATTTTACGACGGCCGACAAAACGTACCGGCCACAGGCAGCAACTTATCCGCCAGGGTGGGTCAGTTGTGCGAAGAAGGGTATCGGCCGTATGCGGCCATCAACAAGATTGGTATTGACGAATTGGAAACGTTCGCCCGCCCCCGTATTCGGGATGTCGGCGCAGATCGCCTCACGGTTCACGGCGCTCAGGATATCGTGGAACAGTGGGCGGAAGGGATCGGGCTGTCATGGCGATGAAATTGTCAGAGTCCGGCCATCGGCCGGAAACAAGGATTGTGGACGCTCACGCCGAGATGTTTGGCCTACCGGCCGCCATTCTTGTTGCCGAGATACAGGCGAGAGAGATCGCGGTAAACCGTCATTGTCACATTGACGCCGATGGCCGCGATTGGCACAGGCTTCCGTATGATTTCCTGGCGACTCACAAGTCTTTTGCCATTTCTTCTATGCTGGAATATCTCAATTTACTTGAGTATTTAGACGAGAAAGAGATACTGTGCTTCACCTACGATAGCGCAGGGACGGAGTGGGTTCACCTGCGCCGGGGAAACCTGCGGGAAGCCGAGGAGATATGGATCGGGCGGCGGCGCAAGGTGTATCTTGCTAAGGTGGCGAGTCTGGACTTGGCCGGAGAGCTGGAGATGGCCCTGTGAATATCAACGTTATTCGGTACACAGACGACACAACGCTATCCGGGGCAGTTGCCAAAGAGTTTGGCAGCCTGGAGATTGCCATCATTGTCAGCGGTGTCTACAGGATGACAAGGGCGGTCGATTCCCCGTACACAATCGTCGAGGACGGCCGAGCGTGGCGCAAGATCACCCTGGGCATGGTTGCCGATTTGCTTCACGGAACGGCAAGTATGTCAAAGGTGAAGCGGATCCTGAGGGAGATGCGCGAGAAGGACATCCTGCTCCACAAACGGGGCGGCAAGGGTTCCCCGTCGCTCTACGCTGTTAACGTGGCGCTGATTAACTCAATCATTGACGCCGAAACAGACTGGAAGCACAGGGGAGATCCAAAGGCGGAGCAGCAGTTGCGGCAAGAGGCCGTTGATGCTCTTCATTATAGTGTGGGTCAAAATGACCCCCATGTGGGTCAAAATGACCCACAATATATTAGTATAGATCTTATAAATAATACTAATAAAGATATTGTGGGTCAAAATGACCCTACTATGGGTCAAAATGACCTTAGTTCCACCGGCGATCCGCAGGCTCTTCGAGAGGCTTCGGATCGGGTTAAGGGTATGTTCTCGTTCATGGGCGCTCGGCCGGTGGACGTTGCCCTCACCGTCAGCGAGGGGTTGCACGATCTCTTTGTGGCCTACGCCGAGGTGAACAACACGAAGCCGCACCGTATCCCGGTGGATAAAGCTGTTGTGCTTACGGATTTGTTTTTCCTGGACAACCTCTCCGGCCCGGAGCTGCGCGAGCTGTATTCCGGCGAGGGGAGCTGGTGGGCGACGATGGCCGAGAGCTGGCGACGAGAGGGTAAGCCGCATACCACGCATATCTCCCAGACGCTTGATGATGCCAGAGATTGGGCCGAGGCCATTGCGACTGATAGCCCTGTAGCTTCCGGCAAGGCCGAGCAGGCGTGGGACGAATTCTGGGCGGCCCGGCGCACGGCCGACCTGAACCGCAATTGGGACTCCCCGGACGAAACGGGGCACGAGAAGCGCCGTCGAGCCGGAATGATGGCTGCCGGGAATAAAGACTTGATTACCAATTACAACCTGAACGAAAAGAAAGCCGCCTTTATCAAGGCGTACAACGAATGGGGCGATGATGGAGACGATTAGCAACATAGAGGCGGAAAGGGCGTTGATTGGCTCGCTCCTGGTAGATCCGACGGACATACCGATGGCCGCTGACAATCTCGTGCCGGACGACTTTTACCACCTTCGCTGGCGCAACGCTTTTGTTGCGATGGTTAAGTTGTACAACGAGGGGGTGACGGACATCGACCCCATCGTCGTTGCCGACAAGGCGACGAGCGTTCCGGGCGACGATACGCTCCAGGGTATCATGGACGCCATGTCCATTGGCAACAACCTCATGACGGAAAACTACGTCGAGATTGTGAAGGATACCGGACAGCGGCGCAGCGTACTGGAGATGGCCGAGCGTCTGGCGCAGATGGCTTTTGCAGGCGAGGAAGGCATCGAGGAGATGCTGATCGCCGCCGGAAAACGGTCGGATGCCATTCTCCAGCGCGAGGATGACATGATGCTCAGCGCCGACGAGATGATGTCCAACATTCTTGATAAGGCTCTGGACGCGGCCGCCAAGGGTGGGGTTGCCAATATTACCACCGGCTTCGATGCGCTCGACGAGGAGTTTACCCGTATCCGCAGGGGCGAGCTTGTTGTTCCCGCCGCTCGCCCGGGGCACGGAAAGACGGCCCTCATGGTATCCATGATGGACCGGATGCTGGATGCCGGTCTGAGAGTGATGTTCTTCTCCGCCGAAATGCGAGCCGAGGACATTGGCGGGCGATTGCTCGCCTATCGTTTATCCCGGAAATTCGGCGTGAACGTAAGCAGTCGCGACATCACCGAAGGGCGCTTGCGCCAGGATCAGTGGTCGAAAGCCAATCAGGCAATGGGCGAAGTCAGTATGCTCAAGAACCGATTGACCATCAATCGCACCTTCGGCCTGTTTACGCCGGGTCAGATCCGTAACAAAATTAACGCTTACGAGCTGCGGCACGGCTGTAAACCTGATGTGGTGTTCATTGACTACATAGGTCTCATGGATGCCGATGAGCCGACCAGAAGCGCACAGGAGCGAGTTAGCTCCATCACCCGCGAGTTGAAGAAGATGCCCTTAGAGATGGATATCGCCATTGTCGCGGCCTCCCAACTTAACCGGGCCATCGAGACACGGGCAGAGAAGCGACCTGTGCTATCCGACCTGCGCGACTCCGGCTCAACGGAGCAGGATGCAGATCGTATCTGGTTCATCTACCGCTCAGAGCTTTCCGGTAGCCCGGATGCGCGTCCCAATATCGCCGAGGTGTTCCAGGAGAAGATGAGGGAAGGCCCAACGGGTCAGTTGGAGTTATATTTCAGCGGCACGGGCGGCTTCCGGCCGCTGGCGAAACGCAACATACCACTTAACTCGGAAGAGGTGTGGAGCGACGAATTACAAAGCTGGCAGCGGGAGCAATCCCATGCTGCCTACACAGCAGGAGAGTACGATGACATTTAGATACGACAACAAGCCGCGACGGGGTGAAAAATCCTTCATCAACGCGCTGGCGCTGGCTCGTTTCGCAGCGGGCTTCTCGGTGGAAAACGGGATCTTTCCCACCACCCGAGATGTGAAGGGCGGGGTCAAGAAAAAGGGCTTTCGCTCCACGTCTCAGATTCACGACAGCGCGATGATCCTGGAGATGACAGGGCTACTTGACGCTGACGGTCGTCGGCGCGGGCACAGTCTGATCGGATCCTACATCGCCATGCCTAAAAACTATTTGATCGGCGCGTTCTTCGGCGGTGAATACAGCGACCTGTTCATTGGCTACGATTGCCACGAGCGGACAGAGGAGATCAAGAAGTCGTTTCCGCTGTCCGATTGGTCCATTGCTATTCCAAAGCCATCCAATCCCCTCTACGCCATGCGGGAAACAACCATGTGGCTTTCATCCAACCACACCGCCTCCGCCGCCGTCGTTACCGGCATCCAGGAAGTAGCCGTCCCCGCCATCGCGCTGGGAATAGATGTGTACCACCCAGACGTACTGCTAAAAGCGAAGGAGTCCCCGTATGCCAAATACATCAAGGATTAAACCATTACTGAAATGGGCTGGGAGCAAGTACAAGCTGATCGATCGGCTTTTGCCGCACTTCCCTAATAATATGGATCGGTTGATTGAGCCGTTTGTCGGCAGCGCGGCCGTGTCTCTCCAATTCCCTCAAATTCGAGGGGTCGTCGGCGACCAGAATATGGCCCTGGCCCGATTCCATGCTATCGTAGCCGGTCTGGAGCCGCGAGAGATTCTGCTCCAGGCGGCGCAACTGGACAAGCAGTACAACCGCCTGCACATGGAAGCGAAGCATGAATTCTATTATGCCATGCGAGACGAGTTTAATGGGCATGTGCGCCAGGAGCGGGAGACTGGATCATCTGACCGCATTCGTACAGGTATGTTGCTGTGGTTCCTCAACAAGAGCTGCTACAACGGCCTGTGGCGCGAGAATCGCGCTGGAAAGTTTAACGTCCCTTTCGGGTGGCGCGAGTCCCTTAACCTGGCCGGTCACGATGTCGAGTCGGTGCATAAGGCGCTCCAGAACAAATCTGTCGTCCACGCCGATTTCACAACCACGATCCGCCGCGCCTGGAGGGGTACGGATGTGATTTATGCCGATCCCCCGTATCACACAGAAAGCGGTGCGTTCACATCCTACACCGGCACGTTCGGCGAGGAAGAGCATCGGCAGTTGGCGGCCGAGCTGCGCTCCGCGTGGGAGAGGCGTGTCACCATCATTGCCTCCAATTCCGACACAGAGCTGGTGCGGGAGCTGTATGGCGATTGGGCATCAATGATAGAAGTGGAGGCACCCACGTCCATCTCCCGCAACCCGGATAGTCGGGGCATGAGAAAGGAGCTGATCATTGTTGCCAAACACACTTGATACGACCGTATATGAGCGCAGGGGAAACGTTGTGAGCAAACATGACACATTGGTCACGCAGGCGCAGAAAGCCGTAGAGCGACAAATCTCGGCCAGGATGATGACGATGACCGATTACGCCAGAAAGATTGGCGTCAATCCCGGCCTGATGTCCATGTTAATGACAGGGGGAGTGCTGCGGCCGTCGTTGGCAAGGGCGCTCGCTCGCGAAGGTTTGATCGTGCTGCCGCCGGAGCCGGTAAAGATGACACCAGCAACAGCCGCTGTTATACTAACTAGCATGGAGCCTAAAAAGATTAAGAAGCCGAAGAAGAAATCGACAGGGGCGCGTCGGCCGCGCTTTGCGGCGCTTAAAGACGATCCGGCAGCGGCAGCGGCGGCTGTGCTGCGGAACATGACGCCGGAAAACGCGGCGGAGTTAGTGCGTATCGTAAACGAGGTGCTAAATGATTGATAGAGAGATTCTCAAGAATCTGGAGTTGTACTTCGAGCGTGACGATAGCTCGTATCGCCTCTATGTTCAGGCGGTTATGTGCTACACTCGCCTAATGGATATCACGTTGTTCTCGCGCAAGTCAGACCCTGAGTTGCACCGGAAGGCGGCCCGTGTAACGGGGAGGGCAATCAAGCGCCTGGAGCGGCGCAGGGGAACGGTAAAGAAGAAGCAGGAGGAATACTATGAAATTCTCGAAAGAGGAGCTGGAGGAGATATTGACACGTCCGGGGTACGAGTTGGAACCGGTGAAGATGCGTAAGCGGCCGACTAAGGAGCGTGGTAGAGGGGCGAGAAAGCGCCCGCTGGCCGACTCGAAGCGGAGCGTTACCGTGATGGGCAAGTACACCCGCTCCTACGCCATGACGGTACTGGAACCGGCTGTGGAGCGATACGAAATCATTGGCTGGAAATTCATTGACTCCTATATGGGGAGCGTCCCTGTGCACTTCCTTGTCTACCAGACAAGTGGGAACCTTTTAGCCATTACAATCGACAACGAGATGATTGGCAACCAACCTGCAAGCGACATGGCATTCTCGGCCGATTTCTGGAACGGGCCGCGCATGGAGTATTTGCGCGTCGTCTACAAGCGGGAAAACCGATTCTACACTTACGAGGAGAAGCCGGAGATGACCGGCATCCTGCTTGTGGGTGACTTTACTGGCTCCCGATCAAAGACGGAGACGCTGTTTCACAACCGCCTGGAGTCGCTGCTGGCGACCGGATCTGTGGAGTGCTTTATTTATGAGCCGTGCCCGGTGCGCTATCCGGGCATTACGTATACGCCGGATTACGCTGTGTGGGAAGTGTCTCAGACCATTTATTATGAGGTGAAGTCCGGCCGAGATGTGATGCACTCACGGAGATCGTCGTCGATAATGATGCGGGTGATGGGCGGGCAGTTTCAAACCGAGCAGGTTAACTTCATGTTTGCTACGTACAAGCAGGGGGATTGGGTCATTCGCCAGCCGCCGATGATGAACAAGTTTAAGTCCCACCCTCAGCTAAAGTAGCCTTTATACATTCTCTATAGATGATTGGTGCATGTTGGTGTACCATACCTGTGTCGATGATGCCCCAGCCGATGAAAAAGCGCCCAGACAACTCGTCTGGGCGCTTTTGATTAAATGATATCGACGGTTATTTCTGACTCGATTCTACCCTTGTAGTAGTAGAACCCAATCCACACGCAGCCGACCGGCTTTGGTTTACCACCACGCTCAATGTGCCATCCGCTGTTGCCGACGCCATACTCTTCTTTGTACGTCGGGGTCTGGATGTGCCACTGAATATCCAGAAAGGCACGGCCGCTCTTGGAGCGTTCCCGCTTGATAGGGAATACCCACGCCTCGTGAATATGGCCTGTGACCACATACTTTGCATCCGGCCACACGGCCGCCCGGCGAGAGGGTTGAATCGTACCCTTTGTGACGGGGCCGCCGCCGCCGGAGCCGTGAAAGTAGCGCAGGAGATCGCGCTGAATCAGCTTCCCGTTCGGGTCACGGAAGTCAAGATAGAGACGGCCGCCGTAGTAACCGGTCAGCGCCCGATCTTCCATGTTTGGTGTCTCCTGGCGGAGACGATAGGAAAAGTTGCGAATCAGATCGACCTGATTGTGCTTGAGGATAGACGTTTCGTGGTTCCCCTTCCCTAGTAAAGCGACCTGCCTCGCATACGGTCGCCACCAGTCGGCCGCCGTATAAACCAGCGCATCCAGATAGTCGTTGACCATATGCTCCGGCCGTACATCTTCGGGGTTGCTGCGGTTGTCGTACCGGCCCTGCATGGCGCAGAACAGATCGCCAACAGACATGACGGCTGCATCTTCGGCTTTCGCCTTTTCCAGCGTCCGTGTCAAAAATAGGCGATCACACTTTGGGTTGTCCCAATGCGGATCGCCTAATTCACACAGTCTTTTACCCCACCCTTCCTGAACGTTGTGGAACGTAAGCAAGTGGCTATCACGCCACTTCTCTATGCTCCAGTAAGGTTTGTCGCTAATGATGATACCCCACCTTGCGGCCCGTCGAGCGTGGCCCGACTACCGCTTATTTACCCCCCTCGTTTACCGTGCCGTTTTTCGCAGACTTATGCGATTTCTTGAGGCCGATAAGTGCGGCGTCCACGCCGCTGTCGCCGATGAAGCAGCAGACGGGGGAAATTTCATCCATCTTCTCCTGGGCCAGAGACGAATCGGCTTTGACGCCCTTCTCCATGTCCAGCCCGCACAGAACCTGAAACTCCTCTGTTCGGAGCAGTTGGCCAACAAGGGCATAGCTCGCAGCGCGTGGGTCAACGATGGGCGGTATGGATCGATAGTGCTTTGAACACCAGACTTTATTTACATTGATATCAAGGGCCATTAGCACCCCGCCTTGTTGATGGTGTTGTTTCCCTGCTGACCGAGTGGAATCACTTCGGCCGCCCAGGAAACCCACCCATCCCTGTTTTCCCAGCGACAACGCGGCATCCCTTCCGCGCCAAAATACTTTTCAACCCATGCCCCGTCCACGATCCACCAAACTTCGTGAACATTATGGAAAGTGAGGCCGGATTCCGGCACAGTATACTGCGAATGGAATTTTTTGTAAACCCTTGTCGTCGTCTGGGTGTAGCGCGGCTTACTCGGAATGGGTTGGCAGTTGCCGGAGTACAGGAATGTGACCGTCTCTGTGGCGGAGTGCTCCTGGCCCTCGTATGGGTCAGATACCATCCAGGGTGCGGCCGTCTCCACTTTGTACATTTCTCCCGGCGCGGGGGACGTGTCCTCTACGAGCTTGATCGGGTTGGGAAGCCACTTCTCGTAATTGGAATTTTTTGTGAGGTACACATAATTATCTTCCCGAATCATCTGCACCCGCTCGTCTCCGCCACCCCAATTGTTCTTGCGGATCACAATGTCGCTGTGCGTCTGGCCCTCCGGTGGCGCGTAGCACTTGTGGTATGGATAGGTCTGGGAGCTGGGTGCTTTGGGCTTGTAGAAGATTGCCTCAAGCACGTCGGAGCCAACGATGCCGTATCGGGAATTGACGGTGGCGATGTCACCCACCCAGGGATCCATCATCCAGAATTCCGCATCTCCGGTGTACCCAACTAGCAACACCCAATGCTGATCCTCCGGCAACGTGTCCGGGTGGAAGTCCACCCGAGCGGGGACGGGAATACCGGCGTCGAGCCACTCGCGGACCTTCTGGCGCATCTGTGGATTCCCCCGCGTCATGTAGCTGTGATACTCAACCCGTGACGGGTAAGCCGTGCGAAGTGCGCCTGGCTGAATAAACTGTGCGCTGAATGCACCCATGCGAACGAAGTGATCGTTCTCCAGATCCGGGTGGCGGGCCGTGAGGCCCATGTGCCTCCCCATCACATTGTAGGCGACCATCAGGCAGCCGAATTTGCCGATTGTAACGCCGTGACCCGTATTCTGGCCGAGTATCTTCCCGCCCCATCGGGCATCACGCTGAGACAGCGGCTCCACATCAATCAGTACATCGGGCTGAATGGGTCCGGGCGGAGGCGGCGGCTCTACCTCTTCCGGATCGTTGAACCAGCGCACATCTCCCCAATTCGGGGCAACGACATAGTAAAGACGGCGCTGCCTACTTCCGTCCATCATCTCGGCCGCCATGTACACGCGCTTCACGGCTCCGCCGTCGGTGACGATATCAAACTCGGAGATGACGGGAATAAAGCCGTCCTCAAAAATAGCCTTCATCAATGCCGCTTCCGTGTTGACGCGGATGCCACATGATTTCTGAGTATCAACCGACTTGTCCCACGCCTCCTGTTGCCAGCTCGTTTCGATGGGGAGCATGGGCTTCCTCTCCTCAACAGTGTATGTGGTATTGAGGACGTACTGGCCGACGGGTTGGATAAGTTTTTGGGCCAGGTCGGCCACGTTCTCGAATTTGCCACCCAGATACCAGATGGCCGCCCCCTTGAAGTTGGGGTAGCGCATGTAGTTTGACATCACTGTGGGCAGGTTGAGGTCGGCAATGGCCGCAGGTGGAGCGGGAACCCACTCCTGACGCCATCCAAACTCCGTAACGGCGAATGATGGCCAGCCGATTTTGTACTGGTCGCACGCTTTGAGCATATCCTCGAAACGGCCGATAAGGTACGGGTAAACCCCATCCATGTTATCGGACAGCGAGTATTCGTGAAGCGCGATACCGGTTTCGTCCGGGTTCTCGGCCATGAATTTCAGCATGTTGATCATTGACGGACGTTGCCACATCTCCGGCTCCGGGTTTCCCGGCGCAAAGCCGTATAGCATTACCCGATATCCATCGGCGAGTGCTAGGCGGAATATCTCGACCCCTGCAATCGCCAGGTAGTCGGAGATGTGCATGTTGTCGTATATGTACTCGTCGGTGACTTCGCCGCGCACCTCGTTCCAGACGATGATCCATACGTCGTCTCGTTGCGCCTTTACTTCCGGCGGCATCTCCTCCAGGTAACGCGCCCAATCCTGTCGGGCGGCCACAACCGGGTCGGTGGTGTAGTTGTTGCCGGGAACGGGGTAGGTGGTCGTGCGCCAGGCGATGAAATGGTCTTTGTGTGGATACTGCTTAGCAGCCATCATGGCGTCATAGGGAGACACGTCGGCCGCGACGACAGTAATGGGAAGTCCGGCCTGGGCGACGGGAAGAATGTAATTTTCGTTGATGCCGCGAGCGTTGCCGCCGCTGCCGAGGTGGAAGCCAACGTTGGGATGTACAGTAATCATGGTCACTCCTTAAAAACAGCCCTCGCGAGGAAAGGGAAAAAACCTCGCGAGGGCTTACACAAAGGGAGAAGGGGAAATAACAGGCTACTCTTGCGGCTGCTCCTTGAGCTTGCCGTACCAGTATTGACTGGTTGTAAATACCATGATCAGGATGCCAGTAAAGGCTTCATACGTAAAAGCCGTTTCGCCCAGCACAATCTGATCAAAAACGCCGTCTGCAACTGTAATGAGGACGGACAAAAGAAGGTTTACCACAACGGTCAGGGTCAATGCACCAGCGCCTTCGAGGTTTAGCTGGGCCTTGAGGTAGTTGATCAGGCGAACGGCCCCGACGGGGGAGTCCGCCGTAATCAACAGCGGCAGCACAATGGTGCTGATAAAGGCCACAATGTAGGGCCAAATGGCTTGAAAGTCCATCATCTATCTCCTTTGAAATTATCCCACCAACCCAGCCGAGCGAGTGAAATATACAGATCGATGGCCGCCCGAACAACGGACAGGCCAACAAATTCAGCTTTCATCGTTAACAACAGCGGGGTTGTCAGTGAGTAGACAACGCCGCTTACTATTCTAAACAAAGCAACGCGCTTTGTAAAGCATGTGAAGTCATCGACCCCACTATCACCCGTCTCTCCAACATCGTTCGCCCGTATATACACGATCCCCTCGGCGATACTGGACACGAGTGACAGCGCGGCGTGGACTCCGGCAATCATATCTTTCATTCGACAGTCGCCTCCAACCGTTTTAATATTACCCTGATCCTTTCACTTGCCTCGGTCACGCGCTGAGCGCCTCTCCCCGCACTTTTTCTGGCCGCGTGAATTCTCAGGAATAATACCACAATATCGTTTGTTTCGTTACCAGCATCTTTGACGACATCGTTAGGATCGCGATCATTTTCGATTGGCCGCACCATTTCCATTTCCGCTCTCCATTTTCTTTACAAAGGCGTCGGTGATGCGACTCGCAACAGCAATTGTTTCGGACGAATCCTTTACCGCTTGCGTAATAGACTCCAGGGCGGCGGCAACTTCCTGGAGCGTATTGATTAGCAGCGCCCTGTCCACCCTGCCCTCGTCAATGCGCTCCTTGCGCAGCAGCGCATTCTCGTCGTTGTGGCGGCGATTATCTTCTCTCCAAAGCCAAATCACAAATGCGAGAAGCACAAAGGCGCCACCTTGTTCAAGAAGTGAGGGGATCAGGGTTTCCATGTTGCGTCTTTATATCGTTGATAAACCTGCCTGCCAAGCACCGTTTCCGCATCATCGGCCGGTATGTGTATCGACGACTCTATGTTGTGTAGATGGTCAATACCGTAGGCGATTAAATCGTTGCAGGCGTCCACCGTCACTTGTTCGATATTGCTAAAATCATGTTCTATTTGCGGCATATCCAGAAAGGCCCACACCCGCGCCATACTGGCCTTTGGGTGTGTGCACAGCTCGTCGTAATCGACAAGCAACATATTTTTGCCGTGACCGCGATTGATCGCATCTCTGAGGATGCGAATGGACACGCCAAGCGGCTCATCTTCGCCGAGCCAAACTGAGCATCTCCCCTCAACATCCAGCATACGCCCGTATTTCGACCGCTGCTGAGGCAAAACATTGTGAATGTTGCTTCGGTACAATTTCTCGAAAGAAGCCAGCACAGAGACTATTTTGCGCACAGGTACAATAATCTTCACCTCTTGGCGCAGTATCCATTGCAGTCTGTCAATTTGTGCGGGCCACCCCCTGGAGTGTTCGAGGATGACGGGTTCCACAACGTGCTGGTAATACCCCATCATCATGCCGCCCAGGGTCGTTCTCAGCTTCTCGCGGGCCGACGAGATGTCCTGCTTGTGCTGTGGCAACTCGTACCATGTCCCCATCGTGCGCTCAAAAAGTGTCGGCAATGCGGATTGGCCGAAGCAATGCACATCCTCGTGCTGGGCCATAATATTCGATAGAAGTGTAGAGCCGCTTCTGGGCAGGCCGCCTAAAAACACAAATTTCCTTTCCATCCCTACTCCTTATGCATACAGTATCTCTGCAATCCGTACATGAGCGACCCAGCGCACCGTGTCCCCGCCGCCGTCCGAGTCGCTCACCTCGATGCCGAGAGCATCGTTCGCATCATCCGCAACGGCCCGGGCGTCAAATGACACATCATCCGAGTCGTCGATAACGGTGACGGCTGGCGTCCCCTTCAACGCTGTCGTGCCGCCATCGTTCTCGATGGCGCCCGTGATTTTGTAGGCGAATGTCTTTGCCTGACCGGCCGTCGCGCCAACAATCAGCACCTCGAAAGCCCAGGCCGCATCGCTTCGCAGTGAGAGTTGTGCGGAACCACCCGCGAGAAGCCTGCGCCACGTTGCGTCCGAGTGGGTTTCCTGAGCAGAGACATTTGTGGTAAATGTTTGCGCGTCCCCGACTGATGCGAATTTACCGGCGCCGGTCACGAGTTGATTGATGCCGTCGGACCAGCCATCTGTTCCCAGCACGACGGAGTTGAGCGCATCCCCCGAAACCTCATTGGCATACCCGCCAAGAATAACGGAAGCTGTAGCGCCACTTTTTATCGAGCTGTAATAGCTACCAATAATAACAGAGCGAGAGACAAGGTTCTCAATGGTGGAGTAGTCGGATAACATAATGCCATTGAAAGATCCGCCCAAAATCTGCGAGGCGCTGCTAGAAGCAACGAGGCTTGTCTGGCCGCCGTCTATAACGGACTGGATCGAGCCAATGATGACGGACTTGTCTGCGCCGCCAGCGTTACCTATGTAATTGTCAACCCCGCCAAGAATGACGGACTCTTCCTGATTGGTCCCAAATGTGTCTGCGGATCGATCCTGAAACTCAAATGCCCCCGCGCCCCTTGCTACTCCATCGAAGTTACCCAGTCGCTCCCGCGCCGTTATGAACAGCTCCGATCTATTGTACCCGGAGAAGTTGAGTCCCAATCTAAACTGCGCCTTGCGAGAGGCGTGTGTGGGGTCCAGCCAACCGATGCCGAGCGTACCCGCATCCTCGTCCTCTGTAGTAGTGGTTTCGGCCTGAAACAGAACGTCCGTTCCAAACCCGGCCGCAGGTGTACCGGATGAATTGTGCCCGACGGTGATTGCTGTGGAGAACTCGTCTGTAACCGCATCTTCGGCCGTGAAGTCATTAAACCCACCGCCAGCGATAGACTCCCATGTCGGCGACAGGTCTTTCAGCATATAGACAACCTGCGTATCCTGCTGATAGCCTATTTTGTTCACATCTTCGGATGCCAGGGACTCGGCGGCTCTCGACGCTGCGTCTGACCATATCCAATGGAAGGGCTGGTGGATGCCGTTCGACTCGGTTAAGGTGCTATGCTTGCTCATTGATTTTCTCCGCACGAATCTTCGCACATGCTATTGGCGATCGCAACCGCCTGATCGTTGTCAACGTCCTGCTCGTCCATAATCTCCGGGACTTTACGCGACACACAGTCGCTCTTGGACTCCCCTTCCTGACGACACTTTGGCGACATGACGATAGCGCGAGACTGGCCGGATATAATCAGCTTACCCTTTCTTACCCTTTGCTTTAGGTCGCTCAGGATTATCATCAGCCTGTACATCGCTACCTCTCGATATGACACTCGATATACCGAAGGAAAACCGCCCATCCGGTGTACCGATGTGCGTGATGGCGGCGGCGATGCGCCCGTCTTTGGTTAGCCCGGCCGTCGCCATTAGGTGGAATCCCGTCTCCCTTGCGATCTCGGAGTACATTTTCGCCGCATCGCTCGCTTTATCTGCCATTATCTCATCGACACTCAACTCTTTTATTGTCATTTGCGCCACTCCATGTTTGTTTTATGTAGTATAACATACAACAGCACAAAAATTCAATTGCGCTATTGCTGCCGCTTCCCGCTCTCCAGCCTCTCCACCTTTGCTGTCAATTCCTGTATCGCCGCAATCATCGGTGCGACGAATTCGTTGTAACGCAGGCCATACGTACCTTCGCCATGAACATAACCAGCGAAGTCCGATATCCCCATCTTATCCATCACGCCCTTCACGTCCTGGGCAATGAGACCATAGTGGGGGCGTGTGTGCCTCTTGATGTGGACGCGCTTTTCTTTTTGCGGTTCAGCATTGCCATTCGCGTCCGCGCCAATATCGACCTCATCTTCCTCGATAATGGTATCTTTCCACAAATACCTCACTGGTCGCAGATTGTTAATGAATGCAAGTCCAAGATCGCTATCTTCCACATCTCTCTTTTCGTTCTTGTCTGACGTTTGGATCGTGCCGTTTGTGGCGTAGATGTCATCCCACCTGCTGCCAATCTCGCCGACATCATAGGAGTTGTCGTTCCCCGGAATGATATTGTTATAAAATGCCGTCTTTTTTGTCGGGTAAACACGGATAGCATTATCGTTGAACGCATCCCCGATAAACAGATATGTAAACGAATTGTCAGCTCCGTCAGCAAGTGCGCCAATCTCAATCAAAAAGGCATCCCCGGTGGAATTAGAAACGCTTGCAGTCATCATCGGGATTGGAATACCACCAGCGGTTTCGCGCGTGTTCGTGAACAATAGTCGCGGAGTGCTTCCAGCTATCTCGACGACGGTTGTACCCGCCGCCCATGACGGTACGCTCGTTACACCACCAACTCCCAATTGGCTTGCCACAAACAAGTCGGATGACACATACGCATCACCAGTTACATCCAGCTTGTAAGATGGTGTGCCCGTGCCAATCCCCACACGATCGTTGCCAGCATCGACAAATATCAGGTTTGGCTCCGCGTCACCTTCAACACGAAAGTCGATGTCAGCACCAGCTTCGTTTATGGATATTTCAGATGTGGCAACGCGCACACCGTAATTGTTGCCTGCTCTCAAGTCAATTTGATCTGTTGAGAACGCTATAAATGTATCTGTGTCATCACGGTGGTATATGTTGCTGGCAACATGCAAACTTGTGCCAGTCCTAATGTCGCCAAACACATCAAGCATATACTCTGGGTTAAGAACGCCAATGCCGACCGTGTTAAGCCCGGCATTGACAACCAGCATATTTGCGTTCCCACTAGACTCTACGCGGAAGTCAAGGTCTGCGCCAGAGTCATTTATCGTAACGGCCCCATCCAAGTCGATTGTACCAGCCACACCAACGTCCACCGACAGCGCCCCAGACGGGCTACCGCCACCACCGCCAACCTGTATTGTCCCTCCCGGAGTGATGAACATTGTTGGTGGTAATGCCACATCGCTCGCGAGTAGCAAGCCGTCACCAGTGACGGTCAGCTTTGCGGACGTTGATGGTGCTGCTGTGCCGATACCAACAACATCATTCAAGGCGTCGGCAAACAGCAAATTCTGATCTGTGTCCCCCTCCACTCTAAAATCAACATCTGCGCCAGACTCGTTGATTACCACATCGCCGTCCAGAGACACGGAGCCAGTTACGTCCAGTCCGCCGGAAAAGATGATAAGCTGCCCAGTCATTGTGTCTCCGGCCTTCTCCACCCAAATATCACCGGCGCCACCGGCGGCAAGGCCGAGGTTGCTCCGCGCTACAGCGGCGTCGGCGAGGTCGCCTAGGTTGCTGGCGATGGCGAGGGCGTTGGCCTGGGCGGCCGTCACCCCATGTGGATTCGATGTGCTGGCGATATGGGAGTCGATCTGTGCGTGAGTGTTAACCCCGATGTCGGTCAAGTCCGCGTGGGATCGAGAGGCGAGGTCGGCGAGGTCGCTGACCGTCTTGTCAATCTGCGCCCATGTGTAGTCGTTCGCCTGAGCGACAACCGCACCGGTGCGGCCGAATACGGAGTCAACCGCTCCACCACCACCGCCGCCACCAATCTGCTCCCACACATTGTCTATAATTACATAAGTGAGGCCGGTGTCTTTCTCGTATGCGAGCGTTCCCTCATAGGGGGCGGGGAAGTTTGTCACTGATCGATCAGCGGAGTCTAAAATGTAAAGGTCGTGTACCTGTGTACGTCTCATGTTGTCACCATTAGTCCATTGTCATCGGTCACGATGCTGCCAAAGTCGTCTACGACAGGAATGGCCGGAGTCCAGTCTGGCGGAGAGTTGGAAATCATTATTTGCCCTGCGGCCGTCGCCTGGGGCACATCAATCTCTCCGGCGTTAATATGCAGGAATTCACGAACATCCTCAACATCGGCCTGGGCAATGGCCGTTGTAGATCCGGTCAGCTTGATGTAGCTAGACGCGATGGCGTTCCCAGGCAAGAGCGGCTTCGGCACCGTGATGGCAATCGAGTCAATCACTTCCGCTCCCTCAAGGGCGGTTAGGGAGTTGGTTGTGCCGTCAAGGTAAATGAGGACATATACCGCTCGCCCTGCGGCCGGTACGTATGATGTCAGGTCAACGGATGCGCCGTTGAATACTCGGCGATACCCTTCAATGGAGTATTTGAGCGGGTATAGTGTGACCGTCATGGTATCGTCGGCCACCGTCTTTAGCATCATTATAGCCGGTTGGAAAATCTTTACCGGGTCTGTGCCCTTCTCCGCCTCGCTGGGCCACTGGTGCGACTGTGCGTGAGGCCCGCTGTCAAGCGCCCCGCCATCGGCCTCTGTGTAGTCGGACAATTCATTCAGATCGTCCCATGTCCCTAGCACCTGGCGGATGAACGGTGGCTTTTCCGGGTAGCCTATCTTTACCTGCAATCCGGCTACGGCTGGAACCCGCTTGTTGAGAATCATGTAGATGGATTGTGGCTGATTCCAGTCGGCCGCCCATACGTAGTTGGGCCTGCTGGGGACACTCACCGCACCGTCAACGGTCTTGAGAACGGCAAGGACAAACTCGCGGTTCGGCTCCAGCTCCGCCATCGCCGCATCTTCTGTAATCGTGAGGATACGCACATTATCGAATGACACTATAACACCTCGATGGCTGTACCGGACTTCCCGGTTCCATGATTGAGCGTAATGTCAATCCAGCTTGTAAACGGCGGGTATGCGCCCAGGACCATGATACCACCAGGCTCGCCTGCGAGTATCAATACGCTGTAGTCGAAGTCGTTTGTTATGTTGCCCGGATTAACGCTCCCCGCAATAGGGATGGTCGAACGAACTCCAGCCGGAGCGCCTGGTACGGTGTCGTATAGCTGGGGAGCCTGTGTGGCCCGGTTACGCACGAGGTAAATAAGCCCAAAAGCATCCTCGACACCGGCTCCAAAGTGGTCTGTGCCCAGATCGTTGTTCATCAGGGCGAACGTTGCGCCGCCATCGGCCGAGGCCATTGCGTGAACAGGATCGCCGAGCGTGGCCGGGTTGTTCATCCGGCCGAATACGAGCACGTTGTCCAGATCGAGTCCAAAGGCGAGAGGGAACGCAACGCGCTCCACATTCTCGAATTCTGATTCGCTGGCATCGCCGAGCGAGTATTCATTGTTTACCGTGAGGGTGGACAAATTGACATTGAACAGACTGAGGGCCACTCCGTTCCACGCGGTTACGTAGGCTTGCGAGCCGTCTCCGCGAGCGACATCCATCCAGATGCCCTTGGTTTGTTCGGCTCCGATGCTATACACTCGGTAATTGTCATCATGGTTATCCGCTGGAACGCCAGTATCCGGCTCGCGGCCAGCGATAATGGTTGCGCCACCCGTGCGAAGCACCTGCGGCCATCCGCCACCCGTCCATGCATACCCACTCAGGTCGGAGAGAATCGGAGTTAAGCCGGTGATGCCGCCGATTGCAACTTGGGCAATACCCATCTGTGTCGATTCATCAATGCGAAACACACACGTTGCCTCGTCGCCCGTATCGCTGGATGCGGACGTTCCTGTCACCTCGTTGGCTTGAACGAGCGTCACCGATCCGCTTGATATGCCAGATGCAGATGTCAGCTCGGCCACAATCCCGTGCAGGTGGTTGAGAGCGTCGTTATTGCGAAAGAAGCAGACACTCTTTTCTGTATCGACAGGGCAGGCTGACAGAAAGTCCGCATCAACGGCATCGAGCAGGTGCGTTGTGCCAACTGACACGGCTCCGCTTAGACCTGGCTGCATCCGTGTGACGTGAAGCCCGGATGACGACTGGTGATAAACATGGCTTGTGCCGTCACTCATCTTTGAGATAGCGACACAAGTAGCATCATTGATATCTATCTGTTGCTCCGTAACCTGTGTAAACCCACCGCCACCGTCGTCCGTGAAGCTCGCAACCCACGTCCCACCGCTTCCGCCCGGGAATACAATGAAAAATGAGTCCTGATCAATTGGTCCGATGACATAGGTGGCCTGTGGCCCTGTAGGGATGGCCCCTGCCGACGTTGTGGATGCCAGTGAAATGCTATTTGTGCTCACCCCCGTTGCCGTAATCACACGCTCTATTTGTATTAGACTTACGTCATCGCGAGGAAGGGCGGCGATGTGGTAGTTATCACTCAGTCGGCACAAGGCGGCCACGTACCCAGAGTCAATGGTGATGCCGGAAAGATATGTCCCGCCGGTCGCAAGGCTCATGTATCGGTATCTGATTTCCGGGTCAGAACCCTCTCTATGTGTGAGGCCAAATATATCCCCACCAAGATACTCGATGCCGCCCGAGAGGGCGTGGTGATTGTTATCCCCGATGCGGGTGCCGTCGTACACCTCTCCCGGCGAAAGCTCTACCGACCACCCACCAGATCCGCCGCCACCAGACACGAGCGATACCCAGCTCCACGTAGATCCCTCGTCGTTTGTAAACAGAAGCCATGTGCGCCACTTGTCGTCGCCGTTCTGGTAGACGGCTAAAACGCAATGCTCGCCGGAGTTAATCAGAGATCCTTTGTAGGTGATGTAAGACAAGTCGGCCGGTGTCGGCGCTGG
>Ga0180432_10003500_pt1 | contig 22299 bp, 21 predicted proteins | sample SS_ome_10_FD_132414 | JGI IMG/M metagenome (GOLD analysis project Ga0180432, IMG submission 132414) | Hypersaline lake sediment archaeal communities from the Salton Sea, California, USA - SS_1_MS_2 metaG | ecosystem: Environmental > Aquatic > Non-marine Saline and Alkaline > Hypersaline >...
CAAGGCTGGGAACTCATCATTGGCACGCCTAAGGGGCGCGATGCGTTCTATCAAGTGTGGCGAGAAGCGCAGAAACGGCCAGACGATTACTTCTCACTGATGCTCAAGGCGTCAGAGACGGGCCTGATCCCGGCCGATGAGCTTGCTAAGGCCCGTGAAGCCATGAGCGAGGCCGAATACAACCGGGAATATGAATGCTCGTTCGATGAACCTGGCGTCGCGCAGTTCATCGAATCGAAAGACTGTGATGCGGCGGTGCAGCGTGACGTCGCGCGCGGTCAGCCTGTCGTGATCGGCGTGGACGTCGCGCGGTTTGGTGATGACCAGTCGTGCATTGTGGTCCGGTACGGTGACGCCGTGGTGGACATTCAGCGGTTCCGGGGCCTCGACACAATGCAGTTCGTCGGTCACATCGCGACAGAGGTCGAGCAACACAGTCCGCAACAGGTGTTTGTCGATGGCGTCGGCGTCGGCGGTCCGGTCGTGGATCGTCTGCGCCAGCTGGGTCACAAAGTCGTGGATGTCTCGGCCGGCGCAAAGGCCACCAACGATGCGAGATACTTCAACCTTCGCGCTGAAATGTGGGCACGGATGCGGGACTGGATCCGATCGCGGGGCATGATTCCACGGGATCAGGGCCTGATTGATGATCTGACGGCGCCGACTTACGAATTCGATCCATCCAACCGCATCAAGCTCGAGAAGAAGGAAGACATGAAGAAGCGCGGCCTGGCATCACCGGATGCGGGCGACGCACTGGCCATGACATTTGCCTATCCGGTGCAGGTCCGGCCCGAGTGGCGCGAACGTGCGGGCGGGGTCATGGTGAAGACCGGCAATCCACGCCTTGACCGCAAACGGAGTGGCAGAACGCGCGGCCCGCGTAGAATATTTGCCTAAGCGGTCTGGTATCAGCCGGGGGGGGTTAAGACGACACTATGGAGAATAATATTCCACGCCACGTCTGGATCATCACTGTCGACGGCGCACCCATGGCTCGCGTCCACGCTGAGACGGATGACGATCGCACCCGCATGGAAGGCCGCGCCAAGATCAAGGCCCGCACTTTTTCTCGCGCCAATCCGGGCGCACAAGTCCACATCGTTCACGAAGACACCAGACAACAGGATGACGCTTGATGGGCATGGGATCTTCAAATCCGTCGGTGCCAAAGGCCGAACCAATCCCGCAGGTGCCGCAGGAAGACAGCCCGAACACGCTTGAGGTCGAAAAGCAGGCGGCAACGTCGGCCAAGGCCCGCAACGGCGCAACCGCGCATCTGCTCACGCCTGGCAAGGATAAGGGCACAAGCTCTCCGATCCAGGGCCAACCGAAACAGTTGATAGGATGAAAAAATGGGCAAGGGGAGCTCGAAGCCAGCCACACCGGCTGCTGCCGCACCACAAGAGCCAAGTGCTACCGTGACAGACGCGGGTGCACCGGACGAGGGCAACAAGGCGATTATGCGCACGGTTGCGACAAACACCAACCCGGCATCGTCATCGCCTTTGGCTTCGGGCAGCCCGCCCGGCAATGCGCTGCTTGATGATCCGCGCCGCAAGACGCAGCAGGGCGCAACCAACTCACTGCTGGGGTGATCTGATGGGATTTGGCAAGAAGTCGAGCCCACCGCCCGAGGCGCCCAAGCCCGTGGCGACGGTGCAGAACGAGAACCGACCGGACGATGATCAAAAGCGCGGTGTGCCGATCCAGGGCCGTGCCAATGAGCAGGTTGCATCGAAGCCGCTGCTGACGCCAGACGCTGGCACAAGTGATGGCGTCGACTACACGAAGCGCAATAGGTATCTGTCTTAATGGGATTCGGCAGCAAGAAGTCATCGCAGCCGGCGCAGGCGCCGCGCGATACGCCATCAGCCGACACGTACGCGTCAAAGCCGGCTGAAGATCCGATCAGCAACCAGATCAACAACCGCCAGCCAACACCGGCCGGCGCAAAGCCTTTGCTTGGGCCGTCGGCATCCGATCCCAAGCAAAAGCATTATCTCCTAGGGTGATCCATATGGGCAAAGGCAGTTCTTCAAAGGCCGCAACACCGGCCCCGGCTGAGCCCGTGGGTGAGGTCAAAGGCGATCCAAACTACAAGCCACCGGTTGAACAGAACCGCACGGAAGGCTCGCCATTGGCCCGTCCGCTGCTCGCCCCCGGTGGCACGTCGACCTACGGCACACAGAAGAAACCGAATAACCTGATCGGCTGACGCACTTGCTCCCTCAATCACAGCAGGCCGCACTGCGGTTTGCGCTCAAAGCCAGATCGTCCCGGCAGAATTGGGACACGCTGTTTGAGCGTCTGGCGCTGATGTTCCTGCCGAACCGCAGTGGCTTCACGTCCGAGCGCACCGACGGCGAGGATCTTGAAGATCACCTGAACTCATCGGCACCAGCGTTGGCACGGCGTGGCCTCGCGTCGGCTGTGTCCACGATGCTGCGGCCGGCAGGGCGGCACTGGTTCAGGGGATCCGTAAAGTTTCACGCGCTGAACGCTGACGCTTCGGTGCGGCTCTGGCTCGATCAGGTCACGCAGATCATGTTCGATGCGATGTACGATCCGCGGGCGCGGATGGAGCCGAACTTGGCGATGTGCGACGACGATTTGGTTACGTTCGGCAACGGCTGCGTGCGCATGGGCTGGGACATTCGCGGCTCGCATTTGCGGTTCCGCACGCGCTCGATGACCAACACGTATTACGTGGTGGATGCCTCGGGCCAAGTGGTGGGCCTGATCACATTTGAGATGTGGACGCTGCGGCAGCTGATCGAGCGGTTTGGCAAAGACAAGCTCACGAAGCAGATGAAACGCGATCTTGACCAATCCAACCGCGAAAACGGGATGGATAAGGAGTATGAGCTGGTTCACATCGTCGTCCCGGTTTCAGACGCCAAGGCCATGGGAATGACGGTGCGCAAGCCGTGGTCGTCGCTCTGGATGTCGGTCACGTGCAAGGAATCACTCGAGGCGAAAGGCTTTGATTATTTCCCGTACCTGACGCCGCGCTGGGACCTGTCGACGGGCGAAACCTACGGCCGATCGCCGGCAATGGTGGCGCTCAAGGATGCACAGCTTCTCCAGGCCATGACCGAGACGGTCATTGATGCTGGTGAGAAGGCGCTCAACCCGCCGACATGGGGATACGGTGACGCGATCTCTGGTCTTCTCGATCTGTCGGCGGGAGGATTTACGCCGGTTGAGGCAAGCTTTCCGGGCAATCAGGCGCCAATCAATCCGATCCAGCTTGGCACGCTCCCGCGCGAGATCTTCGAATTCATCAGCGTGGTCGAGGAACGGATTTATTCGGCGTTTTATCGGGATATTCTCGAACTGCCGTCGGCGCGGGACAAGGATCTGACGGCCACTGAGATCAACGCACGCCTGGATCAGTACATGCGCCAAGCAGCGCCGGTCTTCTCGCGCATTGAGCACAGCTACAACGCTCCGCTGGTCGAGACGGTCTACAAGATCCTCGAGATGAACGGCCAGCTGCCGCAGAAGCCCGACATGATTCAGATGGCGGAAGAGTACAGCGGCGAAGACGCGATTGAATTCGAGTATGAGAGCCCGATCAAGACGGCGCGCGACAAAGCCGAAGCGATGAAGATATTCGAAGGCATGCAGATGTTGGCCGGTGGCGCTGCAACGATGGGCGAACAGGCTGTGATGGCGGTGGCTGAAAACTTCAACCCGGATGCGTTTGCACGCGGCGTCGGTGGCATGAAGCTCGATCTTCCTGAATGGCTGTTTACGCCAATGGAAGAGATGATCGCCATGCGTCAGCAGCGGATGCAGGCGGCCGAAGCGCAGATGCAAGCCGACATGATCCAGAAAGTGGCACCGGGTGCGGCACAACTTGGCAAGCTCGTGCCGGAAGCGGCGAAAGCCGGACTGATCGATCAGGGACCAGATCAAGCGTTGTTGCCAGCACCCGAAGGCATTCCGTTCGAAGACATCGAAGGTCTAGCCGGAGAGATTTTATGACGGAGCTCAAGAGCTTCCGGAAATTGGCGCAGATTGCGCTCCTGCAAGAGATGATGGATCGCGTTGAGGCGGGCGAGTTTACCGAGCTCGCATTCATCGGGACCACACAAGACGCAGGTGCGGCGGCGCTCTGGACGGGCGATCTTGAGGCGGTGCGCCTCGGCGTGTTGGCCTTCCTCGTTGAGAGCGAGGATCTGATGTCAGCGTCGTGCGGCACGGTGCACTAGTCACGTGAAACGTTCCGTGACGCGCCATCAGGCGATAATTCGGCATGAGCATGAAAAGCTGGTCCGGCTGAGCAGGGCGTTCGGTCATGTCTATGCCACGGACGACGGCCGCCTCGTGCTGGATTATATCGTCCAGCAGTTGTGCCGGACTGACCAACCTGGCGTTCACGACAATCCCCTTCAAACGTATCACCGGCTCGGCAAGCGCGATGTTGGCCTGGCAGTCATGCGTTTGATCGAAGGCGTGACCCAAGAACCGGAGATTGACAATGAGTGAAGCAGCAGCGGTTGAAACGCAGGCATCAAACGCGGGGGGCACGGCTGGCGCCAACGCAAATTATGGAAACGCAACACCGGGGAGCCAGTCAACCGCTGCAAGCCTCGCCGATGGGAATACTGAAACCACGCGGCAAAATGGTGACGCTGGATCGTCGCAAGCGGGGCAACAGGGACAAGCGGCGGCACCGGGCAGCACCGAACAGAATGGCACGGGCCAAGCTGATCCATCCTCAATGGATTGGCGTCATCGGATGGCGCAGGGACTTAAAGAGGAAGACCGCGACGCGTTTATCAACGAAGCTTCGCGATCGGACAGTGAGACGTCTTTTGCGCAGCGGTTCCTGGATCTGCGGCGCAGCCAGTCGAAGATGATGCCGGTTCCTGATCCTGATAATGATGATGCAAAATCGGAGATCTGGAACAAGCTTGGCCGACCGGAAAAGCCCGATGCCTATGAGTTCAAGGCCCCAGAAGGCATTGAGGTGACGGATTCGGACAAGGCCGCATTCGACGACTTCAAGCCGATCGCGCATCGTCACGGCGTGACGCAGAAGGCGATGGATGAGTTTGTCGAGGCGCAGGCCCGATACAATAAGCTGGAGGCTGAAGCTCGTCAGGTCCGCGCCAATGATCTTGAATCCGAACGGCGCACGCAACTCAAGGCGGCGTGGGGCGGAGATTTCGAGCAGAACCTTGCAGTGTACAGCAATGTTGTGACGCACACTCTGGGCGGGCCTGAGAGCACAGAGCGCGAAGAGTTCCGCAACATGCGGCTCGAGGACGGCACGCTGGTGTCGAACCATCCGACAATTGTTCGCATGCTTACCAAGCTCGGGCGCGAACGTGTTGATGATGATACCGATTGGAATCCGATCAATCAGGATCGCAAGGTGGGCGCGCAAGAGCGCCTGAAGGCTTTGCAAAACGAGATGCTGGAAAAACGGCTGTCACCTGGCATGCCGGGCTATCCGCAAGAAGAGTTCGCCCGCCTCTACAAAGAGGTTGGATCGACACGGCGCCGAACACCGAACGATCGGTTTCAGCGCGCCGTCTAGTAACCGCCGTTCCCCGTGTTCCGCCGCGTTCCTTAAGGGAACGGAGCGGTACGGCCCGGCATGGACAACCGTCCACCTGCGTTCACTGAGCACACAGAACCCGGCTTTTCTGGTTGTCGCCCGAGCCCCGCACAGCGGTTCCCTTTGGCGTCAATCCCTTGCTCGCGTTCCTTAAAGGAACGTGAGCGTTCCGCCGTTCCTTCTCGCGCTCTCACATGATCCAAGGAGATATACAACCTGAGAGGGTGATATTATGGCTGCGCCATATATCGACGACGCGTTTGAAACGGCGTTCAACAGCGAGTTGCACCTGAACTACGAACAGGGCGATACGCATTTTCGCGGGCTGCTTCGCACGGATGGCGATGTGGTCGGCGAGAAAGTCCGCTTCCAGAAGCTGGGCGGAATCGAAATGACGGATAAAGCCGCGTACGGCGAGGTTCCGTTGTCGATCCCGGCGCACAGCTACGCAGACGCGGAGATGGTCGACAAGTACGCGCGTGTCGCCATCCAGAAGCTGGATCTGACAAAGCTGTCCACCAATGTTCGCCAAGGCTATGCCAAGCGGCTGGGGGATGCTGCCAACCGTCGGATCGACAACCAAGTTGTTGCCGCGCTTGATTCAGGCGGTGCAACAAACGTCATCAACTCGGGTGGCTCCGGCAACCTGACGCGGGCGATTGCGCTGGAGCTGCAAGAGAGCTTCAATGTCAACGAAGTCCCGGACGATGGCATGCGCTTTTGTGCCATCACGCCGCGGGCGCACTCGCACCTGATGACGATCACGGAATACAAGGACGCCGATATCATCGGTTTTGACGATCTTCCGTACAACTCTGGTGCACCGCACGGTCGCAAGTATCGCAACTGGCTGGGCATCAACTGGTTCACGACCAACCGCTTGACGGGTGCGGCAACCGCTGCATGCAAGATGTACGGCTGGCATTATTCCGCGGTCGGCCACGGCATCAACTCGGACGTCGAAGCCGATTGGGGCTGGTGCACGAAAAGCCAGATGTGGGACGGCGTGGTCTCGCTCTCGATGGGCGCCGTCGTGATTGATGATGCTGGCGTGTTTCAGATCCTCGTTGACGACACAACCGCAATCCCAAGCTAAGGAGGGGCTGAACCATGGCAGTCACGACACAGCTAAGTGACCAGTACAAGCTCCAGTATTCCTCGACGCAATCTGAGCTTGGAACGGTCTACGGCACCGAAGTTAAAGGCATGCTCCGGGCTGAATACGTCACACACACGCAGTCGGGCGCGGGCGATGCAACGTCATCGGTTGCGCTCTGCAAACTCCCGCCCGGTCGCTGCCGCCTGATCCTGCCGCTCTGCTACTTCTACATCAACTGGACGACGGCATCGGCAACGATCGACATCGGTTGGGATGCGTACACGCAACTTGATGGCACGGCTGTTGCGGCTAATCCGGATGGTATCACCGACGGGTTGAGCGTCGATACAGCTGACGTGTACGGCTGGGAAGAGCTGTCGGCGAATATCGGCGCCGGCATCACCGCCGATGTCGGCTATGCCAAGCTGTTCGACAGTAAGGAAGGCGTGACGATCCGAGCAACCAGCCAGGACACGGCGATTGCTGCCGCTGACGATCTGGCTGGCGTTATCGTTTATACCTGCGCTTAACACGGGACAGGCGGGGCTTCGGCTCCGCCTGACTTTCATATGGCATCTGGAATCAAGACATCATTCACTGGCACCGGCACGTCTGAGGTCTTCGTGACCGTCAACACAAGCGCGCTCTGCTACGCAGCGGATTTCACGACAGGTTCCGGTTCGGGGTCTGTCACGCTGCAAATGGAATCATCCACGGGCGATTGGATCGCGTGCGCTGCTGCCATCACGGCCGATGCGAATTGGGCGATCTTTGATGCGCCCTCAACCAACCCGCGCAAGTTCCGATGGAATTGCACGTCGCATTCGTCCGGCACAATCGCCTGCTATCTGGAGTAGACGCATGGGAATTCTTCTCTCGGCGCAACGCCGCGACTTTCACCGGGCCTACGCCACGCCTATTCGGGCCATGTGGCATTACTTCTCAGCCGATCACACGCTGTCGGATATGGCGTGCGACACGTACTTCCGAACCATGATGGGTGAACTGAAGCCCGGCGATCTTATCCACGCGATCGACAAAACCGAAGACGAAGCGATCCTGCGTGTTCAGTACCTGGACGATGAGCTGAGCAAGATCGGGGTCGCGGTCGAACGGCGCGTCACTTACGAGCCAACCACGGAAAGCGGCTATCAGATCCGCCACGCAGGCGGCCGAGGCCGCGGCACACGTTACCAGATTGTCGACCAGAACGGTGATTTGGTGGCGGATAATATCATGGGGCAGAAAGCCGCCATGCGGGCTCTCGAAGAGCTTGAAACGCGACCGGAGGCAGCCTGATGGCGGACGACTATTCGGTCACAGAAGGCTCGGGTCTGACGTTCGGCGCCGATGAGGTGTCGGGCGTCAAGTATCCACGGGTGAAGCCGGTGATTGGTGCCGATGGCGTGGTCACAGACACGTCAGCGGGTGCCGGCGCGGTTGATACCGGCACCCAGCGCACGACGCTGGCGAGTGACGATCCAGCTGTCGTTGCCCTGCAAGTGCTCGACGATATCAAGCAGACGGAAGACGCGGCGCATTCCACCGGGCACGGTGGAGCTCTGGTGCTGGGCGTGCGCCGCGATGCCAAGGCTGTGGGCGCTGATACCGATGGCGACTATGCCACGTTCAACCTCAACGCCAATGGTGATCTGAGGGTGGATGCTGGTGCACGGGGCGTGCCGAGCGTACAGCCAACCGTGACGGCCGGGGCATACACCGCAGGCGATATCCTGGGCGGTGAGATGACGATTGCCAATGCAGCGCGCGTGTCCGGTGCAGGCGGCAGCCTGAAGGCGATCACGGCGATTGTGGAAGACGACAGCGGGACCAACGTCTGGGCGGCCAACGATATCGAGGTGCTGATCTTCGACAGCAATCCGGCCGGCACGTACACTGACAACGCGGCCATGGCATTGACGGATGATGATGCAGAGCTGCTGGTCGCGGCTGTCACGCTGGATACGAAATACAAGTCGGGCAACGTGTCTGTGTTGTCGGCAAGTGGTTTTGATATCCCATATGTGTGTTCGGGCTCGAGCAGCTTGTTTGCTGTGGCTGTCAACGTCAATGGCCGCCAGCCTGCCGCAACCGATGCCATCCGGTTCAAGTTCCACCTGGAGCGCGATTAGATGTTTTCGCGCACGGACATCGTGAACAATGCGCTGGCGCATGTGTCCGAACACCGGATTACCGATCACGCGGAATCATCACCGTCCGCAGTCAAGGCCCGCACGGTCTGGCCTCTGGCGCGGCTCGAGGCGCTATCGGCCTATGAATGGGGCTTCGCGTCCAAGATCGTGAAGCTGGATCGGTCCAACACCACGCCGGTTGCCGAATGGCAATACGCCTATGACAAGCCTGGCGATTTTGTGCGGATTGTTGCGGTCTCGGACTGTTCGCAGTTTGACCGGGATAACGTCTTTTATCATTGGGCGGACAGGGATGGACGGATCGAAACCGACGCAGCCGCGATCTATCTGCACTATGTCTATGACCACGATACGGTTGGCAAATGGCCGGTGCACTTTGTCGACTACATGGCCGTAACGCTGGCCCAGCGTATCAATCCATCCATCACGACCAGCCAGTCAACGGGTGAGGCGCTGGCATCCATGAAAATGCGGATGCTCACAACCATGCGGGCACGGGATGCCCAACAGCAGCCACGCCGCAGGCCGCCGCGCGGCAACTGGATCCGGGCGCTGCGCTCGGGCGGCATGACGACCAGGAGCTAGTCCACTGGCATCCATCAATGCGCCGATCCTAAGCTTCAAGGGCGGCATTCTCGGCAAGCATCTGTGGGGACGTGTCGACGTTCCGGCCTATGCCGAATCGGCTGAGATCATGACGAACTGGCGCCCGACGGCGCAAGGCGTCATGACGCGGCGTCCGCCAACGCGCTATGTCGATACAATGCGGGATTCAACGTCAAAGGCGGTGATCTTCCCGTTCGTGTTCTCGACAACGCAAAGCTACATCGTCACCGCAGACGATAGCTTTTTCCGATTTTATATCAAAGATTCGCTGCTCACGATCCCGTCGGTGACGACAGAGATTGAAGAGGGCGAGTTCGACACGTTGCATCCCGACCTGGCGGACGGGTCATCGATCACGGCCTCATCTACGTCTGCTGGATCGGTTGCGAATCTGGTTGACGAATCCACGTCAAGCTACTGGCAGGCGGGCGGGTCTGCGACGGCAACGCTTGATTTCGACATGACGTCGGCCGTGACGCTGCGGGATTTGTGGATCTCATCGCCATCCTCGCCGACCAACCGGACGCCAACGGCGTTTACGTTTGCGGGCTCAAGTACAGGCGCATTCGCGGGCGAAGAGACGACTATTTTGAGCGTGACTGGTGAATCAAACTGGTCCGCGTCTGAGCTGCGCCGGTTCCGTATCACAACGCCTGGATCGTATCGCTATTATCGGCTCACGATGACGGCGTGCGAAGCCGGCACCGGGTCATATGCGATCTCGGAAATCTCGCTGTACGATAGTCCGTGGTTCGACAATTCGACCGGCAACGGCGTGATCACGATCACGGCCGGCAAGCTTTACATTGACAGTGATGGCGGCGGGTTCGGGATTGCCGAACAGGTGTTGCCGATCAACGAGGCCAGCACAGATCACACGCTGGTGTTTGATGTGGTGCACGGCCCGGTCAACTTGCGGATCGGATCAACGTCGGGCGGCGATGACCTGGCGCTGTTTGAAACGCTGCGCACGGGCCATCATCGGATCAGCTTCAACCCCGGATTGGCGGCCAACGCCTATATCCAGTTTTATCACTCCGCCAATGCGGGTCGCGTGATTGATGGTGTTCGTATCCTCAAAGCTGGCGCGGTCGGCGAAGCAACGGGCCTGCCATGGCTGACGCGGGCGGTGGCTGATGATGCCGCCCTGCAGGTGCCGCACCCGTACAGCGAAACCGAGCTCCCTGAAATCCAATGGCATCAGATTGGTGATGTGCTCTATCTCGCGCACCCGAACCATGAAACGCGGCGGCTCGAGCGCCGCGGTCACACATCATGGTCATTAACGCGCTCGCGGACCGAAGGCGGTCCGTTCCAGGATGCCAACACCGGGCCGATTTCATTGTCGGGATCGGACACATCTGGCGAGATCACGCTGACGGCATCGGATGATCTGTTCGTTGATAGCGATGCCGGGCAGCTGATTGCGCTGACGGATGGCGGCCAGTTGAAAACCAAGACCGCAACGGCGGTTGCGATCTCAACCGATGGCATCAAGGTCACGGGATCGAGCGGGGCTGCGCGGACGTTCAATATCCAAGTGTCAGGGACGTTTTCGGGCACGGTGCGTTTGCAGGAAAGCTCGGGCAACGAAAACAACTACGTCGATACCAGCCAGACATATACGGCCGCCACGAATGTCAACTACGACGACAACAAGGACAATCAGACGTGGTTCTATCGTCTGACCGTGGAGGCGTACACGTCCGGTTCCATCACGATGAAGCTGACCTATTCGGGTGGCTCATCGACGGGAATTGTCCGCATCGTCAGCGTGACCAATGCGACGAGCGCCACGGCCGAAGTGATCACGCCGCTGGCGTCGACCGACGCCGTGACGACGTGGAAACGGCAGGAATGGTCGGATACGCTTGGCTGGCCATCGGCCATCACGGGCGGATATGGTCGGTTCTGGTACAGTCGCGGCATTCAGGTCTGGGCGTCGCAATCGGATGACTTCACGAACTTCGAAGAAGGCGACGAAGACGATGAGGCGTTTTCATGGACGCTGAACCAGGAAAGTTCTGAGGGCATCCGGTTCCTGGATTTCATCGGGCAATTGGTGATCGGGACCGCAACGCGCGAGCAGATCGGAACCGGCAACACGCGATCCGAACCTGTTAGCCCGACAAATTTTCAGACGCTGCCAGCGTCAGAGGAGGGATCTGCGCCGCTCAAGCCGGTTCGTGCGGAAGGCTCGATCATCTATGCGCATCGCTCGCGCAAGAAGCTGATGCAATTCACGCAGACGCCGGGGGCCTTGTCGGACAGCTCGTTCACCTCGATTGACCTCTCAGAGCTCGCACCGGAACTTCTGGACGACAAGATTGTCTCGATTGCCATCCAGCGTGAACCGCAACGGCGCATTTTTGTGGTGCTCAAATCCGGGCGTATGGGCGAGCTTTTGTTCCGCCGCGAGATCGAGGTGACGGCCTGGAATATCTATGAGACTGACGGCCGCGTTGAGGATGTGCAAGTCATATCGCAAGAAGACGAGGATCTTGTGTACATGATTGTTCGTCGCAAGATCAACGGACAATGGAAGCGGTTTATCGAGCGCCTGGGGCGCGAGGATGTCGCGGAAGATTGGGGCCTGTTCCATCTCGACGCGTATCTCAGCCGGGCCATGACGGTGCCTGATACGTTGATTGAGCCGTCTGGTACGACTGGCACGATTACGGTTGAGGCCGATGATCCCGTGTTTGTCTCGGGCGATGTCGGATCGATCTTGTGGTTTCCGGTTGGCCGTGGGGAAATCACCGCTGTCACGGACGCTTACAACGTGACTGTGCAAGTCAGATCAGATCTTGATGAGGCACGACCCATCCCGTCCGGGCGCTGGGGGTTTGCCACCGAGACGTCGAGTGTGTCCGGCGCCAATCATCTGGAAGGCGCAACCGTGCGCATCTGTGGCGACATGATGGATCTGGGAACAGCAACGGTCTCGGGCGGCGCTGTGACACTGCCGCAGGCGTGCTCGATCGTGCACATCGGGTTGCCGGTCCGGTCGCGCTACAAGTCGTTGAAGCTGGCCTATGGCGCACAGAAGGGTACGGCGATTGGCCAGCAGAAAGCGATCAAGCAATTGGTGGCGCTGCTCTACCGCACCGGTCCGACGCTGACCTACGGCCGCAACTTCGATGAACTGTACTCCATCGACACGCGCACGGATGACGTCCCATGGGATGAGCCTGTGCCTCTTGAGACCAGCGAGAAGGTGTTAGACTTTGATCCTGAGATGCGAACGGACCCTCGCCTCTGCTTCGAGGTCGACGATCCCCTCCCTGCTACCGTCGTTGGAACCGTCGCAGCCATCCAAACCCACGACCGTTAAGCGGTTTGATGATCTGTTTCGGTTCGTCGATATCCACTTGTTTCCATCGGCGTTTGATCTGGCGGCGCACACATCCGGCCGCAATATGCCGGAGCTGGATTTGATCGTCGGCAACGCCATGGTTGAAAAGGCGACGTACATGCCTGTCGGGTTCTGCGTGGCGTATTTCGAGCCATGCGGCACGACCAGCATTCAGGCATCGTTTGCAAACTACTTTCGGACATGGCCCAAGGACATCATGCAGGGTATGGCGCCCGTGATCAAACGCATCTTTGATGCCGGCGTGACGGAATTGCACGCCATTGCAGACGAAGAGATTGAGGGGGCGATTGATCTGGTGCGCTGGGCGGGCGGCGAAAAAACCGGCGACCGGAGCGATGCGCCACCCATCGGGGATGTCTACCGTATCGATATGAACGGCAAACCAATGCAGCGCTGGATGGCGCTGGCAGAAAGGGGCAACGGCTGATGGCGATGGCGGCTGCAATCGGCCCGATCATCTCTGGTGTTGCGTCGCTGGCGGGGGCCATGGTGTCGGCAAGTGCAATGAATGCACAAGCCGATCAGGAAGAAGAGATCTCGCGCTGGAATGCACAGCGCCAGCGTGAAAAAGCGGCACTGGCACAGGCCAAGGGCGCGCAGGAAAGCCGCGTGAAGCAGGAAGAAGGCGACCGTGCGATGGCGACGGCGCGGGCGGCTGCGGCGCAAGGGGGCGGCGCGACTGACACGGGCACGCCATTGCTGTTGCAGCAGGAGTTCGCGAAGAACACGTTCTACAATACGGAAGTTGCGATGTTCAACGCCAAGGTCGAGCAAGGCGATTTGAACAACGACGCGAAGATCACCGAGTATGAAGGACAGGTCCGCGCGAACGCAACGCGGACGCAGGCCACCGCTTCGCTGATAAGCGGATTTGCTGGGGCGGCGAAGGGCATTGCGGGAGCGTTCGGCTGATGGCGCGGATGCCGAAGCCCGACGATTTGGGCGTCAATGCGCTGCGGCCAAGTTTGTCCGCCTCGCAAATCAACATTGGCGTTGCGGCTAAGACCGGGCAGGCGGGCCGCGCCATGGGGGCCGCGATTGCGGATCTTGGCGGGGCGTTTGGGCAGATTGCCGGACGCTTGCAAGAAGCCGGCAACGCACAGAACGATGCGCGGTTTCAGATCGAATGGAACAAGGCGCAGACCGACACGTGGAATGACATCAACCAGACGACGCCCGAGGATGGATCAGGCTGGCAGCAGTTTACGCCACGACTTGAGGCCAAATACAAAGAACTTGATGAGAAGTATCCGGTTTCAGGTCAGAAGCGACGACTGCGCCGTGAGCTTGGGGCAACAAACGACATTCTGCGCCGGGGCCAGCGGGCGGCGCTTACCATGCAGGACATGGGCCGCAAGCATGCGCTGGGCGTTGAGCAGAAAGAAGTTGGCGGCATTGTCCAGCAGCTGAACGATGATCCGTCTGATGAGAACTATGAGCGGCTAAAGACATCGGCATTAGATCTGATCGAAAGCGGCCGCGGCACCTACTACACTGAAAGCGATATTCAAAGGCGGCGCCGTGAGGTGCTATCGACGCTGGCGCTGACGCGGGCGAACAAGCTGCTCGAGGACGATCCCGAGACCGCGAAAAAACTGTTTGATGAGGCGCGCAAGCTGAAGCGTGCGGTGCCGATCGAGGAGGACCAGGGCAGCGGGGCGGATTCGTCCAGTGTTAAAAAGTATCTAAATAAAAACGCATTGCGTGGATGGGACAAGGTTAATCCCAAAATGCAGGAACGCATTGCGTCTATGCTATCGGATATGCCGGAGCCATTGCGGCAAGGACTGCTGATTTCCGACACGGCGCGCTCATGGGATCAGCAGGTTGCGGCCGCGCGTCGCCATGGCGTTGATCCGATCAAAGGCAAGCCCGGAACGTTGGCGCCGTGGGGACGCGGCAGACATCACGGGGATGATGTGCAGGCTGTTGACTTCTACAAGCCTGCGCCGCGCACGCTGGCTTGGATGCGGGAAAATGCGCCAAAATACGGCCTGAAGTTTCCGGAGTGGGGGCGCAAAAGCGATCCATGGCATATGGAAATGGATCGCAATTTCAAGGATCGCGAGGGTGAGGCGCCAAGCACTTCGGATGGTGTCAGCCAGATTGTCGCGTTTGAGGCCCGACGCGACAAGCAAGGGCGCATTACTGTTTATGAACCGCCGTCAAACGATGGTGGTGGAAAATTCGAAGTTGCTGGGATTAACGAGCGCCATCATCCAAAGGCTGCCGCAAAGCTGGCGCGGATGGTCAAAGCCGGGAATCATGACGAAGCGGAGCGTTACGCGGAAGAGTATATTCGAAAATATACAGATAAATCCGCAGCGCTTGTGCCGGGGGATGCTGCTCAATTTGTCGTGCGCGACATGGCATTCAATCGCGGGCCAGGTGGTGCCAATGCCGCTTTGCGCATGGCAGTCGGTGCAACGCCAAGGTCCAAGGCCGCAGCACATAAAGCGCTGACAGCGGATGAGCGCGCCCGTGTAGAACGCGCGGCTCAGGAAGATCCGAGCGGATTTATTCAGGCGTTCACGCAGGCCCGCGCCGATTATGAATCGCAATTCGTGGGCAAGCGCGAGAATTTGGCGGTTGGGCTCAAAAACCGCTGGGCGAAGGCGGAAAGAATTGCGCTTGAAATGGCCAATGGCGGCCAAGGTGCCAGCAGTGAAACTCTGCCCGGTGGCGCTGGCGAGGATGAAGATGTCAGCGCCGGCAGGGCGGGTCTGACGGCGTTGTTCGGCGACCAGGCCGAACCGATCTTGCGCGCCGTGGAAGACGAGCCAAACGCGCCGCTGTCGCAGTATCTGGACAAGTCCGAACTGAAGGAACTTTCAAAGCGTATTGGCGCGGACGCATCACAGATGACGGTCAAGGACGCCATGACGGCGGCCTATGCGATTTCGAAGGCCGACGGCGGACCTGAAAGCGTGATGACTGAACGCGAGCGTGAGTTGATGGCGCTTGCGAAGCAAAACCCAGAGACCAAACTGACCGACGTTTTAAGCGACGAAGAGCGCGCGGAGTATACACAGCGGTTCGGGTCGTTGCGCGGTGTCACCGTCGGACAGGCAGCAGAGCGCATTGGGGCCGCATCGGAAGAAATCGAAGGCCGCGCCAACGGTGTCGTGAGCCGTGCGGCAATCGCCGAAGAATTCCCGATGGGACGGGTCAACGAAGGCCAAGCCGTCACAGTTGAATCGCAGCGGCTCGGGCGTATGACGTGGACTGCGGAAGAACTCAACGCCATCTCGCCAAAGCAGTTGCGGTCGCTTGCCAAGTCGGCCGATCGCCGGTTCCGATCCTTTCAGCGGCAGCAGAGATCAATTGCAAAAGGCATCATGTCCCGGCAATTGCGCTCCGTCGAAGACACGGGCGCATCGGTCAACGACTATGATCCCGATTTGATCGGGCGCGTGATGGCGGGCACGCCGGAAGCCAAGGCGTTTAATTGGAACCTTGAGATTGCAAAGCTGGCATTTCGCACAAAGCGCGAGATGGCCGACTTTGATCGCGAGGATTTGGAAGAGCGCTACGCGGATCTGCGCGAGGCCGTCGAACGGGATGCCGGATACAACCCGACGGCACGGGCCATCCTGGGGCGGACTGAAAGCGCGATCAACAAACTGCTGCGTCAACGCGAGCGTGATCCTGCACAAGCGGTGCAACAATCGCGCGAGGTCCAGGCCGTGCGCAAGGAGTTCAAGATTGGCCGCGAGGGCGTGAAAGACGCCAAGCAGGCGTTTGCGATGGTGGACGCGCGCATGAAGGCGCAAGAGCGTCTTGGCCTCAAGGTCGTGCCGCTCACAAAGGACGAAGCCGATAGCATCCTTGGCCGTATCAATCAGGTGCCGGCGAACAAACGACGCGAAGCCACCAAACAAGTCTGGGCGAAGGTGCAACAGATTTATGGGCGTCACGCGGAGATGGTCATGCGTGCGGCGGTGGATTTGTCCAGGATCGACAAGGAAGACGACCGAACACGCCTGGACCGTGAAATGCGCCGGTCTCAACGCCGCGCAACTCCGACCATCACGGATGAGAGTGTGATCAATCGCGCAATCAAGGGCGGTCGCGAAGACGTTGAGGAAGAAGACGTCAAGCCGAACATACCGTTTCTGATGAATCCGCTCGGGCTTCTCAACTGATGGATGATTTCAAACCAATCGGCCAAAATGTGTACGATGACGACGAGCGCCCGTCGGGTCTGATTGGTCAGTCCGGGTCCATGGCCTCGTTCCTGCGGGATTACGAGGTCGAGGAAACGCCGACGACAACTGTCATCGAAAAGAACTCGTTTGCGGCGCCGCGGGCCGATCAGGTTGAATACCTCAAAGCCTATCCCGATACCGCATCGGACTTTGATGGCCGGTTCGGGCCGGGTGCGGCGGCCAAGGCATTGGGCACGCCGAAGGTTGTCGAAGATGCCGACAAGATGCAGGTGGTGCAATCCCCGATCACCGGGCTGGATGTGCTTGCCCGTGTTGGCGCCGATGATGGTGTGCCGGCGATCCTCGATGGCTATCTGACCAGCCAGCGCCTTGCCGAAGAGACCACGGAAGATGTGGCCCGCACCAACAGCCTCAAGGCGGTCTGGGATCAGGGCGCGAGTGACAAGGCCGCGTCGTGGATCGACGGGGAGGTTGAGAGCGCGGCGAAGTCGGTTGCAGCGCTCGAAGCGGACGCCAAGCGTGGCCCGATTACTTTGGATGCTCAAAACCGGTTGGATACGGCGCGGGCGCGGCTCAAGGCGGCGCAAGATGTGAAGGCTGATGCGGCGGCCGGCGAACGTCAAATGACGCCCAAAGAGCGCGTGATGATGGCGATGTTGATTGAAGCGCAGTCGGGCGTGATCGACAAGGCGGTCCGTGAGCTCCAGCAGTTTGATTCAGATCCTGAATACCGAAAAGACCTGATGGCGCGGAGCGCGTCTGCGGGCCTTGATGAGGCGCGCTGGAACAAGGATGTTCGCGAGATCCTTGCCAAGCGTGTCAACGAGGCGGTGCGGCGCCGGGATCTGTTGCGCCAGGCTCTGAGCCAGGGCCGCATGCGCGGCGCCATGACGGACGCCACCGCAATCGGTGAGTTTGTGCGGTCGTATGCGCGCGGCATTGCGCAAGCCACCGGCATCATGGGTGGGGCGCTGAACCAGTGGGCGGAAAGTCTTGAAGGTGAAGCGGGTCTAGGCGATGCGCTCAAGAGCTGGTCGAACAAAATCATTGAGGATATCCCGGCTGAGGCTGCGCCAGAACTCTTGAAAATCCAGTCGGCGCGCGATGTGTCGCTGTGGTTTTCCTCAAAGCTTGGCCAGGCTTTCGGCACGACGTTGCCGATCGTTGCAAGTGCGATAGCGGCTGGTCCGACTGCTGGTGTGACGGCGGGCCTTGCCATGGGCCAGGGCGAAATGCGCAACACGCTGGAAGATGCGCTGTTGGCGGAAGGTGTCGAGATCTCCAAATCGGAGATGCAGCGGATCGTGATGACATATGGCACGATCATTGGCGGTCTGGATGCCATTGTGCCGGTTCTGATCTCGCGCTCTGGCCTTCGCATGATCTTGACGACCAGCGCCAAGCGGGCGGCGCAAGTCGGGATTGCACGTCAGTTGGCCGTGGCTGTGGCGCGGGACAGCACGATCGAAGGCGCAACGGAAGCTGCGCAAGAGTTCCTGCTGGAATGGGGCACGGCTGATGCCCTGGACCGCGGCATTGATTTTGAGGCGTTCGCGCCCAAGGCGATCGAAGCCTTCGCAGCAGGCTTTGCAGGTGGTGTTGGGTTTACGACCGTTGGCATTCCGGGTGAATACTCTCAGATCATGCGGCGGCGCCGTGACGAAGCGCTGGAAGCGGCTGAGAAAATCCGCACTGAGATCGAAGCACAGACGCCGGCCAAGCCAGATGCGGGTGATGCGGGTGGCGGCATGGCTGTGCCAACCGAGGCCCCAGGCACGAATGAGGTCGTGACATCACGGCCGCCAAGCGATCCAACCGCAGAAGCGCCGAAGATCCCCGATCGGCCAAAGATCATTGCCAAGCCGCGGACGCCAATTCCTGAATCAAAGCCGGTTGAGCGTCCAAAGGCGCCAGACCGGCCGCAGACGGCCATTGAATACATTCGCGAGCGTGGCGGGATTATCGACGAAGGCGGCGATCTTGCCGCCATGGACGCACCGCGCGGCGTGATTGCCGACAATGGGCAAGGGTTGAGCCCGGACGCTATGCGCGAAAGTCTGGTGCAGGCGGGCTATCTGCCAACGCCCGCGGAAGGCGAGCAGGAGTTTACAACCGCTGATGATGTCTATGACATCGTGCAGCGCTCGCTCGCGGGCGAACGTGTTGTTGCGATTGGCCGCGAGGCCGATGAAGCCACGTATCAGGATTATCGAAAGAGCGGCAATCTGGATGAGCAATCCAATGAGATCCTGAACGATCTGCGCGACAGTCTGGGCGAGTACGGTATTGCGTATGATCTGACTGAGATCGAAGAGCAGCGCGTTGTCGATCTGGTCCGTAACGAGGGCCTGACCCCGGATGATGCGTTCGAGCGCAATGCCATCATGCGCGGGTCTGGCGCGGCTGAAGTTCGCGCGAACGAGCCGGGTCAAGCGGATGTGCCGTTTCCGCCAATGTCGGGTGGGCGCGGTGTGAGCCAGCCGGGCGCGGTTGATATTGCATCGCGCCTGCCGCAGCTTCGCGCTTATCTCAAGGGGGGCGGCTCACTGTCGCGCAAGGCGTATCGCCAGATTGCGCAATCGACGGGCGTTCCGCAGAGCCAGGTTCGCGAGTTCCTTGAGGCGGCGGAAGATGCGGGCATTGTGAAGCGGGATCGCCGCGGTGCGTTCCGTCGAGACCAGGTTGATGATCCGAACGTGGTCGAGATTGACGTCTTCGACGATCTGCCATCCGAGGACAAAGAACAACCGAAGTCCGTTTCAATTGACGATTTTATTTCTGATGTTGAGCGGCTGAAAGAAAAGTTCGGAGCGCCCGAGAAAGAGACGATTGAGGCTCAAGATATTGAGCCGATCAACGTTGATGTGAAGTTCGCAATTGGCGGCGGACTGACTGTCAAGGTGACAGACGCGGGGCCGCTGTTGGAGCGCATTGCGGATGACCTGCGCTCCTTCCAATCGGAATCAAATGAAACACTTGCTGTGCTCGAGCGCATGCAGGACGTCGAGATTGAAGGCTCTAGTGCGGAAGACTTAGCACGCCTTCGAACGGCTCTTGTCGATCTCCAGAAGATTGTTCAGGACAGATTGCAGGCATCTTACGCGCTCTCAGATCAAATTTATACGTTTGAAAATGATCTGCAAACGCGCTTCCAAGATGCTGTCAATCGAATTGAGTCTGTCGAGGACAGGGCGGACACCTTAACGTCGGAGATAGTTGATCTATTTGATAGGATTGAGGGTGAGCTGGAATCGCGTGGCGTTGATCTCAACGACGAGTCACGAGAAAAGTATGACGGATCCGGGCAGCAGCTTATTGCGCCGTATGTTGACGAGGACGTTGATCAGAGCAAGACGCTTATTGAGCTATTCGAAGAAAAAGCGAAATCTCTAGAAAAGAGCGGAGCGAGTTTCGATAAGATTGAAAGGCTGTTGTCGTCTGAGCCTGACCTTGAGGCAATGAGCATTGATGAATTGGAATCAATGCTTGATACGTTGAATGAGGCGCAGGGTGCGCTTCTGACACGACTTGATGTCTCAAGGTTCTATCTCAAGTATTACAATGAAGAGGGCTTTGATAAAATTGGAGAGCGGTTTGATGAAATCCGAAAGGATATCATTGAGCCAGCCACTGAGCGTCTGGAGGACGGCGCAGACGAGATCGAAAGCTTTATAGCGGATGTTGACGAGCTTGCGTCTGGATCACCGCAACTCGCCTCGGCCGCCCAAACCCAGAACACCATGACGCGCATGGTGCAAAGCCAATTGCGCTCGGGCAAGACGGTTCGGATATCGGATCGCACGATCGACAGGGTGCGCAACGCTCTGGCGCCGATGTTGCATCACATTCCGTCGGATGCGCAGGTGGCGGTCATCCAGACAATCAAGCCGAGCCCTCTGGTCAAGAAGACGGACCGCGTTGATCTTGAGATGCTGGACCTTCGGACGGGGGAGTCATTCTCCCTTGTCGACGTCCCCTTCACCGTCCGCGAGATCGCGAACGTCCGCGCGGTCCACGTCCCATCCGGGTCGGCATAGAGCAGAAATGGTGCTATAGTCTATGCGCCGTTGACCCTGGCGGGCGTGCCTGATCATAGCCTCCGGGGTCAGGCTTACCATGAGACCGTCCACTTTCTCCGCGCTCAAGGGCTTCTCGATGGCGTCGTCTGGGATCGGCTTGTCGCTCATGCCTATAATCTCCGTGTCATGGGTATGCAGTTGGGCACGGTCCTCAAGATCGTCAATGACCCAACGGCGGGCAATGCCGGCGATTCAACGCTGATCGACGCATACACGGATCGCTACGAGCCGCGTTTTGATACGATCGAAAAACTCAACGATGCACTTGCCGAAGAGGGTGTCGCACATTTCGTCGAGCTTGCCTACCATGGGCACTGGATCGACGCGGAGATTGCCCCGGTTGCGGATGAGCTGAACGCGATCCTGTCGGGGGCGTATGGCGATCAGACGACGGTGGCGCCTGATGCGTCGTCCGTCATGGCGGCAATCAACAGCTTCGATCGCCAGTCAGTGACACCGGGCCTCCCCATGGACAAAGCCTCACGCATGGCGCGGGCGAAAGAGATGGGGTTTGATACGGATGAAATATACTATCATGGAACAGGGACTAGCCGCCAAATTGATGAGTTCGGCTTAAAGAACCGGCGCGGCGAAATGTTGCCGACGTTCTTTGTTGGAGAAGGCAACAAAAGGTTTGCGAATGGCTTTTCGACGATTGAAGACGGACGTATTTATCCTGTTCATTTAAATCAAAGCAAGTTTTTGGATACAAAAAAAGCGAGCCATCGCAAGGCATTAGATGATTTGATTGCATCAAATGGCCTAATGCCGGAGGAAGTATATAAAAAAATGTGGCGGGTGAGCGTATTCTGCCGGGATGGGGCAATACTCGTGTTTTTGATATGGTTCGCGATGCGGGATGGACGGGTATGCGTATACAGGAGCGGCCCGATTTTGAGAGTGTAGCCGTCTTTGACCCCCGCAACATCCGCTCTGTCAACGCCGCGTTTGACCCTGCAAAGGCTGATAGCGCGGACCTTCTGGCTCGCAATTCAACGGGGGACATGCTAAAATTAAGGGCGGGATATCGCCCGCCAAGCAAGCCCCAGAGGCCCTTCGATGATGACTATGCAGCACCTCCTGGCGATCCAGGCAGCCGGCTTGAAACGACAATCGACGGCGACCCTCTCACTGCCCGGTATGTCGCAGGACGGCGCACAGTCGGCGGAGACGACGTCGGATTGTCCCCGGAAGACACGGAGTCGGCAGCGCGCGCGCTCTTTACGGTCAACAGCGTTGATC
>Ga0180432_10003501_pt1 | contig 22298 bp, 21 predicted proteins | sample SS_ome_10_FD_132414 | JGI IMG/M metagenome (GOLD analysis project Ga0180432, IMG submission 132414) | Hypersaline lake sediment archaeal communities from the Salton Sea, California, USA - SS_1_MS_2 metaG | ecosystem: Environmental > Aquatic > Non-marine Saline and Alkaline > Hypersaline >...
AGTACACTTTGGCCGGTAAGGTCAGTCGTAAGCTGTTTCCGCCAATTCCTGGCACTAGGGTGTGCTCAAAATGCAAAACGAGACGACCCGCTAATTGCTTTGCTAAGTCGAAGGGCACATCCGATGGTTTAAACCCTTCGTGTAAATCCTGCCAAGCTGAGAGCGGAAAGGCGTATCGAGCGGCAAATCGCAGGAAAATGCTACAAAAAAACCGAGACTATCGTGAGCAAAGCCGCGAGAGTATTCGCATTCAAAGACGCGAATACCTGAACCAACGGTACAAGTCAGACCCTACCTTTCAAGCTAAGGCTAAATTACGCAGGGCGACTCGTCGCATTAAGGAAGCTGGGCACTCAAAGTCGTCTGTCCAGTTGACAGGTATTAGCCCCAGTAGATTCAGTGCGTTGCACGGTAATCCAGACTGGTCGAAATGGCATCTTGATCATATTGTTCCACTCTCATGGTTTGACCTGTCCATTCCTTCGCATGTAAGGGTAGCAGCGCATTGGACTAACCTTCAACTGCTTTCAGAGTCGGACAATCTCCTTAAGGGTGACAGGTTTGCAGGGACACCGTCTCAGATTCTTGCGTTTAGGGAACATTTTGACATTACCGCGTATGTAAACGACATGCTGCTCCTCATTGAGGGGCTTGGGAAGTGGTAGCTCAGACAGGGAACGTCGCACACAACAAGCAATACGCTGTCAGTCGCGTCATCAATCGCGGGAACGTGGCACCGCTGCCGACCCAGATTAAGTCTGCAAGGAAGAAAAAAGCTTGCGCGTCTCTCCGCGTGTTCTTGGAAACCTACTTTCCGGACACTTTTGGGCTAACCTGGGCTCCGGTCCACCTCCAGATCATCGAACAGATCGAGGAACGGATCGAAAACGGTGGTCTGAAGGCTCTTGCCCTGCCTCGTGGCTCCGGAAAGACCTCGATCATCCTTCGCGCGGCAATATGGGCGATTGCCACGGGTCGTCGCAAGTTCGTGTGCATCGTCGCGGCCAATGAAGACGCTGCTGTCGGCAACCTGCGGACCATCAAAGCCGAAATCAACAGCAATGAAGCCCTCAGTCACGATTTCCGGAGGGAATTCCACTGCGTTCTGCAGCTTGGTGGCGAATCGCGGCGAACGACCAGCCAGAACTACAACAACGAAGACACTGGCGTTGAGTATTCGAACAAAATCATCCACTTCGGGTGCATCCCTAAGACAGTCACGAGCGGCGCGACAATTTCCGCCGTTGGAATCACAGGACAGATTCGTGGCCAGCAGGTCACAACGGTCGACGGTCACACGTACAGGCCCGATTTAGTCCTGGTTGACGATCCGCAGACCAAATCTAGTGCAGGGTCGTCTGCTCAGGTCAAGAAACGTCACGAGACGATGATGGGTGATGTACTTGGACTTGCCGGCCCTGGCGTGCAGATCAGTGGTTTCTGTACCTGTACCGTGATCTATCAGGGCGACCTTGCTGACAAGCTCCTGGATTCCATGCAATCGCCAGAGTGGCATGGCTCGCGTGTTGCGATGATTGAGAAGTGGCCGGTTTGGCGCGAAGGCTGGGACAAGTACTACGAGATTCGGCGTGATGAGTTGTTCCATGATGAGCGTCCATCTCGGTCACTAGAGTTTGTTAAAGAGAACTACGACAAGCTGCACGAGGGAGCACAGGTCTACTGGGAGGAGCGGAAGTCTAAGAGTGACATCTCTGCACTTCAGCACGCGATGGATCTCTACTATCGCGACCAGGGTGTGTTCTATGCGGAGTACCAGAACGCTCCGATGTCTGCGAGCGTGCGACCCCCCTTCGAAATTAACCCCGAACTTGTGGTTCGGCGTGTGACAGGGCTCCCCCGTGGACGTATCCCTATCGAAACGGAGAAGCTTTCCGCGTTCATCGATGTGCAGAAAGAGATGCTGTACTACATGGTCTGTGCGTGGACTGGCACAGGACGTTGCTACATCATCGACTACGGAGGTGCACCAGACCAGAAGATGCACTACTGGACAAAAGGAACAATTCGTTTCACCATGCAGGATCACTTTGGAGATGAACTCGAGGAATGCATCGCTGGAGGCTTGAGTTGGCTGATCGACTTGATACTCAGTAACGACTACACGACAGAGGACGGGAGTGTGATGCAGGTGGACAAACTTGCAATCGACTCACGCTGGGGAGAGACTACGCATGTCGTGCGTAGGGTCGTTCGTGAAAGTCGCTACCGTGGTCGATTACATCCGTCTATGGGAATGTACATCGGCGCGACATCTAAGCCGTGGCAGAAACTTAAATCTGAGAAGAGGGACCGAAAGGGCGTTCACGCAAAACTGACTCCACCGAAAGAGCCAGGTGCGAAGGAGCTTCTGTACGACACCAACTTCTGGAAGTCGTTTGTGGCAGATCGATTGACTTGCGGGACTGAGAGCCCGAAGGCGATCACGCTGTTTGACGCAGAGCCGCATGAACACCGAATGGTCGCAGAGCACTTTGCCTACGAAGAGCCGGTAAGGTGCATCGGTAAGGCTGGGAACGAAGTCATCGAGTGGAAGCAAAACCGACTAGGCGGGACCACAGAGAATGATCTATGGGACTGCATGGTCGGCAATGCGGCTTTGGCTTCCACTATGGGAGTAAGAACGCATGAGGGGCGAGCAGGCAACGGTGGGGCTCACTCTCGTGCATTACAGCGTGTGCTTCAAAAGAGGGTTTAATGAGCGGACGAATGCCATCAACCTGGGGAATCAAATGCCCAGAGTGCAACAGTTTAGAAACGGTTGTAACCAGAACCGAACGCAGCCCGAATAGGCTCATGCGTCGAAGGGCGTGTGCTTACTGTGGTCACAAGTGGTTCACGGAAGAATCAAACACTGACATCAAGATCCAGGATCCTGCACAGAAGAAGGAACGCCCAGAGAAAAAGCGTAAGCCCTCCAGATCTGGAGCCGCTGCGAAGCAAAGGGTTGCTAAGAAAAAGCCCCAGCGGCATTCTTAGAGCATGAGCAATCCAACACCTATTGCAACTTTGATGCAGCAGTACCCTCCACGAACCGTGGAAGGTGACCAGGGTCGTGTCACCACGCACTCGCTGTCTGATGTCATCAAGGCTGATGAGTACAACCGCAAGGCTAAGGCTATGGCGACTCGTAAGACCATGGCAAACACCTTGCGTCACATATCAGGCTTACGGCTTGTGTCTCACAACGGACCTGCAACGTGAAATTATTTGGCTGGTTGAAACCGAAAACCGTCACAAAGACAGTTGTGGTTAACGCTGGCTACGATTCGCTTCGTAGGACGCCAGAGAACACGCGGCACTGGTCTGAGGTGGACTACCTCAGCGCAGACAGTTCGCTTGAGCCTGAGCAGCGCGATACCCTGCGAGCGCAAGCACGTTATGAGATTCAGGAAAACAACGCGTATGGAAAGGGTATTTCGCAGACGTTTGCGTCGGATATTGTTGGTACTGGCCCTCGCTTACAGCTGGGTCTTGGGGAAGAGTCGTTAAATACGTTCATCCAGCGTGAGTTTGGTTACTGGTGTCAATCAACAGGGCTCACTTCAAAGCTCAATATGCTGATTCTTTCGCGCATGATTGACGGCGAGTCAATAGCGAGAATCATCCAGAATCCTTCCTCTGCGTACCCTCTGCGATTGGACCTTCAGCTATTTGAGGCTGATCATCTCACCGCACCGCACAGTGTTGAGCGTATCGGTCCCAATTACGTGGACGGCGTTCACTTGGATGGATTCAGCAATCCTTATGCATACGACCTTTTGGATGAGCACCCCGGCAACAGCGTGCTCACCAACGACATGGAGCACACAACGTACAAGTCGCGAGACATCATTCACCTGTTCCGGAGTGATCGCCCTGGTCAGCATAGAGGGGTCAGTGAGTTTGCTCCGGCACTTCCGCTGTTTGCGTTTCTGAGGAGATTCACACTTGCAACTATTGCTGCCGCTGAGACAGCTGCGAGCGTGGCACAAGTCATTTCAACAGACGCTCCGCTCCCAGAAGAACTCGATGCTGACTTGCAGGAACAGGTGTACGCACAGCAGTACGAAAAGCTCCTGGAAGACTCGATCCGCATTGATCGAAACACAGCGACGGTCTTACCTAACCAGTGGAAGTTACAGCAGTTTGCGGCTGAACACCCGACTACCACATTCAAGATGTTCAAACGCGAAATCCTTGGAGAGATCGCCCGATGCGTAGGGATGCCTGCCATTATCGCGACGTTTGACGCGAGTGACTCCAACTTTGCTTCAGGGCGGATGGACAGCCTTCCGTATCGAAAGCGAATTAAGTCTGAGCAGGTGTCGCTAAGCCGCAGTGTGATGGATCGCTTGCTTTCAGAGTGGATGGTCGAAGCTGCGTTGATGGGAATGCTGGATCAGTGGCCGGAGCTTGTTGGGCAAATTAATCGAATCCGCGAGAACTTTGGAACCGAAGCTGTTGGTCAACGACTTGTGCACGAGTGGCACTGGGACGGCTTCCAAGAAGGCAATCAAAAAGAAGCAGCAAACGCACAGCGACTTATGCTGCAGAACGGAACAACACATCGAGCCAGGGAGTACGCTTCCCAGGGGCTCGATGTGGATCACGAGGACGAACGTGCTGCGACAAGCTTTGGCATGACAGTCGAAGAGTATCGCAAGCTTTGTGCGACTTCAATTTTCACCAACGGGAACTTGGTCGGCAATGGGCTGGAAGAATCGGCTCCGTCATCAGAGACGGAAACTCAATCGGAAGATTAAGGCGGAAGCAAAGCAGGACGTTACGTTTGCTGCGACTTCGCTTGAAATTCAAGCTGCTGAGGACGGATCAGGAGCAGTGGACATCGTTGCGTACAACGGTGGCTTACTGAAGCTTGGCAACTTTCCTCATCCTGCTGTCATCGACCTGAACGGAGTCCAACTCCACGGTAACGCAAGTACGCAACCATTACTGAGAGATCACGACCAAGGTCGCCCTGTTGGGCACGGCACACCATCAATCAATAACATCAACCTTCTTGTACAGGGGACGCTTTCGGTCCCAGGTGAAGAGCGTGACAAGATCATACAAGCCAAGCAGAACGGTTTTGCTTGGCAGGCTTCTGTCGGCGGATCGATTCCTGATTCCCGAAAGAACATTCGCGTTGTCGCTGCAGGCCAAAAGGCAACAGTGAATGGACGAGAGTTTCAGGGGCCGATTGTTATCGTCAAGGCGTTTGTTTGGAAGGAGACTTCCTTCGTCGCCCTTGGCGCTGACGAGGACCGGGCAACAGCCAACGTGGCTGCGGCAAATAACAATTCCAGGAGAAATCCAGTGAACGAATTTGAGAAATGGCTGCAGGCGATGGGTCTGGATGCCAACGAACTTGAGGATACTCAGAAGACTGAGTTGCGTGCAGCTTTCGATGCGTTGGAGGGTAACTCCAGCAACAATCAGCAGTCGCAGGTTGCTACAGCTGATGTTTCTGAATTGGTCGCCTCAGCGGTCAAGGAAGCAAGTGTCAAGGCAGCAGCAGACGCCCGTGATGAAATCACTCGACTGAACCGAATTGGCAAGATCGAAGCTCAGTACGATGGCAAGACATCGCTAAGTACTGAAAAGCTAGCTGAGCTAAAGGCGAGTGCCGATACAGGAAAGATTTCCGTTGAGACTTACGAACTGGAGCTACTCAGAGCTTCCAGCCGTAGCCAGTCGAACGGTTCCAACGTGTCTTTCGGTAGTCGCCGCAAGGAATCGCCATTGACCTTGGAAGCAGCTTGCTTCCGTAACAGTGGCGCGTTCGAAAACGACGAAGAGGTTGCTGCGGCCCTTCAAAGCCAGGGCTACGCAGAGGAAGCCGTCGTTAAGGCAATGAACGAGGCTTGCTCAAGTCGACACGATGACACCTCGATCTCTGATGTGATTCACGCCTCCTGCCAAGAGCAGGGGCTGCAGTCCTCAGCACGAATCCGAGACGAGGACATCGAAGCAGCGATCAGCCACGGTTTCAACTATGACAACCGCGAAGGTAACACTGTCAATGTCTATGCGAATAGCGGTGGTTTCTCAACCGTGTCGCTGCCAGGTATTCTCGGTCGGCTTGCTAATAAGGCAATGCTCGCAGCGTATGCCGAAGCAGACAATGGCGGAGTTGCAACGAAGATCGCGTCGACAACTTCAACGAACGACTTCAAAAAGTTCAACCGCTACAGAATGACCGAAGCGGGGACTGCAGAGTTGATTCCAGCTGGGGGTGAGATTCCTCATAGTGAAGTCAGCGAAGAAGAGTTCGAGAACCAAGTCAAGACCTATGGTCGAATGATCTCACTGACTCGCGAAATGCAGGTCAATGACGACTTGAATGCTTTCATTCAGCTTCCTCGCATGATGGGTCGTCAGGCTCGACACGCGTTGGAGCAAATGACCATCGAAACTCTCGTTAACGCAACTGTCAATGCAGGTGCAGGAACGACTGAGTTTTTCCATGGCGCTGCCCGTGACAACAAGCAGCCTAATTACTTCGAAGGCGCAAGTTCAGCTTTGAGCATGACTTCGCTAGAGACAGCTTACGAGTTGTTTCTGAATCAGACCGATGACGGTGGAAAGCCAATCAACATCGATCCTGCGATGCTGCTGGTTACCAACGGTGACATCGTCCTTGCTCGTAAGCTGTACAACGACAGTGAGTTCCGCTTTACTTCAGCGGACAGCAAGGAATTGATTAACAACCAATGGCAGGGCATGTTTGAGCCAGTCAAGAGTGCATACCTGCACCGACTGGGTTCTTCGCCAAGCTCAGTGCATTGGTTCTTGCTTGGTTCGCCATCGCAAGATATTTCAGCCATCCAGATTGCTTACCTCCGAGGCCAAAGGACGCCAGTCATCAGTCGTGGTGATGTCGCGTTCAATCGCCTGGGTGCACAATGGCGAGTACTGTTTGACTTCGGTGTCGCGCTTCAGGACGGACGGGCAATCGTCAAGTCTAAGGGTGCAGCTTAGGAATAAGCCCTAGCTAGGCTCTCGCCCACTGGGACCTCCACACGCCTCCCAGTGGGCACTTTTGAATCATTTAAACGGTTTGAGGTGAAAAACCATGGCAAGAAAAGTTAAGTCCGATGACACGATCAATTGGGTCGCTGACGCTGACTACACCGCAGGAACTTTGATCGAACATGCAAGCGGCAAGGTTGGCGTTATCGTCAACGATGTGCTGTCTGGCGAAACGTGCACTTTAGAACTCAACGTGACCGTTGAGATCGACAATAGTGGCGTCATCTTCGCAGACGGGGCAACGGTTGGTTATGACCAATCTGCCGACAATGCGGTAGTTGCTGCGGGTGGCGACTTTGACTGCGGCAAGGCTGTACAAGCAGCAACCGCGACCCAAAAAGTCCTGGTAATGCTTAACGCATAACCATGACGATGCTGAGGGATGGTCAAAGCTGGTTGCAAGACCAGATGGAACAGTGGGCGGCAAGCGAAGTCGAGTACCAACGAGTTGGTACTGTGGACTGGCTTGCGTGCACTGCCATTATCGGTCGATCCGCGAATAACGTGGAGACAGCCACTGGCTTGACCGTCCAAAGCAATAATCGTGATTTCATCATCCGCGTATCGTTCTTCGATCAGTTTGCTGAGAAGACACCAAAGCGCAACGATGCAATCAGGGTGACGGAAAACGGGAACACTTTGATCTACAAAGTGAACTCAGATGGTGTTGTAAGCCATTTCGAGGAAGTAGATGGCTACGGAATCGTCTACCGAGTTCACTCAGTAAGGGATTGGTTCGTTGCCAGCAGTTGATGAGGAACTTGCTCGTGACCTTGTGGCGATCCTTGATGCAAATCCAAGCATTGAGGTGAATAACATAGAGTTCACTTGGGATGCATACCACGAGTTGGATCGTGTGCAGACCGAGATACTGTACGTGACACCAAACCGATACGTCCACCAGAGACTCGCTAGAGACGAATGGCAGAAAATATCAATCATCAACTTTGTCTTCCTGGCTCCCGTGGAAGTCAACGTCGATGAACAATCCACTTCAGATTGGGTCGAGAAGTGGGATGTGTTGACCGACCTGGGTATCAAGGCTGCAAGGCCCCTGGGGATTGCAGCCACACTTTTTGAACAAGAAGAGCGGTTTTCGGTGGCGGAACTGCAGAACAGAAGGCGGCTTATGTTTGAGGCTGCGGCAACCTATCCATTAAGGGTTTAGAGACATGGGTATACGACTCGGACTTGACGCTTTCACCGTACACAACAGTGGCAGCACCGGCACGCCAACCTGGGTGACCGTCAATAAGATTAAGGATGAAAACCTTAGCCTAACAAAGTCGCTTGCAGATGTGACAACACGCCAAGCAGCTGGCTGGCGACAGCAGGTTGGGACACTCAAGGAGGCTAGCGTTAGCTTGCAACTCCTGTTCGATGACGACTACAGCGAAGCAAACAACTTGTTGTTCCGTGATTCGTTTCTGAACAACACCCGTATCCTCCTTGGGTTCTTTGATAAAGACCCGACCCTCGCCGCAACGACCATCGAAGGTCTTTATGGTGGTTGGGAGGTTACGGAGCACCAAGTCAATCGGGAACTTGAGAACGCAATCATGATTGACGTTACCCTCACGTCGCGGGAGGACGATGATGGCAATGGTCCGCAGTGGTTGCAGATTGTGAATGCCTAATGTTCCAAAAACAAATTGATCAACTTAAGTCTACTGTTGAAAGACTTAAGGGAGAGGACCGCGAGACAATCATGATGCGCCGTGACCAAGCGGAGTATCTTGGTGTCTCGTGTTACCACGAGGGCCAGCGTAAAGCCCTTGAGAAAGGTTATGAGCCAGATCCAGGCGTGTTGAGCATGGTGAAGGTAAAGGTTTATGACCTGTACGTCATTTTAAAGAAAGGTGGAGTTCATGGCGTCGACTGGGAAGATCCAAATCAAGGACAAGGGGGAGATCCCCCTGAAAATCTCGATCAATGATTCACGCCGCATGCGTGACGGTGGTGAGATTGACCTAACAGAGGTCAGAGAGGACGGACAGCCAAAATACTTGTTCGCGTTAGCGTTGGATCCTGTTGCAGTGTTCGATGTTAGCTGGGAACTGTATGCCGACCGATTTAAGGCGATTGGTATTCCAAGCAAAGATGATTACGAACTTATCTTTGACGAAGAGTTCTGTGCCGAGATGCAAGAGAAAATGCTGGAGGCAATCCAGGGTTTTTTTCGCTTCGCAAGGATGTCGCTTACCATGGTTCGGGCATACCAGAGTGGGAGTTCAAGCCTGGAAAAAGCGGCTCAGGAACTACAAAGTCACGCGGCATAAACTACTTGCTGCTTGAAATGCAAGCGGATCTTGGGTTCGACATCGGTCCATACACGTTTGCAGAAGCGTGGCACATGTGGACCATCAGCCGCAGGAATAGCTGGCAGCACACATCAACGATCCTTTCCAAGCTGGAGCAAGTCAACAGCAAGAATGGGCGAGGAACTGACCCTCAGAAGCTGAATCCTTTTGAGAACACAACGAAGACCTCGACCTACAACATCAGAGAAGATCGTTCCGCCTTGAAGGCACTCGCAGATGGTAAAAGTCCTTAAGTTCAAGCGAATCAGAAACGATACGGTGAGCAAAGCAAACCGCATCGTAAAGTGGGCTCCTCGCGATGTTGATGATACTGCCAAGCACTTGGTTATCGTTGCGCAGAAGATCGCTCGCAGGTCGATGAAGAAAGCGCCCAAGAAGCCTAAGAGTCGATTCGGCAACCTCCAGGCTTACAGCAAGCGATCAAAGAAGTACGGTCAGTTCTTCTGGCGCAAGGGGCAGTATTCGCGGCCAGGACACCCTCCGTTTTACCACGGCGACGGTAAAGGAAAGGCAACACTGCGTCACATCCTATTCAGTAAGGTGAGACACGGTGTCTGGAAGATCCATCCAGGATACCTGCCGCAGCGCAGCCGCCCCAAGGTTCCGGATCTGCACGAGTTTGGCGGAAAGGTCAAAAAGCTCAATGCAGTTTACTACGACCGTCAAGGCAACAGGGTGAAACGTAGGATCACAGATACTGCTGTGTACCCGAAAAGACCATTCCTCGCACCTGCTATGGTCAAGGCGAGGGTCTACTTACAGCGTGGCAGGTCGTTCATTCAGCGAGTGAACTCGATTGCTCGTATGAAAGCTACAAAAAGGGCGGCAGCATGACACAAGCGTCCGCAACCTACCAAGCGGAACTGATCGACAGGGTAACCAAGCCTGCGCAAGATATTGCTAAGGCATTGAATGATCTCAAGGTAGCCTTCAATGACGTTAAGCAGCCCATGGAGGCTGTCAACAAGACTTTCCGGAACGTCAGTCAGTCGATTAAGAAGACCGAGAGGGCAGCGAATACTTTCGCAAGCACATTGCGTGCTGTGCAGTATGGTGCGTTTGTTGCGGGGAACTTGATTGGACAATCGATGCTGCAAGCTGCACGAGCATTTACAACGCTCTCAGTTGCATCCGGTGCAGCTGCAACTGCCATGGGTGCATTTGTTCTAGCGTCAGTGAACGCCAACGCAGAAATGAAGGAGGTTGAGTCGCAGTTTAAAGCGGTCTATCGGGACGGCTTTGAGGAGGCGAACAACTTCGCAGAAGCTTTTGCATCGCAGATGAACAAAAGCACTCGCGCGACCAAGCAGGGGCTGACACAGTTCCAGAGCTTGTTTCTTGGGCTAGGTATTGCGACTAAGCAGGGCGAAAAGCTTTCGCAAGTCTTAACAAAGATCGCAGCAGACCTGGCAGCAACGGGTGCAGGTCAACCGTTTGAGGAAATGCTCGAACGGGTTTTGAAGGGTATCAGCGGAAGCCCAGAGATCCTACGGACAACCGGCTTTGCTCCAATGGAGAATCAGGTAAAGCAGTTTGTTGCTGATTCTGGTGGAACGTACAAGGACATGGACGAGGGCCAAAAGACTCTCGCCCGTATTGCCTTTATCATGCAAGGCATGAAGCGTACCAACATGATCGGTCAGGCGGCTAAGGAGTCTGGAAACTGGGTGCAACAACTCGATGCGTTGAAAGCGGGTTGGGAGTCGATTAAGCGAGAGTTCGGTGAGATTGCACTGAGGAAGATCCTACCTGTGCTTGTCTCGCTCGCAAAAGCCACCAGGGGCATTGCAGATGCACTAGGCAAACTCCCCGACTCAGCGGTTGGTGCATTTATTGGTGTTGCTGCTGCTCTTGGAATGGTATCAGTTGCAGCTGCAGGTGCAGCTGCGTCACTGTTTGTCCTTGGGTCGGTTGCCCTGGTAATGACTGGTGCATTCACGGGCATCATTGCGATTACGCTGGCGTTTCAGGCGCTTGCAACGCTGGTGTCTGGACCAGTTGCAATCGCATTTATGGTCATTGCAGCTGCGATTGCAGCACAGGTGGTTGTCATAGCAGGGTTTGTTAGCGCCCTCATGACTGCTGGAATCCTGGGTTATGGTGCAGAGGGATCGAGTCCGCTTGTACTCATCCTGCATAGGCTAGAGCAGTTTTTCAACAACCTCACAACTTCCGTGCAGCTTTTTGCGAATGCAATTGCGGTCGCTATTCAGGCAAACGACTGGGGTCTTGTTTGGGAGATCATGGTTTTATCATTCAACCACGCAATTCGCTCGATAGGCATGATGATGTTCGACACATTGATGCTATCGATGCAGGCATTCATTAATGCCGCAAAGCAAATGCTTATCGATTTATCAAAGACCTTTGCAGCAGGCTTTTCTATCGGCTTTGGTAGCATCGGTGCAAAGATGGGCTCTGCGATTGGAGGTCTTGCTGGAGGGGGGAAAGATGCTAAGTCCTATCGACAGGCTTTAAGAGAGTTACTCGAAGGCAAGGGTGTCAAACCTGACGATGGATTTATCAATGAGTACATCGAGAAGCAAAGAAAGGAGCTAGAGAGAATCCTGGAGATACTCAAAAGAGGGTTTGCAGGTGGAGGTAAAGAAGAAGAAGAAGTGAGCGGTAGTAGTGCACAGCTTGATACTTCTGCCTTTGCTACGACGAGCAGCATCGTTGCCAGTAAGCTCGCTAACTTTGTTGGTCGAGGCGAAACGGACGTACTGCTTCCAGAGCTTCAGCGGCAAACAGGAGTGCTCAAGGAAATTGCAAACGGGGGTACGTTCAATTGACTATCACAGGACTTTTTGAAGAGCGAAAGGACATCCTTGGGGAGGAGGATGAATCCCAAGGCACTGCGAGGGCGACACAATCGTTTCTGGTGTACTCGGACGACCCCGTCAATGATCGTGAGTCACATGCGCGTGCTTACGTGCGGACTAATGCGCCGACCAGCTATGACGATATGGTACGGACAAAGATCGCGACGACCGAGTTGGTTAAAGCAGAGCACGGAGAGGCAATCTGGCGATGTTCAGTGACCTATGAGTCACCAGAGCTAACGCAGAGGGATCCAGTCGAACCGGGAGATCCTATACGCATTTCAGTACGGTCTGCTGGTCAAGGATCAAGCAAGAGGCTTTACTCGGACGAGCTACTTGAGGAGCAGTCAAACACATCCGACTCGATTTACGACTTTGACGGTACTCCTCTTGAGCTTGCGATGGGGATTAAGTTCGATGGTCCAGGAAATCCCGACTTCGTTCCAGAGGGAATCGATTACCCGCTGGGCGTTACCCACATCATTGCTGAGCAGGCTGTCCTGTCTAGCACGATTAGCGCTGGCTACCTAGTGAGGCTTGCAGAGGCAGCAAACCAGAGCTACACCAACAGTGACCTTTGGAATGGCTTTGCAGCTGGAACGCTACGGTTCCTTGAGTTTGACGCTACCGAGAACGGCAGCACCGATGTAGCGAGTCAGTTTTACACACTCTCGTTCACACTGGAGTTCCAGCGAAATATCCCGATTGCTGAAATAAACGCACAGCTTGCAGTTTTGGGTATAGATCCATTCACAACGATCTCACAAGTAAAGGGTCACGAGCACATCGAAATCAACAGCGTGCAAGAGGAGGTGCAGGTCGATGCAGGTCCTCCCGTGATCAACAAAATCTGCCAGACCCCAGTACGAGCAGCAGTCCACAGGATCTACCCTGTGACCGCTTTCGGAACTCTCTTTAACCCTGCAGCGAGTTGGCCATAAGATGACGAAGCAATCTTACTCAGCGCCGGTTGCTGGCAGTAAAATCGGCCCTTTCATTCGCAACTCAAAGATGTGGCGCGACATCATTGATGTGACGAATGACGCACGACAAGCGAACCGAGGCGAGACTGGTACGCTTGTTGGTGGATGGAACATACAGGTCTACGGCAAAAGCACGGAGTCGCTTGAGCGTGGGCAGCTACTGCACTTTGCTCCAAACACAACACACACATACTCTGGGTTCGCTGATAAGTTCGCACCGCGTGTGCTCCTGGAAGCACCGCTTTGGCACTCAAAGATCGATCACGTTTATCCGATCCCAAGCTCGTTTGAGAAAGCCAAAACATCTATCGTTACGCCTGGACACCTAATGCTCGCGAAGTGCAATGTGGTAAGCACTGATCACGAGTTCTGCATGATAGACCCAAGCAACCCGAGTCAGCTAAAGACAGCCACTGCGGGTGTGTTTGGGCTTGTTGCTGACGTTGGCGACGGGCTTGCAGTGATTGACGGCACGCGGTCCCATTACGGGTGGCGATTTGAACTGACAGCTGCACTTTCGGGGGCTCCTGGCACTGCGTCTGCGAAGCTAATTAACTGGGATGGAACCGAGTTCGCAGCGTCTTGCACGATCACCGATAAGGATGGGGCGTTCACGGGTATGTCTTCCGGTGAAGTAGGCTACTGCATGCATGTTGGCAATGAGTTCATTGCTACACAAGCTCCCTGCCCTCCTGCGTAAGGATTTGTTATGTCTTGGCATGGACCCAGAGGGGGCTGCGGGTGCTGCGGTGAGTGTGAACAGTTAGTCGCCACGGTGTCATACACTTCTGAGGGCATATTCACTGTAACGGTGACAGACGTTGGTGGTGGTGGTAATGAGCCAGCAGACATCACTGTCACTAAGAACGGCAGCACGATAATCTCACTTACCAACCAAGCTCTCCCTTGGAGCACCACAGTTTTTGTCGCCCGTGGGGATGTGGTAGCTGTTACAGCCGTTAATAGCTGTAGCACGGATAGCGACACTTGCACTTATTATGACCCAGATCCAAACCTAAATTTAGGTTCCTGTGAATTTGTAGATTGGCCACTTCTACAGCCATTTCCGGTGCCTTGCTGGAGTCAAGCCGATCTAGACGCTTTGATAAAAGCTAACACAAACAGATCGTTCGAAGTGAGCGGGATAACCGGCCCAGCGTCTTCGTTGAACGGGGTCTATAACATCGGGTGCCTCAATACTCTGGTGACCGCTTTTGTAGGTTGGACAGACGGGTTCCCTTATGGAGGTATGAGGGTGACAGGTTATTGGAACAACGAGTGGGACTTCGGTGCTGCTATCGAGTCCCGCCACGGCACTGACATATGTATTCAAAACGGGGATTGTAATTCTTTGGACGATGAATATTTCTTCAGCAGAAGAGATTCATACTACCTGCCATCCTACCCAGCACCGTACCAATACCACACGCAGCCAGCATCTTGTACGTCATGTGGATGGAACGGACACGTAGCTACCCCAACAGAACTTGGCCCTTTACAAGAGAGCGATACAGGCGGCGGGAACAATAAGCCTCCTGGATTTGTAGGCACTTGGGATTACACAACGTGTGAATACGACGATGGGTTTGGGTTTATTACCACTGCGTCTTCGTGCGCTTACGCCGCAACAATCACATGGCTTTAGAGACTAACCAACAAATAACGATTTGTAGATGTGGCAAACGGTATTTTTACAGAGATACCGCACACACCACTATCTGTTCCTGTGGCTACGCAGTGATTAAAGGGACGAGTAAGAAGCCACCAGTAAAGCTCAAAAAGAAGAGGCTTTATTTTGGCGATTTATTGGCGAAGGTTATCGATGCTATCGGGGGCCGCTGGTATAAGCGACAACATCTGAGAAAACACAAAAAAATCTGCCCCTGTAGCCGTAGGCAGCAAAAGCTGAACGCATTAGACCGAAAGCTATCAAGTCAGCTATCGCGATTCCCGCAGGTCTTCTCGCGCAAACTTGTTTCGGTATACCGAGGATTTCGCTCGATGTGCCACCGTGGACACCGGAAGGGCACGAGCTAATGCTACTAAAGCAACTGTTGGCGCAACACAAGAGGCGAGTCTCTCCAGATCTGGAGGGACAGTCTAGGGCAACCTAAAAACGGCAGGTGCAAAGCGGTAAGATCCAGGATGACCATTTAGTGTTTCCATTTACTCTTCTGAGGATCAACCGTATGAACGCAATTGTGTTTAGTATTTTCTTCAAGGCAATCTGTGCAGCTGCCTGTCATTTCCTGGGCTGGTGCTGCAGGCAAGAGGGCTGTCCGGATGGCGTGTGCGAGCCAGCTATCGAAAAGCTTGAATCACTCGAGGTTAGTGCTCCTTCGGCGCACCCTGCGAAGGTGACAAGTTTCGGCGCGAACTTCAACTGGTCAGCGTTGAACGAGATTGTTGAGAACGTCATGAATCTACTCGCTAGTGTTCGCAAGTTCTTCGGTGAGTCGTCAGACGACATCGTTGTTCGCTAACACTTCGTCTTTACTTGCTAGGTGCTAAGGGGTGTCGCGATGCGACTAGTGCTTTCTTTGATCCTCACTGTCGCTCTTGCAGCGTGTGCGGCTGGTCAAGATTCGCTGCTTGTTGTGCAGACGGTACAACAACGCGACACCCCTTTTGAAGTCAAGCATCCCAGCGGGGTGCAAATCAAAGCCATCTTTGCGGCAGCTAGCAAAGATGGCTCTGTCATTTGGTCTTACCTCCCAGAAAAGCACTTCCTGCGTGGTGAAGAGGCTACGATTGTCGCTGCGCCCCCAGGTGAATATCTGATCACTGCTGGTGGATCGCAGATAATCAAAGTCATCGAGGAGGGAGCCCCTGAGCCACCACCTGGCCCTTCCCCTGGTCCGCAGCCAAACCCAGTTCCTCCCGATCCTCAACCGAAGCCAAAGCCAAAGCCTGACGAACAAAAGATTGAGGTCGATTGGGCAATGTGGGTCCATGAGTCCTCAGAGCGACTTGTGAACACGAGCGAAACCTCAACGATGTACTCGGCAGAACTGATCGGCTGGCTTGAGGAGATGAAGATTAAACGCAGGGTGTTTGATAAGGATCTAACCGGACCATCGGCAGACCCGTGGATTAAGCAGGCAGGTGATAAGCTGCCTCGATTGATTCTGCTGCAGGAGGATCCGCAGAAGGCACTCATGTTCCCCGCTCCGAAGACGGTTCAGGAAGCGAAGGAGTTGATAAAGGAGCACCGTAAGTGACCTGCGAAATCTACAAGAACGACGGTGTCGAATACTGCGAGTCCGATGGCGGCAGGTACGCGCTTGGTCTAAATCCTGAAACGACCCCTGTTGTCGCTCGCAGCTTGTCGCAGTACATGGAACTGCCTTCGCGTGAGACGATGATCAAGCTGGTCGAGAGCGAGGATTTTAGCTTCGGTCAAAAGCTGTTCGGCAGAGAGTGGACAAAAAATCAAAACGGATTTGGCAAGTGTGCGTCATCCGCGGCCACTGGTGCGTTGGAAAAAGCTCGCTATCTGCGTGGGCAACGCAATGTACCGCTAAGTGACGACTACCTCTACTCGCTCGTTAATGATGGACGCGACCGAGGAAGCACGCTTGGGGAAAACATGCGTGCTATTAGCACCAGAGGTATCGCACGACGCGATCTAGTGGGACACGGTGACATCTACCGACGCAACTATAACGCACGCAAAGCGGACGCAGACGCACTACGATTCAGGGCTCATGAGTCGTTTGTCACGCCAGGAGAGCAAGAGGTTTGCGCGGCGTTGATTTCGCGTATCCCAGTGGTTATTGCAATCCATGTTGGACGAAACTGGAGGAACTTTGATCGCGATGGCGTGCTAATCGGAGATCATGGTCCTGGCAATCATTCAGAGCACCTAGACGACATTCGCTACAGCCGCCAGAGAGGGCGATTCGAGTTTCGGAAGGCTTCGTCACACGGCACAAGCTATGGCGAGGATGGTTACTGCTGGGTGTACTACAGCAAACACCTGGAGACAGTGCATTCATCGCACACAAAATACGCGGTTCCATCGGCAATTGATGACCCAATGGGGCAGAACCCAATGGGCGATGAAATTATCGACGATGAACAGCAGGACGAAAGCCTAGATAAGCCAAAGCTTATCATTGCATCTGGCGAGTTTTGTGACTGGTGCAAGAAATGGAATCGTGAAGATCGGCAGCGTGTGGTCGATGCAGGAGTCGAGGTTATCCCAGGCGATGTTCCTGGCGAGTTAATCCCCAGATACAAGTTGATTGTTGGGGATAAAGAGCGTGTGAAAGTAGGTTACTGGTCAGCGCACGAAATCTTGAGTGCGTTGGCTAATTTGCGAACAACCGCTCTTTATAAGGGAATCAAGTGAACATCACTGCAAACGGTACAACCACCCCACAAGCTGTGACAGCTGGGTCATATCAAGTCAGTGTCCGAGGGAATGTCGAAGGTCAACTCGTGCTTGAGCAAGACCTGGGTGATGGCTATGACTCGATCATGACGTTCAATCGCCCTGACGAACAAGTCCTGACGCTTGCTGCCAGCAATGTACGCTGGAATTTAAAAAACTCAGCGGGCAACGCCAATATCGACGCCCGAATTGAAACCGTAGGATAAGCATGTTTCGTCGCAGCATTAGCAGGCCAATCAGGTGGCTTGTAAAAACTCATATCAGCGAAACGATTCGGTTTGGTGCAAGCGAACCAGCAGCACCTACGATAGTGTCGCATCCTAGTGATGTGACAATCTACGAGACCGAACAAGCATCGTTTACCGTACTCGCTTCTGGTGTACCTTCGCCTACATATCAGTGGGAAGCATCAACTGATGGTGGAGCTACTTGGTCAGATATTTTTGGTGAAACGGCAGCAACGCTAACTACTGGGCCAGCCCCATTATCAGGGAACGGCTACCAGTATCGCTGTGTAGTTACTAATTCAGAGGGCTCTGTAACTAGTAACCCAGCCACTTTGACTGTCACAGCCTTTGTTCCAGTATCGTTTACGACTCACCCATCTAGCACTACAGTTGACCCTGGTGACACGGCTACATTTACGAGCGTAGCTACAGGTGATCCTGCACCAAGCTATCAATGGCTGCTGTCAACCGATGGGGGCTCGACATTCAGTAACATTGCTGGTGCTACCTCAGCTAACTACACAACGCCTGTACTTGATATTACTGATGACGGCAATCAATACAGGTGCAAAGCGTCCAATGCGGCAGGAAGCAACTTCTCACTTGCCAATTCAAACATAGCCACTCTTACTGTTAATACGCCAGTAGCTCCAACTATCACTGTACAGCCTACTGACCAATCAAGTGCAGTAGATGGTACGGCTACCTTTAGCTTGACGGCTACAGGAGTTCCAAGCCCAACGTATCAGTGGCAGTTATCGACTGATGGAGGCAGCACTTATGGAAACATTTCGGGTGCCACTTCAGACAGCTACACTACACCAACTCTAGTGATCGGTGACGACGGCAATTTTTATAGATGCTTAGTAAGCAATAGTGAAGGGTCTGTATTTAGTGTTGCAGTAGAACTGACTGTCACCAACTTCAGCCCAGCTAACTTGTCTGGCATCCTGCAATACTCACTCGACAGCGGAGAGACGTACTAATGACACAATTCTCCGGTGACCTTACCCACTACCTCAAAGACCTCCGTACCGACACTGGAACCTTACGCCCAGGGCGTCAGGGACAGGTGCTTAATTTTGATGGGGTGGATGACTACGCAGAAACAACCCCGCACCCATTGACGGCAGAGACTGGTTCATACTCCGTTGCTGCTTGGGTTACGCTGGACACTGGGAACAGTTTCCCAATGATCTTTTCGGGAGATACGGCACAACTAGAGGTCAGGTTCAGTGGCAGTACAAGGATTCCGCAGGTTACAACCCACAATCCGTCACTGACAGCCACAAGCCCCACTGCTCTGGCGTTAGGAGAAGAGCACCACATCGTAGCCACTTGGGATTCGGGTGACGGATACTTACGCCTGTATGTAGACGGGGCATTGGTCGCCACTTCTTCGACGAGCAACTTAACCCGATCACAAATGGGCTCAAAGCTGCAAATCGGGGCACGAGGAACTGCGTTCTTTTTTGGTGGGAAGATCCGGGATGCCTGTATGTATTCTGCGGCACTTTCTCCCGGCCAAGTCTCCGATATGTATAGCGGTACTCGCATAACAGCCAACCTTGTTGCTGGCTGGTACGGTGCAGATGAGTCGGGCACGAAGCTCTACGACTGGAGCGGCAATGGCAACCACTTAGATCTGGTCAACACAACTGAATCAACCTTCCGCGAGACTGATGCAACTGTTGTTAATCCAGTTAATGAAGAGGGGTATAGCCAAACAGCAGTTGTTGAGCTTTCGGACAGGAGGCTTCTTGCAATCCCTGCAAACGACCTACAAGGAAAAACCAATTCGGTTATTTCGTGTCGGGTAAAAATAGACTCAAACCAGAGAGGCATAATTTTCGGGACAAATTCGGCCAGTCAGTGGCTAGGTTCATACCAAGCAGGAATTACAGGCATTCAAATTTGCACCGACCCGACAATGATCACCCGCGTAGACGGTGTGGAGATAACAAATACAAGAGACGCATTAGATACCGCAATAAACGATAACACAGAGCACCTACTAGAGTTTGAGGGGGACTTTACAGCGGGCGACTGGATCGTAAACGGACTATTCGTAAACGGGTATGTTTCCGGCTGGGACATCAGCGGACAAGTCTGGGATGTCCGCTTGGACGGCGTTCAATACCCCGTTGGTGAAATCATCCCAGCCGTCGATGCAACTACCGATGCACTCGGCAACACGTTGCAATACCAAGGCAAGTGCGTCTTCCCCCAGAGAGTCGATACACCTTGTATCACCGGGGATGGGACTGCGACCTACGTGGATATGGGGAGTGCGTTAATTCCTGCCACTGCGGATTTTACGGTTAACTGCTGGTATTACCCAGACACCGGATTCAAGGGGATTTGGCAGGTAGGTAATTTCAACACAGCCGGAAAACTCCATATTTCGCAGAACGGAACCACGTGTACTCTCGGCCTACCAGAAGGAAGTGGGGCACTAGACATCTCAATAGCAGATGCGTTGCCCGAAAACGAATGGACGCAAATCACTGTCTCCCGAGTTGGAAACACGTTCACACTAACAGCCGGAAACAAATCAGCGACAGTGACTGACGCTACGGCCATAAGCCAATTAAACACAAGACTCTTGCAGGTGTTTGACTACGAGTCAGGTGGCCGCATAGCCGATTTCAAAATCACCACCGGAGGCGTTACCAAAACCTTTGCACTCCAAGAAGGTGGTGGGCGAGACGTTTGGTGGACTGCATCAGATGGAACCTATGGCAAGATAGCCAATGCAATCACAGGCGGAACACTAGCAGACATTTGGGCCAACCGATGCCCGGGACTGGTCAAAGATTGGTCGATTGAGAACGGCGGGAATACTCAACGCAACGTAATGCGTGACTCAGAAGATATTTCGACCACTCGATGGAATTTTTCCAACGTAGGAACAACCAGGACAACAAATGTTATTGCAAACCCAGTAGACGGTGCGGTGACTGCCGATCTCGTAGAGGAGAACAGTGACACAGACTCGCATAGGATATGGTACTACGACAACCAAACTTCCACTGGAAATGTGATTAGCGGCGAAACCTACACGTTTAGCGTTTACCTAAAAGACAGTGGGTCCGGTGTTATCCGTATTAACAATGACTTTGCTTCCACCATCGACCTGATTGCAGGAACAGCAACAGCTGGGCAGGTTGAGGATGTCGGAAATGGGTGGTGGAGATACAGCCAAACAGCAATAGCCACAGACGCCATACTTAATAGCGTTTTCTACACCAGTGAAAATGCCGGGATTTTCGAGGGTAGTCCTGGGGTTGGATTCTACATCTATGGTTCGCAGCTGGAATTAGGCACAGAGGCCACAGCTTACCAAGCAACGGATTCAACCTACCCAGTACGTGGAGTTTTTATCCCAGGCGTCCCAGGTGACACGGTAGACGCAGCAGGCAACACTAAAACCCTAGCTGCCAACAAGTTCGGCAATCCACATTCAATCATCAACACTAATCCGTTCGATGTCCAAGAGATCAGTGCCATCAATGGTGAGACAGCTTATGTAGCCGGGACTGACCGGCATCTAGTTGCTCCAGCTAGCACCAAGTGGGCACAGACCGAAGCAGACGGCACAGACCGAATGTTCTCAAACGATCCTGCACTGGCCGGGGCCGATAAGACTAATGCAGAGACTTATGTTAACGCCCCAGCAATTCCAGCCAATGTAATAACCATTGGCGGATCAACACCAATAACAATTGATAACACCGAATACGTTACGGTAGGTAGCTAATTATGTCACAAGATATTTCAAACCTGAGTATAGTCTGGGACGATGCTGGTACTGTCTTCAAAGGCTTCCAGCTTGATGTCACTGATACTAATAGTGCCGGTGGCTCTCAAGTTCTCGATTTGAAGTCCAGTGGAACTACTATCGAGTCCACGGACATATCAGGTAATAAAGTCCTAGCAGGGACATTACGTGTTGATGCTGGATCTGCTGTTGCACCAAGTCTTACATTCGATGGTGACAATGATACTGGGTTTTATCGGTCGGCTACGAATGAAATAGGCATAGCAACAGCAGGGTCGGAGATTGCGACACTTAACACTGTTGGAGTAACATTAAAAGGGGTAATGCATCTGAATGCTCCTGGCGGAGTCAGATCGGCATCATCTTATCTGTACTTGATGAACTCAACTACAGCGTCAGTATATAGCAGCGGGGTTGATGGAAAACGAATTACGATGGCCAATGATGGTCATATCGGATTTGCTTCAACCAACAACGCTTATGCATCACCAGATGTTAAGTTGTGGCGTGATGGGGCAGCTAACACCCTAGCACTCCGTAATGGAGCGAATGCCCAAACATTCAACGTGTACAACACCTACACCTCGTCCACGGTCTACGAACGAGGTTTTGTTAGGTGGAACTCCAATGTCTTTGAGATTGGAGCAGAGGCTGGATCAGGTGGCGGAACCGATACCCGTACTGTTTCTATTCTCGGAGGTGGTCAGCTAAAATTACAAGGTGATATAAGGATTGC
>Ga0180432_10003502_pt1 | contig 22296 bp, 18 predicted proteins | sample SS_ome_10_FD_132414 | JGI IMG/M metagenome (GOLD analysis project Ga0180432, IMG submission 132414) | Hypersaline lake sediment archaeal communities from the Salton Sea, California, USA - SS_1_MS_2 metaG | ecosystem: Environmental > Aquatic > Non-marine Saline and Alkaline > Hypersaline >...
GCTGCGCTAGATGAAGCGAACCACTCCGTTCGCGCCGTCCAGTTCCACCATCTGACCGTCACTCAGCACCGATGTGGCATGCTCGATACCGGCGACGCACGGCTTCCCGTACTCTCGTGCCACCAAAGCGCCGTGTTGAAGCAGTCCACCGATCTCCAGAACGATACCGCTCGCGTTGAGGAACAGCGGCGTCCAGCCCGGGTCGGTTGCCCGTGCGACCAGGATATCACCCGGCAGGACGGGCTTCTCATCCGGCTCGTGAAGCACGTTGATCCTTCCACGCACCACCCCGGGTGAAATGGGTTCTCCGGCCAGTTCGCCCTCCCTGGCTTTCCTCTTGGGAGGCCGCAGGATCCTGCCCCGCGAATCTATGATGCGAGGGAACTCGCGGACGTGCCGCAGTCTCCTGAGGTATTGCGTGTTCTTCTCCGCCAACGCCCTGAGATCGATCGAAGTGTCGCCAAGGGCGTCGTCGAGCTGGTCGATGGTCAGATCGAAGACCTGCTCCGGGACATCCAGGCGTCCTGCCTCCACCAGAGGCCGCGCAGCCTCCAGGACTCTTCTCCTGAACTTGTCCGCAATCAGAACGAAGTGGTACTTGGCGTCTCTCTGGAGCCTCCCAGCGTCATCAACACCTCGTACAGGCTCTCGAACTGCTTTGCCTTCCTCTTGCCTCTCTTCCCGGCAGCCCGAAGGAGGTCCCTACAGGCTTCCTCGCGTTGGGCTTTGGCTCGCTCGAAGATGGCCACCGGGCTGTTCTCGGGAGTCGCGTTCTCGGCCATGGCCCGCAGTTGCTCGAAGAAGAGCTCGGGCTGCTCGTAGAAGCGCGTGGCGGCCGGATCCATCTCCATCGGACCACGGAATCCGTATTCGGCCATGAACCCATCCCAGGCCCCAAGGAACTCCGGCGAGAAGGACCCGTCCGACAGTCTCGCCGCGAACTCCGTCCCCGAAGTGCACTCACTGACTTCGCTGAAACTGGCCAGGCGGTACATGGCCAGGCCCATCTCGATGGTGACGTTATCCGGTAGCGCGCGTTCGAGGTACACAACCTTGTCGCGCAGCTCTGGTTCTTCGTCCTTGAAGAGCTTCTTGATCCTCGATCTGGCCATCTCGGCGGCGAACAGGACCGACATGAAGGCACTCACCGTAGCCACCATTATGTTGATGGTGCGCTCCGCGAATTCCCTCGTGGTGAGCTCTTCTCGCCACAGTGCTTCGAGATCCTTCATGCACCGCTCCACATCGTCGAGGTACTTCTGCCGGTACCGTGCAGGATCCTTGAGCGCGCGAAGTCCATCCACGATGGTACCCATGTTCTGCCGGAGCGCCGAGAACACGAGACCCCGCATCGCCGGAGGTAGTTTCTTCGGTATGTATTCCGCATCATCCATGTTGGCGACGGCCTCAGCGGACAGGACGTCTATGGCCCGGAAGGCACTCAAGAACCTCTTCTTCCCCTCCATCTTGAGCGCATTCGAGAGGTTCCCGTAGGTTCGCCCCTGGACTGTGAGCCGCATCGCCTCCAACGTTTCGTCCGTTGTGTTCTCGCCCAGCGAGAATCGAAGTGTGGCCGCATTGGCTATGGCCATGAAGTCCATACCCATCACGGACAGCGGCTCTTGCATACCCCACTTGGTCAGCGTCACGTCGTTGTACAGGCGCTTGGGCTCCCCCGGAGGCGTGAGCATGATCTCCGGCACGGGGAAGTAGGCCGTAATCGGACGAGCCTGCAGTAAGTGCAGCTTCCCGTCCGCGAAAGCCCACTCGATGTCGATCGGCCTCCCGTAGTAATCCTCGACTCTGCCAAGCATCTCGGTCAATCTCAGAACTTGCTCACTGGAAAGGCACAACTCTCCCCGAGATGATGAGGGTTGCTCGTAGGTCCCTCCATCGGCGGCGAGCCAGACCGACGTTTCCTTGGCTCCAATCTTCCGCTCCAGGATGGTACGCGCCAGCTTGTCGACCGCGAAGGTGTCGGGTGACACTCGGCCGGCGACTACCGACTCTCCGATCCCGAAGTTGGCATTGATGACGGCTTCATCGTAGCAGTTGTTGAGCGGATTCAGAGAGAAGGCCACACCGGCGGTATCGGCCGCAATCTGCTTCTGGACGATCACCGCAATGCGCGGCTCGTCCACCGGCAGGCCGTGCTCCTGCTTGTATACGAAGACTCGCTCATCGAAGCAGGAAGCAAACGAGCGCCTGAGCGCGTTTTCCAGATTCTCCTTCTTGACCCCGAGCACCGTCTCGTACCCGCCGGCAAAGGAGAGGCCCTCCAGGTCCTCTTCGGGAGAAGACGACCGGACCGCGTACGAAGCGGGACCGTTGCCTGCTTCCAAAGCTGCCAGAGCCTGCGCGAGGATTTCTCCGCGCAACTCGTCGAGTTCAAGATCCGCACACAGCTCCTCCACCCGCATGGTCTTCCGCTTCAGGTCCTCTGATGAGCTATCCAGGGCGGCGTTCCACTCTGGCGACCGCTGAATCTGGTCCAGCCAGGGCTGGAAGAACGCGACCGAGAGGACGAATCCAGCAGGAACAGGGAATCCCTGCTGGGTCATCAGAATCAAGGACATCGCCTTGCCGCCCACCTGTGCCAACTCGGGCCTCTCGCTGGTCGAGAACGAATATGCTAGTTCCACGGTCAAGCCTCCTTCGCTAGTCCTCTGCGGTGATCTTCGCCCCTTCAACTGATTCGAGGACCCAGCTTCATCACCCATCGCAAGTCCCTCCTGCCCGTTCAGAGTCCGATCCAAGTCGGGTAACCGAAACGAGGGTCAGGTTCAGATCCCAGATCTTGGAGAGCATCCCGCGTAGCGCAGACTGGTCGGCCATCACGCCGGTCAAAGTGGTTATGGGCGGACCACCGCCTTGGCTCTCGGTCACGACCTTCACCCCGCTGAACCAATCCGACCAACTCTGATCCAGTTCCCCCTCTACCCTGATCTGGTAGACGTTGGTGTCGCGAAGCTCCTGATCGCCCAGCATGCGTCATCCGCTCTTTCGCCATACTCAGTTACTGAACGGGTCTCTCTGACACCATGATACCAGGCGAACGACCGAATGTCAGGCCCCGAAAGGGGTATCATGAGGGGGTATCGGAGGGGTATCCGCACGCGGAGACGTGGACGGCTCGCTGCTTGCTAGTCCTGCTTCTGCCATCTTGCTCGACTGGAGGTGATCAGGTATGCTGCCGCAATATCCGCCGTCGTCCCAGATATCCCGGCATAGACCGGCATTCGCTTCGAAGTCGCTACAAGAGGCCCACATCCCGACCTCTCGCGACTGCCATCGTGCGGCTGTGCACTCCCAGTTTGCCGTAGATGTTCTTGAGATGCTTCTTGACCGTGCCGACGGCGATGACCAGCCTCTCCGCGATCTCCTTGTTCGAGAGGCCGGCGGCCAGAAGCTTCAAGACCTCCACCTCACGTGGGCTGAGGGGCTCGACCAGAGGCGACGAAGGACCGGTCGGTGCCTTCAGTCCTTGGTCAATCCTCTGCAGTTCGAACGCCGCCAACAGGCGTCCGGAGTACTCCGGTGCGATCCCGCGTGCAGCAGCTTGATGGAGCAGCCTCGCCATCGGCTCGCCCTCATCCACGAACATGCGTACGTAGCCGCCCGGTTCGGCGAGGGACAACGCGCTCTCAAGAGCGCCTAGTGCACGCTCGATGCTTCCCTGCGCCTGAGCGGCCAGCGCGCGGAGCACCTGGATCTCGATGACCAGGTCCGTTCGCCCCTGTCCCTCCATCCTGGGGAGCAGTTGTTCCAGCACTGCCAAGGCTTCGCCTGGTCGATCCTGCTTGATCAGCGCCCTGGCGAGCACCAGACGCTCGTACTTGCGCAGATGAGCGTTCAGGAACGTCTCCCTGCTTTCCGGGTCCCCGCCGGCGGCGTCGGTTCCCACTCCGCGTTCCTCGGCCCAGCGCATTGCCGCCTCGACGTCGCCCTGCGCAGTGGACAGTAGCGCCGCGAACATGTCCACGGCGAGGTCATCCAGCTCGGTGCTATCGGTCTTCAGCGCCAGTTGCTGCGCCTCCCGCACAGCATCCCAGGCACCGTTCTCGTCTCCCCGTGCCTGTCTGACGCGCGCCAGAGGGATGTAGCCGTCGAAGGCCGAGACTTCGCTCCACCCTCTGCTCAGCTCGATGCCCTGGGTGAGATAGCTCGTCGCGGTCTCAAGATCATTCCACTCACGCCACAGTTCGCCCAGCCCCATCAATGCCTCGCCGGCGATGGGTACCGGCCGCCCAAGCGTGTCCGTGGCCAACGCGAGTGCCCTCTCGTAGGTCGCCTTTGCCTGCTGAAGCTGCCCCCTACGCTTCTGGAGTTTGGCAACGTGACTCAGCGCCGCCGAGGCGAACATCACATTGCCCATCTCCCGGCTCATCCTGACGACCTCGTCGAGCGCCTGGCTACCGGCCTCAAGATCGCCATCGGCCAATTGGACCAGCCCCATGATCCAGGTGGCGAGGCCGCGCAAGAACCTGTCTTCCTCGGTCAGTTGCTCCAATCCCAAACGCGCCTGCTCGATGGCCCGAGATATCTGCCCCCTGTAGACGGCGATCAGTGCGCGCAGAGATGCCGCCTTCTCTGCGTGCTGCAGGCGCCCCTCGATACTCTCCAGCGGACGACCGGCCAGCAGAAGCGTCCACGCGTGGTAGAGGCACAAGGCGGGTCTGGAGCGCACCAGCTCATCGGGCAGCTTGTCCACCCACTGCAGCAACGTGACCACCTCGCTGCGCATCAAGGTCGATTCGGCGCATCGCTCCACCAGATCCACTGCGCGAGAGTAGTCCTCTCCGGACAACGCGTGGTCTATGGCCTCGGATGCAAGCCCGTGCTGCTCGTACCACTCGCTTGCCCTCCGGTGCAGCACCGGCACGAGATCGGGCTGCATCTGTTGCAGGCGCTTGAGCAGCAGATCGCGGAACAGGCGATGATAGCGGTACCAGCGCCGCTCGTCGTCCAGTGGGACGATGAACAGGTTGGCTCGATCCAGCATGTCAAGCCGCGATTGCGCATCCGTGGGAGCCGCCTCGGCGCCGCCCTCTCCACCCCACAGGGCCTGGCTCAGGAACAGCTCTGCCGGCACCTCCTTACCACCACTGGCGGAAGCCCGCACCGAGCAGATAGCTTCACACAGGGGAGCCGACAGGCGCCCCAGCACCGAAGTCAGAAACAGAAAGGCCTGTACCTGCGGCGGCTGACGCTGCAGAACCTCCTCGACGAGGTAGTCGAGAATGTACCGGTGGCTGCCCGTGAGGGCTGTAACGAAGCCGCTCACGTCCTCGCGGCCCTGCATCGAGGCGGCCGCCATCTGCAATCCCGTGATCCAGCCCTCGGTGCGTGCGGCCAACGCACCGACGTCGGCCGCCGTCAGCTTCAACCCCATGATCCGCCCCAAGAACCCACTCGCCTCATCGAGGGTGAAGCGCAGGTCGGCCCGGCGCAGCTCGGTGAGCTGTCCCCGGCCCCGAAGACGCGCTATGGGCAAGGGAGGATCAGCCCGGGTGGCGATCACCAGATGCATCTTGTTGGGCAAGTGATCCAGCAGGAATGCGAGGCCGTCGTGAATCGCCTGGCTCGTAATCAAATGGTAGTCATCGAGAACGAGCGCGAAGTGATCCTGAGCCAAGCCTACCTGGTTGATCAGTCCGGTGATGAATGTCGACGCCTGAGCGGGCTGAGGCGATCGAAGCGCGCCCAGCGCGACCTCCGCCTCCGAGCCGGCGGAATCCTCCCACTCGTCAATCATGCGTAGAGCGGCGACTACGTAGGCCCAGAAGCGAAGGGGATCGTTGTCTCCTTCATCCAGCGAGAGCCAGCCGAAGGGCCTTTCACAGCTTGCGATCCACTCGCACAGCAGCGTGGTCTTGCCGAAGCCCGCGGGGGCGGAGATCAACGTGAGCCGGTTACCGCGGCCGAATCCTGCAGCCAGACGGTGGACCAGGCGCGGCCGTCGCACTGCGTCAGGTCTGGAAGGGGGAGTGTAGAGTTTCGTACGGAGGAGCGGTGCGGCCATACTGCCTTCTCCGGGAGTACTGCACAGCCAGCCTTACAAGCGAACCGAAAAGCCTCGGGCACCGTGATTCTAGCACATCTCGCCCCCTCTCGCAACAGAATCGTGTGGGGGGCGTACCGAAGGTTGTCGGTGACCCGGGCCTTGATGGAGTCTTCTCCCACAAGAGTACGCTCCAAGGTCCTTCCTGCCAATTGTGATGCTCGGCGAGCCTGATCAGCAAGCCGCTCCTCCGATGAAGTCGCTGGACTGCAAGTGCACCCCCGTACAGTGATTGGTTGACAGTGCACACGGATTCCGGTATACTCGACGCTGTAGCCAAAGCTCAGGACATCGCGCCCTCGTCCCTGCCTCAACGTCAACGAGGAGCGTCACGGCATGAATCGACAGCCGGCCTTCTGGCGAGACAAGAACCGCTTGGGGTCGGTTGTTCCTATGTGTGCCACATCGTGCCCGCTCAGCCCCGGGCCTGGTCCCCAGGCCCATCGCCACACGTTTGCCTGCAACCAGCAGTCAGTACGGCCAGACATCGTCACAGCCCTCGCCCTAGCCACGAAGCAATGCCCGTCGCGCGGTCGCACCCCTCTCGGATGTCGCACAACGGCAGGCACGTCGATCTATCTACGCCCCCGGAGCGCAGACAGTCGTCTGACGGGCCTTCCATCACGGCAGTCTACAGCCTTCGATTGCGGTCCCACGTGGTCCACAGTTGGCACCCGCAGAAGGCCCCAGAGCTCGGGGTAGCATCCAGATAGACTCTGCAGAGACGTCTTCCAGGGCCGGGGCCCACTGGGCATGAATAGATACCGGAGTCGACTTGCCCCTTCTCTCGCTTGGAGGAGACTCGTGGAGGCTTTTCACCATCTTGGGTCAACATACACACGGAGGTGAGTCATGGCAACTGAGGAAAAGGTCGTAGAAGCACTCCGCAGCAAGGTCCAGACATTCCTTAGCCAGAAGCAGTTGAGCTATGAGGTGAAACCGAATGGCAGTCTCTGGCTCCGACAGGGCTCAACGGTTGTGACGATCAGCCCGGTTCAATGGGGCGAGCGGACCTTGGTGAAACTGGCAGCGCCCGTAGCCCTGAACATCGGCAAGATCACCCCGCAGCTCACCCGCTTCTTGGCTGAGAAGAACAACCAACTGCTGTTCGGCAAGTTCTCTCTGGACGCAAAGGCCAAGGCGGTTTGGTATGAGCATGTGCTCCTCGGCGACTTCCTGGATGCTGAGGAACTCTTCGTCGCGGTGGCAGCGGTTGCGCTCACCGCCGACCAGCATGATGAGCAGGTCTCGAAGATGGCCCGCGGCAAGCGGATGCAAGATCTCTAGTGCTCCGCTCTCTCGCACGGGTATCGAACCTAGACGGTGTGGACACCTTGCCGGGGTAGAGGCGGGGTCTGGTTCGAATGGTGGCGCCTACGCCGCTGCGATTCGTCCAAACCGCCTGATCTCGTCTCTTCACCTCGATGGTGCCAAGAGCATTCTGCTCCGTCACGAAGCCTGATATCGAGTCCCAGGTTGGCCCAGACAGGTAGGGCATCCAGCCCCCATACACGCTGTTCTGGATCCTGCCAGGATCCACCCCTGCCAAACCCAGTGTTGTCCTTACGTACTCAGTATAGCCATGCATCATGAACTGTGCGGTATGTCTTGTCCCCCGCACACGAAGTGCCTGACAACGCTCCTCGCGTGGGGTATAACCGTCCCATAATCGAATGGACTTACAGCAGAGGTATCCCCTCGGTCTGCAAGCAGGGGATACTATGGGGGAAGACCGGTGAGAGTCCGGCGCTGTCCCGCAACTGTAACCTCGTCACGTACGACGGTCGGCGAGGAAGCCAGAGCACCCACCTCTGTTGGCTCCAAGGACTTTCGAGGTAAAGGGGTAGGAGCTGGCTTCAGCTAGCATGATCCTATCCCCTGTCCAGCATCGGGCAGGGGATTTTCGTGCCCCGGCTTCCTTCATGAGTCGGGGCTCTTCTTTTCTCGGGATCATGGTAGAGCGCGCAACGATCGACTGGGGTGTGTTCCGAGAGCGATTCCGTCCGGCGCAGGCAAGTGGTGCCGGCGGGAAGGAGAACGTCACAGGAACGCTCCGCTCGACACCCGAAGCTACTGATCGTAGTCTCCGGGATCACATCGGTCGGCCAAAGAAAGCTGCCCTGTGGTGGGCTCTCGTGAGCTCGAAGTGCCCAGCTCCTGATCTAGCAGCAGAGCAGCAGAGCCACAGTGGGCGGGCCGGTGGCTTCACCGATACGGTTCTGCTTCCCGGCAGCGGCCGACCGCGCGGCACAAACTCGCGGCGGCCCGGTCGATGCTCGAAGGATGCGGGTGCGCGACAACGCGAGCTGATATCTCTCGCCGTTCTTCGCACTCTGGATCGTGTTGTGGAAAGGCGTGTTCTCTCACCACAAGTGTCACGTCTGATCATGGAGCTATGGGGAAAGGCGTTGTGCCTGGCGCTGCCAGGGTAGCATGCTGCCGCCCAGCGTTTGAGAGAGCAACATGGTTGTGGACCACCGTGGTTCATGACGCTCAGCCCAGGCCATACCTGCACAAGAACGACCCCCCGGCAAGCCGGGGGGTCTGAGGATTCGGCTGATGACGCATGACTCCTGGCCTGGGTCGTGCGCGCTTCACTCCGCGCACCTGAGCGGCTTGCGATTGCCAGCGCCGGCATCACACCGTCTTTGGGGGCGCCTAACCCGAAACAGCAGCCTCTCCTTCCTGCTTCGCGTCGGCAGCGAAACGCGACCTCGTAGCAAGGTGTAGAGCATAGAACCCGGCGGCGGCGACGGCGCAGATGATGCCTCCGCCGTACCAGACCCAATTGGGATCGTAGTTGTCCATGACCATGCCGGCGGCCCAAGGTCCCACCGTCGAGGGGATCGTCCATGCCAGAGAGAAGAAGGCCATGTAGCGCCCGCGCATCTCCTCCGGCGCGAGGCGCGCTACCAACGCTTGTCCCACGGGCATCACGATCATCTCCCCGGCGGTGATGAACAGAATGGCCACCACGAAGAGCGCATAGGTCGCCACGAAGCCATACATGGTGAAGCCCACCAGGTAGAAGAGGGTTCCAGCCACCATCATCAACATCGGTGGAGAATCCTTGATTCTCCTGGTGACCCAGAACTGTAGCACCACGACCGTCGCCGCATCCAGGCTCAGCATGAATCCATATCCCTGAGTAGAGACACCATGGACGTCGCGCAGATAGACGGACAGAGTGTTATACATCTGCTGGTAAACGATCAGCATGAGCATCGACAGGATCAAGAAGGCCATGTACAGCTTGTCGGCCACCACGTGACGATACCCGACCAGCGTCTCGAGCACGCTCTCCTGCTGTTGCTCGTCCGACGCCACCGGCTTCGTCTCCGGCACCAGCTTGTACACGATCGCCGCGGTGATCAGACTCGATACCGCATCGAGGACGAAGAGAAGCAGGTAGGACTTCGCCGCCAGGAAACCACCTATGGTCGGCCCGACGATCCAAGCAAGGTTGCCCGCCACCCTCAAGACACCATATCCTTCGGCGTGCTTCTCCTCAGGCAGCATGTCCGCGACCATCGCCTGACGCGCAGGGCCTGCGACGTTCGAAAGCAACCCAACTAAGACGGCCAGCAAGTAGAACACGGACAGCTCGTTGACGAAGCCCATCGATAGGCTGCTCAGAGCACTGAACACCAGCCCGAAGATCACCATCCCGCGTCGCCCAAACTTGTCGGTCAGCGCCCCCCCTACCAGGCTGCCGACGAAGCTCGAGATGGAGAAGATGCCCAGCAGGACCCCCGCCTGCGTCATGCCCACCCCAAACCTCTCGGTCACGTACAGCGAGAAGAATGGGAAGATCAAGGTCCCACCGACTCTGTCTATGAACGTCGCGACGACGAGTACCCAGAACTTGAGCGGAAACTCGTGATAGGTGTTCTTGACCCTGTCTAGCATCTGTCAGTCTCCTCTACCGGACCATCCCCTTCACGAGTGGGGAATCGGGCCGCACTTCAATCCTTGAACCCTGCCTGCCAATCTAGATGTCACTCCCTCTGAAACCCCCCAATCTGGGGTATCTGTGGTCCGTTGGGGGCTCCCCGGCACCTGAGACCAAAAAACCGGCCGCGCGAGGGACGCTTCCCTCGATCGGGTCGGCTCTTGGCACTACCTGCTGTGTTGCTTGGTTATCCGTCTCGGCAACTGGCGCTTCGGCGAAGTCATGGTCACACTACACACCCCGATTCTGCCACAGAGTGGCGACCAAGTCAACACTGCCATTCTGAAGAGCATCGCACGTTGGACGCAACTCCTCCCGGAACACAAGTGCGGAGTCCAGTCTCACACACGGGCGGCGCAGCGCGTCAGCGCCGTGTCCTCCGCGACTATCACAGCCCCCGCCAACACGCCCTCAGAAGCGCCCGTGGTCATGGCTGCCACTCGAAGGCGCCGATGTCACAGGGGGTATCGTACGACGTCACCGCGAACGACCGCGGGACACCCCTCTGATCGACGGCCAGGGTACAGGCATCCTCCGGCACTGCATCGATCGCCGGGCTGCCGGGAAGCAGGGCGTGCGTCATGGTGGGGCCACCGTTGTCCGCCAAAGGCCCCAGCATCGGATCGCCAGACAGGTACGGGTCGCAGGCGCCGTCGTCGATCAGGTTGTGCCTGTTGATGCCGATGGTCCCCGCCCCTCCCCTCTCATCCTTGCTGGTGACGAAGCAGCTCCCGCCCGTACCCCTGTTGTTGGCAACGATGGTATTCACGAAGTCCAGGGTGCCCCGCACGTACACGCCGCTGCCCTCGCTCTTGGAAGCATTGTTGGCGATGGTGCAATTGACCAGCCGCGCGGTACCCATGACCACGATCCCGCCTCCGTAGACGACCGACTCGTTGCCGCTGATGGTACAGTTGCTGATCACCGCCGTGCTCTTGCACCCCACGCGGATGCCACCTCCCGTGCCTTTGGATCGGACACCGGCCTGATTCCCGCCGATGGTACTGTTGACCACTGTGAGCTCGCCCACCCGGCTCAGGATTCCGGCCCCACTTCCACAACGGAGGCCAGGTTGCGCGATAGCTTCAGAGACGTTGCCCCTAATCGAGCTGTTGATCACTATCAGCGTACCGTTACTACAAATTCCGGCGCCACCATTGGCAGCGTTCTTCGTGATGATGCAATCGACGACGGTCAGCGCGCCGTCGTTCAGGATGCCGCCACCATTGTCCTCCCGCACACTCGACCTGCCGTGCCGGATCGTCAGTCCTCGCAGCACCGTAGTGACACCTTCCTGCACCAGGAAGACGCGTTCGGGCGACTGCTTCAATTCATCGTGGGACTGTACCACCGTCTTGCCTGCCCCCAGACCGCGAATGGTCACGTCCCTGCTCACCATGATGCCCGCTTCGGTATGGATCGGATCCCTGACCTCGATGATGGAGCCATTCGATGTGCTGGCATCATCGATGGCGGCCTGGATGGTCGTGAAGTCGCAGTCCGAAGCGCACACGGTGCAGGTTGCCGGCAGAGGCGTGGCCGTCGGTGGTAGCGGTGTGAATGTGGGACCCGGCGTCCTGGTAGCCAGAGAGCGCGTGGCCGTGGGCGGTATGGGCAATGCAGTGGACGGCACAGTGGTGGGAGATGGCGCCGCGGAACAGCCGATCGCAACCAGTACCGTGACCGCCGCCAGGATGCCCGCTGGTCCGAGTCTCATCCTCCACCTCCCCGCCCCAAGACTAAGCCGTCCTCACCAAGCGAAAACCCTCACCGGGAATGTAGGTCGTGCTACCGGCGCTGCGACACGCCGTGCGAAGGCTGTTGGGACCGAGAGTGATGTACCCGCCCCGCTTCACGCGCTCTAGCGAGCTGTCGTCAGGTTCCGCCGGCCCCACCGGGTCTTTGCCCGGCGAGGAGGCGTAGTAGTCCTCGCCATAGAAATCCCAGCACCACTCCCACAGGTTCCCACTCATATCGTACAGACCCAACTCGTTCGGCTGCTTCTGTCCGACGGGATGGGTCTGCCCACCTGCGTTGCCTCCATACCAGGCGATCTCGGCAGGATCATCTCCGCCCGCATACTGATGGCCCTCACTCCGGGATGCGCCACGGGCCGCGTACTCCCACTCAGCCTCTGTGGGCAGTCGATACCCATTCGCCACAAAGTCGCACTTGATGGCTCTGCCTCCCCCACTGTAGCAGGGCGAAAGCCCCACTCTCTCACTGAGCCAGTTACAGTAGGCCACGGCATCGTACCAGGTCACCGGAACCGGTCGGCTCCCGCGTCCCCATCCATCGTCATCTGGCCTTTTTCTGCCGGTCCCCGGAGTGTCAGAGTAGAACCTGTCATACTCGTCGAACGTCACCTCGTACCGTCCGACGTGGAAGGGCTTGGTGATGTGCGCCGTGTGCACGGGTTGCTCATCCAGGTATCCCAGCATCGAACCCATCTCGAAGCTGCCGGCCTCGACCAGAACCATGTCCGGCGTGATGGGCTCGATCTCCGGGGCAGGCTTGGGTGACACCGTGATCGAAGCGGGCGCGTCTTGTGGCCTTGCGAGAGGAGCACAACCCGCCAGAGCCAACCCTGACGTCGCCAGTCCCACCATTCTAAGGAATCTGCGCCTCGACATCCTGCAACGTCCTGTCAATGCTTCGCCCCTCCCTCCAGATAGGGTGACCCACCCTCCTGGTCACGCGCGCTGTGTCACCGTCCGGCCCCTCGATCCCCCAAGCCTGGCACGGGTCATTCCGTCCTGGCGAGACGGAAGCCGCCTTCACCGACGTGCGACGCGTAATCGGCGCTGCGACAGACAACGCGAATGGCGTCCGAGTCCTCGCGCCAATTACCGCCTCGTCGCACCCGGTTGAGTTCCCAGGCAGGCCCTTTCGGCGCCACGAGCGGACCTTGCGGGTCGCTAGCGGGAGACAGGGAGTAGTAGTCCTCCGCATACCAGTCCCAGCACCACTCGAAGAGGTTCCCACTCATGTCGTACAGCCCCAGTTCGTTGGGCTGCTTCTGCCCAACCGGATGGGCACGATCGCCCGAGTTGTCGCCGAACCAGGCTACCTCGCCAGGGTCGTCGCTGCCCGCATATCGGTACCCCCGGCTGTCATGCCCCCCACGGGCAGCATACTCCCATTCTGCCTCCGTAGGGAGCCGATAGCCATTGGCCGCGAAGTCACAATTCGTGACCTTCCCCTTTCCGCTGTAGCAGGGAGTGAACCCCTCCTTCTCACTCAGCCAGTTGCAGTACGCCACGGCGTCATACCAGGTTACGTGAATGACGGGCATTCTCCCACGCCCCCAGCCGTTGTCGTCCTTTCTGGACTGTCCCACAGTCTCATCGCAAAATCTGTCGTACTCATCAAAGGTTACCGCGTACTTGCCCACGTAGAACGACCTGGTGATGCTGACCACGTGCGCCGGCCGCGCATCCAGAACCCCATACTCGTCACCCATCTCGAAGCTCCCGGTCTCCACCAGGACCATCTCGGGGGACGACACCTCCGCCGTGGGGCGAGGCGTGGCCGTCGGAGGCACAGCCGTCGCCGTGGGTCGGGCCTCGCCGCAGCCCGCCACAGCGGCCACAGCCAGGATCAGTGCGAAAGCCGCAGAGTGCCAGATCGACATGTCAAACTTCCCTTCCCTGATATCATCGCGCCGGGACGCCCATCCACTGATGCCGAGACGTCTCCAAAGGTGACTCCTGCCCGGTCTGACAGATCTCCTCTGTAGACTAATACACGAGAAGTGGCGGTTTGGGTTCAAGTCTCGGATCCGAGGAGGTGAGCAGGGGAAGACCGACCACTGTGACAGGGCGGGCAATAGTGTCCTCAGGGGGCGAATCAGCTCACGCCAAGGCGCAAAGAACGCAAAGGGGTTCCCAGACCATGACCTGGCAGCCCGTCAAGCGCTGGCTTGGTTGTGGCGACGTGAGCAGGGAGACCCGCGGCCAGAGAGGCTCACGCAAAGACGCGGAGACCGCAGAGCCGTCTCCGCAGCAGAGCCACACTGCCAGGGCTCACTGTGCGGGCACCGGCGCCTGCTTCTGCTCCGCCACTATGCCACGCCCAGCACTCGTCCTCCACAGCAAGCACGGTGCCCGGCACTTCGGAAAGTGCTGGGCACCTGGTTTCGCCAGGGCATTACCATCGCAGTCCTGCGGGACGCGTCCGAGGCGGCGCCACGATGAGCACCTCCCGAGTCAGAGGTTCATCCCCGTGGACTCCAGGCTACGCCCTTCGGCCACGCCTCCGACAGACCCAGGGAACTCCGCTCCCTCAATACTCTCGACTTAGGCCCTTTCCACAATGATCTGCTCTGCTTCGGCAAGCGCGACGACTCTGCAATCGTTGGCGTAGGTCCGCTCGGGAAGCACTATCAACACGTTCGCCGGCTCGCTATTGGCAGTGAATGGTGCGTGGTGCCACACGCCGGGCCGGAGGACAACCATGGTACCCTTGGGCACTCTGAAGACCCGGATCTTGTCCAGTGGCACATCGTCATCGGGAGGTGTAGCCGGAGCCACGTGGATGAGAACGTCGTTGTCCAGAGGCAGGATACCTTCCCCGGTCTTGGAATGACACTCCGTCACGTCGATGACCAGATCCCTGCTCTCGACTCTGCAGGTCGAGAAGGAGACCATGGGAGCCCCTCCCAGGTCGAGCTGCACCATGTCCCGGAAGAACTCGATCGGCACGGCTCCTATCTTCTCCTCCTGGGGGTCGATCTGGTGGGAGTAGAAACCAAACGGCAGGAAACCCTCAACGGTCAACTCCTCTGCCCTCACTGTTGTCATTCGTCCCTCCTCTCGAACGACTGTGGCGCCTGCGCGGCGCCGGCCAGCCTGGATACTCTCGCCTTCTGCCCACGAACCAGGGTGTCAGGCCCCCACACCAGTGCTACGACCGTGGCAACGATCAACAGCAGTCCAAAGCTCAACCATCTGCCCTCGCTCGAGGTCCAATAGGGCACGACAGCGCCACTTATGTTGCTCACGGTGTGAAACAGAGCAGCCACCAGGACGCTGCCCCCGGTGTTGTTATGCAACCAGGTATACAAGACAGCGAGCAGAACACTCTGGATGATGAACTGCCACACAGGAATCGCCTGCTGGGTCGTTCCGGTGATGAAGTGCAGTGGAAGATGCCAGACGCCCCACAACAGGCCCAGGATCAAGCTGGAAGTCAAGGCGCCCCAGCGCTCTTGAAGGCGATCCAGCGCGTAGCCTCGCCAGCCGAACTCTTCCGGCAGCGAATTCAGCAGGAAGATCAACAGCATGACCGGCACCACCATGGCTGGAGATAGGCTGTACTCCCCGGGTAGGGCTACCCCGACTGTGCGCATGAGCAGAGCCGTAAGGCCAGCCAGGGCGGGCATCAGTAGGAGAATGGGTAGCAGCCACCTCTTCTCGAAGCCACACTCCCAGCCCCTCTTCCACAGTCGCGTGACACCCTCCCTACCCTCGTTTGCAGAAGTGAGGGCGAACGCGGCGACGGCAGGCCCGAACATGGCCACGTAGCCCAGGACAGAGAAGAGAAAGCCCGGAAGCTCGAAGAAGCCGGCCGAGGACAGGACACGCGGCAGTTGACACAGCCAGGTCCAGACGAAGGCCAGGATGAAGAACAGCCACAGGTTACGTTGATCCACCTTACTATTCCTGGTCACACTCAGTCTCTCCCCTTCCCTTCGCCCTTCCGGGCGGTTTCTGTAGCTCCAAGAACCACAGGCGTTCCTTCTGCCATTCTGTGCAGACCACGAAGCCCTTACCCTCGGCCAGCCGCACGTAGTAGCCCGGATCCTTCTCCTCCACCGGCCACCTCGTGCCGTAGCCCGTCGATATCACTTGGTCCCGCAGTTTCACCGTGATGGAGAAAGCCACAATCTCTTTGACCGGATCAAGACGTCGTGGGATCACGGCATCCCAGATCATGAAGCGTCCGCCGGGCCGGAGCACGCGGAAGACCTCGGCGAACACCCGCTGGCAATCGGCTCGCGCGCGGACATACATCAGCGCAAAGAAAGCCGTCGCCGTGTCGAACGTGCCGTCCAGGAAGCTCAACTCCCTGGCGTCCATCACGATCTTCAATGGGCCCGGCGCGGCCTCTTCCAGTTCCTCCCGGCGGAAGTCGATGGCGACGACCTGCTGGCCCTTCAACATCCCGATGATGCCCTCGCCTCCACCCCCGATATCGAGAATGAAGCCCGACGCGTCGAAGTCCTCAATGGCGATCTCTTGCTCCTCCAAGAAGAAGATCTGATCCTCTGAGGGGTGATGTTCACTCACAGGCTGCCCTCCGTTCTATGCCCACGGTACTGGACGGGAGGAGACACGGGACGCCCAATCTTACCACGCCTTCCTCAGGTTTCCAAGTCTCGCCGCCCACTCCTGGTATGCGCTCCGTTCCTTGCTCTCAAGATCCACCCCTGCCAGATCCAGTGTTGTCCTCACGTACTCAGTATAGCCATACCTCATGAACTGTACAGTATGTCTTGGCCCCCGCACAACCGTCGTTTGACAACAGCCACGAATGGCCTACAATTGCCTGCGGTTCTGCAGTCTGTGGACCCCACATCGCTCCGAGGCGAGTGGGGTCGTTATGTGCCCACAAGAGAGCAGGTCAGCATGGAGATCAGCATAGTCGGACTACCCCTCGCGGGGAAGACAACCGTATTCAATGCCCTCACCGGCAGCCAGGAACAGGTCTCTGCCTATAGCACCGGCCGCTGCGAGGTCCGTCCCGCCGTGGTAGAGGTGCCCGACCCGCGCGTAGACGTCTTGTCGCGGATGTACAAGCCGCGGAAGACTACGCGGGCCAAGATCCAATTCAACGACATCAGCGGCATGTCCAAGGGCCAAGCCCAGAGTGGCGGCTTCGATACCCAACTCCTGGCGGCCATGGGGAAGTCCGACGCCCTGTTGGAGGTCATGCGAGCTTTTCAGAGCGACGAGGTGCCCCACCCGGATGATCGAGTGGATCCGGCCGCCGACCTGGGTAGCCTGAGGGTGGAGCTGATCCTCGCGGATCTGGGCACAGTCGAGCGGCGCATCGAGCGTATCCATGCCAAGCTCAAGAAGGCGAGCAACAAGGAGAAGCCCCTGCAGGAGGCCGAACTGGCCCTGATGCAGCGATTCGCCAAGACGCTCGAGAGCGAGGTGCCCATCGGGAACCTGGATCTGAGCGAGGAAGAGGAGCGCATGATACGCGGCTTCTGCTTCCTCACGGCCAAGCCGGCCATGGTGGTCGTGAATCTGGGTGAGGACGGGGATCCGGCCATGGATCTGAGCTGGGCCAATCATCACAGACAGACTACAGCGCTGGCCCTGAAGGGTGCCCTGGAAATGGAAATCTCCCAGCTCCCCCCTGACGAGACAGAGCTGTTCCTGGAGAGCTACGGCATTGAAGAGCCTAGCCTCAACGTGATGGTGCGCGAGTGCTACCGGCTTCTGGGGCTGATGTCCTTCTTCACCGTGGGCGAAGACGAGGTCCGCGCCTGGACGGTACATCGAGGCGCCACCGCCGTAGAGGCCGCCGGAGCGATACACACCGACCTGGCCAGAGGATTCATACGAGCGGAGGTCATCTCCTACGACGACATGATCGCCTGTGAAACCCTGGCCGAAGTACGCCGGCAAGGCAAGGTTCATCTGCAGGGCAAGGACTACGTCGTCCAGGACGGAGACATCCTGAACGTACGCTTCAACGTGTGAGGCTACTCCGCATCGCCGACAGCGGAGCACGGAACCTCAGCCTCTCAGGCCTTTGGTCCTCCTCCGCCAGAGCCCCGGCGCCTGCCTCCCAGATCGCATCGAAGACCGAGCCGGCGAAGCCCAGCGTCTTCGCGCTGCCGGGTCACCGGAGAATCGGGCACCGGGGGCGTGTTCGCTCATCCACCGTAGGCCGGCTGTCGGGCACCGTGCCAGGTGAAGTGGTCCGAGTAGCAGGACAACGGCCCACTGCCGCTGCTTGCCGCGAAAGAGGGCCATCTCGGGCGCGGCTACGCCGGCTCCCACTCCTCGAGGTGCTTGCGGGTCGTGTTGTACCCGATTTCGACTATCCTCTCGTAGGACTCAAACTCCAGGATGCCGAACTCCTCAAGCGGCAACTGGACGACCAGGTCGGCGAGATGGCGGATAGCTCCGGTTCGGTACATGCCGTTCACGTCCAGGGTGCGCGTGAGGATGCTCAGCACAGATGGCACCTGCATGGGAGCGGCGAAGGGGTTCAGTCTCCTCCACAGAACCTGCCATCCCGAAATGCTGGGCCCGAAGTCGTACTCCTCCAGCCTGCAGCGGGCGGGGCTGGCGTCGATGCCGATGACCGTCCCTTTCTCACAGATATCGCGCATCACGTCGATGGGGAAGTTGTTGACGGCTCCTCCATCGACCAGCAGTTCATTGTCGCGGAGGACCGGCGCGAAGACTCCTGGGATGGCCATGCTGGCACGAATGGCCTCCCACAGCAAGCCCTGCCGATGCACCACCTCTCCCCCCTGCGATAGGTTGCACGATACGCAGAAGTAGGGCAACCACAGATCCTCGATGTGAATCTCCTTGCTCAACTGCTTCAGCAGCCCCGTGACCTTCTTGGTCTCGAAGAAAGAAACGAGTGGAAGGGTGTAGTCAAACAGCGCTTCACGGGAAGCATAACTCTGAGCCAACTCATACAGTTCCTCGTAGCCGAGGCCGACAGCATATAGCCCTGCGGCCAGGGACCCCATACTGGTCCCTCCGACGACGTCCACTTGCAGCCCAGCCTCTTCGATGGCTCGGATTGCGCCCACGTGCCCGAAACCCTTCGCGCCTCCGCCGCTCAGCACCAGGCCAAGGCCGCGTCCGGTCACCCTGCGAGCCAAGCGCTGCAGATCGATGTCGTTACTCGCGCGCACGTGGTGATGCGCTTGGACGTCCCGCGGGCCCAGCCAGCTTGAGGTTCCGGACGGCCATTTGGTGCCAACCGGCTGCAGCAGCACCAGCTCTACGCGGGCCATCGCCTTCATGTCACGCATGGCCCTCTCGATGGGACCTGGCGCGGGATCGGAGTGGGCCTGCCCGACCAGGAGAATGCAATCGGCCTGACGAAGACACCGCTGAGTCCACGGCGACCAGGTCCTGTCGGTCTCATACACTATGTGGCGATACTGCCTCTCACGCTCATTCAGCCAGGCTGCCAGGACCACATTGGTGGCGTGCTCCTCATGAATCTGTGACACCCCCGGTTTGCCGTAGGCGTCGTCGAGTCGTGAGGCGCTCAAGTGCAACGTTGGTCCGAAACCCTCCAGCGTTCCGGCCAGCGCCTGGCCGAACTCCGCCAGCGGTGCATCGGGTCCCGTCGGCACAAGGGCGATGGTCATGGCAATGACGCTGTCCTCCCTGCGTGCTCGGACGGCGCGCTGTCGTCGTTTGATCATGATTCGCGCTATCTGCGTCATCACCTGTGGGTAGCGCGCAACCAGACCCTCGAAGACGGGACGAGACAGGCGCACCACGTCCGTGTCCCGGACGGCGTAGACCGTTGCTGTACGAGTGTCATCGGTCAGAAGGGCGAACTCTCCCACCGTCTCACCGGTGCTCGCCTCACCCACAATGCGCCCGCTGCCGTCCGCGTCTTCCACCACGAAACGGACCCGGCCGTGAGCGACGATATACATGGCATCACCAGGATCGCCCTGGCGGACCAAGACTCCCCCGCTCCGCAGATGCACCCATTCCATCTTGGACTCCAGGTCATGAATCTCCCTGGCATCCAGATCTCCGAACAAGGTGGTCAAGATGCCGAGAAGCTGAGCTCGCTGGAAGCGAGGAAGAATGGTCTGGGCGAAACTCTCGACCACTCGGGGATGCTTCTCCGCGAGGCGGTCGAAGCCCGCCTTCGAGAACCGCACCAGTTCGGCCTCTTCCGAGGCATACACCGTGGCAACACACTCCTGCCCCGTCAGCAACTCCATATCGCCGACGGTCATTCCGGGTTCGAGCCGGTCCACCACCATCTCGATGCCATCCGGATTCTGGACCTTGACGCTCAGACGACCCCGAGTCAGCACGTAGAGCGCGTCCGCAGGCTCTCCTTGCCGAAGCAGGCTTTCCCCCGCGGGGAGATGCACCAGCTCGAGCTCCTCTTCCAGCGCCTCAAGAGTCGAAGGCCCCAACCCCTTGAACAGCTCGTTTGATGCGATGAGCCTGACCAGACCTGTGAGCCTCTCTTCGCTGTGCTGCCTCATGCCATCAACTCCTTCACAGTGGCATCCAAATCCAGCCCTGCGCCACGTTCCAGGCCTGTGGCAACCGCCTCCGGCCCCAGCGTTTGCTCCAACTCCGTTACAATGGGCTCTGCGTCGTCTCGGGCTTGCTGTGGAGCGGCAGGCTGGGCCATGGCCAGGCCGATCAGCTCCAGTGCGCCTCCCGGATCGCCCATCTTCGCCCGCAGCGCAGCCACACAGACCAGCGTGATGATGATCCCGGCTCTGGCTTCGATGGCGGAGAACAGCTCGAGAGCATGGCGGAAGCGCTGCATGGCCTGAACGCAGTCTCCCTCGGCCAACGACACCAGACCCAAATTGATGATGTTGACCGCCGCGCCATCTTGATGGCCACCGATATCGGCGTTGATCTCCAGACTCTCCTCGTAGCGCTTCCTGGCCGTCACCAGATCGCCCTTCATCCGCGCCAATTCGCCCAGGTTCAACAGCGCCATGCCCTCGCCCATGCGATCGCCGGCCCAGTGGGCCAGTTCCAGGCTCACCTGATAGTGCTGCTCTGCCTCGGCGGACCCACCCTGAGCATTGAGAATGACGCCCATGAGATTATGGCATCGTGACATGCCTACTCGGTCAGACAGCACGGAGAAGCGTGCCAGGGCTTCGTCCGCGTGCTGCGTGGCCTCAGCATAGTGGCCCTGGGTCCAGGCAAGGCCACCCAGCGCTCGGAGAGCAGCGGCGGTCGCCCGCTCGTCGTCGCGCGCCCGGGCCAACGATAGGGCCTCCTCCAGGCACATCTGAGCCTGCGAATGGCCGCCCTGGTGCTTTGTCACCTCGCCCAGTCCGATGAGCGCAGCGGTCTGCGTCCCCTCCTCGCCCGCCTCGCGCGCCAGCGCCAAGGCAGAGGCCAGGTTGTCCCGAGCCTTCGCGAAATCTCCCAGCCGACTCCACGACCATCCAACTGCACAGACCAACGCCGCCCGCTGCCTCTCGACCCCTTCCTCCGGGAGCAGCGCCAGCGCCCTCTCGTAGAATCCCAGCTCCTCCCTGTGAGAGCTGGTCTGCATGGCCTGTTCACCCGCCCGACGCAAATAGGCGACCGCCCGCTCCACATCCTCGGCCAGCTCAAAATGCTTCGCGATCAGTCCGGCGTATTCGCCCACCCGCTGGACGCTATGCGCCACCAACCATGAGGCCACCTGGCGGTGATACTCGCGTCGCAGCCGCTTGAGCACGCTCTGGTAGGTGATCTCGTGCAGCATCGCGTGGGCGAACATGGATTCCCGCGCCCCCTCAAAAGCCGAGCCGTCGCGCTGAAGAATCAGCTCGCGACGGGCAAGCCTTGCCAGGGCCGCTAGAACGACCTCTCTCTCTGCTTCTCCCCTGCCAGCCTCTGCCACCGCGCCATCCCAGAACACGTGCCCCACCACAGAGGCCCACTGCAGGACGGCCTTCTCCTCCCTGGGCAGTCTGTCCAGCCTCGCCTGCAATACGCCCGTCAGGGTAGGCGGAATGCGAGTGGCGTCGAGCCGAGACAATTCCACCCGCCATTCCTCCGCGCCCTTGACGACCACCCCATCGTCAATGCACATCTTGAGCAGCTCTTCCATGTAGAAGGGGTTGCCCTCAGCCTCGTTGACCAACAGCTCGCACAGAGCTACCGGGGGGTGGCCAACTTTCTGCAATAGCTCGTCCGTGAGGCAGATGCTGTCCAGCTTGGAAAGCCGCTCGAGGTGGATCCGGCTGTGGAAGGAATGGTCAGCGCTCCACAGTGACCGACGCGCGTACAGGGCAGGGCGCGCCAGGCACACGGTCAGCAATGGCACGTCTCCAAAGCTCCTGGTCAAGTGCTCGATGAGATCGAGGGAGCCTTCATCCGCCCACTGAAGGTCCTCCAGCAACAGCAGCACCGGGCTGTCATCACTGTGACTGACGGCACGAAAGAACTGCACCAGGTAGTGGAAAGCTCTCTGGCGGATCTGGCCGCCCTCCGACAGAATGCCGCTGAGATGGCGGCTTCCGGACAGGTCCAGCCCGACAAGGTGACCGATGAAGTCGGCCTGCTCCTCGGCACCCTCGCCC
>Ga0180432_10003503_pt1 | contig 22286 bp, 21 predicted proteins | sample SS_ome_10_FD_132414 | JGI IMG/M metagenome (GOLD analysis project Ga0180432, IMG submission 132414) | Hypersaline lake sediment archaeal communities from the Salton Sea, California, USA - SS_1_MS_2 metaG | ecosystem: Environmental > Aquatic > Non-marine Saline and Alkaline > Hypersaline >...
GTTTAAGGACTAGACTCCTGCGTTCCCGCCATGGTGAGGAACAGGAACGTGTGAGCAAGCACGGCCTCTTCCGTTTGCTGACATAGCAGGTAACCCACACGTTTGCAGCCTAGAGACTTCACCTCAAGCCAGAACTTCTCGCCTTGCTGCTTCACAACGTCGGGCATGAGAAGCGAGAACGTAAGCAGTTGTTGAACGTAGCCCAAACCCTCGGGGTCGTCCACCCGTTCGACAAGCCGGCGGATAGCGTGACCCTGGAGGTACACGGGAAGACAGTTGTCGTGCGATTGACCAATGACGTCGCCAGGCAGGTCAAACCACTCAAAGCCCTGGAAGCCGATAACTCCTCCGACTCTCCACGCAGACCTGGTTTGACCTGCAATGGTAAACCGGCGACGTTCGGGCTGGACCGTCTCGAGTCTGAAAGTATGATGCCCTGGGTTGGGGCGGGAGAGTCTGTCATCAGGCGAGCCGAATAGCGCAACCCATCTAATCGGTCGAACTGGGCACACGCTGTCATGAGGCTATAGGAGAGACCTGAATCGTAGACGTCTCCGACGGCCTTCTCCAGTTTCTGGAAGTACTCGCGATTGCTGGTTACAAACGGATGATCCACAGCTTCGGGGATTACCTGCATCTGCCGAAACGCCGAGATAAGGGGTACCAGATGCTTGGCAATGTCATTCAAGGAAGTCTTGACTGGTACGATAGTGAACCTAACCATGAAGTCTGCTTCCAAGAACTCCTTGACCTTAGCCTTCAAGGCCTTCAAGACGTGGCACCCATCATCGGCGCACTCATACTTGGGGGCCCGATTCGAACTGTAGAGAATCGCTTTCTGCACTTTCTCCGGAAGACCAGCGAACTCCTCAGAAAGGCCCAGCAATCCGAGCCAGTATCGGATCTTCTTCATGGCACTGTTCTTCCGGCGCTGCCGCTGATGTGCTCTTAGCTTCGCCGTCTTCTTGCCCTTCCGTCGTGCCATTATGGGTTCCTGTCGCTGCAGATACTCCATATCACACGATCGATCATGGTCCTATTCCTGAGCGGGGGCAAGGACTTTTCCCCTCAGACCGACAGGGGACAGGCTCCCGGAGCCTGACGCACTGCCCAGCACGTAATGCCCCGGCCTCGGCTTACGCTCAAACTCGATCAGGCCCCGACAAGACAGCCCCGACAGTTCCCGTTTGGCCTGCTTGGCCCCGATCTCAAATCGCTCCTCAACCATCGCTCGGGTCAGTTTCTCGCCCTTCCGGACCTGGCCGAGAATCCACCGCTGGCGAGCCGTCAAGGAGCCGTCGCCATCTGACGCAGGGACATCGGATTTCCGAGGTGGGGACGTTGCGGTAACATGTCCTTGCGAAGTCCCAGAATCTGGTCTTCCATCGTGTTCCTCCAGCGTCAACCAGCGGGCCAGATGGTATCCCTTGCCCTGATTGGCAATCACGTCCTCCCGGCCCACAACAACGTTGGCTTTCTCCAGCATCGTGTTGCTGATTCTGACACGGATGTCATGGACACACGACGCGACGGCTCCTTCGCTCAGCTGTCCGGTCGGGTCTACGGCCTTGGCAAGCTTCGGCGCACTGAGCCGGGGCAGCCTTCCGTTGCGTCGGGGTGTCCGAAGCACCTGCATCACATCCCAGGCATGGCCGGCCCCGCCACACTCGAGGATGATCTCGCCATCCAGCTCAACATGATCCGGATAGTACGCCAGCACCCCTCCCCTGAAGGGCTCGGGCGGATCACCAGGCAGCGTCCCCGACGGGAACATTCTACGGTGCCGATCGAGGACGCCCTGGATCACCTGCGAGAGACTCTTTTCTGACGTTCCGTCGCCAAACGGCTTGGAGATGAACTCCATCACACCGTTGCCGAGCAGCTCCGTGGTCAGGTTCAGGCCATCGCGGTGGTAGCCCGTCATGACGATCACCGGTATCGCCCCACGGCCCTTGATCTGTGGGATCTGCTCGATGAACTTCCGCCCATACTCGATCTTGGCGAACCCCCGGCCTGGGCGTGCAGGGATCTCGAGGTCCGCCAGCACGCAGTGGTAGTCCCTCGTCTCGAGCAGTTCCCGTGCCTCCTGCTGGCTCTGGGCCCAGTTGTGCTCGTATCCTAGCGCGGCGAGGACATCCTCGATCTCCTCCTGAATCCCCATGTCATCCTCGACGACCAGAATCCTGATCCGTTCTTTCATTGCGCATCCTCCCCGCTGGGCGGTGTTCTGGGCAGCGTAACGATGGCGGTCGTGCCGACGTCCTCTTTGCTCTCGAATGTCAATGTGCCGTGATGGGCCTCGACGTAGCGGCGCGCGATGGGCACGCCGAACCCGGTGCTCTTGCGCTTGGCCTTGTTGCGACGGCGCGGCATGAACGCCAGAAGCTCGGACAGGTCCTCTGCCGCCATGCCCATACCGTCATCACGGACCATGATCCTGACGGTGTCGCCGTCGGCTTCGGCAAAGACGGTGACTTCTCCCCGGCGCAGGTACTTCTGCGGCTTCATGAACGACTCGTAGGCGTTCTTGACCAGGTTGGACAGCGCCAGGATCATCAGGTACCGGGAAATCCGCAGCCACAGCCCGTCGGGGACCTCCTGGCGGAGAACCACCATGTGCGAGTCGAAGCCGAGATCTTCGATGTTCCTTCGGGCCATCTCGCATGCGGCCGTCACCACCTCGGCCAGGTCCTCCGGGTGACGTTCGACGGGCAGAGACTCGGTGTATCGCTCCATGTCCGTCACGCACCGTTCCATGAAGGCCAGTCCCTCGACCACGCGAGCAGCCTTCCGCTCCAGGATCGCATGGTCCGTCCCGTTGTCCCAGCCCCCAGCCAGACCCTTGGCGGCCGGCCGGAGGTGGGTCAAGACGCTGCGCAGGTCATGCGCTATCGAGCCTGCCAGCTGACAGAAACGACTCTCGCTGAGCGAGAAGACCTCCCGGGCAGCGTCGTCGCCGTAGTCCCGGCGAAGGCGCGACAGGCGTCTTGCCACACGCTTGTCTGCGGACTCCTTCTTATGGACGTCCCGCAGACGCTGTCGACGCCGGGAGTAGCCCTGTTCTGCGGCACGCTTGACATAGGCGTTCGAGTCGCACAACAGCCTCGGGGCCAGTTCGTCGAAAACGTCGTCCTCGATCAGCGCCAGTCCGTTGGCCACGACCTTCCGGACGTCCCACTTGCTGTCGCCGGCAAACCGGCGGAGCAGCTCGCGTATGACAGGTGTGCATTCCAGTGCCTGCCCGGTCTGAAAAGCCTCCATGAGCTCTCCGGCCATCGCGAGCCGATCACGCCAGTAGCCGGCCTGCCCGCCGTCCATGCGGGCCAGCATGTCCTTCCATGGCGTAGACATCAGTAATTGTACCTTTCCTTCCGCTGGACGAAGGCCGCCTCGCCGCCCTCCAGCAGATTGATGATCTCTTCCCTGCAGTCATCGACGTTCCCGCTGTTCAGCAGCCGTGCCTGGGTACCGTCAGAGGTGAGCACAAACACGCCGTCCGCATCGCCCAGGACCGGGATGTTCGGGTTGTGGGTGATGAAGATGATCTGCCGGTTCGTTTTCACCCGGCGGAGGCTGTCCACGACGGTATCGTAGATGAACCGGTTGTCCAGGTTGTCCTCGGGCTGGTCGACCAGCAGCGGGTTCTCGCTCTCCAGGAGCAGGATCGGCAGGATTGTCGTGCACTTCTGCCCGGTGGACAGCGACAGCGAGTCCTTCCACTCCTCACCGTCCTGGAGTTCGATCCTCGGCAGGTCCACCATGTCGACCGCTTCGATCTCGAGCAACACGGCCGGGTCTGCCAGAGCGGAGAGGACCTTCGGCACCTGGCTGTCGTTAAGGCCGATCCGGCTTAGCTGGCCGCCCTCATCGCCGCAACGGACGACCTCGACCAGTTCAGCCGGCGACAGGGCCTCGGCGATCTTGCGGGCCACGGTCTTGTGATGGAGCCCTGCCCCGCGCAGGGCGTCGACCAACATGCTTGCGTACCGGGCCCGGTTGCCGTCCTGCTCGACACGGAGGCGGATGGGTGACGAGACGGTCTGCGTAATGCGCTCGGCGACCGAAAGACGGAGGCCAAATCGCTGGTCCCGCAGGTCCGTCAGTTGATCGTTGAGATCGCGCCGTTGCCGGTTGAGTCCATCGAGCCTCTCGGCCAGCTCCGCCTGCTGTCGCTGCTTGGCCAGGAGATCGTTGCGCTTCGTCTCCCATTCGGCCCGTTCGGTGGCCTGCCCCTGGGCTTCCTTGTGCCGGGTGATCAGGTCACGGAATCTGAGCTCCTGCTCGTGGTGCAACCGCTTCAGTTCGGTTGCATCCGTGGCCAACGCGTTCTGATCCGCCGTCAGCCGGGCCCCGGCCTGGCGGAAGATTCCGTCCAGCTCTTCGCCAACCTTGCGCATGCGGTCCAGTACCGCCTGGAGCAGATGGCCGTTCGGGCCATTCAGGATGTCCTCCGCAACCAGGTTTTCGACGCTGGTCGTGAACTGCCCCATGCCCTCGTTGAGCCAGTCGATGTACTCCCCGAGGAGGGCGTCAGCGGTCTCGACAGCCTCCTGCTCTCGCTGTCGCATCGCCTTGTGCGTCTGGGCCTGGTTGATCTCCTGGGCGTTCTCGCCACCGACGCCGGACAGGCCCTCGATCTTCGCACCGACGCTGGGCAGCGTGCTCAGTTCGTCGGCCAGCCTCGCCAAGGTTTCCTGTGCCGGGACGATGGCCTTGGCGTTGGCTTGCAGCCTCGCAGTGACAGTGGCAATCGATGCCTGCACCGATCCGATCTCCTCGGCCACGAAGGTGTCGATCAGGGCCAGTTGTGACTCCGGGCTGTCGGCGATGTCTTCGACTTCGTTCTGGCTGAAGACATCCGCGCTAAAGATCCCGCCCGAGTTGATCGTGATGTCGGTGGGCTGGCCGTCCGCCGCCAGCACCATCGGCTCGCCACTGGCCGTGCGGTCGACGATGTAGTCCAGCCCGTCCCTGGTCTGGACCGCCAGGCGGATCCGGCCGTCGCCGAGGTTCCGCTTGACGAGGTTCTCGACGCGACGTCGGCATGCCTGGCCGGCTTCGCCGTTGGGGAATCCGTCCAGTGCGTACCGGACGAATTCCAGCACCGTCGTCTTGCCGGTGCCGCGGTGTCCGATCAGGCAGTTCAACCCGTCGGCCAGGTTGACGGTCAACCCGTCGAGGAAGCCGCCGACGACCGACATGGATTTGATCCGGTGGCATTGTGTTGCGCGTGTGGTGGTTTCGATCATTGCGTTTCTCCCGCAGGCAACCGTTGGCACGCCACTGGAGGCGGCGAGGTGTCTCTGCCTACACTACAAGGTCAGCGGTTGTTGACGGGCGGATCCATGGCCCCAAGCGATATCCGTGTCACACGACGTACATTACGGGCGTAAATCACGCGGCCGATGGCAGCGGCGAAGACGTCAGGCATGCTTCCACCGCCTGCAGCGCGTCTTCCAGCTTCGGCGTCAGCGTCGAACCCGTTTGAGCGGCAATCAGGATCTCCCGGCACGCCGCTGCAAGGACACCCAGCTGGCGCTCGACGTCGAAGGGGTTCTCGGCCGGTTCGCGGGCCGCCGGGGGCAGCCAACGCCCCGTGAGGCGAAGCTGACGGGCGCGGTACCGTTTCGGCGCACCTACGATGCCCTTGTGTTGCAGTGTCCGGACGTGCGCAAGGACAGTCACCTTGGAGCGCCCGATGTGATCGGCGATCTCCTGGAGCGTCGGCGAGTAGCCGTGGACGTCGCGGTACTGCATGATGTACTCGACGATCCGGGCCTGTATGGGGGTGGGTTCTGCCGTGCTCTTGCGGCAAGCACGGCCCTCTGGGGGAAAGATGGCCATTGGGTTTCTCCCACAGGCAACCGTTGTCACGCCGCGTCATTCACACGACGTGGTGTCTCTACCTGTACTGAAGTAAACGGTTGTCCGGGCAAGTCCATGGCCCTTACATGGCGTCCTTGCCACTGCATGAAAGGATACCAGGTGGGTATGACAGGTATGGTCGCACCTGGATGGATCTTCTCAGGAATTGCTCGGTTCGTTCAGACCGTACTTCGCTTCGAACTCCCCGATCCAGTCTTCATGTCTACCGCAACTGCGAATGCTGAGAGCGACTTCCTGGATGCTCGCACTGCTCACGCGATGGCGACAGTGGTCTGGCAGTTGCTCGACGAGCAAGGCGAAGGCCCCGCGGCATCCCGCCGGACCATCGACAGAGAATGATGGATTGCGTTCGTCGTGGAGAAGGACGAAGCTACCCTTCAGGTGCAGCGCGAAAAGCACCTCTCGAAAGAACTGGTAGTAGAGCGTCATCGGGCAGATCGGGCCTGAGGCCAGTTCGCCCAGGCCGTGTTCGTGGAGGCGCCGCCAGTAGAGACGCCCGATGTGATCCAGATAGCAGAGCGATGGGTCATGCACCGGGTTGCGGCCATCACAGTCCCCGGTGGAGTAGACCGAACACCCGCCGAAGCCCCGTTCGACGAACTTGGATTCGATGTAGACTCCCGGCCCTGCCTCTCCGGTGATGGTAACATCGAAAGATGTCGGCTGGCCATAATTCTCGTTGAAGACACTGCGGTCCTCGGTTTCGAACTGGCCGACGACGTTACCCGACGGCCACGCCACATCCTTCGACGCAAGTACGACTCTCAAAGGCTCATAGTCCGCCCGAACGATAAGCGGTCCAATCAGATTGAACACCATGGCTTGGCTGCTCAGTCCGTGGTGGAGGTACTTGTGAATCGGGAACCCCTCGCCCGCAGCCTGCCGCACCTGCCTCTCGTTCTCAATGTACTCCACTACCTCAGGGAGAATGATGTTCCTGGGCCAGTTCTTTAGGACATCGAGAATGAATGGATACCTACGATGGACCGGGTGTCCCTTGGCAGCAAACCATTCTGCTGCGATGCGGCGCAATTCCCGGTCCACGCGTCGGTGGCGCGGATAGGGCCAGTTTCTTGCCTTCTGCTTGCTTTCCGAACCGCTCAGCACCGGATGCTCCTTGTCTCAGTGATTCCTGACCCTTGGTCACACGTTCCCGCACCAACGTATGCAGGCACACAGCACCACCCCCGCCGACACCCACGGCTCATAGGCCTAATCTCCGACGGATAGCCATCGTCGCACCTCCGCCAGATCAGCTTCAGAACACGCCCGCTTGTACAACTCATTGACCTGCCACAGGCCACTCTCTCGAATCTTCTGTTTCGGCGAAGACAGGCCAAGCCAGGCGGCCGATGGGCCACAGTCATCGCACAGTGATACCGTCGAGGTTAGCCGGGACTCCAACTCCAGCCTACGTGCCTTCTCAACCACTTTGATGACGACGAATGTGAAGTGGCTCTGGATATAAGAGCTTACTCGGTGTTCCGTCGCTTTCTGCTTGTCCCAGTCGATGGCGTCGACGTACTCATTCTTCGCCTTTCGCGTCGTCAGATCCAGATTCCACTGTTGAAGGAATGGGTCGCCATCTCCGTGAAGGAGGGCCCGCCCGATGTTCTTACGGAAGATGCTCCTGTCCTTGTTCTCCTTAAGGAAATGCTGCTTCAGACGTGATCGCAACTGGTTCTCGCCCGTGTGCGTGCCGATGCGGACGACCCTGTCGGTTCCATGGCCAGTCTCGCCCTTTTCGAAGAGGACGTAGATACCGTTGCGCGGGATCTTGTACTCGTCGAATGGAAAGATGAATCGCCGTTGCTGGGCGAACAGGTGATGGAATCGCTCACAGATTGTGCTCATGTAGACACCTGTCCCTTGAGGAACTGGAGTTGCTCCCCGATGCGCAAGCCCCGTAGCGGGATCTCGAAGGAGCGAACATGCGGGATGATGAAACGGCGGTATCGATCTCCCGCCAGGAAGATGAAGTGGTCCTGATGCAGGTCGGCATGCGCTCGGATCTGGGCCACGACGCCCGCCGACCATGCTTTGGTCTCAGCGATAGACATGTTATTCAGCGTTGTGTCATACGGTTCGATCTCGCGTTCCAAGTCAAGCAAGCCATGTTTGGCTGAGAGGATGAAAATCATGCTTGGATTCAGGCTCTTGGCGAATCGTAGAGACAGCTTGAATAGCGTGCCAACATATAGGTCCTTCGCTGCTGCCCTGCGCGGTTGCTTCTGTTTCCCACATGCGATCAGAACGACGCGTTTCATCTTCCGTCGCCTTTCATCCCAGACTGTCGGGGTAGTAGCCCCATGGAGCTCGGCAGGAGCCATCCCTGCTGGATTGTCACTGGCCCGTCGGACGGCGTCAAGCCCACAGCAAACCCTTCAAAATCGCCACGTTCTCCGCCCGTCATGCATTCAATCCACGATGTCATCCGGCGGACGGACGCGACGGCGGCGCCGAGACGGCGGAAGGATCCCTGGGCCGGTCGCTTCCCGCCCATTGGTATCGTCACTTGGGAATGCACATAGGTGCACGCAGACGCGATTGGCCATCAGGGCTTGCCCGACGATGTCTTCCGCCTCAAAACGCCAGTCTTTACCTATGCCGACACTCGGGCACGGGGTGCATTCGATCTCACCGACATGTTCGAGGACCACGCCGGCGGCTTTGGCAGAGAACGTCCCCCGCTTGTCCTTGTCTCGTCCGATCGCATCCATCGCGTAGCCCGTAATCAGGCGCTGCCAGATGCGGCCCAGCGTGTCCGGTCGGTCGAAGATATCAGCGGCAACGAACACGCCATCGATGGCTACGACCACGCCGCAGGCGTCATCCGGGTACGGTAGTGCATCCACGTACTGATTAAGGGATCCCTGGCGGTGCTCTACGACATCCCGCATGGCCATGGTTGGTGAGGGGGCGCCTGCGGCGGTGATGCAGTATGCCACGTCCTCCCAGACTTCGCCCTGGTCGCTGTCGGCCCGGCCTCGTTGGCGCAGACTGGCCGTAACGCTTCGGCTCTTGCTACCACGTAGCCTCGACGGCGAGTGGCCCCCACTGGCGAACTCGTGGGAAGTGTGCCGCCACCTGCCCTGCTCAACGCAAGAGACAGGGATCTTCGTGCGCGACTTGGGCTTCAACAAGACGGTGGTATTCAGAATCCGGTTTTGCTTGGCCCCGACGAGTTCTTCGCCGTCCAGCAGCAGGATCAGCTTCTCGCCACTGTTGATGGCCAGCAATTCCGGCACGCTGCCGGACTCGTCCACCTCGGTGACCGTGAGAGTCCCATTGGAGATCGCTTCGGCGGCGAGGATATAGTCAAGATGGCGACGCCCCTGTCCTCGCAGGGGCACCAGCGTGAGATTGCGGTGTCCGACGGCCTCGATGACTTCAAGCGTCGCGACCTCTTTCGCCAGCGTCCTCGCCTTCGTGGGTCCTTGCTGTGTCATGATCGCTTCCTTTCCGGCCGGGGGCTCCCGGCCCACAAGCATTATCACACGGGGGTGTGACAGATATGGTCACGGCCTTCTCCAACGCCACGAGCGTCCACCCAAGGGGTCCGTCCAACGGCGGCTGACAGCGGTGACCTTCGAGGAGAGCTTTTTCATCATTCTCTTCTCCCGGTGTGACACGATCTGTCATACCCCGATGTGATACTCACAGTGGGCCTGCAACGACGGGGCCATGAAGAGCGACCGGCGAAGACTGATAGAGCCGAACAGGCTGTCCGCCAGGGCCGCTGATGAGACCGTAACTGTCCGCAGCCGGCACAGCGCCTCGAAAACCCGCCACCAAGAAGGAGTCTGAAGATGACTACTACGCCTCACCACCAATCCAATGACCCGTCCGCCGCGCTGGAAGTTGACCTCGTGGACACGGACCTGGGGCAGCAATCACTACGGTTGCAGGATCTGCTCCAGATCTCAACCATCGAGTCCTCGCGGCGGAGAATCATCGCCGGGTTCCTGGCCCAGAGCAAATACGAGGACGTGGAACACGCCTATCCCGAACTCCTGGCCCAAGTGCTCCTTGAGTGCCTTCCTGCGTACGTTCACAGCCGAGGTGGGCAAATCGTCTGGGCCGTCCGGATGGAAAGGCAGGGAGGGCTGGAGACGATCATCCAGCGTACAGTCACTGTAGGCGACAAGGTCCACCGTGTACTCCGCGAAGGTAGCCTCTTCCTTCACCTGCCCGACGAGCGAATCGTGGTCACCGCTTCCGGCACGATGCACAGGCCTCCCGCGATGAGCCTTGGCGTCTGCTCGAACAAGGGCTCGGCACCCTTCTTCGACCGATGGCATGACTATGCCCGAGAACACAACTACCTGAGAGGTCGGGCGTTCTTCCCTGACGGAGAGATCATCCAGCGTCAACGCAAGTACTCCTGGGACGACATCTACATCACCGACGAAATCCGCCGCCTGGTCAGTACCCACGTCCAAGGCTTCCTGGCGAACTACGACCGCCTGAAAGGCCTCGGCGTCAAGACCCGACGGGGGCTGATCCTGGCCGGACCGCCCGGGACAGGCAAGACGCTTCTGGGCAAGATCCTGGCGGACACACTCGCCGTGTCATTCATCTGGATATCGCCCCGCCACGTGACGGATGCCTTCTCCATCAGTGCGATCCTCGAAGTCGCCAGGTTTGTTGCGCCAGCGGTGGTGTTCTTGGAGGACCTTGACCTGTTCGCCGAGGAACGGGACACCAACGGCTGGACAGGGCTGGGTGAGCTGATGAACCAACTAGACGGGGTCGTTGACAACGAAGGCATCGTCACCGTCGCGACGACCAATCGACTGGATGTGATCGAAAAGGCCCTTCGCAACAGGCCGGGCCGTTTCGATCGGGTCATCGAGACAGCGGTGATGGACGAAGTCTGCCGGCGGCAGATGTTGCGTCATGAACTGTGCAATGCCCGGGTCTCGCCAGCCGACCTTGACCATCTCGTGCAGGCTACGGAGGACTACACGGGTGCCCAGGTTGAGGAACTGGCACACACGGTTTACATCCTGGCACTGGCGCGTGATAATGCCTCCTGTCCGAGCGAGATGGTGTGCCGGGTTGACAGCAAGCAAACCGACGGGGCAGCCGGCCCGGATGTCTTCGTTGACCGCCGTCTCATCGACTCGGCGCTGGGCGAGATGCACGTGGAACGCAAGGCCAGGCTGGGGTTTCATGTGGCGTAAGAAGATGCAACTTGATGACCTCGTATCCGTACCAAATGGGCATGTGGCCAGCAGGCAATCGAGTGGTACCATATTGAGCGCAAGACATGCTCGAAGCTGAAGATGGTCTCCTGGTTGAGAGAGAAGGAAGGAGATTTGGTGATGTCGACAGAACCAGCTAAAGGGCTTGCTTCGCGTCTCTTAAGTGTCTACGACGACCGTGGTGTTCTGGATTGCTCGGGGCAGCGCCTCATAGCTCTGGATCTGCATCGCCACTGTCCCAATCGGGGTTCCTGCTGGACAGACGGTGAGATAGACAAGATGGGGAAGGCTTCGTGGAAGAACAGGATTCAACTCCCCCACATCGGCACTGACTACAAGAGTAGCGAGAATCGCCTTCTTGCAGTGGGACTCAATCTCAATGAATACGGTGGATTATTCTCCATTCGGAAGCTTGTCGTGCATGTGCAACATCTGCTGATACGAGGTTGCCGGAAGATACATTTTGGCAATCCACGTGCGGATTACGCGGGCTCGCTCTTCTGGCACAGGCTGGCGGCCTATGCCACTGTTCTGGCTCAAAACGACTGGACGATCGACGATAATAACGTCCGCTGGAAGGGTCGTTGTGTCTTTGATTGTGGGGAGTTGCTGAGCAAGACGCTTGACTCGGTTGCCTTCTTGGAATTGATCAAGTGCTCGCCAGCTAGGGACAGGTCGGGACCTCTCCCCGGAATGTGGGACAAGTGCCCCAAGGCATTTCTCGAAAGTGAACTCTCGATTCTGGCCCCGCGATGCGTACTTGTGTTGGGCAAAGGGACATTTAATGCGCTGCGGTATTCGGATCCCGAGTACGTCGATGGCACAGGCAAAGTGCTCTTGTATCGAATGGCGGTCAACAACCGGATGATACCCATTGTCAATGTGACTCATCCGACGGCTCGCGGGGGAAACAGCTCCGACATACTCAGATCACTCGCTGATCTCTGGCGAGAGCACAGAGGCTCTCTCCAAGAAGACAAGATGTAACAGACAGCTTCCACGATGCAGTGAGAAGATGACGGCCGGTCGAGAATCTGTTCGATAAGAGCCCTGCACACGGGCACATTCATCAGGGAATGCTATGGCACGCGGCGAACCGCTATTCCGGCAGTGGGAGTTGCTCAAGACGCTCCAGGCGCATCGGTTCGGCATCAGCACGGACGAACTGGCCGAGCGGTTGGAGTGCAACAAGCGGACGGTGCAGCGTGACCTGAACGTCCTGCAGGTCATGTTTCCCATCCAGTTCGAGCAGCGCGACTTCGGCAAGAAGTTCTGGAAGCTTGCGGCGCACTTCATCGAGTCCGAGAAGCTTCAGCTGACGATGATGGAGACGCTCAGCCTGTACCTCAGCCGACAGTTGCTGGCGCCGCTGGCGGGCACGCCATTCGGGGACGGGTTGGCCACGGCGCTCGAGAAGATCAAGGCGATCCTGCCGGCCCGGGCGCTGGGCCACTTCGCCGACCTCGACGAGACGTTCCTGATCAAGAGCCTCGGCCAGGAGGACTATTCGGGCAAGAGCAAGGAGATTGCGATTCTCAATGACGCGATCCTCCACGAGCGCGTGTTGCGGATCACCTATCACTCGGGCAGCCAGGATCGGGAACTGACGACCACGTTCCATCCATACGGCCTGGTTATCCTGTCGTCGTCCTTGTACTGCATCGGGTGGCTGGCGGAGTACGACGAGGTGCGGACACTGAAGGTCTCGCGCCTCAAGGGCGTGCAGCGCACGGCGAAGACCTTCGAGAGGCCGAGGTCGTTCTCGCTGGCACGCCACACACGTGGTGCCTTCGGGGTGTTTGGCCCGGGCAAGATGCAGAAGGTCCGGGCACGCTTCACCGGCTGGGCCGCCACGAACGTTCGGGAGCATCGATGGCATCAGAGCCAGACGATCGTGAAAGACCGTGATGATGTCCTGGAAGTGGACTTCGCCCTCAGCAGCACGGTCGAGTTCAAGCGATGGTTGCTCGGCTTCGGCAGGCACGCGGTGGTCCTGAAGCCGAAGAGACTGGCGAGGGAGATCGCGGCCGAGTTGTCTGAAGCAGCCAAGCTCTACTGAGGGGGTTTGCGTCGGGCGGGCCAGTCGGCGGATTCTCTCGACGCCTGTCGTCGGCACCGACGACGACATCCACTGGCCCAGCGACCAACCGAGGGGAAGGAACGACTCAACGGCAGGGGCAGGCCCACTGAGCCGTTCGACATACTCTGACCGGGAGAGACCGGATCTCCAGCCACCGGGTCTAATGCGTTGGCTGACTGCGTCCCGATGAGTGTCATCCAGCACAGTTATGTCTTGTCGCTAAAGGACTTACTGAAAAAAAGTTCAGATAGCCCTTGCAATCCCCTCGGACGGAGGTACTGTGACTCGGCCCTAGCGTCGTTTGTGGTCGTAAGTAATGCTGTGAGAGTGATTTAATGCACAAACAAGACATTAAGAGCGCGTCGGCCGGGGGGCGTCAACAGGGGGCGAACAGCCTATCAGCACAACTTTGGAAAGGACTTCTTGAATGGATGCATGGTGGAAGACGGCGAGCGGGAAGATGGACGGGCAACCTCGACTTCGGGCCGTGGCGTACTACCGCCACTCGGCTGAAATCGGGCAGGAGAACTCCGTCGAGATTCAGCAGGACAACGTGCGAGCCTTCGCGGCCAAGCACGATCTGGACATCGTCGAGGAGTTCGCCGACCGCGGAAAGAGCGGCCTGAATGCCGAGGGCCGGCCGGCCTTCAACGAGATGATGGAGCGCGTGCGGACACGAGACGATTTCTGCCTGATCCTGGTTCTGGACGTTAGCCGCTGGGGCAGGTTCCAGGACACTGACCTATCGGCCCACTACGAATCGCTGTGTACGCAGCACGGCAAGCAGGTCATCTACACCAACATCGGCTTCACGCGCGACGAGGACCGGCTGATCAACCAACTGCGCAAGAATATCGATCGTTACCAGAGCGCCGAGTACAGCCGCACTCTGAGCAAGAAGGTCTTCGAAGGGGCGGTCAAGGTCGCCGAGCAGGGATACCGCCCGGGCGGCCCGGCACCCTACGGCTTCCACCGGATGATGCTGGATGAGAACAAGCAGCCCGACCGCATCCTCCAACCAGGCCAGCGCAAGGCGATCCAGAACGGGCGCGTCATTCTTGTACCCGGTGACGCAGGCCACGTAGAGGTGGTCCAGGAGATCTTCGTCCTGTTCGTCGAGAAGGGCTTCGATGAGCGGCAGATTGCCGGGCGCCTCAATGCCAAGGGCACCCCGTCGCCCGGCGGCGTGCAGTGGAAGGCCTCCTCGGTACGGCACATCCTCACCAACGAGCAGTACGCCGGGGCGGTCGTGTACAACCGCACGACCCAACGCCTCAAGACCAAGCGCCGCACCAATCCGCGTGACCAGTGGATCATCACGCCGGAGGCGTATGACCCCATCGTCTCCGGCGAGTTGTTCGACGGCGCCCAGGCTATCTTCGATGGTCGCAATCGCCGCTACACCCGCGAGCAGATGTTGCTGAACCTCAAGGCCCTCTACGACAAGTACAGCATAGTCACGTCCCGGCTCATTCAGTTCGACCCCGAATGCCCCGCGCCGGGCACCTACGCCGCCAGGTTCGGCGGGATCAGCGGCGCGTTCCAGGCGATGTTCACCGACGTGCTCCAGCGCGTTCGCAACGAGGTGTTTCAGGCCATCAGCGCCGATGCGCGGCTGGTGGATGAATACGAGGACTTCATCGTCATCAACCAGAACTTCACCGTGCTGATTCAGCCATCAGTCCCAATACCTGACGGCTACGGTGCGTTCTGGGCGTTTCGTCCCGACCACCGGCCCGCGGTGGACATCACACTGGGCGTGCCACTGTCAGACGGCGGCAAGCGCGAAATCCTCGGCTACCTGGCCCTACCTCGCCTGATGGTTCGCGAGCGATGGGTACGGCTGTCCGGCAGCAGCGAGGCCCGCATCGAACTACAAGGCCACAGCGGCCTTGACCTCATACGAGACCTTATTCAATGAAGGAGACACGACGATGGACAACGTTCCGATTCGAAGTATGGCCCAGCGAGACTACCGGATGGTCCCTGTGGACCAGATCCAGGTGGTCAATTCGCGCAAGAGAGAGAAGAAGCAGTTCGACGAGAACGTCCGCAGCATTGACCAGGTGGGTCTCTATAAGCCCATTCTTGTCAATCGCCGCAACCGCAAGGCGACCGGCATGTACGAGTTGATCTGCGGCGAAGGGCGGCTGTTGGCCCACATCAGACTCGGCAAATCTCATATCAAGGCTGATATATGGGACATCGACGAACGTCAGGCTCACCTGATGACCCTGGGCGAGAACATTGCTCGCACGCCCCCACAGACGATAGAGTTCGCCCGAATCCTCAAGGAGATGCACGACTACGGCATGGACTGGGACCAACTGACCGCCATTACCGGCAAGAGCAGGCCCTACATTCAGGACTACATCCGGCTGATCGAGCAGGGCGAGGAGCGCCTGATCAAAGGCGTCGAAGACAAGGCGTTCCCACTGGCGTTCGCTATGAACGTAGCCCAGAGCACCGACCGGTCGATTCAACACCTGCTGATGGATGCGTTCGACAGCGGCGTAGTCAACTCCAACAACCTCGGCCGTGTCCGGAAGATCATCGAGGACCGCCTGGAGAAGGGCAAAGGGCTGAACAGCAAGAAGTCCAGAAGCCCATACACGGTCGACCGGCTCAAGCGCGACATCAGGCGCATTACCCGCCAGAAGGAGTCGTTCGTCTACGAGGTCGGCCAACGCGAGAACCGTCTGATGCGGATCCTCGTCACGCTGCAGGGGCTCAGGCAGGACAAGGGGTTTGTCAAGCTCCTGGCGGCCGAGGACCTTGCCGACGTGCCAGCGCTCAAGGGCGAATACACCCTGTGACCGTTACCGGTGAACCCGAAGGAGAAACGCCATGACTGAACCGAAACCAGCCAACGTCAAGGGGGCCGACGTCCCCATCGTCAAACTCACTCCCCTGCGGAAACGCAAGGTCAGCCCTAAGGGCTACAACAGGCTGCTGGCCAACCTGAAGGCAGTGGGCCTAATCGAGCCGCTCTGCGTCTGCCGGGAGGGCCAGCAGTTCTTCATTCTCGATGGCTATATTCGCTACACGGCGCTGCTGGAATTGGGGGTCGAGACCGTGCCTTGCCTGGTGCTCGACAGCCGCGATATCTACACGCCGAATCGGCAGGTCAACCACCTTTCGTCCAAGCAAGAGATAGGGATGCTGCGCAAGGCCCTGGAGAACCTTGACGAAGCGACCATTGCCAAGGCCTTCGGAATGGAGTCCCTCAAGACGCGCCTGAACACCGGCATGTACCGGAACCTTCATCCCAAGGTGCTTGAGGCCCTGGAACAGAACCAGATCAAGCAATCGGCGGCCAGGGAATTGACGTACGTTGTCTCCAAACGCCAGGTGGAGATCCTGGAGATGATGGCCGACAGCGGCGATTGGAGTGTGGCATTCGCCAAGGCCCAGGTCCTGCGGACGCCGCCCGGCCTGCGCAGCCGCAAGAAGCGCACCAACGCGCCATGGAACCGGGGCCATAAGACCAAGCGTGACCTGGTCAAGAAGCTGACCGAGGTGGAAAAGCACTACGACTTCTACAGTCTGCTTTACCGCCAGTATGTTGGCGACCTGCTGAAACTCGCGATCTACGTGCGCCAGATCATCACACGCCCGGCCTTGAGCGAATACCTTCAACAGAATCATCCGGAGACCTTTCGGTTCTTCGAGTCGGTCCTGGCCGAAAGCGAAGGCAAAGCCGCGGGGTAAGCGATGGCGACCAGGCCAACCGGCAGCTTGGCGACGGCCCTTGCGATGCGCAATGCTTGGGGGCCGTGTGCCGGGGCCGCCGTGCCTGCCAGCGGATTGGGTACGGACGCGACAGAGGCGTACTGGAGACGGGAAGGCGCGATGAAGCGGTTCACATATACCAGCAGAGACGGCCAGACCTACTACCCCCACGTGGTACAGCGCACCGATGGGAGAGATATCTACGTCATGCGCAAACGGCGTGACGGCGCGCTGAGGTTACTGCCGGCCGGGTACGAGGTCCGGGAAAGCATCCAGGGCCGGGTCTCGGTGCGGCGCAAACGGCCGAGGCTGATCAGTGCGGCCGAGGAGCGCCTACTACGCAGTGCATTGGCCCAGTCACGGCCGTTCGCCTACGAGTTGGACGTCGAGGGCCGCAGCGCGACGGTCTACGCCTCTGCGCAAGACCGCAAGTGCTTCGCGGAAAGCCTGGACGCCGAGTTCGCTGATGGCTTCGCTGATGCGCTGACCAAGACTCTGGCCAAGAGATACCCGCCCGAATTGGTGGCGATGTTCCGGGCCCGGCGCCGCCGGCAAGACGCCAAACGCCCGCGGTTCTACCCGCTGCTGCGATTCGTCATCGCCGACAGAACGAAGCGCCTCTTTGCCGTCGAGAGGGTGTGTTTTACGGGGGAGAGCAGTTGGATCCGGCTGGAGGTTCTGCCCCTGTCGGCTGCTGTTATGAAGTATCTGCCGCACCTGGGCAGGGACAGCTTCTTCGATTTGATGTGAGGATACTCCACATGGGATCGACGACGACAAAGAGACGCTGCAGCGCAGGCGCAAGTTGCGCCGCACCGGGCCGTGTGAGGGAACGTGTTTGGACCAAGGACAGGATCCTCGGGGCAATCCTCCAGCGGGAGATCGAGGGATTGTCTTTGAGTTCCACCGTAGTCGCAAGACAGCGAAGCGGCCTCTACTGTGCTGCTCGGCGCGAGTTCGGATACTGGACCCGCGCGTTGCGGGCCGCCGGTATCAATCCGCTGCGAGTAGGCCGTTACCGCCGGTGGTCCCGCCGGACCGTCATCCAGCGCATTCGACAGTTGGCTCAAGAAGGCAAACCCCTGAACTCGGCGGCCATCCAGCGTTTGGAGCCCAAGCTTGTTGGCGCCGTGAACCGCAGGTTCTCGTCATGGGACGATGCCCTGATTGAAGCCGGGGTGGCCCCAAACCAGTGGCGAAGGCAACGCCCCCCCTGGACACGTGACAGTGTCATCCTTGCCTTGCGCGAAATCCATTCGACGGGAGGAAGGCTGAACCATGGGGCATTTCGAAAAGACTCCCTGAGAAACGCTGCTCCGCGGCTGTTCGGATCGTGGGACGGTGCCCTGCGCGCGGCCGGCTTTGCCCCCGAGGAGGTACGTCTCTGCCGTGAAGCCTGGAATGAAGAGACCATAGTCGAGGAGATCCGTCTCCGGTACCAGCGTGGCCAGGCAGTCAACAGCGGGAGCATTGATCGTTCGTCCCTCCGCAGTGCGGCATATCGTTGCTTCGGGTCGTGGCGCAAGGCCCTTGCGACCGCTGGTCTGGACCCCGACAAGATCCAGAAGCGTAAACCTCGCTGCAAGCCCTGGACCGCTGACACGGTCCTCCAGGAAATCCAACGGAAGCACGAGATGGGAGAAGCCCTCAACACGAATAACATTTCGCCGTATTCGCTGCGGATGAGCGGCGCCAAGTTCTTCGGCTCGTGGGATGCGGCGCTCACAGCGGCGGGGCTGGATCCCTCGACGATCAGGAAGGGGCCCCCAAGCCGCCAACCCTCGACACGACGGAGGCGTCACGATGGCACGTAGCACGCTTCGCGTGGCCCCCAACGGCGCCGCTACGTGGTCCAAGCGGGACGTGCTCAAAGCGGTCCTTCGGCGCCAGTCAGAGGGGTTACCGCTAAACGCCACAGCGGTCGTTAGACAACAGGCAGGCCTCTATCGCGCTGCCCGGCGGTGGTACGGGCAGTGGGACCATGCCCTTCGGGCGGCCGGCATTGATCCTGTGCGGGTCCGTCGTCGTATCCAGTGGTCTTGCACAAGCATCGTCCAACGTATCCGGCAACTGGCTCGTGAGGGACAGCCCCTGAACTCAAGGGCCGTCCAACGGTCTGAGTCCAGCGTGGTCTGTGCTGCAGCTCGTCGCTTCGGCTCGTGGGACAACGCCCTTCTTGCCGCGGGGATGGATCCGCAACAGTGTCGGTTACGGCGGTTGCCGTGGACGCCTGAACAGATCATCGAGGCCATCGTGGAGATCCACGCCAAGGGAGGCAAACTAAACGCCGGTGTCCGAGAGATCGTCTCAATGAAACTTGCCGCTGTGCGGCTGTTCGCATCATGGGATGCGGCCCTGCAGGCCACCGGGCTGGACCCCGAAGAGATCCGGAACCATCGCAAGCCCTGGACGGCCGAGGCCGTACTCGAGGAGATCCGCAAGCGGCACCGTCGAGGCAAGGCCCTTCACTATGCCAGTTCCATGCCCGTGTCCCTTCGCGAATCCGGAACGCGACTTTTTGGCTCGTGGGACGAGGCCCTGATCGCCGCAGGACTGGACCCGGCAAGAATCAGAAAACGCCCGCCCGTCCGGAAGCCCTGGACAAGCCAAGACGTCCTCCAGGAGATCCAGCGAAAGTGCGACAGGGGCGAGCCGCTCAATGCCGGAGGCATTTGGCCCAAATCGCTGTATGATTGCGGGCGCAGATTCTTCGGCTCGTGGGACGCAGCCCTAACAGCCGCGGGTCTTGATCCCAGAGAGCATCGGCGCAGCAGATTGCCCTGGACACGCCAGCGACTCGTCGAGGCTATCAGGCAGATCCACTCGAGAGGAGGCAAGCTGAACCACGGAGGGGGGATTTGCAGCACGATGGCAGCGAAGGCCACGCGACTGTTCGGGTCGTGGGATGCGGCCTTGCAAGCGGCCGGTCTGGACCCGACGGAGATCCGACTTCACCGCAAGCGGTGGACCGCGGAAACCATGATCCAGGAGATCCGACTCAGGCAACGCAATGGTTATCCTCTCAACTGCACCAGCGTACAGCATTCATCACTCTATATCGGCGCGGTACGGCATTTTGGGTCATGGGACTCCGCCCTCATGGCAGCGGGGCTGGACCCGGCGAAGACTCGAAAGATCAAGCCCCACTGCAGGCCTTGGACGCCCGAAACGGTCGTCCAGGAGATCCGCCGGAAACGCCAAGCGGCCGAGCCGCTTAACCGCAGTGCGGTTTCTCCCGAATCACTATGTGTCCGCGGCTCGAAGTTCTATGGTTCGTGGGATGCAGCTCTGACGGCAGCCGGACTGGACCCGTCAACGATCAGAAAGCATCGGCCCGGTCACGGTGGGCGCATCTCTTCCGTAAGGCTGAGGGGCGACGATGGCAAGTGACGACCCTGGTGTTGTGTTGGATGGTCCGGCCACATGGTCAAAGCGAGACGTGATCAGGGGGATCCTGCGGCGCGAATGCATGGGGCTGCCGCTGAATCAAGGGACGGTGATACAGGAAGACCATAGACTGCAACGGGCCGCATTGAGGCTGTTTGGTCAGTGGGACACCGCTCTGCAAGCGACAGGGATTGACCCGACTCGCGTTCGCCGCGCGCGCAAATGGGACTGGATGGCCGTCGTCCGTCGTATCCAGCAGCTTGCCCGCCAGGGCAAGCCGCTCAACTCGGCGGCGGTCCAGAGATCCGAGGCACCGTTGGTTGCGGCAGCCTTCAGGTACTTTCCGTCCTGGAACGATGCGTTGCTGGCTGCGGGAATGGACCCCGACCGGTGGCGAAAGCAACCGGCGGCATGGACGCGAGATCGCGTGGTCCGAACTATACTGGGCATCCAGGCCCGCGGTGGAAAGCTGAACAGCGCTGCCGTAGTGGCCTCGAAGGATGCCACGGTCATCGGGCCGGCCGTCAGGCTCTACGGGTCATGGGACAAGGCCCTGCGGGCAGCGGGGATGGATCCCAACAAGGTCCGCCGCTACCGAAAGCCCTGGACGGAGAAGGCGGCGGTCCGCGCCATACAGCGAAAGCACCGAAGGGGTGAGCCTTTGGCATACTCGAAAGTCGCTCCCGCATCTCTGCGCGTTGCCGGCGAACGGTTCTTCGGATCATGGGATGCGGCGCTCTCGGGTGCTGGTCTGAATCCGGCCGACGTCCGGCTGTACAAGCCTCGGTGCAAACCGTGGACGGTCGCCAGCGCCCTCGAAGAGATCCGGCGGAAGCATCGAGCCGGCGAGCCGCTCAACACGCAGCACGTCTCTCCGTACTCGTTGCGGATGAGCGGCGTTCGTTTCTTCGGATCGTGGGACGAGGCCCTGATTGCCGCTGGCCTGGATCCGTCGAAGATTCGAAAACGCCCACCGATGCGCAATCACTGGCGGGAGCGAGCACGACGGGAGTCCGACCATGACCGTTAAAGGCGCCAGCAAGACACCGGGCGGCCGATCGACCGCATGTCTCGATGCAGCGCGTCGAGACAAGGAAGACGTGCTCAAGGCGATCTTGCGGCGAGAGTGTGCCGGGCAGCCCCTGAACCATGCCGCCGTGCTCAGAGATGATCGCCGTCTTCACGCTGACATCTTGCGGGTCTTCGGTCACTGGGATACGGCAATGCGCGCATCGGGCATTGACCCGGCCCGTGTTCGGGGGCATCGACGCTGGAGCAGTCGAGCGGTCATCAGGCGTATCCGTCACTTCGCCGACGAGGACCGGCCCCTCAATGCGGCGGCCGTCCAGAGATCAGAGCTAACCCTTGCCAGTGCGGCTTCCCGGTACTTCTCGTCCTGGGCCGAAGCGCTGGAAGCTGCCGGGATCGACTCGGCCCAATGGCGCAGGCGCGTGCCCACCTGGACACGCCAGCGTGTCGTGCAGGCCATCCAGGAACGTCATGCTGCTGGTGGCAGGGTGAACCATGCAGCAGTGGGGCGGCTCTCCCTCTCGTGGGCCGGCGTGTCCCTGTTTGGCTCGTGGGACGCTGCCTTGCTGGCGGCCGGCTTGGACCCCGATGAGATTCGCATTCGCCGGAAGCCCTGGACGCCCGACGAGGTGGTCGTGGAGATTCAGCGAAAACACCGTTGTAGCGAGCCGCTCAATGCCCGCGACGTCTCACCGCACTCGCTTCGCTCGAGAGGGACGGTATTCTTCGGCTCATGGGATGCGGCTCTCACGGCAGCTGGGCTGGACCCAGCGAAGATCAGACAAAACACCTCGCGTAAGTGAGCAAGTGTGCTAGAATCATCAGGGCTGAGCGGGTATAGTCTAGGCCTTAAACAAGCGAGCTATCGAGCGTGTGCGGGCGGCTGAGGCCGTGGCGGGGCGAGGCGCAGCGGCCCTGGCCGCCCTCGCCGGCGGGTTGCTTCGCTTCACGTTGTCGCTCTGTCA
>Ga0180432_10003504_pt1 | contig 22273 bp, 16 predicted proteins | sample SS_ome_10_FD_132414 | JGI IMG/M metagenome (GOLD analysis project Ga0180432, IMG submission 132414) | Hypersaline lake sediment archaeal communities from the Salton Sea, California, USA - SS_1_MS_2 metaG | ecosystem: Environmental > Aquatic > Non-marine Saline and Alkaline > Hypersaline >...
GAGCTACCCCACCTGGGCGAGAGGGCCACCACCATGTCGGACCTGATAGACGATACGATGCAAACCGTACGCCACATCGCCACCGAACTGCGGCCCGGGCTGCTGGATAACCTGGGGTTAACCGCAGCGACTGAGTGGCAGACTCAGGAGTTCGCCCAGCGAACGGGGATCGACTGCGAGGTGCACCTGAGTGAAGAAGAGGTCGCTGTCGATCCAGACGTTTCCACAGCCCTCTTTCGCATCCTGCAGGAGGCGCTGACCAACGTCGCCCGCCACGCCGAGGCGACCAAGGTGACCGTCGATCTAGAAGAGGGGCCCAAGGAGCTAGTCATGGTCATACGCGACAACGGCCGCGGCATCACCGAGAGCGAGATCGCGAACCCCAGGTCGCTGGGATTGACCGGGATGCGGGAACGGGCCCGCTCATGGGGCGGCGACGTCGCGTTTCAGGGCGTTCCAGGCCGTGGGACCACGGTCACCGTGCGAATACCGAGGCCGAGCGCGGAGAGCGGGAGAGCGTGATCAGAGAGCTGGCCAGGCAGATCACGCCGCAGGAAGCACGGGGCCTTGTAGGACAAACACGGACAACAACAGGGGAGAAAGTCCTACAATCACGTGGGTGTTTCGCCTATACCAGGGGAGACCCCGGTGGTGTATACTGTACGGCAGACGTCCATAACTCACCGTTTGACCTCATAGTCCGACAATGTCATGTTTGGCACGGTATCGTAGAGGCCAGTTTCAGTGTATGGCAAGGCAGTTTGGCTCGTCGTGCGCACCTTCAGTGCGCTGACACGGCGATGAATCGCCGACTACGAACGGGAGCCTTTTTTCAGTAGAGCCGTAGATAAGTTGGTAAAAGCAGCGCAGAGACTTCGGAGGTTGGGTCTGCATCAAAGTCTCGTAGTCAGTGCCGGTCATCTTGGGAAAGAGAAATCATCTTGAAGGTATTCATAGCCGACGACTCGGCCCCGGTGCGCCAGCGCCTGGCCGCGCAACTCTCTGAACTGGAATCGGTCGAATTGGTCGGTCAGGCGGGCGATGCTCACGCAGCGCTCGAGGCCATCTGTCAACTCAGGCCGGACGTCGTCGTCCTGGACATCCGTATGCCCGGAGGCAGCGGCCTCCAGGTCCTCGAAGCTCTCAAGCGGGATACGCCAGCGCCGACGGTCATTATGCTGACCGCGTTCCCCTACCCACAATATCGCAGGAAATGCCTGGAGGCGGGGGCGGAGTACTTCTTCGACAAGACGACGGAGTTCGAGCGGGTGGCCCGGGTTCTCAGGGAAATGAGTGAGTCCGCTGCGGTCAGCGGGGACAATAGTTCGGCATCGGGGTCAGGATTGCCATGGGAAGGACGCAGCGCATGAGAGACAAAGAGAGGGCAAAAGGGAAGACAAAGGAACAACTCATCGAAGAGTTGGCGGTGCTGCGCCAAGAGATGGCGACGATGGAAGCCTCCCCAGCGACGCAGGGGCAGACAGCGGCAGAGCCGCAGGAGAGCGATGATCTCCTGCGCACCCTGGTCGAAAACACGTTGGACGTCATCACCATCCTGGATAGCAACGGCACCTTGACCTACGAAAGCCCGTCCATCGAACACGTGTTAGGATACAGGCCGGAGGAGCTGGTCGGCAGACGCGCTGTCGAGTTCGTCCACCCAGACGATGTCCCCAAGATCGTTCAAGCCCTCGAGCAGGTGACCCGAAATCCGGGCCTCGCCCAATCCCTGGAATTCCGCTTCCGACACAAGGACGGTTCGTGGCGGGTTCTTGACGGCATCGGCAAGAGCGTGCCCGACGACGCCGGAGCGGTGAGCGTCGTCGTCAGCTCCCGCGACGTCACCCAACGCAAGCAAGTGGAGCGACGTCTTTCGCAGGCCCTCGCCTTCACCCAGGAGATCATCGAGACATCTCCCATCGGCATCGCCACCTACGACTCCTCCGGACAGTGCGTCTCGGCCAACCCGGCCGCCGCCCGGATCATCGGCGCCACCGTCGACCAGGTGCTCCAACAGAACATGTATCACATCGAATCCTGGAACAAGTCTGGCCTGGTCGACACTGCGAAAGAGGCGCTCGCCGATGGGATCGCGAGACAGCAGGAAATCCACCTGACGACGACGTTCGGGAGAGAAGTCTGGCTGGGTTGCCGGTTCGTGCCCTTCACCTCGGACGAGGGTCTCCACCTACTCCTGATGGTAGATGACAGGACGGAGCGCAAGCGGGCGCAGCAGGCCCTGCAACAAGCATATGATGAGATGGAGAAGCGGGTGCAGGAGCGAACGGCCGAACTGGCTCAGGCCAATGAAAGGCTGAGGGACAACGAGGAGACGATGCGCTCGCTGATCAACGCCATCACCGAATCGGCCCTCCTGATGGCCCCTGACGGAACTATCCTCGTCGTCAACGAGACCACGGCAAGGAGGCTGGGCCGAAGGGTGGATGATCTGCTGGATGGGAACATCTACGACTTCATCCCCCCAGACGTCACAGCGTCAAGAAGGGCTCAGGCTGAGCGGGTGATCCGCACTGGCCAGCCGGTCCAGTTCGAGGACGAGCGCCAAGGAAGAACGATCCTCAACTCGATCTACCCGGTCTTTGGAGCCGAGGGACAGGTAAACAGACTGGCGGTCTTCGGCTACGACATCACGAAGCGTAAACAGGCGCAGAAGGAATTGGCTCAACACGCGCAGCAACTAGAGCGATTCAATCGCATGGCGGTGGGACGTGAGGTACGGATGGTCGAACTCAAGCGCCGGGTCAACGAGCTATCCGAGGAACTGGGGAGAGAGCCGCCTTACGACGTCACGTTTGCGGAGAAATAGGTCAATTGCAGATTGTAGGGGGCGTGGGTCGGACTGGCATTTCGATCCACCGGGGGAGAGCGAGATGAAGGCAATACACAGAACCTTGGCTGTGCTGCTTCTTTTCACGCCTCTCTTGGCCGGATGCGGACCGTTGGAGACAGAGCAACCACCCGACGCGGTCTCCGTGCAGCTCAAATGGGTACACCAGGCCCAGTTCGCCGGCTTCTACGTGGCCCAGGAGAAGGGATACTACGCCCAGGAGAACATCGACGTCACCCTGATTGAGGGTGGGCCAGACGGTGACATCGTGGAACAGGTCGTCATCGGGCGGGCCGATTTCGGGGTGGCGGCGCCAGAGGACATTATCATGGAGCATGGCCAAGGGAATCGCGTCGTAGCCATCGCCACTATCTACCGCCGCAACCCGACGGTGTTTGCAAGTCTGCCGGGGTCCGGTATCGAGCGCCCGGCGGATCTACTGGGCCGGCGCGTGGCCGCGGCCGGCGTCGTCGAACTCGAGCTACAACTCAGAGCTATGCTAAAACGGATGGGGCTGGACATCCACCAGGTTGAGATCGTGCCTCACAGCTATGATCTGACGCCGCTCTACGACGGCCAGATAGACTGCATAGCCGTCTACTCGACCGGGGGCCTCATCCGGGCGCGCCAGGCGGGCCACGAGCTCAATCTGATGTGGCCGAACGACTATGGGATCCATATGTACGCAGACACGCTGGTGACCACCGACGAAATGATCGCCGAGAACCCCGGTCTGGTCACGCGTTTCCTGCGCGCCACGCTGCACGGATGGCGGGAGGCCGTCGAGGATCCGGAGATGGCCGCAGAGATGACACTGCGATACGCCCGAGAAGCCGATCCCGAGATGCAGGCAGAGATGATGGAGGCCAGCGTTCCGATGATCCACACCGGCGAGGATCACATCGGCTGGATGCGGGCCGAGATGTGGCAGGGGATGCACGACATCCTGCTGGAGCAGGGGCTTCTGGCCGGGCCGGTGGACATAGACCAGGTGTACACGATGGAGTTCTTGCAGGGAATCTACGGAGACGAGTGATGCCGCTGGCCACCAAACTGACCGCGCTGTTCCTGCTGCTGACGGCGGTCCCACTGACCATCGTGGGCTACCTGGCCTACGAAAACGGCCGGCGGACGATAGAGCAGAACACGTTTAACCACCTGACCTCCGTCAACATGCTCAAAGAGGAAACCTTCAACCGGTGGATAGCGAACAACGAGCAGACGCTGCACTCCCTGGCGGAACGTCCGCTCGTCCGGGAGTATGCCGCCGTGATAGTCGCTCAAGCACCTTCGGGGAGCCTGGGCGAGGCCCCTCCCGATCCGGCGTACCAGGCGGCCCACGATCACCTGATCGAGGATCACCTCGGCCCGGCCACCCAGGAAGGCAGGGGGTTTGTCACCCTATCCATTCTCAGGACCGACGATGGCCTCATCCTGGCCTCCGCGGACGAGAAGCTGGAGGGCAAGTATCGCGAGAGCGAGCCTTTCTTCGTCGAGGGGAAGCAGCGCACCTATATAGGGCACGTCCGGTACTTCCTCAGCCAGGAGAAGGCGGTCATGCACGCCAGCACCCCGGTGCGCGATCGGCAGGGGGACACAATCGCGGTGCTGGCCGGCCACGCGGACCTGAGCGAGATGTCGGACATCATCGCATCGTACGGCGACCTGCGCGAGAGCGAGGATACCTACCTGGTAAACGCGTTCAACTTCTTCGTCACCGAGCCGAGGTTCGGCGACGGTTACGCCCTCAAGAAAGCGACCCACACCGAGGGCGCGGAGGCCTGCCTCCAGCAACAGTCCGGTCGCGGCTTTTACGAGGATTACCGGGGAGTAGCGGTGATGGGGGTGTACCGCTGGCTGCCGGAGCGGGACCTGTGCATCCTCACCGAGGTGGATCAAGCCGAGGCCTACGCCCCCATTCTGGCCCTGCGGGACACCGTGCTGGGGATCGGCACAGCCGTGGCCCTGGTCGCCGCCATAGTGGGCGTCGTCTTCGCATGGGCTATCACCGGCCCGATGCAGCAACTGGTGGTGGGCGCCGAGGAGATCGGCCGGGGCAACCTGGACTACCGCATCGAGGTGGGGGCCAGAGACGAGATTGGCCAGCTGGCGGACGCGTTCAACGCGATGGCGGTCAACCTGCAGGAATCGCTGGGCGAGACGGCCCACAGCCGGCGACTGTTGTCAGCCCTGAACGAGGCCGCCCAGGCCGTGCAGCGCGCCCACACGCCCGACGAGGTCTACCGCACCGTCGGCCAGGAGATAACCAGACTGGGGTATCACGTCATAATCTTCACCCTGACCGACGACCGCAGGTCCCTGGCGGCCTCCTACGTGACCTTCGAGCCAAGCCTGCTGCGGACGGTGGAGAGGCTGACGGGCCTGTCGATGCAGAGCCTCCGCGTCGCGCTGGAGCCTGGCGATTTCCACGACCGGGTGGTCAACGAGGGCCGGACCCTCTTCGTCGAGTCGATGGTCGAGCGCATGATCGAGACAGTGCCCGGTCTCGCGCGCCCGCTGGCCAGGCGGGCGGCGGGCGTGATGGGCCTGAGGCAGGGCATCTACGCCCCACTGAAGTCCGGCGACGAGCCGCACGGGATGCTGGTCGTCACCGGCGTCGGGCTGAGCGAGGCCGACGCTGTAGCCATGACCACGTTCGCCAACCAGACGGCCACCGCCCTGGAGAATGCCCTGCTATACCAAGAGGTACAGCAGTACGCGGCGGAATTGGAACAGCGCGTGAAGGAGCGCACCAGGGAGTTGGAGGACGCGCGCGTCGCAGCGCTCAACATGATGGAGGACGCCGACGAAGCCAGGAGAGAGGCGGAGCGGGCGAACGAGGAGGTCGGCTTGCTCTACGAGGCCAGCCGCCAGCTTAGCCGCAGCCTCGACCTGGACACGGTATACAACACTCTGCAGCGCCTTGTCTCCCGAATGATGGATTGCGATGGCATGTTCGTCTCATCCTATGACCCACAGGATCACCTGATCCGCTGCGTCTACCATTGGCACGAGGGAAAGCCAACCGAGGTGGGCCATTTTCCCCCTATCCCCTTGGAGCCGGAAGGGTACGTGATTCAGAGCACCGTCATTCGCACCGGGCAACCGCTCCTGGTCCCGGACTATGTGGCGCGACTGAAGCAGGTGCGGACATCCTACTACGTGAACAGCGATGGCGCGATACACGACGAAATAGACGCCGACGCCGAGCAAACGCGCTCGGTCGTCGTCGTGCCCCTGAAAGTAGAGGGCCAGGTGCGGGGGGCCATTCAGGTATCCAGCTATCGAGAGAACACCTACACCGAGAAGCATGTGCGCTTCCTGGAGGCGCTGGCGCTCCAGGTCGGCGTGGCGGCCCAAAACGCCTCCCTTTACCAGCAGGCCCAGGATGAGATCCGCGAGCGGGTGCGGGCGGAGGAGGCGCTCAGGCAGACCATGGCCGAGCTGGCCCGTTCCAACGCCGAGCTGGAGCAGTTCGCCTACGTCGCCTCCCACGACCTGCAGGAACCGCTGCGCATGGTGGCCAGCTACGTGCAACTGCTGGAGCGGCGCTACAAGGGCGAACTGGACGACGACGCCGACGAGTTCATCGCCTACGCCGTGGACGGCGCCACCCGGATGAAGCAACTGATCAACGACCTGTTGGCCTACTCCCGGGTGGGCACGAGGGGGAAGGAATTCGCACCGACCGATTGTCAGGCTGTGCTTGAACGCGCGCTGACCAACCTACGGATGGCGATAGAGGAAAGCGGCGCAACCGTGACCCACGATCCCCTGCCGACCGTCATGGCCGACGACATACAACTGGAGCAACTGTTTCAGAACCTGATCGGCAACGCGATCAAGTTTCGGAGCAAGCAGCCGCCGGAGATCCACATCGGGGCGGGACGGGACGACGGCGAGTGGCGATTCTCGGTCCGCGACAACGGCATCGGCATCGATCCTCAGTACACCGAGCGCATCTTCGCCATCTTCCAACGGCTGCACACCCCGGGGGAGTACCCTGGAACCGGTATCGGCCTGGCGGTCAGCAAACGCATCGTCGAACGTCACGGCGGCCGCATCTGGGTGGAGTCGGAACCAGGCAAGGGTTCAGTCTTCTATTTCACCATTCCAGTCAAGGAGGAGCAATAAGCATGTACGAACAACCTGTCGGTAAACCCGTGGAGATTCTGTTGGTGGAGGACAACCCCGGGGACGTACGCCTGACACAGGAAGCGCTCAAGGAGGGCAAAGTGCGCAACAACCTCCACGTGGCAGGGGACGGCGTGGAGGCGATGGCCTTCCTGCAGCGGGAGGGGAAATACGCCGGCGCGCCTCATCCAGATCTGATCCTGCTCGACCTGAACCTGCCGAAGAAGGACGGCCGGGAGCTGCTGGCGGAGATCAAGGCGGCCCCCCACCTGAAGCGCATCCCGGTGGTGATCCTGACCACCTCCAAGGACGAACAGGACATCATCAAATCGTACAACCTGCACGCCAACTGCTATATCACCAAGCCGGTGGATCTGGATCAGTTCCTCAAGGTGGTCAAATCGGTCGAGGATTTCTGGCTGAGCATCGTCAAGCTGCCACCGGACGGGACAAAGTAGAGATACCCATCCAGATTCCCGAGCCATAGGAGTATCGGGTCTTGACCAAGCAAAGAAGGGGGAAACCCATGGGAGCGATCAAAGTCCTGTTGGTTGAGGACAATCCCGGCGATGCGCGCCTGGTCCAGGAGATGTTGACCGACGCCAGCGAAAGCAGCCCAGGGCTCACCTTCCGCGTGAGCCGCGCCGAACGACTCACCCGGGCGCTGGACATCCTGGCGGCGGAGTCGTTCGACCTGATCCTGCTGGACCTGTCGCTGCCCGATAGCCACGGCCTGGACACGGTGCATCAGACGCTTGATACAGCGCCCGAACTGCCGGTGGTGGTCATGAGCGGGTTAGGCAACCAGGATGTGGCGTTGGCCGCCGTTCAGGCCGGCGCGCAGGATTACCTGGTCAAGGGTCACGTAGATGAGTACTCTCTCCCCCGCGCGATTCACTACGCCATCGAACGCAAGCGGGCGGAACGGGCGCTACGCGAGAGCGAGGAGCTCTTCCGCCAGATCGTCGACATCAACCCCAATTGCATCTTCATCAAGGACGCAGAGGGCAGGTACATCCTGGCCAACGAGGCCATGGCCGAGCTCTACAGAACGACCCCGGAGGAGATCGTGGGAAAGACCGAAAGGGATCTCAGCACGGCGTTCGGGCTGAAGGCCGAAGAGGCAGGGCAATTCGCCGCGGACGACCGGGAAGTCGTGGAGGGCAAACGGTCCAAGTTCATCCCCGAGGAACCCCTCACCCTGGCGGACGGCACGACGAGGTGGTTCCAGATCACAAAGGTGCCCATATCCCTGGGGAGCGTTCCAGACGGTGTGCTGGGCGTCGCCGTGGACATCACGGAGCGCAAGCAGGCGGAGGACGAGCGGAATCGCCTGTTGGCGCGAATCCAGGAACAGGCCAGACGGGTACAGCAGATCGTGGACACGGTGCCGGAAGGAGTGCTCCTGCTGGACGCCGAAGGACAGGTCATCCTGGCCAATCCCCAGGCAAAAACGGACCTGGCCACGCTGGCCGATGCAAAGGTGGGAGACGTTCTGACCCACATCGGCGGCCGCCCGGTGGCGGAATTCCTGACCTCTCCTCCAAAGGGGCTGTGGCACGAGGTGGCGAGAGGCGACAGGCACTTCGAGACCATCGCCCGCCCATTGGAGACCGAGACGCAGTCGCAGGCCTGGGTGCTGGTCATACGAGACGTAACCCAGGAGCGCAAGGTCCAACAGCAGACCCGGCAACAGGAGCGACTAGCCGCGATAGGACAACTGGCCGGCGGGATCGCCCATGACTTCAACAACCTGCTGACGACGATCATGCTCTACTCTGAGATGCTTCTGGCGCGGCAATACCTCCCTCCCGACATGGTGCCGGGCCTCGAGATTATCATAGAGGAGGCGCGCCAGGCGGCCAATCTGGTGGGGCAGATCCTCGACTTCAGCCGGCGCTCGCCCATCGAGACCCGACCGATAGACTTGAAGTCATTCACCAAGGAAGCCGTGAAGATCCTGCAGCGAACCCTGCCAGAGAACATCCGCCTGAATACGAGATTCGAGGCAGGAGAGTACGTGGTTGACTCCGACCCCACCCGCATACAGCAGGTGTTGATGAACCTGGCGTTGAACGCCCGCGACGCGATGCCCGAGGGAGGGGAGCTACAGATCAAGCTGACGCGGATCGAGGTAAGCCCCGATGGGGATTCCCCGATCGCGGACCGGAACGGTCTCAGGATGGACGTCGGAACGTGGGTATGCCTGTCCGTTTCGGACACGGGGACTGGCATCCCGCCCAAGGCACTGCCCCACATCTTCGAGCCATTCTTCACCACCAAGTCTCCTGGGAAGGGGACAGGGTTGGGACTGGCTCAGGTATACGGCATCGTGAAACAGCACGAAGGGCACATCGACGTGAAGACGAGGATGGATCAGGGTACGACGTTTCGGATCTACCTGCCGGCCCACAGCACGGCGAGCGTGAAACAGGTGTTGGAGGAAGCCACGACCCTCCCGCAGGGAAAGGGAGAGACGATTCTCCTGGTGGAGGACCAGGAGAGGATACGCGAGTTGGGCCAACGCGTGCTGGAGTCGATCGGTTATCGGGTGCTGACGGCGGCGAATGGGCGGGAGGCGCTGGCGGCCTACGACGCGGAGGAAAGGGTCGACGTGGTAATCACGGATCTGATCATGCCAGAGATGGGAGGAAAGAGATTGATCCAGGAGCTGCGGGAAACGCAGCCCGATCTCAGGGCCTTGGCCATCACGGGCTACGTGATGCCGGAGGAGCTGCAGGGACTGGGGCAAGAGTACTTCCAGGCCGTGATCCAGAAGCCTTTCGACGTGAATGTCCTGGCCCAGAGCATCCGTCGCGTCCTGGACACCGACTCCAAGAGCGAGTAGCGGAGGGCCATACCCTGCCCCTCTCCGACTGCCCCCAGCGGGGTGAGGGGGAGCTGCCACCCCCTCTCGAGCTACTCCCACCCCCTGACCTACCGCCCCCACCAGCCCGCGATCTGATCCACGAGGTCAACCAGCCTGACCTCAATGCGCTCCTGGAAGCGCCAGAAGGCCACCGCGACGACCAACACGACCGCCCCCAGCAAGCCCCACTGCAGTGGCGAGAACTCGGCCGCGCTGGCTCCCACCCAGTTGGCCACGAATATCCCGGGCAGCCGCCCGACCACCGCCAGTAGCACCAATTCAGCCAGTGGGATAGGGGTCAACCCGGCGAGGAAGCACACCGCATCGTCGGGAAGGAAGGGAAAGAGAAAGATCAAGAAGACGAACAGCGCGCCGCGGCGCTGGAGGAACCCATCCAACCGGGCCAACAGCCGCCGATCGACGAACCGCTCCACCAGCGGACGGCCGAAGCAGCGCGCCAACCCCATCGCCAGCGTCGAGCCAATCCCCAGACCGATCAAGCTGAACAGGGTCCCCAACCAGGGGCCGAACAGGAACCCGTTCACCGCATCCAACGCCTGCCCCGGAATCGGCGCGAAGATGACCTGAGCCACGTGGAGAGCGACGGTGACGAACGGGGCCCAGTCCCCCCACCGGCGTGTGAACGCCGCCACTCGCTCCGTATCTCGAAAGAAGGACAGGAGCGGCCGGCCCCATACAGCCAGCACGCCCCCCACACCCGCAAACACGGCCGCCAAGGTTCCCAGCAGAACGACCGTGCGACACGAAAAACGAATACGTGATGGCCTTGGAGCAGGGACGTATATCATAATCCCAAGGTAAACGCCAGGTGCGCCAGGATCGCCTGTGGCGAGGGCGTGATCCCACGGAACAGTAGGACGACGATGGAGTACGTGATGGCAAACCCCGACCACCCCAGAACAGAGAGCGGGGCCGCCACCGGCTTTGGGAGCCTCAGGGCCTGTCGCAGCGCGATCCAGGTGGCCAACACCTCCATCACAGCCGTCACCGCGGGAAACAGGCCGCCCACGGCGGGCAACAATCTCAGCAGGCCCACGATCTGGAGCATCTGCGCGAACGCCAGCGCTCGCATAGTCCGGGCCAGAGCTCCCCGCCCCTCTTCATGTGAAGGAGTCTGTCCTGAGCCTGCCGCAGGGTAGCGCGTGTAAGCTTCTGCCCCCGTGGAGGAAGTGCCCAGTCCCTTCAGCAACCGTCCGACGACGTATGTCAGGAACACCATTGAGCCCCAGCCGACGAGCCCGCCGATGAACTCGCTCACGACGTCGAGCAGCCGTATCGTCGAGGCTTCCGGATTCAGGTCAACAGCCAGGCTCGAGATGAAAAAGGCACCCAGCAAGACAACCAGCGCTGGCCCCGTGGCGGACGGATCCTCCGCTACTTCACGGAAGGCGTCCCGGTTCAAACGCAGGGCCCGCGCCGCCCGCGCCACCCAGGTACGTGCGTCGCGCAGCCCATCCAGCCAGCCCGCCAGCGTCCAGGAGTCCACCTTCGTGGCCGTCGAACGAGGACTCAGCGACTCACCGGGCAGGCCGCGCCGGGCATCCAACAGGGCGAACATATCGGCGGCGTTAGATATAGGCGGCACCATCATGTCGGCCGGATGCAACAGGAAGGCATCTGTCTGCTGACCACCCAAGCCACCGTGGCTGCCGACGAGCTCTTCAAACGCGGCCACCTGGCCGTCCGCGTATATGGTGCTGTTCACGATCAGATCTCCGGCATGGGGAAACTGCGCCAGGCGCAGGAGCTGGGCTGCACGACGGGCTGGGTCGCCATAGGGCAACAGGGGATCGGAGCCGGTCACGGCACCGGTGCGGAGATTGCGCACGCCGCTCTGGCCCAATATCCAGGGTGTGCCATCCTCTGCGTACGCGACGACGAAACCCACCCCCGGGTGCGCGACCAGCGCGTCCACCAGGCCGGGGTAAGCCTGGCTTAACTCGCGCACGTTGACTTTCCCGGCGTGCAGGTCGAAGTAGACGTTGGCCAGGTTCCCACTGGCGCAGACAATGACCTGCGCGTCCATGATCGCGGGAGGGAGCGCGCGTTCCAGGCGGTTCTGCAGCGCTTTACGGGCTCGACCCACCGTCGCCTCTCCCAGCCGTCCTCCCACCCTTTGCTCCACGCTCTGCATATCGGCCAGGAGTGTCATCGTGTGCTCCTGCCCGCTTTCAGCGGCATTTACGTCGGTCACGGTCACCTTCTCTTGCACCAGATCCTCAATGAACTCCGCCAGTGTATACCCGTACCGCTGCTTGAACGTGGCACCCACCGACTGGCCATGATCCGAAAGGAGAATCACGTCGTAGGGACGCGGCGCTTTGCGCTCGACGACCTCAAGGATACGGCGTAGTTGCGTGTCCAGACTTCTCAGACTGTTCATAGCGTCCGGCGTGCTCGGACCGGCGTGGTGGGCGATCTCATCGTACCCTATGTAGGTGGTGTAGATGGCTGGCACGCCCCGGATCACGTCTATCATGACCATGTAGGTGCTCAGGTCTCGCAGGAACACGTTGGCGATCGCCCGGCGGAAAGGGTAGGCTTTATGCAGACGGCTCACACGAGGCCGAATGCCACGCAAGCGCTGACGTATTCCCTGACCAAGCTCGACTAAGACGTCCCACAGGGCCAAGACAATGCTGCGGGTGAAAACGTAGGGGTTCAGCCACAACAAGTATAGATCCTCCAGGCTGTAGCGTTCCACGTTCTTGGGTTCGCCTGCCAGCACACTCACCGTAAGCAGCGTTTTCTTGGCGTCGCCAGCCATAAGATTGTTGATGCTGGATCCCCCACGCAGCAAGCCATGTCCACGGGCGTAGCGGGCGGCAAGCTCGGCCACGTCATCCAGGCGGTTGGAGACAAACATCTCGCCACGGTCCTTGTCGTACCAGCGAAAAGCGGGGATGTCGAAATTATCGCCGTACATAATGCCAGCCTGGCATGACGAGGTCTGCGACGGGAGACCACAATCATAATGGGAGAGCACATGAGTCCCCCGGTCCATCATCCGGCGCACAGTGGGCAAGAGGCCTTGCTCTATAGCGCGCTGGACGCGGGGATAGCTCAGGCCATCGATCTGCAAGATCAGCAACCCCCGACCTACGTCAGTGGCTTGGGGCTGCGCCACGCGCGCACGCTGTCCGTTATCCACGCCTACACGCTGTCGGTCGACCAGCCACTGAGCCAGCCCGTCGAAGAACGAATAATTATCGTCGATGGTGGTCAAGCTGGTCAAGAGCGTGTTCACAGCGGCCAGGACCAGGGTTGCCCATAGAGCCGCCCCCCACCCGTCCACAGCGAAGTAGGGGAGAAAGCGAGCCGAAAGAAGGAGCATGGCCGCGTTGATGACCAGGGTGAAGAAACCAAGGGTGAGCACATTGAGCCGCAGGGTCAACAGCACCAGGAAAGGACGGATCGCTGCATTGATGACCCCCAGGACCAACGTCGTCGATATGGCCGCTGCCACAAGGGAGACGGAGCCTGAACCCGCCAGGGCGATACCCGGGACGAGCCAATCCACCACCACCAACGAAAATGCCTCGAGGATGGCGACGAAAGCAAACCGTATGACGACGTGCAAGAAACGGCTCACCTCTCCTCCCCACTCCGCTCGTCTAAGAAATCCACACACAAGGGCACCTTATCATACCGCCGTTAGCACCAAATGCCAAATTCAACCTTACGTGGAACTCCCTCCCGCTGGTAAGGGTAGAGGGGGACTAAAACACGCGTCTGACAGTTTTCCAAGCTCGCCTAATCGAGTACAATACGCTTGCCGTAATGATTCACCTCGTGCTCGCAGCGGACGAAAATCCGCTGCTGAAGGCAGAATCAAACCGGTTTAGCCTCCACAAAGCTGCTGGGCAGGATGCACATTGTCATCCAGCAGGAGCAGGTGAATATGGGTGTGGCTCAAGGGAGTCGGACGGTGCTCATAGCCCGATAGCTCGCCACCTACGAACTCACTCTCACAACGTAAAAGGATAGTCTCTCATGGCTCTCGTCTATCTCGCCGCGGCCTGGCTGGCGGGCATCGCATTCGCCAAAACGGTCAACCTTCCCTGGCAGGTGCTGCCCATGCTGGGGCTGGCGGCGTCCCTCGGTCTGTCGCTGTGGCGGGATGACATCCGCATCCGACGTGGTGCACTGTGCGCCCTCACGTTTGCCTTGGGAGCGGGGCGCTTTCTGCTCGCGCTTCCTCACTTTGACGAGGGCTCCCTGGCGACCTACAACGATGCCGGCTACGTGACCCTGGAGGGCGTCGTCGTCGGAGATGCGGACGAGCGAGAGCAACACACCAACCTGCGCCTGCGCGCCGAGCGGCTGACGCTGCCCGATGGCACAGAGCGAGAGGTCGAGGGACTGGCGCTGGTCAAGGCCAACCGCCATCCCCGGCGTCGTTACGGCGACCGCGTGCAGGTCCAGGGGCTGCTGGAGACACCGCCCGTCTTCGAGGCGTTCTCCTACCGCGACTTCCTGGCCCGCCAGGGTATCCACTCCTTGGTCCGCCATGCCCAGGTCACGTTGCTGGCCGAGAATCAGGCCAACCCCCTGCTGTACCATCTCTTTGCCCTGAGAAAGCGCGCCCAGGACACGATCGCTGGCATTCTCCCAGAGCCTCAGGCGTCGCTGCTGACCGGTATCCTGTTGGGCATAGAGACAGGCATCCCGGCCGACCTGATGGATGACTTCGCTGCCACCGGCACGACTCACATCATCGCCATCTCCGGGTTTAACGTCACCATCATCGCCGGCATCTTCGCCACACTGGCACAACGGCTATTTGGCAGACGACAGGCACTCTGGATAGCCATCGCCGGCGTGGTGGTCTACACCATATTTGTCGGCGGATCAGCGGCGGTGATGCGGGCGGCGATCATGGGCATTCTCTACCTGCTGGGGCGGCATCTCAGACGCCCCACCTTCGTCCCTGTCTCCCTCGCCACAGCCGCAATTGTCATGACAGCCCTGAATCCCCACACGTTGTGGGACGTGGGCTTCCAACTCAGCTTCGCCGCCACGATTGGACTGGTACTCTACGCGGAACCACTGGAGACATTCCTCGAGCGGGCGCTGAAGCGATTGACCTCCGTCGAACGCGCCCACAAGATCGTGAATCTGGTCAGCGAACCACTGCTTCTCACGCTGGCCGCACAAGTCACCACAACGGGCATCGTTTTGTTCTACTTCGGGCGACTCTCCCTCGTCACGTTGGTCACCAACGCCCTCGTCCTCCCCGCTCAACCCGGCGTGATGATCGCCGGTGGCATCGCCACGCTGCTGGGCCTGCTCACCCGGCCGTTGGGTCACGTCGTCGGTTGGGTGGCATGGATCTTCCTCACCTACACCATCAAGATGGTACAGGTGACGGCGCGTGTGCCCCACGCCTCCGTGTCGGTGGGGATGGAGGACTGGATGGTGTTTGCCTACTACGCCATCATGCTGGGCCTCACCTGGTGGTTCAAGCAAGCCAGGGAGCGCCGTCGCGAGTTGCGGGCGCGGCTCACCGCCAACGCTAGTTTCCCTGTGTACACCAGATTCGCTCTCGGCGCGGCCGTCGTCCTGCTGACCCTGGCCTTCTTTGCCTGGCGCGGCCTGCCCGACGGGCGACTCCACGTCGCGTTCCTCGATGTGGGACAGGGAGATGCTATCTTTATCCAGACGCCATCGGGCAAGCAGGTGCTCATCGACGGCGGGCCGAGCGAGACAGCGCTGCTCTCGCAACTGGGCCGCCAGATGCCGTTCTGGGATCGCACGCTTGATGTAATGGTGCTGACGCACCCCGATTCGGACCACGTCAATGGGTTGGTGCCGGTATTGGAGCGATACCGGGTGGACATGGTAATTCATCGCCAGATTGAGCTGGACTCTGAGACGTATGCGTACTGGCTAGCGTTGGTGGAAGCGGAAGGGGCAGCGGTGTACGAGGGGGAGGCAGGGTTGCATCTAGCGCTCGACGACGGGCTGGGGATGATGGTACTACATCCGGGTACGGGAGTATGGGAGAGTGCCAACAACAACTCGGTCGTCACGCGGCTGATCTACGGACAGGCGTCGCTGCTCTTGCCGGGGGACATCGAGGCGGAGGTGGAGCGAAAGCTGGCGGCCGAGGGGGCCGTCCTTGCCAGCACGGTGCTCAAGGCGCCACACCACGGAAGCTGCAGTTCGACCACGCCGGCGTTCCTGGAGGCGGTCGATCCCGAGGTGGTCGTCATCAGCGTGGGCGCAGATAATCTCTTCGGCCATCCATGCCAGGAGGTGCTGGAACGGTTGCGGGACGTTCCCACCTACCGCACCGACGAGCAGGGCACGGTGGAGATCGTCACCGACGGGGTGCACGTATGGGTGGAGACGGAATGAATGATAGGAGCGTATGAAATGAACAAGATGCACAATGATCTCTGGGCTCCGCTGCCGCGTGTCGAAGTCGTCAAGACGATCGAACGCCAGTGCCCCTCGCGCATTCCCCTCGTGTTCGCCAAATGGTGGGGAGAGGGCTTGGAGGAGCAGTACGGCGAACGGCTGCGGGCGTTCGACCGCTATCCCGAGGACGTGGCCTGGCTGTGGATCGAGGCGCTGGACGTCGCGTCGATGGGATTGTCCTGGGAGATCATAGACGAGGGCGCCCACGACACACGCATTGCCCTCCCTGATTGGGACAGGTTTGATGAGTTTGTGGCCAAGATGCCTGATCCCAAGGTCGATCCCCAGTTTGACTCCTTGATCGAGCAGGCTGCCCAGGCCCGGGCAGAGGATCGCTACGTCATGTTCGGCTGGTGGCGGCTGTTTTTTGAGCGGCCCTGGGGCATCCGCGGTATGATGAACCTGCTGATGGACTATCACCTGGCGCCAGAGCACGTCCACCGCCTACACGGGGCACTGTGTGACTTGTACTGCGGTTACCTGGAGCGGGCCATCCACGAGTTGAAACCGGATGGCTTTTGGACGAGCGACGACCTGGGCCACCAAACACAGTTGTTCATGCGCCCGGAGACGTTTCGCGAGCTTATCAAGCCCTACTACGCCCGGATCGGCGCACTGCTCAAAGAGCACGATGTCCACTGGTGGCTCCATTCATGTGGCAACAATGCCTCGATCCTGGAGGATCTGATAGAGGTAGGGATCGACGTTTTCCACCCGGTGCAAAAGGGGACGATGGATGAGGTGGCCGTGGCGCGCGAGTTTGGCGACCGGCTGACCTTTCTCGCCGGTATCGATGTGCAGCACGTACTGCAGGAGAAGGATCCGACGGGCGTTCGTGAGGAGGTGCGCTTCCTGGTCGATACCTTCGACCGGCCTGATGGAGGTATGTGTATCGCCGCCGGTAACGGAATCGTCGCCGGCACCCCTTTTGAGAATATCGAGGCCTTTCTGGATGAGGCTGTGCGCTACGGGACGCAGCATCGACGTGAAGCCAACAGGATATAGCCGTCTATACTACATCGAACGCGACCACCGTCCCCTCTCCAGCATCCAACTCACGCCAAACAAGACCCCGGGCAGCGTGAACAGCAGGAAGAACGGCCCGCTTGGAAAGGTCCCCGTCACCACCAGGTCCAGCACGTAGAACGCCAGCAGGCTCCCCAGCGCAATCCCTGCTCCCACCCCCTGCCATCGCCAGCCGACGATCATCCCCACCACAACTCCCACCGGAAAGAACAGCACACCGATCCACTCCTGGGGCGTCAAGTGGATGGGCTGGCTGAAGTCCGCCTCCCCGACGAAGAAAAGCAGCAGAATGCCTATGGAGACCAGACTGAGGACGCGCGCGCTCCAGCGGACGACGATGGTAGTGAGGGACTCATCCCGTGCCTGCTCTGTCACGTTCACCTCCTCCATAACCTGGCGATTCTCCCCTCTCACAAGGCTATTCTAGCATAGCGCCGCTCTCCAGGCAAGGAAAAGCTGGCCTGTTCCAAGCAAGCCCGAAGAGGTTCCTGGCTTTGCAAGCAGGTCAATCATGTGTTAGAATATCGACAACCTCTCAAGCCTGTGAAAGGTGCAATAACATGACGGACAAAGAGCAAAACCTCGAAGACTGGTTGGCAGAAGAACAGGCACGGCTGGACAAAGGGTTCTCTTTTGAGCCCAAACCCAGTTCAGAAGCGAGCAAACCCGGCGCTGGCGAGGACGTCCTGGCCGGATTAGGACTTGGTGCCGGCGTCGCTGGAGGAGCGCTGGCCCCTCATCCCAACCCCGTCACGTTCGAGGGCTGCAAGGCCGAGGTCATCGTCAATGCGCTGAGAAATGAAGTCGCCGAGAGTGACACCCGCTTCCAGGTCGATAAAACCGACGACTCAGCTGTGGTCACCATCCTGCAAAGCCAGGAAAATCGCCCCCATCAGTTCTCCCCCGCGGTGACCGTGACCCTGCTTGAGACGGATGAAGTACTGACCGTGACCGTGAGCGAGCTGGATCAAGACAGTGTGAGAAGCACCATCAGCTCTTTGGGGAACACCATCTTGGATCAGGGGAAGCGGGTGCTCTTTAGACGGCGCGGTATCAGAGGTGTGCTCGACACAGCCGACGATTTACTGGAGGGCGTTGAAGACCTGGTCGAGGATATCCAGGACTTCGGTCTGCCCAAAAAGGTATGGGAAGTGATCGACCGCGTGGGCGGGGCGGCGGAGGAGGCCTATCTCAGCCAACAGCAAAAAGAGCGAGAACGGCAGCGGGAACGGCGAGCCGCCGAGCGAGCCTGGACGCACTGCGAATGGTGCGGTCGGGCGTACGGGGACAAAGAGAACGACAAGACAGCCTGTCCTTCATGTGGCGCCTCTCGAGAGCCTAAACCAACCTGGCTGGCGTAGTCCCCACCTCATACACTCGTACAGACAGGAAACAGGAAAATACCTGTAGCAGTCAGACTTCCTCTCGACCCTCCAACGCTCGCGTGAGCGTCACCGCGTCTGCATACTCCAGGTCGCCTCCAACCGGCAAACCCCGACCCAATCGGGTAACTCTCACACCCAGCGGACGCAGCCGGGTCAGCAGATAAGAGGCCGTCCAATCCCCCTCACTGGTGGGGTTGGTGGCCAAAATCACCTCTCTCACCCGGGTGCCTCCCTCACCGCTGTCTCGTATGCGGGCCATCAACTCACCGATACGCAGATTCTCAACGAACATTCCCTCCGAAGGAGCCAGCACGCCGTGTAAGACGTGATAAGCGCCCTTGTACACCCCAGACTGCTCGAGCGCCAGCACGTCGAGTGGCTCTTCGACCACACAGATGGTGCTATGATCACGGCCCGCATCAGCACAGATGGGACAAGGATCTTCTTCGGTGATGTTGTAACAAGTGGAACAGAAGCGAGTTCGCTCCCTTAGCTCGCGGAGCGCCTCGGCCAGCCGCCCTGCCAAACCCGATTGGTTCCGTAACAGGAAAAACGTGAGCCGGGCGGCGGTCTTGCGGCCGATGCCCGGCAGCTCCGCAAGTTCCTCGATAAGGCGCGTCACTGAGGCGGGGGCTGTCTGCATCACACCTCCTACCTAGGACAACCCAGGTATGCCAAGCCCACTGGTGAAGGCGGCCATGCGCTCGTTCGTGGCTTTGTCCACCTGGTCTAAGCCCTCGTTTACGGCGGCTAAGACCAAGTCTTGTAACATCTCCACATCTTCAGGATCCACCACCTCCGGGACGATGGTGAGTGACTGAATCCGCCGCTCACCGGTGACGACCGCCGTCACCACGCCACCGCCAGCGGTCGCGGTGAAGGTCATCGCAGCGATCTCATCCTGAGCCTGGAGCATATCCTCCTCCAGACTTTGCAACTGCTGCAACATCCCAGATTTGTCATCCTTCTTCTTTCTCTTAATCCTTCTTCTACCCAACGTAACCTCCTCATCCATTACGACTGTTCTACAACACCTCACACCCCTACTCGTACCGTCGCAAAACCTGGGCCCCCAAATCCTCCACCGCGGCGCGCACCACCGGATCCTCAGCCACGATCTGCTCCGGCGATGAGGAAGGTGGCTTGCTGACGCTCCCCGACGCCGCGTCACGTTCCGAGCGGGCCAGCACACATCGGACCCGGTACCGCTGACCCACCAGATCGCTCAGCGCCTGTTCGATGACGCGCTTGTTATGCTCCTCGTCCACCTTGCCGCGATGAAACTTGTGAACAAATTCCAGCACAATCACGTCCCCTTCGACGGCCAGCGGCTCACACGAGCGCATCAACGCCTCCAGCGCCAGATTGCGCGGGCGGAGGGCATTCAGGAGCTCCGGCCAACGGCTCCGCAAGGTCTCAGGAGTCAGCGAACCATCGCCAGGCGCGGCGTCGCGATAAGCGACCTCCGGCTCTTTGACGGCCTCGGGCTGAGCCTGAGCCTGAGGGGAAGAAGATGGCCTCGCGCGGGCAGGGGGCGAGCTAGAAGGTGCCGACGAGGGCGTCGCAGGGCGAGAGGGCGGCGGCGTGCGTGGAGTGGGCGGAGCTGAGCGCTCGCGGGGAGTGCTTTCTTCCTTAGGCGGAAGCATAGCCTCGACGAAGGCCATCTCCAGCGGCAACTGCGGCTGCCATCCACCCTTGGCTTCAGCGGCCGCCTGGTTGAATAACCGCACCGCCTGCGCCAGAGTCCGCGGTGAGAACGTGGCCGCCTGTTCTTCCAACCGGGGGCGCATCTCGTCCGAGACGTACGACAGCACGATGTCGGATCCCAGGCGCAGCAAGAGCAGTGTCCGTAGATGATCCACGATCTGGCGGGCAAACTGTCGAGGATCCGCCCCCTCATCCACAGCCGTGTTGATAACGGTCAAGCCTTGCGCCACATCGCCCTGGGACAACGCATCGATCACCCGGTCCACCGATTCAACGACCCCTGTGCCCAGCGTCGCGTGCACCTCCATGGCGGTGATGCCGCTTTCTTCGTAGGAAGCCAATTGATCGAGCAGGCTCTCGGCGTCACGCATACTGCCGGTCGCCTGACGAGCGATGAGGGTCAACGCCTCACGGTCGGCCCGAATGTGCTCCTGTTCGGCCAGCCACTCCAGGCGGGCAACGATCTTACTGACAGGGATGCGACGGAAATCGAAGCGCTGGCAACGGGAGAGCACCGTCGCCGGGATCTTGTGAGGCTCTGTGGTCGCCAACACGAAGATGGCGTGGGGAGGTGGCTCCTCCAGTGTCTTGAGCAGGGCGTTAAACGCGGCATTGGACAGCATGTGCACCTCGTCAATCACGTAGACTTTGTAGCGAGCCTCATTGGGGCGAAATCCGACCCGCTCTCGCAGTTCCCGTACATCGTCCACACCCGTATTCGAGGCAGCGTCGATCTCGATCAAGTCGAGCAACCGTCCCTCGTTGACCGCCTGACAGATTGGGCATTCATTGCAGGGGCGCTCCCTTTCAGGGGCCAAACAGTTGACCGCCTTGGCCAACAGACGTGCTGTGGTGGTCTTACCGGTGCCGCGGGGTCCCGTGAAGAGGTAAGCGTGATGAATGCGCCCGGAGGTGAGCGCGTTGCGCAGCGTACGGACAACGTGCTCCTGGCCCACCAACTCGTCGAGCGTCTGGGGTCGCCACTTCCGATATAGCGCTTGTACCGCCATCACCGCCTCCTCTCAAGATCACCTGATAGTCTAACATCTTCAGCCCAGAAAAGCAAGTCGGTTGAAGTTACAGGTAAGGTGTGTTATAATCTGAGGTGCAGTTTCGTACAAAACTCAATGGAGGGAAAGAAAAATGTGGAAACCTGGTGTCTGGGAACTAGTGATCGTGCTGGTGATCGTGTTGCTCGTCTTCGGCGTGGGCCGGCTGGGTAGGCTCGGAAAGGATCTGGGCGAGGGCATCCGCGAATTTCGACAGGGCCTGACAGGTGGCGAGGTCACGGAGGAAGAGAAGGTAGAGGAAACAGGGGCGAAGGAAGAGACAGCGTAGGTCACAAGAACTTCACAATCCATCACACCAAACCCTCCCGCAGACCTGAGCCGGGCGAGCCTGCCCAACGTTCAACCTGCGGGAGGGTTTGGTGCTTCCTTTGCTAAAAAGCAAAAGTCTCTTGGCAATGACCTACTCTCCCAGGGGGTCCCCCCCCAAGTACCATCAGCGCTGACGGGCTTAACTTCCGGGTTCGGAATGAGACCGGGTGTGCCTCCGTCGCTACAATCACCAAGAGACTTCTTGATATTATTCAAACTGAACAACGCGAGAATTCCAAGTTCTCCGCACCACGTATTAAGCCCTCGACCGTTAGTACGGGTAAGCTGAACGCATTACTGCGCTTACACCTCCCGCCTATCAAACCGGTGGTCTTCCGGCGGTCTTACTCCCTTTCATGGGATGGGGGACCTAATCTTGGGGCGAGTTTCCCACTTAGATGCTTTCAGCGGTTATCTCTGCCAGACGTAGCTACCCAGCGATGCCCCTGGCGGGACAACTGGCACACTAGAGGTCTGTCCA
>Ga0180432_10003505_pt1 | contig 22272 bp, 21 predicted proteins | sample SS_ome_10_FD_132414 | JGI IMG/M metagenome (GOLD analysis project Ga0180432, IMG submission 132414) | Hypersaline lake sediment archaeal communities from the Salton Sea, California, USA - SS_1_MS_2 metaG | ecosystem: Environmental > Aquatic > Non-marine Saline and Alkaline > Hypersaline >...
GCAACCACTGTTCGTCCGACAATTCGTGTCGCCGCTTCATTTTGCTCCTCCTTGAGCCAATTTGGACGGCGAAATGATACCAAATACACCAATTTCACGCTATATGAATGTCAACACGACCTAATCTCTTCTAGCATGTGCTGTCGGTGATACTGATATTTCTTGCCCGCATCAGTGAGACGGGCAAACTGATCCCATATCCACAGGATGGTACAGAAATCTACGTCTCCTTCCGCTTTTTCCTGCAACTCGGTTTGAAAACGCCGAAGTTCATCCAGGTCGTCCTCAACCGGTTTTAAGCTATTGCACACAAGATTTCGAGTCCAATATATGGCCGTTTCCCATTGCAGTTGTGTCATTCCGCCGGGGCGCTTTGCTTCAAGCGAGTCGACAGTTGCGAGAATCTGATCCGTCAGGTCTTGCGTCTCATCGTACCGGCGGGCCCATCCGCAGTACAATCCGAGTGGAACGGCCACCACGACAAACGCAATGAACAACGTGCGGAGCCTGTATTGATACCAACGGAGCGCGTCCGGTTCGGATTGACGGAGGCTCTTCATGGCGGAGCCCTAACTGTGGTTTTGGACGAACGTCGTTCGCGTGCGCATAGTAACGCCCCCTCCTATCCTGTGGTCCCGAGTTCATTCGCTCGACGGTTTCTTCTTCGCTTTTCCTGGCTTTTTCGCGGCCTTCTTATTTTTCTTCCCCCGCGGGCCCTCTTCCGCGTTGACCTTGGGGAACCACTTGGCCAACTCCTTCTTCACGTCGTCGTACTTCTTCTGGCCGGCCAGGTTGGTCCATTCCATCGGGTCGTTGTCGTGGTCGTAGAGTTCCTCGCTGCCGTCGGCGTAGCGAATGTAGCGCCATCGCTCGCTGCGGACGGCGTGGTTGTTGCGGCCGTGGGTGGTGATCACGGGGCGGTCCCACTCGGCCTTCGGGTTCTTCAACAGCGGCACAAGGCTCTTCCCTTCGAGGTGCTTGCCGATCGGCAGATTGCACAGGTCGCAGAGCGTCGGGTAGATGTCCAGCAGGCTGACGGTGCGGTCGCAGCGGGTGCCCGGCTTGGTCACGCCCGGGGCGACCCAGATCATCGGCACGCGGTCGGCCTCTTCCCAGAGCGTGAATTTTCGCCAATGGAGCTTTTCGCCGAGGTGCCAGCCGTGGTCGGTCCAGAGCACGATGATCGTCTCCCTGGCGTCGGGGCGTTTGTCAAGGGCGTCCAGCAGCCGGCCGATCTGGCCGTCGGTGTAGGTGATGCACGAGAGGTATGCCCGAACGGCCTTTTCCCATTGTTTCGCCTTGAGCACGTTGGCATGGTCTCTTTCCGGCCGGGCCATTTTCACGCCGGCCGGCGGAACGTCGTCGAGGTCGTCCTCCTTGACCTTCGGCAGAACGATGTCTTCGAGCGGGTACTCGTCGAAGTATTTCTGCGGCGCGTACCACGGCAGATGCGGCCGGAAGATGCCCACCGCAAGGAAGAACGGCTTGTCGTGCTGCTGGGCGAGGAATTTCACGCCGAAGTCGGTCACCTGGGTGTCGCCCATGTCCTTGTCGCCGCCGGTGATCGGTCCCCAGTCGAAATGGGAGCCGGGGCGGATGCCGTTGACCGGCCGGTTCTTGGGATACATGCTCTGCGGGCGGGCGAAATAGACTTGCCACGACTCCGGGTCCTTGAACCCGCCGTGAAAAATCTTGCCGGCGCCGTGGACGATGTATCCGGCGGCCATGAAGTGCTGCGGCAGCGTCACGGCGTCGGGCATCTGCGCCCGCCACGGGTTCGGGTTGTAGTAGACGCCCGAGGTCGACGGCCGCACGCCGCAAAGCAGACTCGCCCGCGAGGGATTGCACGCCGGGGCGGAGCAGTACGCCCTGGTGAAGAACTCCCCCCGCCCGGCCAAGCGGTCGAGGTTCGGCGTCTTGACGCCCTTGTACCCGCCGAGAAAGCCGGTCCAGTCGTTCAGGTCGTCGACGGCGATAAACAGGACGTTTGGTTTCTTCGAGTCTTTGTCGTTCTTCTTGGCGTTGGCATCTTCCACAGCGGACGAGACTCCAACAGCAAACAGAAGCAATGCAAGAATCGTAGGGATCGATCGTGGCATGGCGGTTTCTCCGTTGGTCCGTGTGTGCGACTACTTATCCTATGTCTGCCGTCTCGCGGCGAATTCCTATGCTTGTTCTTGAGGATAGCCGACGCAAACCTGGGAAGCAACCATGACGAACGGTCAATTCGTGCCGGGGCGTTTGGTGAATAGCGGGGCGAGATACGTGCGGACTTCTTTCACATACTCCTTCAGCCCGGTGCTTTCCCCGCGTTGTTCAAGCAGGTCGAGATTGGTTTCCCGCCAGCACTGGGTTTCACGGCTCAGATCGCCCCCGGTGAGGAATTTGAGCACTCGTTTTGCACTCTTCTTCGCATCATCCGGCACGGCGGTGAGCTGTTCGGCCTTTTTACGGGGATCAAAACCGAGTTCCTGTCGACACTGGGCTAATCGTGCATTTTCATCCTTGCCCTGTGGCTCGAACCCGGCGAGCACCCAGGCCTCGCGTTTGAGATGAGCGACGCCAAGCACGATAGGCACGCCCGGTTTTGAGTATTTCCTCGCCAGTTCCAAGCCTTCTTTGCGCCGCACATCGCCGTCGTCGTCTCGAAGCATGACAACCGCGTCGGAAGGATCGGCCGATGCCCGCAGCAACCAGAGTGCCTTTCGGGCCGTATGGGCGTCGGGCGCTACTTTCTCGCCGCCAAAACCATCGAGAGGAATAAGGTTGGTTTTTGCACGGCGTTTCACTTCAGTCCAAGCGAAGTGTGCATCGACCGCCGTCACACCTCGCCACTGTCGCAAGTGACCGAGAAGCTCATCTTCAATCCAACGAACTTGCTCGCAGACAACACGGTCGGCAATGTCGCATCCGGTGCGTCGATCTGCCGGCCCTTCGCAGACAACCGCAATCGAAAGAGTCACGATTGCCGTCCTCCGGTGGCGGAAGGCACAAGCCACGACTCGCCAAAGAGGCTCCACATTTCCCCCGGCGACATCTCTTCCTTCCACTTCTCGAAGTCCGGGTGTTCATCGAGACGGCCGCAGGCCGCAAAACCGTTCTCGTCCGTTGTCATCAAACGGACTTCTTGCGGTTCCAGATAATGAAGCAGATAAGGCGAATGACTTGTGGCAACGATTTGCAGATTCGGGTCCAGGTGCATGAACTCGCGCAGGCATTTCACCAGAGCTTGCTGAGCCTTCGGGTGCAATGCCCGGTCGATGTCGTCCAAGAGGAACAGGCGAGGCTTGCCGGGCCCCAACAGGGCGGTCAGAATAGCCAGAACCAGCAGGGTGCCTTCGCTAGTCATTTCGGCGCCGATGTCGGGTGCCCCTTCCATGTCGAAGACGATCGAATTCCCCCAGTATTCGCGCTTCTCGGGGATGGTAACGGTCTTGTCGTCGACGGTGACAGTCCTCAATTCACTCCGCACGACCTTGGCACGGGGAAATCGCATGTCGCGAAATGCAGGAATTACGAATCGCAACGTGTCCTTCAGCTTGGCATAGTCATTTGGTTCATTGGACAGCAGATAGTTCAGGACGGATGGAAGCCCTTCCCCGTCCAACTTCATGGTTGGCGCTTCTTCGTCGCTGTATGACGGAGCCATAAGTTGATTGATGTCGAGGCGCAGAAGCATTGCCGGGCCGAAGTCGGGCGGTCCGCCATGTTTTGCCTCGGCCCCGCGGTCATAGGCCTTGGTATCCACAGTGAATTGGTTCTTACCGTCTTCCCTTTCTGAGGCAACCGAGAGGTTCTCTGAGTTAGCGGTTATTGTTGTGCAATTGCCATCATCGCCCCCCTTGAGCATCAGGCGGTCAGTACCGGATGTGCAATGACGCAACGACAACCGTTGGGGCCCCGAGCGACCCCTGGACCGATCACGCCCGAACTCCGAGAGATAGTACAACCCCTCCAACACACTCGTCTTCCCCGATCCGTTGGGGCCGACCAGGACGGTTAGGCGTTCAAGGTCTACGCTGACGTCGCGAAGGGCTTTGAAATTCTCGAATTCGACCTTGGTAATCATGATACCGTGATTGTACCCCACTACGGTCGGGGAGGGCAAGGGGGAAACGTGCTACTGCTGCGATTGACGGCGGACCATCGATTGCAGCGACTGCCAGCCTTCCAGTTGCGATTCGCTCAAGGTCGGCTCTTTGGTGGGCGTGTCGCTAAACGGCTCGTAGGAACTCAACGAGCGGGGTTGGTTTCGGGCACGGTGTTCGACCGCGCGGAGCCAGCGGCGGGTTGCCCGCGGGAGATTTACCCGGTCGTTGACGACCAAGCCGGTCACCATCTGCTGCTGGTGACGCCGGCGGACGCTCCGCTTCTTGCGGCGGTGGAGCTGGTAGCCGTTTTCCCAAAGAACCCGGTCGAGGAACCCCTGCATGTAGTGGGACTTCTCCGAAAAGGTCGTTTCGCCGCCGATAAAGCCGGTGCGGGGATTCCTGGTTGTCTTGGTCTCCGGGGGATCTTCGGGAAACGAAATGGTGACGTCGTCGGCATATCGGGTGTAGACGCCGCCGAGCCTTGCGGCCATGCCGGCCAGCCGGGCGTCGACGCGGTAGTTGACCAGGTTGCTCAGCCGGGGGCTAGTCGGAGCGCCCTGCGGAAGGCCGCCGTCGTGTGTGCATAGAAGGGTGAGCAACTTGGCCGCCGGACGGTTCCAGCCGATTCGGCGGAAGTACTTCTTGACGCGCCGGCGCCGGGTCGAGGGGAAAAAGTCTCTCACGTCGAACCGCATGACGATGCCCTGACCTTCATGGGCCTTGGCGTTGGTGACGATCGACCGGCCGCGCTCGAAGCCCATGGCGGCCGGATGGGATCTCAGACGTGCAAGCAAACGTCGGAGGATCCGGTGTTGCAAGCGTTTGGTTGGATCGTCCGGGGCAAGGATCCGCCGCCGGCCGCCGGAGCGTTTGGGGATGAAGAACTCGCGATAGCGCGGTTGGGTTTGGCGGAGTTGCTCTTCCGGGAGGTCCAGCCGCCGGGCGAGTTCGTCGACGTCGTACCCGCTGCCCTTTAGTAGCCAACTGAAGAATCCCATGGGCGGCCCTGGTGTTTTCGCCGTCGTGCCGACGGCGGCTAAACGGATCTGTGGCGACGGCGGCTAAACGGATTCTCAAAACGCGAAAAAGGGGCGAGTGTCGCCGGCCGATTACTCCGGCGACGCCCGCCGGCTGTCTTGCACAGGAAATGCGTCAGCATTTCCTGTATGCCGTTTTCCGCAAGTCCATCGGGACCCGGTCGACGAAACATCGACCTGTGCCCGGCATGGAGCACCCCAAGACAGTTAGCCGTATCATGAACGATCGGTGGATCGATGTCAAGGGGCTCCCGCAACCACTGGTCGGCGACGCTGTTACCATCCCATCGCCATATTCGATTCGATGGCCTGCTCCGAGCTTTCCAGGTCGGAGCCGGTCCGCTGCATGTAGAGACGCACGGCGTAGTCCTTGTCGCCGGCGGCCCGGGCGAGGCAGTCGCGGGCGGTCGAGCAGGGCGAGGCGGCGCCGCTAATCCCCAGGGCGGCTTTCGAAATGACCCAGGTGTCGCGGGTTCGTTTGGTGATGCGAATCGGCGATTCGTTGGGGTAGCTTGCCGCGAGGACTTCCTCGGCGGCGTCTTCGTCCTCGGCCCAAGTAATGAGAATGTGTGCTTCCGTCTCGATTTCGAATAGTGGCATGGAAAAGAGTCCTTTTCTGGCCGGCTACTTTCCGATGCAGTACAAGAACTTGTTCGACCGCAAAAGCAATTGGCCGTTGCTGACGACCGGCGTGGCGTCGAAGACACTATCGTCGCCGAGATGGTTTCGGGCGAGTTCCTTGAACTCGCGGCCGGCGGCGTAGACGATGGCTCCGCTGGTGCGGCTGACGGTGTAGAGTTTGCCGTCGGCCAGGACCAACGAGGCGTAGACTTTCTTCAGACCGGTCCGCTCGCGATACACAATGTCGCCCGTTTTTGCATCGAGGCAACAAGCCAGCCCCGTGTGGTCGATCCAGTAGAGCAATCCGCCGGCCACGAGCGGGCTGGGAACCTTGGTGGCCTTGCGTGCCTTCCAGAGGCAGTGCGATTCGGTGACGTCTCCCCGCCCGCCGCCGCGGATGGCAACGGTCACCGGGGTCCGCCCGCCGCTGATATAGACGACGTCGCCGTCGACGACCGTCATCGGGCAGACATAATCGGGCACGCTGTCGCACTCCCAGAGCTTCTTGCCGGTGGCCGGTTCGAACCCGAGCGTCTTGTCCTTCATGCTCAACACGAGTTCCTGCTTGCCGCCGGGCAGATCGACCAGTGCGGGGGTGCTCCACGAATCGTTAATACCCTCGGCCTGCCACGCCATTTCGCCCGTCTTCTTGTTTAGGCCGAAGAGCGTGCCGTTCTTGACGGTCGGAGTCCCCTGGATCGAACCGGTTTCGACGCACGCATTGACGACGAGGATGTCGCCGGCAAGGACCGGCGAGGCGGCGGAGCCCCAGACGTTGGTCTTCGAGCCGAGAAGGCGGCTCCAAAGTTGCTTGCCGTCGAGATCGAAGGCAAACGCCCCCGAGCGGCCGAAGAAGACGTAGATCGCCTCGCCGTCGGTGACCGGGGTGAACGACGCGTAGCCGTGCAGCGAGATGCACCCGGCGTCGAAGTCCTCTTCCGGCAACCGGGGCTTGATCGGCTTGTCCCAGAGAATCTTGCCGGAGCCGCGATCGAGGCACACCACGTGGAGCTTCAAATTCGCCTGGCTTCCGGGGTCGTCCTTGTCCAGCCCGTAGCCGCTGTAGCAGGTCAGGAAGATTTTCTTTCCCAGCGTGATTGGGGTGGACGACCCGTAGCCGGGCAAGGGCGTCTTCCAGACGACATTTTCGGTGGCGCTCCAGGTGGTGGGCAGCCCTTTGTCGCCGGAGACACCCGATCCGTTCGGGCCCCGAAACCGGGTCCAATCGGCCCCGGCCAGCAAGACGAGCGACAAGGCGGCAACGGTCAGACTACGGCGTGTCAATCTGCAACTCATGGAATGGGATCATTCTGCCGGCCTTCCAGCCTAGCGGGGTCCGTGGCGAGGCGAAACTTTTCGGGCGCGTGCGGCGGAGCGTTTGCGGCCGAACAACCCGGTCCGTCCCGCCTCGGGTTCCAGGCTGTATTCGATCAGTTCGAGCGTGCTCCGGCGGATCAACCGCCCCTGTTTGTCGATTTCCTTAGTGCTCTGGCTGACCACGCCTCCCGGCACATCGGCCGCCGTCCTGGACCAGGTGATAATCACCCCTTTCGGATGCTTGTGGACGGTCTTGACAATCGTGGTGGGTATGATCTCTGCCAGGACCCTGTAGGGCATGTCCCGGGCAACCACCTCGACCGATCTTTCACTCAAGGTGGTTTTGCCTTCCGGGTCGGTCGTGGCGCTCTCGCGCTTGAGAATATAGGGAGGCTCGGTGGTACAGTAATACAGCTTGGTAACGGTTTTTCCATTGGAGTCGGAGGAATCGAGCTGCATGATCTTGCACGGGACGTTGCGTCCTTCGACGGTAACCTGGCCGGTTCCCGCTTCTTTGAACTTCACATCCTCCCCGACCCTTTCCCCGTGCAATCCCTGCTTGACGGTCTGCGGATCGCGCCGGAAGATTTTGCCGCCCACTTCAACACAGACGTTGATTTCGAGCGTTACGCCGTCGTCTTCAACGTTCATCAACGTGGTTTTCTTTTCGGTCTTGCTGGTGCCGGAGACCTTCCCCTGATCGTCGAGGGTTTCGGTGATGACACGAACCAGTTTCCACGCACCGGGCTTGAAATTGCCCCATGGATGATGGGCCGGCGCGATATCGCCCCCTAGTGCAACGTTGATACCGGGGCACAAACCAACCACTAGAGAGAACGCCAAAATGCTGAAAATCGCGATCCGCACGTCGCTCTCTCCGAAGGGTGTGCGTTGGCGAAACGAACCCGGCGCAAGCGGGGGTCGCCGAGTCATGCCAATGTAGCTCAGGTCTCGGGGTTTGCCTAGCAGGGTGGTTGGAATGGTTGGATTCTGCAAGACGCAAATCCAGCTTGATATTTATTGTACTGTCTACACCTCACAAGTTCACCCCATCGAGGGAACAAAACGGACTGGGGCGGATTTCCGTACTCCCCCCATGCGCGGGTGACTACTCCACCCTATTGGTAAGTGACTCCAGGGCACCGACCAATTGGCTGTCCTGGCGCGGCATCACGCTTCGGAGATCCAGCAACAAGCATTCTTTGCAGGGGCGGGTGAGGATCGGCGGCATCTCGAACCGCAGATCGCGGGCCAGTTGCTCGGCGGTCGTGCCCGACGGATGGACACTCACGCACCAAGTGGACAGCTCACAATCCGCCATCGGGACTCCACCCAAAAAGGTGGTTTCGGCAACGGCTTCCGCTTTCTCAACAATGTCACAAGCGGCCACCTGCGGGGCGAGGCGCCCGGCCCGGTTCTTCAGGTTCTCGGCCGACGTGCTCAGCAGTTGCAGCAAGGGTATCGTGTGCCGGACTTTCTCCCGGTTGCGATGGAGCCGCAAGGTCACCGCCAAGGCACACAGCGTAAGCTTGTCGACGCCCAACGCGGCGGACACGGGGTGTCCCTCGATCTTTTCGATCAGCGTCTTGCGGCCCAGGAGGATCCCGCACGGCGGACCGCCGAGCAGCTTGTCGCCGCGAAGCAGGACCAAGTCGGCCCCCTTCTTGATGCTTTCGCCGGCGGTCGGTTGATTGCCGAGACCGAACTCGCTTGGGTCGATGAGGCCGCCGAAGCCGAGATCGTGGATGACGGGCGTCTTGTTTCGCTGCGGCAAAGCGACGAGTTCCTCAAGGTCCACTCCCACCGTGGAACCTGCGACCGCGAAGTTTGTCGGTTGGATCAGCATCAGAGCGGCCGTCTGGCCGCCGATCGCATCGGCGTAGTCGTCCGGTCCGGTCCGGTTGGTGGTTCCGACTTCGCGAAGCACGGCGCCGGCGGCGGCCGTTATTTCGGGCAAGCGAAAACCGTTGTGATCGGCCATCTGACCGCGTGAAATAACAACTTCGCGTCCGGCGGCCAAGGCCGACAGTGCCAGCATCGTCGCCGCGGCGGCATTGTTCACCACCAGTGCGGCCTCGGCCCCGGTGAGTTCTTTCAGCAGTCCTTCGACGGCCGGTTGCCGGGGCGATTGCTGCTCTTGCTTGAGATGAAATCCCACGTGAGCGTAGTCTCTTGCCACGGCGGCCATCTCTTCGACGGCCTCTTCGGCGAGCGGCACCGCGCCCAGTTCGTCGCAGAGCAGAACGCCCGAGGCGTTGACCACCGGCCGCAGCCGCGGGACCTCGTCCTCGACAACGCGCCGGGCAATCCGCTCGGCCAGATCGGTCACGCTCGGCAGCGTTTTCTCGGCAGCGGCGGTCTGTACTTCGGAAGTGATCTCGTCGAGCACTTTCCGGGCCGTCCGCACCACCACATTTCGATTGATTCGGTCGACCAGCCCGCGCAGTCTTGGGTTGTCGAGCAGTTCACTGAGAGGCGGGATCTTGCGCAAAGGGTTGGGCGACATGGTACGATCCAATACTGAATGGTCGGCCGGGCAACGTTTAGCGGGCGGGCTTGCCCGCCGTTGCGTCTGGAAACGGCTTTGACATCGGGGATTTCGCCCATTGTACTCCCCAAAGCACTTCTCGACCAGATCCCCCTCACGTCCGGCGGCGTGATTCTCGACAAGGGGTATACTCAAGAAATGGGGCAAGAGGGCCCTATTGAACTCGCGTCGCCATTTGGGCCGCCGCTTCGGAACGCGTGGGGAACGGATCCTTCTCGGCTTGTCGCTTCAGTTCGGCGTCGCTGTCGCCGGCCCTGACGAGTTTCGAGGGAAGCTGCCGCACGGCCTCGATCGGCCGGGAAACGACGTCGGGCATGGAACCGCAGCCGGCCGCCAACACACTCATACCCGCCGCCGCCATTGACCACAGCAAACGTTTGTATCCGTTTTGTTCCATTCTCTCGGTCATGTTTGTAGCTCCCGCGAATTCCGTAGACGTCCTTCCAACAAACGCCAAGCCGACCTGGTGCTTTGTCAGTCCTAAGAATTGGGGTAGCCACGCTCGCCAGAGCGTGGGATTCCCACGGTCTGGCGACCGTGGCTACCCCTATTTCAAAATCCGACAAAGCCTAGTGCTGCGGTCTCTCGAGCCTCATAAACTCGTCCATCGTTTCAGGCGGTTTGGGCTCCTCCCGGCGAAACAGCGAGTTCAGCCAGGAGGGTTTTTGGGCGGTGTAGGTCCGCTGCGGCTTCTTGGCGGCGTCGGTCCGCTGCGGCTTCGGGTTGCGGACCCAGGGCACGCGGGGTTTCAAAGGCGACTTCCGCGCCGCAGGCTTCCTGGGCGTAAGAGTATCCTTCAGGTTCGAGAAAAATGCCCTCGTGCTGGCATCAATCTTCTCCAACGGCGACGGCTTGTTTACTGTCCGTCCGTCCGGCTTTCGGTTTGCCTCGTTCCTGTGGAACGGATTAAGCTGATCGAGCGTCCAGCCCGGCGCGGGCGTCGTTTGGCCCGCCGTCCAAGCGGCCAGAATCGCGGCGGCCCATAGAATGCGCGTAGTCTTCATCGTGAGAACCCCTTTGGAAAACGGTCCGAGGTAGTAATAGAAGAGCGTGGTGGGGACACGCGCGTGTCCCCGGCAAGTTCGTGGACGGGGAGTGTCGCAGAAACTTATCTTCAAGTCCAGAGCGATTTTTGCGGCAATCCGATGTCCCCTCACGGGAAGTTTCCCGGCCGTTTCCAGGCATTTGCCCCCTAAAAAGTGGGGTAATTGCCGGAATCGATTATTTTGCGTAGCATGGCGGCATCTTGTTTCCTGCAATCTGAGGACGATGGCGAGCCGATGTTGAAACAGAGAATCGGAATGATTGGCGCCGGCCAGATGGCCACCGCGTTGGGTCAGGGATTTGTGCAATCGGGGCTTGTCCCGGCCGAAAACCTCGTGGCATCCGACCCCATAAGCGAAGCTCTCGAACGGTTCAGCAACGCGACCGGCGGAAAGACGACCGGTGGAAACGCCCGGGTGGTGGAGCAATCGGACGTTATTTTCCTGGCGGTCAAGCCCCAACAGATCATGGCGGCCATCACACCGTTGCGGGGAAAAATCGGACCGGCCAAACTGATCGTTTCGATCGCGGCGGGTGTGCGGATGGCGGCCCTGGCCGGCGTACTCGGCGAGGACGTCCGGCTGGTCCCCGTGATGCCGAATACCCCGTGCCTGGTCGGGCGAGGCGCCTGCGGCTTCTCCCTCGGCGAGAAGGCCACCGACGATGATGCCGGGCTCGTCGAGGAACTGCTCGGGGCGGTGGGTATCGCATTTCGAGTGGACGAAAAGCTGCTGGACGCCGTTACGGGGCTTTCCGGTTCCGGGCCGGCGTTTGTCTACACCGTTGTTGAGGCCCTAAGCGACGGCGGTGTGCGGATGGGGCTGCCGCGGAACATCGCCACCGCCCTGGCGGCCCAAACCGTCCGCGGGGCCGGCGAAATGGTCATCGCCACCGGCGAGCACCCCGGCGTGTTGAAGGACCGCGTTACCAGTCCCGGCGGGACGACTATTGCCGGGATCCAGGTATTGGAAGAGGAGGGGCTCCGTGCCGCGCTGATAGCGGCGGTCGAGGCGGCCACAGAACGGTCGATCGAGTTGGGAGATTGACGGCGGCTTGCGACTTTGTACTAACTGACAGGCGTTCATGTCCATCTTCTGCAACATTGACGACAAGCATGTCCCGCTGTATCGCATCGTCTGGATATCCGCGCTGCCGCACTTTTGCGGACACGAAGACTGCCAGCGGGAAGGGATGTACGAGGTCCGCCTGGAACAGGAAGAGACCATTTGGGCGACGCGGGACCAACGTGACGCCGCCCTGGCCGCCATTGAGGTATGGCAAGGTGGAGAAGAACCCAGGCGGAACGACTCTCCGCCTTGACCCGGTTGGGAGGTAACGCTGTGATGTCGATGTTCGAGAACAATCGTTACCGTTGGCGCGAAACGTACTTCGTGCTGTTCCATTCGAGCGATCGCCCGGCATTGGGCCTGGTGGAACAGACGCTCGGCAGACTGAACGACCACTATCAACTGAAGGAATTGAGGGCCGATGAGAACGGCCGGTTCGAGTCGCTTACGCTCCTTTCACCCGACGATTTCGCCGCACTCGACATCTGCTACACGACCGGGGAGGAGGTCCTCGAACAGGGGGCCGAACTGGCGGAGGAAATGGGGCGCAGCGAGGGAGAAACCGCCGAAAGGGTCCGCCACTGCGATGCGCGGTTCGACGTCCTCCACTTCGAAGAAATCCCCGACCCCGGAGACGAGGACGAGGAGGAAATGCTCGATCCAAGTGCCCTGCTGCTCGTGCTCAAAGCCCTGGCAGGGATCACCAACGGACTGGCTATCGATCCCCAGGCGGGGGCGATCGTGTCGGACGAGGATTGAACGGAAATCCGAAATCCGAAACAAATCCGAATGACCAAAATATGAATGGCCCAAACCCCCAGGCTGACGTATTGTGATCTTCATGAGCCAACCTTCCAGCATCCCGTTTTGAACATTGGCGATTCGGATCTCGAATTTGTTTCGGATTTCGGATTTCGAGCTTCGAATTTCTCGCCCCGTAAACCTGCAAACCTCCTCAACCTCTCAGCCATGCAAGCGAAAGAGATCAAACGCGGTGCCATCGTAAACTACAACGACGCACCCTGCATGATCGAGTCGGTCAATGTGCAAACCCCGTCGGCACGCGGTGCCGCGACGTTCTACAAGTTTCGTGCCCGAAACCTCTCGACCAAGCAGAAGGTCGACATCTCGCTCCGCGGCGGCGATTCGCTCGACGAGGCCGACTTCCAGCGGCGGCCGGTCAAGTACCTCTACGCCGACGCCGAGGCGATGCACTTCATGGACGACCAGAACTACGAGCAGTACCCGCTGCCGAAGGAAGACCTGATCGAACAGAGCAAATACATCACCGAGGAGCTGGAAGGGCTCCAGGCACTCATCTACAACGACCAGTGCATCGGCATCCAGCTCCCGTTGACCGTCCACTTGAAAGTGGTCCAGTGCGACCCCGGCATCAAAGGCGCCTCGGCCACCGCCCGCACCAAACCGGCAACGCTGGAAACGGGCCTCGTCGTTCAGGTCCCGGAGTATCTCGCCGAGGGGGAAGTCGTCAAGGTCGACACACGGACCGGCGAGTATCTCTCCCGGGCGTGACCCCGATGGTCGGCAAGTCTCCACGTTGCCTTTCTTTCGGATATTGTCGCAACAAGAACGCTCTTAGGCGAATGAAGTCGCGGTGCCATGCCCACGCTCGTCGTGAGGCCGTCCGGGAATTCGACCCTGTAGGGAACGCCCTCTGTGGCGTTCCGCAGATGGATCGTTGCCCAAAGGAACGGCACAGAGGCCGTTCCCCTACAGTGATTTCGGTCTGCAATTCCCGGACACCTTCACGCTCGTCGTGGGCATGTATGGGAAGGTATCTGTTGGGAGAGGCCCACCACCAACCGCGGCGGTTGGAATCGGCATGGAGATTTCGTCGCGGGGGTTCTGATAACGGACCTGTAGGATTATGTCGCGTCGGCATAACGTGGGCCGGCGGCCTGCAAAAGCGGAAGCCAACCGTGTGCTGGGCCGCGAGGAAGGCTCTCAGAAACCGCTCGCCACGACACTGGGCTACGGTAACTCCCGATGTGCCAATGAATTACAGCAGTGCCCCTCCAGGGAGGCATTGACGCCCAGAAGAGGAAGTGCCCCCCAAATTGACAACCAAAACACGCGGCAGTACACTATTTTTTTGGAAAACCTACTAACCGATAAGTTCGTCCACGGTAGCTGCATTCAATGGCAGAGGTACAGAATACTGACGAATATCGGAACGCGACTTACGGGAAAGTGTCACGTCGATGTGTCTTCGGCCTTTACGCGATGTCAGCGATTTGGGGTGCGATTCAAATTGCATTCCCAGAGAACGGAATCCTTTACCTTGCATCCGCATTGCTTTTCGCTACGCTCGCTAGTGGCTGGGCGATATTCGATGCAAAAATGCGAGGAATCAAAATTCTGCCTGTCCTACAGATGCTCTACTTTTTCCTCTGGCCAATTGGCGCCGTGATCTACCTGCTGTATCGATCAGGAATGCGTGGTCTGCTCACGGCAGTAGTTCATGGAATCGGCTTGACTACGACACTCGCTGTTGCGTTTTATGCAACTTTCTATGGCCTGCACTTTGCGGGCATGCTCGACGCACGTTACTATCAATAGTCAAACCCGACATCGTGGACGAACAAACGGTTGAACGTGAGCGGCGGATCACGTCGGAATTGAAGTCAACGGTTTCTCGCCGCCGCCACGTTAACCGAAACGTTAGCTCAATTGACTGCACGGCGGCTACTGCCGCGTTCGTTCTACTCGGCTTGTGGCTTCGCCTTGGGCGAAGCGGGTGGTGATTTCGTCGCCGGGGGTCAGGTCGCCGGCGTTGCGAACGACGCTGTCGTCAGAGGTGCGGCGAGTCAGGCTGTAACCTCGGCCGAGAACGGCCAAGGGGCTGAGCGAATCGAGCTGTCCCGATGCCGCGTCGATCCTTGCCCGGGCGGCTTGCAGGCGGTGGCGGATTGCTCGAGTGGACCGAGTTTCGAGTTCGTCGAGACACCGGGAAAGATCGTGTACGAGTTGATGCGGGCGGCGGAAAACGGGATGCCGGGCCAGGGCATCCAATCGCGATCGGGCGGAGCCGGCCCGGGATCGCAGCGCCGCGATCAGCCGCTTCTGATACTGGCGCAACGCGGCCACCAGCTCTTCGGAAGCCGGGGCGACCAACTCGGCCGCCTCGCTGGGCGTCAGCGCCCGAACGTCGGCCGCCATGTCGGAAAGCGTTACGTCGATTTCGTGCCCGACGGCCGAAACAACCGGGATCGGGCAGGCAGCAATCGCCCGAACGACCACCTCTTCGTTGAACGCCCAAAGATCTTCCAGGCTTCCGCCGCCGCGGGTGACGATGATGCAATCGACGTGCGGCTTCACTCGCGAGGCGGTCTTGACGGCCCGGGCGACTTCCTCGCCGGCCCCTTCGCCCTGCACTCGGGTCGGGACGATCAGCACGTCGGCCCCGCGCCATCGGCGGCCGAGGACCTGGAGGAAATCGTGGATGGCCGCCCCGGTCGGGCTTGTGACCACGGCAACCCGGCGGACGAACGGGGGCAGGGGCTTCTTGCGCCGGGGATCGAAGAGCCCTTCCTTTTCGAGCTTTTCGCGAAGCTGCCGGAAGGCCAACTCGAGGGCCCCGATCCCCTTCGGCTCGATCTGCTCGATGACAAGCTGGTAGGCCCCGCGGGGCGGATAGACGTCGACGCACCCGTGGCAAGTGACTTCCAACCCGTCGCGCAGCTCGAATCGGAGCCGCCGGGCCGTAGTTCGCCAGATGACGGCGCGGAGCTGGGCCCGGTCGTCTTTGAGCGTGAGATAACAATGCCCCGACCGCGGCCGGGCAAGGTTCGAGATCTCGCCCGAAACCCAGACCGCCGGGAACGACGATTCCAGCAGGTCCTTGACCTGCGAGGTCAGCTCCCAGACGGACAGAAGCCGTCGCTTAGGTTCTTCGTCGGCAAACAGGTCGCGAGCGGGCATAATATAGCCGTCGAGGGTTGTAGGCCGTAAAGCCGTGACCGTTGGGTCGCGCCGCACACGGGTCGCGGTGGTTTCCGGCAGCGCTTGGCGCGACCAACGGTCGCGGCTTTATGGGTGACGTTATTTCCGCTGCGGAGCACCAGCCGTCATTATAGAAGCCGCCCGGCTCCGGCGGAAGTGGTGCTCCGCTGCCAGTGCGGGCCGGTCAGAATGATCGGCGTGTTGTTGCGTTGTGACCGCAAGGGGGCGCCGCGCCGGTTGACTTTGACCTCGCCGGGCTTTCGGGCACCCGACTCGGCCCAGGTTTCGGCCTCGAGGGTCAAGCGATTGAGCAGATTCTCGATCTTACAGCGATAGTGCTCCAGTTCCCGGCGGTCGAGTTTCGGCGGGATGCAGATTTCGCCGCTCACCACGGCGCGTGCCCGGGAAAAGGGCCGCGGTATGGCGAACCGGTCCCACGCCCTCTCGACCCGCCACGGCCGGTCGTAGGCGTATCCCATCACCACCAACGGGAGCCCCAATTTCGACGCCACGAAGATCGAACCGGGAGCCAACCGCCGCCGAGGTCCTCGGGGGCCGTCGGGGGTAATCGTCAGGTGCAACTCTCGGCTCTTGCGGAGCAACTCGCGAATTGCCGAGACGCCACCCCGGTTCGTCGAGCCGCGGACGAAATCGAACCCGAGATGATACGCCGCGTGCGAAAGGATCTCCGCGTCGGTGTGCCGGCTCAGCAGCATCGACAGGTTGCAGTGCCCGCGGAGATAGAGCGGGAACAGGATATACTCGTGCCAGAAGATATAGATTTTCTGCCCCCGGCACTCCGGGTAGACCGGATCGATCGCCGGATCGCAGTACGCGGCCTTGTAGTTAAGCGTACTCATCCAGGTACGGACTGCGGTGGCGCCGATCAGGCCTCCGATCTTGTGTACCAGGGGGTTGTTGATTTTCATGCCGGGCGTCCTTGCCGGGTTGGTGGGTGATTCTCAGGTGTTTGGCTTTACACTGCGAAGCCGCAAGCGGCACGTTTCGTCACTACTCGCTATCCAGTACCCAGTGCTCGGTACTCAGTACTTTCCTTCCCACTCCCCCGAGAACACTTCCACTGCCGGGCCGGTCATGTAGACGTGATTGTCGTCGGCCCAGTGGAGTTCGAGATCACCGCCGGGGAGATGGGCAAGGATCTTTCGTTTGGTCCGGCCGGTCAGCACACCGGCCACGCAGACGGCGCAAGCCCCGGTACCGCATGCCAGAGTGATTCCGCTGCCGCGTTCCCAAGTGCGCAAGGTCACTTCTCCGGGAGATTGGACTTGTACGAAGTGTACGTTGATCCGTTTTGGAAAAATCGGCTGCCGTTCAAAGAACGGTCCCAAGGAATCCAATGGAACAGAAGCAACGTAGCGGCAATAAAACATGACGTGCGGATTGCCCATCGAAACGCACGTCATCCGCGGGTCCCATCCGCAATCCTCCATCCAACTTGCGGGTTTGCCGATCGGGATGTGCTTATTTGCGGGGAGATCGACGATTCGGTCGGCATTAAGCGGCCGGGGCATTTCGACGGGGATTGCCGCCGGATCGAGAATCGGCTCGCCCATGTCGACCCGCACGCGACGGACGCGGCCGTCGCCGGCTTCGACCTCGAGGGTCAACACGCCGCGGCCGGTTTCGATCCTGAGTGTTTCGCTGGTACAGATGCCGTGGTCGTAGACGTACTTCGCCACGCACCGGACGCCGTTGCCGCACATCTCGGCCTCGGATCCGTCGGCGTTGAACATCCGCATCTTCGCGTCGGCCGCCTCGCTGGGGCAGATCAGGATCAACCCGTCGCCCCCGATCCCGAAATGGCGATCGGAAACCTTGCGGGCAACTTCGGCCGGGTTGTCGGGCACGGGCTCTTCGAAGCAATTGACGTAGACGTAGTCATTACCCGCCCCGTGCATCTTCGTGAAACGCATCGCTGTCTTTCCGTCAGGTAAACGAAGGGCGACGAGGCATTCTAGGCGATTCTCGGTCCCGGGACAATGCTGCATTCCCGGCGGCCCCTGTTAAGGGATGGGCGCAGAAACAAAGAAGGGGGCACCTGCCCCCGGCCAGCAAGAGCAGCACGTTACGTCCGGGGGCAGGTGCCCCCTCCTCGGTTCTTCTTGTCATTTGCGGACGAACAGGTGCAAGCACCCACCCTACCAAAATGGCTGTTTGGCGGGACTGCCAATGGGGAAGAGTTTCTCCTCCCAGCGGGGAAATGCGTCTTGACCGCCCCCGGACTCCGCGAGTACCATTCCGCACCTGTTTTCCCATTTTTCCACACACGCCCGTTTTACCGGCGATTCCGCATGAAATCGACCGCTTGCAGACAACTCGCGCTGATACTACTCTTGGCACTTGCGGCCGGCGTGTGGTGCCTGGCGGTGCGAACGTTTCGCCGGGGTTGGCCGTATATCCTGAAGAGACTCAGACTACATAGGACGACTATCCACCGCCCACTACCCACTACAACCATGGAGGGTTCAGTCCCATCTTCTCACGAGCCGTGAACTTCTGCTGGTTCTGCCTCAAGTGGGGAGTTCTGTTGGCATTGATTGGAGGCGCTCTTGGTGTAGCGTACTACTACCAGCGGTTGAACGACGAGATTCGCAGCCGCGTGGAAGAGAAAATTGCCCGGCAGTACCCCGGCCTGAAGGTATCGGTCCGCTCCGCCAGCCTGGTGGAGGGGGAGGGGATCGAGTTGCGCGGCTTGTCGATCGTCGAACCGGGCGCCGAGGGCCCCGCCGAACTGGTCTACCTCGATGAGGTCTTTCTTCACTGTGCGGCCAATTTGAAGGACCTTCTCGGCAGTGACCCCGAGGTAACGCACGTGACGATTCGCCGGTCGACGCTTCGTGCAACACGGCGTCCCGACGGTTCCTACAGTTCGGCCAGGCTTCTGCCGGTTCCCAGGTTCAGCGACAAACCGCCGCCGGTGACGGTCGAGAACGGGACGATCGAGATCTTCGACCCGCAGAAGAATCCCTCCGGCACGCTGACGTTACGCGACGTCAATCTAACGCTGACGCCTCCGGAAACTTCAGGGACGGCCGGACAAAGCGAGGGGCCCCGGAAATTGTGCGGAACGATGACCGGCGACCATCTGCGTCAGGTGGAATTGCGGGGGGTGGTCGACGCAAGCCGAAAGTCGTGGTCGATCCACGGTTCGATCGAGGGATTGGACGTTTCGCCGGAACTGTTGAAGGGATTGCCCGATCCCTTGGCGGCCAAGTTGGCAGTAGCGGGCGAGTTGCGAGGGCAAGCGGTGCTGAGTTTCCGCGCGTCCGCCGATGCGTCGTCCGATGCCGCTTTGCAGTGGGAAGTTTCCGGGGTGCTTACCCGGGCCCGGCTCGACGATCCCCGCCTGCCTCATCCACTGACCGACGTGCAGACAAAGTTCCGGCTGGACAACAAGCAATTGGTCGTCGAGGAACTCGTTGCCCGAAGCGGCTCGGCCACCGTGCAAGCTTCCTATCGTCAAGACGGTTTCGAGGCCGCAAGCCAGCGGTTCTTTCATGGCCGAATCGAGCAACTGGAACTGGACCGCGAGCTGTTCGCGAGCCTTCCCGATTCTTTGAAACAACAGTGGAACAAGTATCGCCCGTACGGGGTGGCCGATGTCGAGGCGAAGCTGACATTCGACGGCAAGACGTGGCATCCCGACCTGACGGCCCGGTGCCTGGACGTGTCGTTTCTGCACCACAAACTCCCCTATCGGCTCGACCAGGGCAAAGGGGTCCTGCGCTGGAAGGGCGATTCGGTGGAGGTTCACCTGACGGCTTTCAGCCGGAGCCGGCCGGTATGGGTCGACGGGGAGGTCCACAACCTGGATGCCACCCCGACGGGCTGGTGCGAAGTGAAGGGCAACTCGCTGGAACTGGACGAGAAACTGTTCGACGCGTTGCCCGCGAAGGCCGGGGAGGTCGTTCGCTCGCTGCGCCCCCGCGGCACGGTCAATTTCCGCATGAATCTCTCGCGTGAAGCATCCGATCAGCCGATGCGCAAGCAGTTGCAAATCGGGTTGAACGGGTGCTCCGTGCAGTACGAGAAATTTCCTTATCCGCTCGCGAACATCCGCGGCACGCTCGAGATGGTGGACGACCGCTGGGTGTTTCGCGACCTGGCAGGCAGCAACGATACGGGACGCGTGCTCTGCGAAGGACATCTTGTGCCCGGGGAAGAAGGCAAGGAGCTGTTGTTGCGTTTTACCGCGAGCGACGTATCGCTCGAAGCGGAGTTGCGCGACGCCCTGAAACCGAACATCCAGCGGGTTTGGAACGCCCTGAAACCGCGCGGCATGGTAGACTTCCGCGCCGAGGTGCGTTACCTGCCCGGGGTGAAGCAACTGAGCGTGGGCGTACGCGCCCGGCCGCAAAGCGAAACGGCGTCGATCTGCCCGGTCCGCTTCCCCTATCGCTTGGAAAAACTGCAAGGCGAGCTGATCTACGAGAACGGGTGCGTCACGCTCGAGCGGTTCAAGGGTGAACACGGTTCGGTCCGAGTGTCGGGGTCCGGCCGTTGCCGCTTCCTGCCCGACGGCGGATGGGAAATGCAATTCGAGGGCCTCAACGTGGATCGCCTCCGCTTCGACCGCGAATTGGTGCCGACCTTGCCGCCGCAATTGCGCAACGCCGTCGCCAAGCTCAAACCTCAAGGCCCGATCAACGTCCGCGGAAGTTTCACCCTGCTCGGTTCCGCCCGCGAGAAAGATCCCCTCGGTTCAAGGTGGGATCTGGACGTCGGATTTCATCAAGGCAGTATCGACTGCGGAGTCCAACTGGAAAACATGTTCGGCACCGTGAAGCTGGCAGGCGCCTCCGATGGAGTGAAGTCCCACTGCCGCGGTGAACTGGCACTCGACTCGCTGACCTGCAAGGACTGGCAGTTCACCGAAGTCCGAGGCCCGGTCTGGATCGACAATCGACGGGTGTTGTTGGGTTCCTGGGTCGACCGGCAAAAGGGAACCACCATCGCCGGCGGCAGCAAGCAACCGCCGCGGCCGCTGACGGCCAGGCTCTTCGGAGGCGCCGTCTCCGGCGACGGTTGGATCGATTGGAACACCGGCCCGAAATATCATCTGAACGCCGTTTTGACCCGGGCCAGCCTTGCCCGATGTGCCCAGGACGTGATGACCGGCCGGCAAAACCTCCGCGGTACGGTCACGGCCGCGATCAGCCTGCAAGGCAACGGGCCCAGCCGGCACGCGATGCTCGGCAAGGGAGGCATCCAACTCCGCAACGCCGACATCTACGAGCTGCCGCTGATGATCGCATTGCTGAAACTGCTGAGCATCCGCACGCCCGATCAAAACGCCTTCAGCAGCAGCGACGTCGATTTCCGCATCGTCGGCGAGCACATCTACCTGGACCGGATCAATTTCAGGGGCGATGCCGTCAGCCTCCTGGGGAAAGGGGAAATGGACTTCCAGCGGAATATCCGGCTGAAGTTCTATCCGATTGTCGGGCGCGGCGATCTGGGGCTGCCGATCATCAGCGAGCTGTTCCACGGCGCCAGCCAGCAGTTCATGTTGATTCACGTCGGCGGGACCCTGCAAAACCCGCAAACCCACCAGGAAGTGCTGCCCAACGTCAATCAAGTCCTACAGCAATTGTCCGACGACCTGCAAATAACCCCCGACCCGGCAAACCGTTTTCCCGGGGCGCAACGGATGCCCAATCCGGGACGTGGGTGGAGGAAGTGAGTGGTGAGTAGTGAGTGGTGAGTAGTGGTCAGAACATGAAGTTACCCGAGGGCAAAAGCCCCCCGACTGCGTCGGGGGGTTCTTCCGTGCAAAAGGGAATTCCATGAGCACCGGTTCCACAGGAGGAATCGCCGGTAGCGCAGCCGGCTCGCCGTTGGCGCAAACGCAAGGCCCCGGGGCGGAGCGGCAAGATGCCGCCGCGGGGGAACGCCGGGTCGCCGCTGCCGAGAAAGCCAAAGCCGCCGAGGGCGTCGCCGAACCCGACGGCGAAGATCATCAACCCGAGGACCGCAGCGCCGACGGCCGTCGCCCTTGGGAAAATCCTCCTGCCAACAGCGAACCCTCCAACGCCGGTTGCGACGGATCGCCACGACGTTCGGAGGACGCCACCGGTACGCGCGGAAACTTGCTCGATCTTAGTGGTTAACGTAGGGGGTTCTCGGGGACCGCGGAACCTTTCTTTCTCGGCATCCAAGGGCATACCGCTCTTGTGTGGCGTCGAGGCAATCGCCAGGTGAGACTCTCGCTCTACGAGGGCCGGTTGAACACAAAATCGCTGCGGAATCGCTTGACACACAACGACCCATTCGGCAAGAATCCGGTAGAAGAGCAATGTCTACCACCGCGACATCGCGGCGTAGTCGCCAGCAGAGGAAACCACGCAAGAACAAGTTTCAAGGCGAGCGGCAGAAGAGAACGTACCTGTAGCCACCGTCGCCAAACGGTGGAATGCGGTTCGATCCACGGTCTGGCGACCGTAGCTAGTGCCAGTCGGAAAAAGGCTGATTTGGCGTCAGGAAGCGGGCGAAAGCTTGGTTGGAACGGGCTGAAGATTGAAGGAAACGCTCGCGATCGCCAAGAATTCTGGCGTTGTCGAGAC